>Ga0310826_101106_pt1 | contig 16353 bp, 14 predicted proteins | sample WT_ome_FD_201306 | JGI IMG/M metagenome (GOLD analysis project Ga0310826, IMG submission 201306) | Sorghum-adapted microbial communities enriched on wild type (WT) sorghum from Joint BioEnergy Institute, Emeryville, California, United... ... | reverse complement strand
CGGTATTATCGCGACATCACGCTGCCGGACGGCGGGCTGCCCTTCGTCTTCAAGAACGCGAGCGAATATCCGCATGCCCCGTGGTGGAAGGTGGAGCGCGACGATATGCCGTCGATCAATCCGACCGGCAACGTCATCGCGATCCTGTACAAGCAGCGGGTGCGGACGGACATTTTCGGGGATGAGTGGTTCCGGAAGAATGAGGCGTACATCTGGCGCTTTTTCGAGAACGAACAGCCCGAGGGCTATTATGACGGGGTGAACTGGCTGGCGTTCCTGCAGCAAACGCCCGACCGGGAGCGGGCCGAGCGGTACCGGCCCAAGGTCGACGCCTGGCTGGCCCGTCCGGGAACCATTGTGCGGGACGCTGACGCTTCGGGCTTCGTGCATAAAGTGCTGGATTGGGCGCCGCATCCGGACAGCTACGCGGCGAGATTCGTTGCGGAGGCGGAAGTCAAGGATCATCTGCGGGCGCTCGTCCGCGAGCAGCAGGAGGACGGCGGCTGGCCGATCAACTGGGAGACGGTCAGCCCGGCCGTCGAGTTGGAATGGCGCGGCTGGATGACGGTGAAACGGCTCAGGACGCTGCGGGCGTACGGGGTGATTTGACGACGCGTGTTGCGCATTCGGCGGCGGAATTTCATATATATTCTGTAAGCGGGACACGAATCCGTCGGAACCGCCGCCGGCGCGCATGCCTCCGTCGAAACGCGGAACTATTAATTGGAAGTAAGCGCTTAAAATTCATATCTGCCGGCAGGGTTTCCATGAATGAGACGATTTTTTTGAACTTTTTTCGAGATTTTGCAGGAATCCGGTCATATTTGTCGTATTGGATAAGGTGCTTGTCTTTTTTCTCATCTGAAAATGCGGGGGTACTCAATCCATGGTTGTTCGCTCTTTTCAACTGTCGGATTACCGGGCCGTATCGGAGCTGATGGAGACCGCCCTCTCCGAAGCCTGCTGCGAAGAGACGCGCGAAGCCTTCGCCCGCCAGCTCGGGTGGGACAGCGACCTCATTCTGGTGGCGGAGATCGACGGCGACATCGCGGGCTTCATCATCGGCACGATCGACAGGGACCGCGGCTATTACTACCGGATCGCCGTTCACCCGGACTACCGGGGACGGGGATGCGGGAAGGCGCTGATCCAGGGCCTCAAGATCCGGTTCGAGCAGCGCAAGGTCACGCAGGTCATGGTGGCCGCGGACGAGCATAACCAGCCGATCCTTCCGCTTTACGAAGCAATGGGCTACAAGGCCCAGGATTTCCAGCATTCGAACAGGAAACTCGCGATCATGGCGGGCTGACAGCCGGCCCCGGGCGGCGAATCGAAACGAAGTGACTCACGGCATATGTTGCGCGCCTTGCTTTCGGCCGCAAGATATGCTTTTCTATTCTCAGCGCCCTTTTTCGGGCAACCGCGGGCGGAGGGTGTCATGAACAAACCGGCGGAGATCACGCACATGGACGACCGGCCCCGCGAAGGCGGACGAACCCGGCGCGGGGGGCGCGCGAACGGCCGGTACGGCGAGCTGATTGAGTGGATCAAATCGCTCGCCGTCGCGTTCGTCATCGTCGCCGCGCTGAAGCTGTTCGTCTTCGATCTCACGATCGTGCACGGCATCTCGATGGAGCCGACGCTGCGGTCGGGCGAGCGGCTGTTCGTGAACAAGATCGGCTACCTGCTGGGCGGACCGGAACGCGGCGACATCGCCGTGCTGGTCGATCCGGCGCCGGCCCGCGGCGATGGCAAGTACATCGTCAAAAGGGTCATCGGCGTCGCGGGCGACACGATCGAGATCCGGGACGGCGAGCTGTACCGGAACGGCGAGCGGTTGGCCGAACCGTATACGGACGTCGCGATCGCCGGTCCCGATTTCGGGCCGCTCACGGTCGAGCCGGGCAAGGTGTTCGTCATGGGCGACAACCGGCGAAGCGGCGCCAGCAAGGACAGCCGTTCGTTCGGCACGGTGCCGGCGGCCGACCTGCGCGGCAAGGCGGAGTTCATCCTCTGGCCGATCTCGCGCTGGAAGACCCTATAGGAGCGACACGGCACGTGAAAGAAGTGACGATCTACACGGACGGCGCCTGTTCCGGCAACCCGGGGCCGGGAGGCTGGGGCGCCGTTCTGTTCTATGGTCCCCATCGCAAGGAAATATCCGGCGGCGAGCCGATGACGACGAACAACCGGATGGAGATCGTCGCGGTCATCGAGGCGCTGAAGCAGCTCAAGGAGCCGTGCGCCGTGACGGTCTACAGCGACTCGGCGTACGTCGTGAACTGCTTCCGGCAGAACTGGATGGAGGGCTGGCTGAAGAACGGCTGGCGGAACAGCAAGGGCAAGCCGGTGGAAAACCGGGATCTCTGGCAGGAACTGTGGTCGCTCATGCAGCGCCACCGGGTATCCTATGTGAAAGTGAAAGGCCACAGCGACAACGAATGGAACAACCGGTGCGACGAGCTGGCCCGGGCCGAAATCAGGCGGCGGTCGCAGCCGGGCTGACGAAGGAGGCAGAAGTCCGCCATGGCGGAGCGGCCCGCGGCGTTCTACGCGGAACTCAAGGCGGAGATGAAGGCGGCGGCGCCGACGCTCGGCATCGACAAGATCGGCGTCGCGTCGGCGGAGCCGTTCGACGGGCTCCGGGCGCGGCTGGAGCGGCACCGCGCGCTCGGCCGCGAATCCGGCTTCGAGGAGCCGGACCTGGACAAGCGGACGAATCCGGCGCTGCTGATGGACGGCGCGCGGTCGATCATCGCGATCGCCGTCGCCTATCCGTCGAAGCTTCAGGGCGCGCCGAAGTCCGAGCCGGGGGCCCGCCGCGGCATCCTGTCGCGCTCGGCGTGGGGGCGCGACTACCACGAGGTGCTGCGGGACCGGCTGGCCCGGCTCGAGGCGTGGCTGCGCGAGCGGGCGCCGGAGCTCAAGGCGCTGTCCATGACGGACACGGGCGCGCTCGTCGACCGCGCCGTCGCCGAGCGGGCGGGCATCGGCTGGAGCGGCAAGAACTGCTCGATCATCACGTCCGAATTCGGTTCCTGGGTGTACCTCGGCGAGATGATCACGAACCTGCCGCTGCCGCCGGATCAGCCGGTCACGGAGATGTGCGGCGAATGCACGAAGTGCCTCGACGCCTGCCCGACCGGCGCGCTCGTCGGGCCGGGCGAGCTCGACGCGCAGGCGTGCGTCTCGTACCTGACGCAGACGAAGGGATTCTTGAGCGACGGGCAGATGCGCAAGATCGGCAACCGGCTGTACGGCTGCGACACGTGCCAGATCGTCTGCCCGGTCAACCGCGGCAAGGACTGGACGCATCACGAAGAGCTCAAGCCGGACCCGGACACGGTCAAACCGCTGCTCGTTCCGCTGCTTTCGATCAGCAACCGGGAGTTCAAGGAGCGGTTCGGCGCGTCCGCCGCCGCCTGGCGGGGCAGAAAGCCGATCCAGCGCAACGCGGTCATCGCGCTCGGCCATTTCCGCGAGGCTTCGGCGGTGCCGGAGCTCATCCGCGTGCTGAAGGACGATCCGCGTCCGGTGCTGCGCGGCACGGCCGCCTGGGCGCTCGGCCGCATCGGCGGCGCCGGGGCGGCGCGGGCGCTGCGCGAAGCCTTGCGGCGCGAGTCCGATCCCGAAGCGGCGGATCGGATCCGGGCGGCGCTGGAAGCGCTCGGGACACCGGATTCCGACATACAGGAGGTGGAACCATGAAACAGCAGAATCCGGCTGAGGCCATCCGATACATCGACATCGATTCGCCCGTCGGGCCGCTCGCGCTTCTCGCGGCGGACAGGCGGCTGTGCCGGCTCGAATTCGGCCGGATGGAGGAGCGGCGCGCGGCTTTGGCCGCATGGGCGGCCGGGCGCGGGCTTCCCGGCGCGTTCGTCCATGCGCCGGACGATCCGTTGCTCAAGGAAGCGGCGGCGCAGCTTGCGGCCTATTTCCGCGGCGAGCGCGTCCGGTTCGAACTGCCGACGGCGATGTACGGCACGCCCTTCCAGCAGGCCGTGTGGGCGGCGCTCGCCGCGATTCCGTACGGCGAAGTCCGGTCATACAAGGCGCTTGCGGCGGCGATCGGCCGGCCGTCGGCGGTGCGGGCGGTCGGCGGGGCGAACAACCGGAACCCGCTGCCGATCATCGTGCCGTGCCATCGGGTCGTCGGCGCGGACGGGTCGCTGATCGGCTACGCCGGCGGGCTCGAAGCGAAGTCGTACCTGCTCGAGCTGGAGCGCCGGGCCGCCGGCGTTGCCCGGCCGCTCGCGGGTGTGCTATGATTTGGTGGCATTGCGGGAGAATGTTGCACAAGCGGAAAGGGGGGCGGCCGGGATGAGCGCGTGGGACATCATCATTCCGATTGTGACGCTGGTCGTCGGCCTGATCGGCGGTTTCGCGGGCGGTGTTTTCTATCTGCGCGGGCAGCTGACGAAGATGCGGAACGACCCGGAGATGCTGCAGAAAGTGGCCAAACAGATGGGGTACAACCTGAACAAGCAGCAGCTGCAACGCGCGCAGCAGATGATGAAACGGGGGAACTTCCGCCAGAAATGAGGCGGCGTGCCTCCGGAGGAGGCGATCATCGATATGGCAGGCGTGAAAGACTACGCCAATCGGCACGTGCGGGAGAACCGTGCCGAACTGGAGCGGCTCGTCCGGGAAATGCTGCGGATGATCGGGGAGGACCCCGACCGGGAAGGGCTGCTCGAAACGCCGGCCCGCGTCGTGCGAATGTTCGAAGAGATCTACGCCGGCTATTCGGTCGATCCCGGCGACGTCCTCGGCGTCACGTTCAACGAGCAGCATGAAGAGCTCGTGATCGTGAAGGACATCGTCTACTACAGCCAGTGCGAGCACCATCTCGCGCCGTTCTTCGGCAAGGTGCACATCGGCTATCTTCCGAGCGGCAAGATCGTCGGGCTGAGCAAGCTGGCGCGGCTGGTCGAGGCGGTCACGCGCAAGCTGCAGGTGCAGGAGCGCATCACGAGCCAGATCGCGGACATTCTGGAGGAGAAGCTTCATCCCCACGGCGTCATGGTCGTCGTCGAAGGCGAGCATCTGTGCATGTGCGCCCGCGGCGTCAAGAAGCCGGGCAGCAAGACGGTCACCTCCGCGATCCGCGGGGAGTTCCGGGAGAGCTCGGCTCTGCGGGACGAGTTTCTTCAACTGATCCGGATGTAAAAAACAGCGGACGCAAACCGGCGTCCGCCGCACCCGGCGCCCGGGCGGACGAACGTTCCGTCCGGGCGCCGTTTGTCATGCCGCACCCGTTCCTTCAAAACGGCTCCCACCTGAGCGCCGACGCCTTCGCGAACCGCTCTTCGACGTACGGCCAGTTCACGACGTTCCACCAGTCGCGGATGTAGTCGGCGCGGCGGTTCTGGTGCTTCAGGTAGTACGCGTGTTCCCAGACATCGAGCGGCAGGAGCGGGACGACGTCCCATTGCGACAGGTTCTGGTGCTTCTCCGCCTGGAGGATTTCGAGCCGGCCGCTGCGCGGGCTCCAGACGAGGATCGCCCAGCCGCCGCCCTCGACCTGCTCGGCCGCCGCGGAGAACTGGCGCCGGAACGCCTCGAAGCCGCCGAAGCTCGCGTCGATGGCGGCGGCGAGCGCGCCCTTCGGCCGTCCGCCGCCGCGCGGCGACATCACGTTCCAGAAAATCGTGTGCAGGTAGTGGCCCGCGCCGTTGAACGCGAGCTCCCGCTCCCAATGCTTCACGAGATCGAACCGCCCGGTCGCGCGGGCCTCCTGCAGCTTGAGCTCCGCCCGGTTCAGGCCGTCGACGTAGGCGCGGTGATGCCGGTCGTGATGGATGCGCATCGTCGCCTCGTCGATGTACGGCTCGAGCGCGTCATAGGCGTAGGGGAGCGGCGGCAGCGTATGTCCGCCGATCGGCACGGTCCGGTACGGACCGCCGCCCGGCCGGCCGCGATCGGCCGGGTCGCGATCCGGCTGGCCGGCATCCGGCTCGCGCTCCGCCCGTCCCGCTTCCGCCTCGCCGTCCGGCTCCGACCGCGCCTGCCGCTCCCGCCGCGCTTTATGCGCCGCCAACGGCGCTCCCGCCGGCTCCGCGAGCCTGGCCCGCGCCGCCGCGGCCGCCTGCGCGAGCGCCTCCGCATCCTCCGCGCGGCCGCTGACGCGGGCGCCGTCCGCAAGCCGCTCGAGATGGCTCGCGAACGCTTCGGTCTGGGCGCGCGCGGCTTCGGCGAGCGCCCGGCCGTGCGGCTCCGGGATCGCGGCGGGCCCGCCGGCCGCATCCGGCCCGGCCGGCCGCGCCTGCAGCCAGTATTCGGCGCAGCGCGCCGTATAGTCGAAGACCGGCACCCAGTCGCCGAGCAGGCGGGCGCCGGACGGGTTGAAAGCCGCAAGCCGCCGGGACAGCTCGGCAGCCGTCCGCTGCTCCTCCCGCTTCCAGGCGGCGATCGCCCCCGCCGGATCGGCCGGCGGTTCCATTCCGCTCAACATCACGTCCCGCAATTCCTCCCTCCGCGTGTCTCGATCCGGATGCCAACGGAGGCATCCCTATAAGATCTATTCGCGGAGCGGGTTATCCTATGCCGGCGAGAAAAGCGGTGACGCGCCGCATGTATTCGTCGGTGTGCGTGCGGAACATCATCTCGTGCTGGCCTCCCGGCACGATCCAGGCCGCCGACAGCGGATGGACCTGGCTTGCGGCGATCGTCTCGGCGATCGCGTAAGGCGCCTTCGCGTCCTCCGTGCCGTGGATGAGCAGGATCGGCATGTCGTAGGCGGCGCTTTTGATCCGGTCTGCCGGAATGCCGGCGAGGCCCGTGCCCGCCCAGAGCGGGAAGAACGCCCCGACGAGCGCGGGCGACGGAAAGCCGTCGACCGGCGAGAATTGCGCCAGATTCAGCGCGAGCGTATCGGCGTCGGGGATGAACGTGCTGTCCAGAACCATCGCCGCGATGCCGTCGGTGAGGAACGCGGCCTGCAGCGCCGTGCCCGCGCCCATCGAGAAGCCCCAGACGATGATGTCGCCGGCGCCGGCTTCCTTCGCGTATTCGATGACGCGGACGAGCTGCCGCGATTCCTTGACGCCGCCCGTGGCCGGCGCCCGGTCTTCGGCGGAGGCGTAGCCGTAATCGAACAGGATGACGTTGTATTCGAGCAGATGCATCGCCTCGGCCAGATCGTACATCGGCACCCACGGTTCCTCGCGGTTCGTGCCGTAGCCGTGGCTGAAGACGATGGTGCGGGAGCTTTCCGCCGGGGCGGGGATGTACCAGCCGTTGACGGCCGGCACGCCGCCCGAAGCGGGGATCCGGAAATCGGAATAGGCGAGCCCCTTCGCCTGCGCCGGATCGGAGGCGAGGGGCGCGACGGAAGGATAGGCGAGCCGCCAGGCGACGTAGACGTGGACGGCCGTGAAGGCGAGCAGCGCGAGCGCCGCCAGGCAGGCGATCGCGGCGGCGGCGAGCTTCAGGCGGCTTCTGCGCCCGGCCGCCGGTACGCGCGGCTGAACCGGCGGTCCGTCGGGCAGGGCGGGCAGCCCGGGCCCGCCTCCGGGCAGCAGGGCGGGACCCGGCAGCGCCGCCGGACCGCCACTTGGCATGCCGGCATCCGGATGCATGACCTTCGAACGCACGCGGCATCGCCTCCTCTTGTTGTGTAAGCGCTTTTCGTGGTTGTTTTTATCGTAGGGGAGCGCCGGATGTCCTGTCAATTTGCGTCGACAAGTTGTTAGGGAAGCGTAATCTTGGCGTAAAAATCGGACCAACATTTCCCGCGCTTGCCAGAATGTCCGCCCGTCCGCGTCAGGTTGCCCGGATTGCCTATGGCCCGCGGGCGCGGAGTGCGTTATACTGTATGGTATCGAGTTTCATTGTGCGAAACATCGGGCGGCTGTGCCGGGGAGGCGATTCTCGTGATGGACGACGGAAAATCGACGGTCCGCGCGGTCGAGCGCGCGCTGGACATCCTGCTTCTTTTTCTCGAGCGGGCCGAATGGTCGATGACCGAGATGGCGGAGCGAACCGGCCTGCACAAAAGCACGGTGCATCGCATGCTCGCCACCCTCGAGCGCAAGGGTTTCGTCGCGCGGGATTCGCTGACCGAACGGTACCGGATCGGCATGCGGATCTGGGAGCTGGCGGCGAACCTGTCCTCGAGCGACGATCCGGCCTCTTCTCTCCTGCCCGAAATGGAGCGGCTGCGCGACATGCTCGGCGAGACGGTGAGCCTCTACGTCCGCGACGGCAAGGAGCGGATCCGGATCCAGGCGGTCCAGAGCAACCAGCCGATCCGGCGCGTCGCGCCGGTCGGCGCCCGCCTGCCGCTGTACGTCGGCGCTTCGAGCAAGGTGCTGCTCGCCTGGGGCGACGAGGAGACGCTGCGCCTCGTGCTGGGCGATCCCGAATGGCCCGACTCCATCGACAAGACGGCGTTTCTGGAGCAGTTGGCCGCCATCCGCGAGGCCGGCTACGCGACCAGCTTCGAAGAGCGGGAGCCCGGGGCGGCGGCGGTGTCCGCCCCGATCCTGGACCGCTCGGGCCGCCTGACGGCCGCGCTCTCCGTCTCCGGTCCGTCGGGAAGGCTCACGCCGGAAGTGATGCAGTCGTACGTGCCGGCCATCCGCGAAGCCGCGCGCCGCATGGGCATGATGCTGGGCAAATGACGCGCATCCGGCGTCGCCCGCATTGTTGCGAAAAGGCTTTCATGGTAGGATGGAAGTGTGTGTAATGGCGTGATACCGAACGTTCAAGGGAGGAGCGCGAATGGGGAAGACGAAGCACGGCGGCCCGCTGCGCCTGCCGAAGACGCCGAAGCCCGGACTGTGGGTCGGCCCGGTCCCGCTCGGTCTCGGCAAGGTCAAGCCGCATCACATAACGGAAATGTTCAAAACGGTCTGGCGGAACCGGGACAACCTGCCCTATGCCTGGCGCATCCTGTCCCGGGGCGTCTGCGACGGTTGCGCGCTCGGCGTCTCCGGCCTGCGCGACCGGACGCTCGCCGGCCCGCATTTGTGTACGACCCGGCTCAACCTGTTGCGCCTCAATACCGCGCCGGCCATCCCCGATGACGTCCTGACGGCGGACATCGACGATCTCCGGCGCATGACGAGCGCCGAATTGCGCGAGCTCGGCCGGCTCCCGTACCCGATGATCCGCGAGCGCGGGGAGCGCCGCTTCCGCCGCGTCCCGTGGGACGAGGCGATGGACCGGATCGCGGCGAAATTCCGCGCGGTCGATCCGAAGCAGGCGGCGTTCTACCTGACGGCCCGCGGCCTGACGAACGAGACGTACTACATGGCGGCGAAGACGGCGCGCTTCCTCGGCACGAACCACATCGACAACGCCTCGCGCATCTGCCACTCGCCGTCCAAGACCGCGCTCAGGCGGTCGCTCGGCATCGGCGCGTCGAGCTGCAGCTACACGGACTGGATCGGCACGGACGTGCTCGTCTTCTGGGGCAGCGTCGTCGCGAACAACCAGCCCGTCTCGACGAAATACATTTACGCGGCCAAGCGGCAGGGCACGAAGGTCATCGTCGTCAACCCGTACCGCGAGCCCGCCATGGACGGATACTGGATCCCGAGCGTTCCGGAGTCGGCCCTGTTCGGCACGAAGCTGGCGGACGACTGGTACCAGGTGAACATCGGCGGCGATATCGACTTCATGAACGGCGTCATGAAGCATTGGTTCGAGATGGAGCGAAGGGAGCCCGGCTCCGCGCTCGACCTCGCCTTCATCAGCCGGCACGTGAACGGGCTGGAGGAACTCAGGGCGCATGTGGAAGGGCTGTCCTGGGACGACATCGAGCGCGGATCGGGGCTTTCCCGCGGCCGGATCGCCGAATTCGCGGAACTGCTCGCCCGCGCCCGGAACGGCGTGTTCGTCTGGAGCATGGGGCTGACGCAGCACCGGTTCGGGACGGACAACGTGACGCAGGTGGTCAACCTGGCGCTGCTCCGCGGCTTCCTCGGCCGGGCGAAATGCGGGCTCATGCCGATCCGCGGCCACAGCGGCGTGCAGGGGTCGAGCGAGATGGGGGCCGATCCGTTCAGCCTGCCGGGCGGCGACTTCGATCCGGAGACGATCGCGCGGATCGAGCAGGTGTGGGGCTTCGAAATCCCGAAATGGCAGGGCGACATCGTCGGCGTTACCCTCGAGAACGCGCTGCTGCCGGACGATCACGAGCGGCGATTGCGGCTGTTCTACACCTCCGGCGGCAACTTCCTCGAGACGATGCCGAACCCGGACCGCGTCCGGCGGTCGCTCGAGAACATCGAGCTTCGCGTCCACCAGGACATCATCCTGAACACGTCGATGCTCGCCGACGCGCGCGAGGCGGTCATCCTGCTGCCGGCGAAGACGCGCTACGAGCAGGAGGGCGGCGGCACGTCGACGTCGACGGAGCGGATGGTCTATTTCTCGCCGGAGATTCCCGGACCGCGGATCGGCGAGGCGCGCGAGGAGTGGCGCATCTTCCTCGATCTCGCGCGCCGCGTGAAGCCGGAGGAGGCGGCGCGGGCCATGAAGGCGGAGACGGCGGAGGAGATCCGGGCGGAGATCGCGCTGGCCGCGCCGAACTACGACGGCATCCAGCATCTGCGCCATCAGGGCGACTTCTTCCAGTGGGGCGGCATGTGGCTGTGCGAGGACGGCGTCTGCCCGACGCCGGACGGCCGCGGCCGGCTCATTCCGATCGCCTCGCCGGGCGTTCGCCGGACGGCGGGAACGTTCATGGCGACGACGCGCCGCGGCAAGCAGTTCAACTCGATGATCTACGGAACCCGGGACCCGTTCAACGGCGCGCTGCGGGAAGACGTGCTGATGAATCCCGAAGACGCGGCCGAACTCGGCATCGCGGACGGCGAGGCGGTCGTCGTCCACAACCGCTTCGGCCGGTTCTACGGTCGCCTGCGCACGGCGCCGGTCGCCCGCGGCAACATCGGACTGTTCTGGCCGGAGGGCAACGTCCTGTTCCCGTCCGGCGTCTACGAGCCGCATGCCGGCATTCCGGAGTACAACACGGAAGTGAAGGTCGAGAAGGCCGACATCTATTACGCCCGACAGGACCGGAAGTATCGTTCGAAGGATGCGGACGCGGAGGAAGGGGACGTTCCGGCTGTGGCGGGAGCGGGGGCGCGGCCATGCCGGACGGAATAGACCGCCCCGTCGACACCGCGTTCCCTGTCTGGCGATACCGTGAAGACGGCTGGTCGGCCGGCGAGGACGCGGTGGCCGAAGAGACGCCGCTGACGATCCGGCTGGACGGCGAAGAGTTCGCCACCATCGTCTGCTCGCCGCAGGATACCGAAGATCTCGTGTACGGGTTTCTCGCGGGCGAGGGGATCATCACGGCGCCCGACGATGTCGCGCGGATCGACTGGGACGGGGCGGCGGGCTTCGCGGATGTCCGGCTGCGCCGCCGGCTGGCCGGAGCCGAGGCCGATTTCGGCCGGCGCGTCATCGGCTCCTGCTGCGGGCGAAGCCGGCAGTTTTACTTCAAGAGCGACGTCCGCACGGCGCGGACCTCAATGTCGCAGGTGCGGATGCGCCCCGGGGAATGCTTCGCCGCGATGGCCGAGCTGCAGCGACGCTCGGCCGAATTCGCGCGCACGGGCGGCGTGCACAACGCGGCGCTGTGGGCGCCCGGCCGCGGGCTCGTCGCGATGCGGACGGACATCGGCCGCCACAACGCCCTCGACAAGCTGCTCGGCCACTGTCTGCTGAGCGGTGTGCCGACCCGGGATACGGCGGTCATTTTCAGCGGGCGGATCTCCTCGGAGGTGCTGCTCAAGACGGCGAAGATCGGCGCGGCGATCCTGGTCGCGAAGTCGGCGCCGACCGGCCTCGCGCTGCGGCTCGCGCACGACCTCGGCATCACGGCGGCCGGCTTCGTTCGCGGCGGCCGGATGAACGTCTACACCCACCCGGAGCGCCTCGGCGTGAATGCGCAACCTTGAAACGAAGGAAGGGAGCGGCTATGCGTTCCGCTCCCTTTTCCATCTTGTCCCGTTCGCTCAACAGCCCTCATTCCGCCTCTTATCGACCATATCCCGTTCGCTCAACAAGCCCGCGTCTCCCGCTCCCTTTTCGACCTTGTCCCCCTTGGTCGACCACCGCTTCATCGCTCCCTTTCCGGCGTTCGGCAAACGAGACCGACGGGCGAAGGATCAACCCGTCCGAAGGTCATGGTTGAGCGACGGGGACAGGATCCGAAAGAGCCGCATCGAATCCCCTGTTGAGCGAAGGGATAGGGGCGCCGTTTCACCGGTCCCGCCGCTTCAGCCGCAAAAAAAGGATTACGCCATTCGCAACCAATTTCCTTCTAGTGGTGTAAAATATTGCGCAAAGGAAGTGACTGTTCACCGGAAATGGGAATGATGGTCCATCGTGGGGGCCGAAAAAGGTTCCGGACTGCGAAGGAAGCGGGGGCGTCTCCCGAGCGAAGGGGATATGGCCGATAAGCGGCAAAAAAATAGCTCCCGCCCGAGCGAATTGCTTGAGCGGGAAGCCGGCTTGCGATTGACCTTCGGCCAGGTTTTCGCCGCAACATTCGGTCCTCTTGGCGTCACCGCATCGGTTGGCTTGCATCACGGCGTCAGCCGGCTTGGAACGCCCGTTCCGGCCTGAACACCCGCACCCGACCTTCGAGCGGCAGGAACGACTTCTCGCCGGGCGCTTGAACGGGCTTGCCGACCGGCATCTGGGCGATCAGCCTCCATTGCTCGGGGAGGTTCCAGGTCTTCGCGACGCGCTCGTCGATCAGCGGATTGTAGTGCTGGAGCGATGCGCCGAGTCCTTCCTGCTCCAGCGCCGTCCACACGATGAATTGCAGGATGGCCGACGAATGGTTGGCCCAGACCGGGAACCGGTCCGCGTAGGTGGGAAATTGCCGCTGCAGCGACTCGATGACCTCCTGATCTTCGAAGAACAGCACGGTCGCGTAGCCGCTGGCGAATCCGCGCAGTCTCGCTTCCGTATCGGCGAACTGATCGGCCGGCACGATGGCTTGCAGCGTTTCCTTCGTGATGTCCCACAAATTGTCCGACTCTTCGCCGAACAGGACGACGGCGCGCGAGCTCTGCGAATTGAAAGCCGATGGCGTATGGAGAACCGCTTCCTTCACGATCTCCACAATCCGGTCGGCCGGCACGATCTGCTCTTTGCCCAGGCCGTAGTAGGTCCGTCTCTGCTTTACAGCTTCCAGAAAATTGGCGCTCATGATTGTTCCATCCGCCTTTCTTCATGTAAGATTGCATTATGGAGACACGAGCTCGCCGGATGGGTTCCGGCCCCGGCTCTCCGATAACATCGTATCTTCCCTGGAACACGGGTGGAAGAACTGCAAATATGCTGCCATCGCGCATGGTGGTGTTTCCGATACTGACAGTAAAAGTATCAGTTTGAAAGGAAGGAATTTGCATGGGGATTGATCAGCGGCGGGCGGAACTCAGCCAATTCCTGCGCACACGCCGTCTCAGGTTGTCGCCGAAGCAGGCGGGACTCCAGAACGTCGACCTGTCGCGCCGGAGAACGAAGGGGCTGCGCCGCGAGGAAGTGGCCACGCTGGCCGGCATCTCGCTTCCCTGGTATACACAGCTTGAACAGGGACGGGACATCCACGTATCCGATCAAGTGCTGGAGAGTCTGGCCCGGGTGCTTCGACTGGATGCCGACGAGCGCAAGCATTTGTTTTTCCTGGCCGGATCGCGCCAAGATCTCGCGAAACCGGTCGATGAACTTCAGGATATCCCGGCCTCGCCGCGGTACATGGTGGATCAATTTTCCGCCGTTCCCGCCTACGTGTACGACGAGAAAATGAACGTGCTCGCGTGGAACCGTCTGGCGGAGGCGGTGTTCGGTTCATTCGATACGGCGCATCCGTACGGGCGCAATTTGCTCTGGCGCATGTTCACGCTGCCGTCCCGCCGATCCCTGTACCCGGAATGGGAGAGCCTCGCCAAGTCGATGCTCGATCATTTCCGTCCGATGTATGTGAGAAATCTGGATAATCCGTGGTACAAGGATTTCATTGACGAACTGAAGGCAGGCAGTCCCGAAGCCGCGGAGTGGTGGGACCACCACGGCGTGCAGTGCACGCAGCGGCATCCCTATGTCGTGGCGCATCCGGAGGCCGGGCGGCTTCATCTGGATCCGCAGATCATGCATATCGAGGATCAGAAGCTGTATCTGAATGTCTTCGTTCCGAATCTGAATGACGGTTCGGACCGGCGATTGGCCGTGCTGAACGAAAGAGATGTCGCGAAAGTCCGCTCCTGAACGAAGGGAGTGTGGGCGAGATACGGTCCCGAGCGCGGGGGATTCGATCGACAAGCGGTGAAAAAAGGGCTTCCGCCCGAGCGCGAATGCTCAAGCGGAAGCCCTTTTGGCGTTGCGTGCGCGCAACTTCGGCGTCAGCCTGCGATCATCTGACGGAGCACCGTCTGCAGGATGCCGCCGTTGCGGTAGTAGTCGATGTCGACGTAGGAGTCGAGCCGGACGGTGACCGGGAACTCGAACTTGCTGCCGTCTTCGCGGGTGGCGACGACCTTCACCGTGTCGCCCGGCTTGAGGTCGTTCGTCAGGCCGACGATGTCGAACGTCTCGCGGCCCGTGATGCCGAGCGACTTCCAGCTGTCGCCGCTTAGGAATTGCAGCGGCAGGACGCCCATTCCGACCAGGTTCGCGCGGTGGATCCGCTCGAAGCTTTCGGCGATGACGGCCTTGACGCCGAGCAGGTAGGTGCCCTTCGCCGCCCAGTCGCGGGAGCTGCCCATGCCGTATTCCTTGCCGGCAATGACGACGAGGTTCGTGCCGTCCGCCTGGTACTTCATCGCCGCGTCGTAGATCGACATCACTTCGTCCGTCGGCAGATACTTCGTCACGCCGCCTTCCGTGCCCGGCGCCACCTGGTTCCGGATGCGGATGTTGGCGAACGTGCCGCGCATCATGACCTCGTGGTTGCCGCGGCGGGAACCGTACGAGTTGAAGTCCTCGCGCTTGACGCCGTGCCCGATCAGGTATTGGCCCGCCGGGCTGTCCACCTTGATGTTGCCGGCCGGCGAGATGTGGTCGGTCGTCACGTTGTCGCCGAGCAGCGCGAGCGCGCGCGAGCCGGTGATGTCGGCGAGATCCTTGACGCCTTCATGCAGATTCTCGAAGAACGGCGGGTTCGCGATGTAGGTCGATTTCTCGTCCCATTCGTACGATTCGCCCTGCGGCACCGGGATCTCGTTCCAGCGCTTGTTCTGCGTGAACACGTTCGCGTATTTCGCGCGGAACATGTCCGGCGTCAGCGACCGGTTGATCGCCTCCTGGATCTCCTGCGACGACGGCCAGATGTCGCGCAGGTAGACCGGCTGGCCGTTCGGATCGTGGCCGATCGGATCCTTCGTCAGGTCGATGTCGACCGTGCCGGCGAGCGCGTAGGCGACGACGAGCGGCGGGGACGCCAGGTAGTTCGCCTTGACCTGCGCGTGGACGCGGCCTTCGAAGTTCCGGTTGCCGGACAGGACGGAGGCGACCGTCAGGTCGTTGTCCGCGATCGCCTGGCTCACTTCATCCGGCAGCGGACCGGAGTTGCCGATACAGGTCGTGCAGCCGTAGCCCGCGATGTAGAAACCGAGCTTCTCGAGCGGCTCCAGCAGGCCGGCTTTCTTCAGATAGTCGGTGACGACGAGCGAGCCCGGCGTCAGCGACGTCTTCACGTAAGCCGGCGGCTTGAGGCCGCGCTCGACCGCCTTCTTCGCGACGAGGCCGGCGCCGATCAGGACGGACGGGTTCGACGTGTTCGTGCAGCTCGTGATCGCCGCGATGACGACCGAGCCGGTGCCGAGCTTCGTGACTTCGCCATTTGCGTGCTTCACTTCGACGGTCTCGGCGATCTTCTCTTCGGAGAGGCCGTAGCCGCCCTGGTCGATCGGCGTGCGGATGATTTTGTTCCACGATTCCTTCATCGCCGTCAGCTCGATGCGGTCCTGCGGACGCTTCGGACCGGCCAGGCTCGGCACGACCGTCGACAGGTCGAGCTCGATGATGTCCGAGAAGACCGGGTCCGGCGTGTCGTCCGTGCGGAACATGCCCTGCGCCTTGTAGTAGGCTTCGACGAGCGCGATCAGCTCCTCGCTGCGGCCCGTCTGGCGCAGGTAGTCGAGCGAAATGTGGTCGACCGGGAAGAAGCCGATCGTCGCGCCGTACTCCGGCGCCATGTTCGCGACCGTCGCGCGGTCCGGCAGGCTGATGTTCGACAGGCCCGGGCCGAAGAACTCGACGAACTTGCCGACGACGCCCTTCTTGCGGAGCATCTGCGTGACGGTCAGCGCCAGGTCGGTCGCCGTCGCGCCTTCGGCGAGCTTGCCCGTCAGCTTGAAGCCGATGACTTCAGGCGTGACG
>Ga0310826_101104_pt1 | contig 16388 bp, 12 predicted proteins | sample WT_ome_FD_201306 | JGI IMG/M metagenome (GOLD analysis project Ga0310826, IMG submission 201306) | Sorghum-adapted microbial communities enriched on wild type (WT) sorghum from Joint BioEnergy Institute, Emeryville, California, United... ... | reverse complement strand
AACGTATACCGCTACTTCCGCGACCGCAAACCGCCGCGCGAATCGAGGAGACCGTACTGAGCATGCGTCTGTCGATGGATGAGATCGTGAACGCGGTCTGCCTGCATTTCGCCGGGCGGAAGGGCGTGAAGCCGACCGACGTCGAAGTGCAGCTCCAATGGGATGAAGAATACGGCTACACGGCCGAGGTGTGGGTGCTCGGCCGCAGCCAGTACATCGTCGAAGCGAATCTGCTCGAGGCGATCGAGCGCTACCTGTTCACCGAATACGGCAGGCGGGTGTACCGCGACCAGATCCGGCTCGGGCTGGACGACGAGATTTACGCGGACATCGCGGTTTGACGGCCTGCGGACTGCGGATGGACAGTTGCGGACTGAGAATTCCGGCTGAGGCTTGCGGATAGGCAGCTGCGGACTGCGAGTCCCGGTTGCGGACTGCGGTTTGACGGCTGTAGATCGCGGATTCCCGGCCGCGTGCGTTAATCCGTTTCCCGGGGCTTGCGGTTCGGTGGCAGTCGCGGCGGCGCCCGTTCGGATCGGCCGTCCGGTTCATCTTTGCATGGATCGGGCGGCCGTTTCCTTTTGGATGAAAGGCTGAAGGCGGTATGCCGCGGTTCGTTTCGGAGGATCAGGCCGGCCCCCGCCCCATCGCGGCCTTCGACATGCGCAGACCTTTTCCCAAAATGTTCGAGCGCCAGCCAAGCAACCTTCGTCCTTCTTCTGCGTTTAACTTATGGACTCACAGAATGCCAGAGGAAGGATGTTGAACCGCGAATGGAATTTCGCGCCATGAAGGCGGCCATTGCGCTGCTCGTCATTTTCGCGCTCGGCCTGCAGACGGTATCCGCGGCGAACGCGGCGGCAAGCGCCGCCCGGATCACGAAGTATCGCGTCTACCAGAACGACAAGCCGCTCAAGGAGTTTGCCTCCGAGGCGCAGGCGATCGCCTACGCGAAGCGGTACGCGTACAGCCGCGTCGAGAAGATCGCCGACCGTTCCTGGATCTGGAACAACTATCCGCGCTATGCGGTCTACGTCGACGGCGTCCTCAAGCCGGGCATGCTGTTTCCCACCTATGCCGAAGCGAAAAAGGCGGCAGCCGGGAAGATCAACGTCGCGATCCGCGATCTCGAGAAGCCCGGCTGGGTCGAGGCGAATTTCGCGCGCTACCGGGTGTACCAGGGGCACAAGACGCTGCCCGGCTGGTCCTTCGCCACGCTGGCGGAAGCGAAGAAGGTCGCGAATCGCTACAAGAACGCGCACATCATCGATCTGTCGTCGAACGACTGGATCTGGGACAACATGACGGACGAGGAAGAAGCGGCCGAACGGGAAAAAGCGCCCGCCTACGCCGTCAGCGTCAACGGGCAGCTCGGCGAGGAGCGCTACGGTTTCCTGCGCGACGCGATCCGGGCGGCAAGCGGCATCGCGGGCGGCGAAGTCGTCCATCTGGCCACGGGAACGGTCGTCCATTCCAATCTTCCGCCGTACGCCGTCTTCCAGAACGGCAAGGAACGGAAACGGTTCTTCGGCATCGACGGAGCCGTCGCCTACGCGAAGGGTTTGGCCGGAGCCGAAATCATGCGGGACGGCAAGGTAATCTGGACGAACATCCCGTACTATCGCGTTTGGCAGGGCGACCGCGAAGTCTGGCGGATCCACGCGCTGAAAGACGCGCTCGCCGCCGCGAAGAAGCTGGCGAACGCCCAGATTCGGACGGAGGACGGACGGGTGCTGTGGAGCAACGCGAGCCGGCTGCTCTTCTTCGGCTGGAACGGTTCGTCCAGCTCAAGCACGATCCTGAGCCAGGTGGCGAACACGCAGGGACTCGACATCGATTCCCCGACCTGGTTCCAGCTCCAATCGGCGGACGGCCGGCTGGAGGACATGTCGGACCCCGCGCTCGTGAAGGAGCTGAAGTCCCGTGGCATCCAGGTCATGCCGCTGGTGCACAACCAGTTCGACAGGCAGATGACCAGCGCGTTCCTCGCCAACGATGCGGCGCAGAAGCGGTTCATCGACGCCCTCGTGGAACGGCTGGCCGAACTCGGCGTTTATGGCGTCAACCTCGACTTCGAGGAGGTGGCCGCGGCGGACCGCGACCGGTTCACCGCCTTCGTGCGGAAGCTGGCGGACGCCGTCCACGCCCGGGGCATGAAAGTTTCCATCGACCTGATGCGCGGCGACAAGGCGTGGAATCATCTGACCGCCTACGACCACGAGAAAATCGCGGAAGCCGTCGACTACATCATGATCATGGCCTATGACCAGTACTGGCGGGGCAGCGCGAAGCCCGGTTCCGTATCCGGGCTGTCCTGGACCGAACAAGGCATCATCGAATACCTGTCCTACGGCATCCCCCGCTCGAAACTGTTCCTCGGCGTCCCGCTCTACGTGCGGGAATGGAAGGTCGACGCCGCCGGCAATGTGCTCGATTCGCGGGCGGTGCTGATGAAGGACATCCCCGCCCTGCTGGCCGAAGTCGACGAGAAAACGGCTTACGATCCCGCGTTCGGGCAGACGAAGGTGACGTATGTCAAGAACGGACAAACCTATGTGTTCTGGATGGAGACGGAGCAGACGATTCTGGCGCGGATCGAGCTCGCGAAGAAATACCAACTGGCCGGCGTCGCCTTCTGGCGGCTCGGCTATGAGCCGCCGGAGCTGTGGACGGAGACGCTGAGGCGGAAATGACGGACAAGGCGGATGCCGCAACCGATCGCGGCATCCGCCTTTCGTGTTCCGCCTCAGCTTTCCGGTTCCGCGAGCCGGGTGCGCCGCACGGCCGCGGCCGCCCAAGCGGGCATGGCGCGCCCGGCGGCGAACAGGAGACGCGCGGCCCAAGGCAGGCCGAACGCCGTCTGCAGCAGCCGGCCGAGGCGCAGCGCGCCCGCGCATTCCCGGCGGAAGAAACGCCCGTATTCGCGGCGCCACGCCTCCTCCGTCATGCCGCCGCGCAGATGGCGGTCGGCGAGGCGCGCGCAGACCAGCCCGGACCGCAGGGCGATCGACATGCCGTCGCCGCAGAGCGGCGGGATGCGGAGCGCCGCGTCGCCGACGAGCGGGCAGCCGGCCCAGGCGAGCGGCCTGGCGTCCGGCCGGACCGGCGAGACCGCCGCCCCGGTGCCGGGCATGGGCCGGGCGCCGGCCAGCCTGCGCCCAAGGTCCGGATGCCGGTCAGCCGCTGCCGCGATCCAGTCCATGGCGGAGGACAGGCCTCCGCCGAACGCCCGCGGGTCCAGCAGCGCCGCGGCGTTGATCCGACCGCCGGGAACGGGCGACAGGCCGAGGTACCCGCCGCGGAACGCGTACAGTTCGGTCACCGGCTCGAACGGCGCGCCTTCGAGATGGACCTTCACGCCGAGCAGCCGCGATGCGGGCCGGCGAGCGGCGCGCGGATCCGCGAACGCGCTGCGCGCCCCCGCTCCCCAGGCGCCGATGACGACGCGCGCGCGGATCGTCTCCTCCCCGCCGCTTCCCCGCGCCTCGACGGCATACATGCCGCCTTCCCGGCGGATGCCCGTCGCCCGCGTGCCGGCGCGCACCTGAGCTCCAGCGCGTCTTGCGCCTTCAAGGAGCGCCTCGTCGAGCTCGCGCCGGCCGACGCCGTACGCGGGCGCCGGGAGCGGCACCTCCAGCGGCTCGCCCCCGGCCGCGGACAGGCGGACGCGCCCGATCCGGACGGGCGCAAGGCCGCTTACCGCGTCCATGAGGCCGAGCTCGCGCAGCGTCGCTCCCGCCTCCGGCGACAGAAATTCGCCGCACACCTTGGGCCGGGGAGCGGCGCGCCGCTCCAGGATGACCGTCTCCCACCCCGCGGCGGCCAGCGCGCAGGCCGCGGCGCTGCCGCCCGGCCCCGCGCCGATGACGACCGCGTCAACCGTTACCGCCACTTGCCGGATCACCGCCTTCCGTTTCCGCGCTCTTCCGGATCACGACCGCATAGCGGTACGGCGCCTTGCGCCAATATCTGAGTTCCCGGAATCCGCCTTCACCGGCAAGTCTGTCCCAATCCCCGTCGCGGAATCCGCGCGCGACGGACAGCGGCGCGTCTTCGCGGATGCACCGGTTCCGCGTAAGCAGCCGCGCCGTCAGCCACACCGCGGCCCACGGCACGATGTGGCGGCGCAGATCGCCGACGACGACGCCGATCCGGGAGGCGTCCAGCATCCGCCGAAGGACGCCGGGGAGTTCGTCCGGCCCGAAATGATGGACGAACTGCGTCGCCGTGACGATGTCCGCCTCCCGCTCCGGCAGCGCGAACAGATCCCGGCGCGTCACCTCGACCCGGTCCTCGCCGCGGAACAGCCGCCTCGCCTCGCGGCAAGCCTCTTCCCGAATGTCGACCAGCCGGATCCGGAGGTCAACCCGGTTCCGGTCGGCCCAGCGGAGCAGCGCGCGGTTGACGTCGCCTGACCCGGCGCCGACGTCGAGCACGGTCAGCCGCCCGGGCCTGCCCGCATCCCGCCAGAGCCGCTCGACACCGAAGCGGATCGGCGCCGCCGCCGCGAACAGCCGGTTGAGCAGCCTGAGCCGCCGGTACGCCCCGGCAAGCTCCGCTTCCGGCACGGCGCCGTCCATCCGTTCGCTTCGCGCGGCCCGCGCCCGCAGCGGATCAAGCATGGACGGCCGCCCGCCCGCTCCGCCGCCGGGCCGGATCAGGCGCGAGGCCGAACGGCAGCAGCTCGGCCGACAACCCGGGGCCGAAGGCGACGGCCAGGCCGTCCGGCGGCCCTTCTCCAACCGCCCCGTCATCGAGCCCGCGGCGAAGCTCTTCCATGACGAACAGAATCGCGGCCGAGGACATGTTGCCGTACCGCCTGAGCACTTCCCGGCTCGCCCGCGTCTGCTCCGGCTTGAGCCCGCACGTCTCCTCCACCGCGTCGATGATGCCGCGCCCGCCCGGATGGATCGCCCAGAGTTCGGCCGGCTGCCCGCCCGCCGGACGCGTCCCGATCTCCGCGGGCAGAAATTCGCGGATCAGCTTCGGGACGTTCGCCGACAGCACGAGCTCGAAGCCGTAATTTCCGACGTTCCAGGTCATGTCTTCCGCGCCTCCCGGCAGCAGGACGGAACGGGGGGCGCCCAGCGTGAACGCGGCGGCGCTCCCTTGCGCCGGCGCGCCGACGACGCAGGCGGAGGCGCCGTCCCCGAACAGCGACGCGGCGAACAGATCCTCCCAGTCGTCCGAAGGCTGGAAATGCAGCGTGCACAGTTCGACGCAGACGACGAGCGCGCGGGCTTCCGCGCTCCCCGACGCGGCCGCAAGCTGCCGCGCGAGTCCGATCGCCTTCAGTCCGGCCGCGCAGCCGACGAAGGTGAGCGGCAGCCGGTTCACCCGGGCCGGCAATCCGAGCGCGCGGACGAGGTCCGCATCCAATCCGGGCAAATACTGTCCCGTGCAGCTGACGGTAATCAGATGGGTCACGGCTTCCGGCGGCGTGCCGCCGTCTTCGAGCGCCCGCTCCGCCGCAAGGCGGGCCAGCGGCAGCGCCTCCCGGCGGTAGGCGGCCATCCGTTCGGCGGTGCCCGGCGCCTCCGCCCGGCTGTGCGGAAAATACCGGCAAGCGCCGGCCGCCTCCAGCAGATTCGGTTCGCAGGTATGGCGCGATTCGATGCCCTGTTGGCGGAAGACGCGCCGGGCCCAGCGCGCCGCGCCGGGATTGTCCCGCAGCGCTTCCGCGAGCCTGAGCGCCGTGTCCGCCTGATCGAGCCGCCAGCGGGGCACGGCGGTGCCGATGCCGAGCATCGCGATTTCCGGCGTATGGCTCATCCCGCTCTCACCCTTTCCGATCGCGTCGGCGGCCGCCTCCCGAATAAGCGGACAAGCGGCGCCGCTGTAGGATTGTATTCGTGGAGCGGCGCAAGTTATGCACGCCAAAGCCGGACGCGCAATCATAATCGCCCGCGGATTTCTCCGCGGGCGCATGTCGCGATGCTCAGGACTTGAAGAAGTCGATCCGTTTCTTCAGATTGTCCGATTGCTGCTGAAGCTGCTCGGACGTCGACGTAATTTCCTCCATGAGCGCGTATTGCTCCTGCGTCGACGCGAACACCTCCTGCGCGCCTTCCCGGATCCGCTCCGCGATCTCGACGACCGCGCGCGCTTCGGCGAGCGTGCTGTTCATTTGCTCCGCCTGCATCGTGACCCGGTTCGACGCCTCGACGATGATCTTGTGCACGTTATCCGCCTCTCCGGCGATCAGGCGCAGCGCTTCCGCGGATTTCTCGCCGTGTTCGGACTCCTGTTCCGCCACTTCGTACTGCTCCGAGATCTGCTCGACCACCCGACGGATCTCCTGCTGGATCTGCTCGATGAGCTGGCGGATGTCCTGCACCGATTCGGCGCTCTGCTGGGCCAGCTTGCGCACGGCTTCCGCGACGACCGCAAAGCCCCGTCCTTCCTCGCCGGCCCGCGCCGCTTCGATCGACGCGTTCAGCGAGAGCATGTGCGTCTGGTCGGCGATGCCCGCGACGACTTCGGAGATGTTGCCGATCAGACCCGCATGCTCGTCCAGCCGGCGGACGGTTTCGATCGACTCGCGGTTGAGGACGGCCATTTTCCGCATCCCTTCGACCAGCGACTCGATCGTCTCGCCGTTCTCGCGGATCGTCCGGTCCATCTTGAGCGCCGAACGCTTCGCCTCTTCGGCCAGTTCGCTGATCTCGTTCGCGGCTTTCGACGCGAGCTCGAGCGACTGGAACATGACGGCCGTCGATTTGGACTGGTGCTCCGCGCCTTCGGACATGTTCTCCACGCGGTCCGTGATGTTCTGGATGTGCCGGGTCGCCTGGTCGATCGCGCTCCCCAGCTCGCCGACGTGCAGATGGGTCGCCTTGTAGTTGTCCGCAATCCCTTCGACGATCGTGCGCAATTGCGCGACCATTTTGTCAAAAGCGAGGGCGAGCGCGCGCAGTTCGTCGTCGGAGCGCGGCGGCACCACCTCGACGTTCAGATAGCCTTCGGACACCCGGTTGGCCGTCTGCATGAGATGCTTGAGCGGCTTGACCAGGTAGCTTGCGGCCAGCCAGCCGAGAAACCCGGTCCAGAAGATGCCGAGCAGCAGCGTGATGACGATGAACCAGATTTCGGGTATGTATTCTTTGAAATAGTCCATCAGGACCAGAATGAAGAATGCGCTCGTACCGTACGTTACTGCCGACACTGCCGTGATCCCGAATACGACTTTTTTCATGATGCTGAACCTGAACTTCATGTCGATTCCTCCCGAGGATGCTTTTCCCTTCCTATTCCATTCGTCGGAGACGGGCGAAACCCTTTCGACATTTCTCCGATGAACCAAAATAAATTGACGAACGCAAACGGCATCCGTCGCCATTTTGCGCCATATACAACCGGGCGTTCCTGTGATATTCTTTATAACGAACGTCAATGTTCGTATAAACGGATAGGAGGTGATGAACGTGTCACGGGTCAAGCCTCTCGCGCTGGCCCTTGTCCTGGTCCTGACGGCTTCCCTCTCCCAGGCCGCCCCCGCGGCAGCGGCCGGAGCCGTCACGTCCTCGCTTCCGAGAGCGCCCGCGTTCGGAGGTCTGCTTGGCGATCTGATCGGTTTCTTGCACGATCTCGGCGCATTCCTCGGTTCACTGTTCGGCGGAGGCGGGTCGAAAGGCGGAAATGGCGGCGGGAACCATTCGGGCGGCGGCCATTCGCCGGGCGGCGGATCGGACCATCACGTCAAACCCCCCGGACACAAGGACCCGCCCCGGTGGGACTGGAACAACGACTGGGACGGCAAAGGCCACAAGAGTTCCTATGACCTGTGGAAGAAATGGTTCTGCTGACGCCTGCTCCGACCCCGGCCGGGAATCGCCGCCTTCCCGGCCCCTCCCCCCGGCCTCGATTGTCCTCGCCATCGCCTTCCGCTATAATAGTTCCATTGTCAGGCGCGGCCGCGGCCGGGCGGACCCGCCCGGATCGCGCAGCCGCGAATTTCGCGAACGCAAGGAAGGTCAGTCCGATGTACATCGCGGATCAATGGAAGGATTACGAAGTGATTGACGCCGGAGGCGGCGAGAAGCTCGAGCGGTGGGGAACGGTTATCCTCCGGCGGCCGGACCCGCAGATCATCTGGCCGATCGGGCGGGAGACGGACGAGTGGCTCACCGCCCACGCCCACTACCACCGCAGCTCGTCCGGCGGCGGACACTGGGAGTATCGCCGCAAGCTGCCGGAGCATTGGAACATCCGGTACGGCAAGCTCCGGTTCCTCATCCGGCCGACCAATTTCAAGCATACCGGCCTGTTCCCCGAGCAGGCGGTGAACTGGACCTGGATCATGGACAAGATCCGCGACGCCGGCCGTCCGATCCGGCTGCTGAACCTGTTCGCCTACACGGGAGGCGCCACCGTGGCCGCCGCGTCGGCGGGAGCCGAAGTCGTCCATGTGGACGCGGCGAAGGGCATGGTGCAATGGGCGAAGGAGAACGCCGCCCTCTCTGGGCTTTCGGACCGTCCGATCCGCTACATCACCGACGACGTGTTCAAATTCGTCCAGCGGGAGCAACGGCGCGGCCGCAAATATGACGCGATCGTGATGGATCCTCCGTCCTACGGGCGCGGTCCGGGCGGCGAAATGTGGAAGCTCGAGACGAGCCTGTATCCGTTCCTGGAGTCGTGTCTGCCGATCCTGTCGGACGAGCCGCTGTTCGTGCTGATCAACGCCTACACGACCGGCCTGTCCCCCGCCGTCCTGGACAACCTGCTCCGCATGACGGTCGTCCGGAAGTTCGGCGGACGGATCAGCACCGGCGAGATCGGGCTGCCGATCACCCGTTCCGGGCTCGTGCTGCCGTGCGGCATTCTCGGCCGCTGGGAGGCGTCATGACGGCCCGCGAAGGCGGCGCGCCCGCGGTCAAGGTGCTGTACGAGGACAACCACCTGATCGCGGTCGTCAAGCCGCCCGGCATGCTGTCGCAGGCGGACGGGACAGGGGCGCCGGACATCCTGACGGCCGTCAAAGCCGATCTGAAGCGGCGCTACAACAAGCCGGGCAACGTCTTCCTCGGGCTCGTGCACCGGCTCGACCGCCCGGCCGGCGGCGCGATGCTGCTCGCGAAGACGTCGAAGGCCGCGTCGCGGCTGTCCGACGCGGTGCGGAGCCGCTCGTTCGCGAAGGGCTACATCGCCTGCACGGACGGCATCCCCTCTCCGCGCGAGGCGACGCTCGTCCACTACTTGCGCAAAGATCCGAAGACCAATACGGTAACCGCCCATCCCCGGCCGCTTCCGGACGCGAAGGAGGCGGTGCTCTCGTATGCGGTGGTCGCCGCCGCGAACGGCCGGGCGCTCGTCGCCGTCCATCTCCACACCGGCCGTCCCCATCAGATCCGGGTGCAGATGGCCGCCGTCGGCTGCCCGCTGGCCGGCGACCGGAAGTACGGCGCGCGTGAAGGCGGCTGGACCCACGACACCGCGGCGCTCTGGTCGGCCTACATCGGCGTCGTCCATCCGGTGACGAAGGAATGGCTCGAGATCCGCTCCCTTCCGCCGCGCGAAGGGGTATGGACCGCCTGGCCCGAATCGGCGTGGACCGCCGCGGCGGGCGCGTTTCCGCCCGAAGGGGCGGGCGGATGATGAAGCGGCGCGTCGCGATCGTCCTCATGCTGTCGTTGTCGCTTGCCGGACTGGCGCTGATCATCGCGCTGTCCGACCGGATCGGAACGTCCGTGCTGCCCGGCGGCGGCGGAACAGCGGATCACGTTCGTCCAGACGGCGATTCCGGCGGCGGTTCCGCCGGCCCCGGGCCGGCGGAGCAACCGGAGGAAACCGATACCGAACCGGGACCGCCGCCCCCGCCCGGCTCTCCCGGCTCCGGCGTTCCGGCGGAAGGCCTGCTCGTCGCGGTCGGCGACATCATGATGCATATGCCGCAGCTTCCGGCCTACTATGATCCGGAAAGCAGGCGGTACGATTTCACCCCGTATTTCACCGAAGTGAAGCCGCTCATCGCGGAGGCCGACTGGGCGATGGCCAACCTCGAGACGACGCTGTCCGCCGATGGCGACTACTCGGGCTTCCCCCGCTTCAGCTCGCCGCACGAGCTGGCGGCCGCGCTGAAGGACGCCGGATTCGACATCGTCACGACCGCGAACAACCATGCGCTGGACCGCGGCGTGCCCGGCGTCGAGCGGACGCTCGGATTCCTCGGGCAGCAGGGCCTCGTCACGCGCGGCACATACCGTTCGGCGGAGGAAGCGGCCGGGCTGACCATCGTCGAGCAGAACCATATCCGCCTCGGGCTGCTCGCCTACACTTACGGCACGAACGGCATCCCGGTGCCGGAGGACAAACCGTGGCTGGTCGACCTGATCGACGGGGAGCGCATGGTCCGCGACATCGCCGCGCTCCGGGAAGCCGGCGCCGACTATATTGTCATCGCGCTGCATTTCGGCACGGAGTACCAGACGATGCCGAACAAGGAACAGAAGGATCTGGCGCGCCGGCTGATTGCCGCCGGCGCCGACCTGATCGCCGGTTCGCATCCGCACGTCATCCAGCCTTATGAAATCGTGGAGGCGCCGGACGAAAGCGGCGAGCCGCGCCGGGGCGTCATCCTCTATTCAATGGGCAATTTCATTTCGAACCAGCGGGGCGATACGAAGGATTACGGCGTGCTGTTCCGGATCAAGCTGCGCAAGGAGGAAGGCGTCACGCGGACGGCGGACGTGGAGCCGGTTGTCACGTGGGTGCACCGCTACAAAGCGGAAGGCCGCAATCATTACCGGATCCTGCCCGTCGAGCGCGTGCTCGAAGAGCGCAGCGATCCGCTGCTGACCGCGGCCGATTACAAACAACTGGAGACCCGACTCGCCGCGCTCCGGAAGCGTCTGACCGCCATGGGCGGAGCGTCCGGAGATTGAGCGCAAGCCGCCGCTACCGCCCTTCGCCCGCGGCGACCGGACGCGCGATCGGCTCGTCGGCGATCTTGCCGAGCAGATAGATGAGCAGCTGCTGGTTGTGGGCCGAAATCCGGTCGAGCGCCTGCTGGATGTAGCGCTCGCGGATTTCCACGCCGCGCCGCGCTTCCCTGACGCCCCGCTCCGTCGCGGTCACCCAGACGATGCGGCGGTCGGTCTCGTCCCGCGTCCGCGCGATGAGTCCTCCCCGCTCCATCCGGTCGAGCAGCGTCGTGATCGCGGCGGGCGTCGTGGACAAATATTGCAGCATATCCGACGGTTTCATCGGCTGATGTTCGAGGAGCAGTTCCAGCACGTTGAGCTGGCTTTCGGTCAGGGCGGGAGCCAGCGCTTCGTCGAGATGCATCTTCCAGTCTTTCGTGATTTTCATCCACAGACGGGCAAATTCCGCGGCGAACATCCCCATCCCTCCCAATATCCGCCTTGATTCCATTATATCAGCCGCTTATGTCGAAAAAAAGGTTAATGCACTTAATAATTTACGCCGTAAATCGCCCAATTCTCCCGCAAGCCGACAGCCGCTGACAGGTTCGCCGGCCGGCCGGGCGTCGAATGAAGACGGCGGACAACAACAAACCCGCGGCCCCCGGAGACGCTCTCCGGTTGCGCGCGGGCTGACGGAATTCCGGTTCAGCCTTCGCCTGTCCTCGCGTCGCGGTCCGGACGGCGGAAGCAGCAGACCGCGGGGTCCTGCCTGTCGACCGCGGCGACGCGCTTGCCGCCCGACCTGGGCAGTTCGATCGGCGTATCCTCCGAACTGAACGTGAACGAGGCTCCCGACGCCGTCGCCAGCGTATAGCTCGCTTCCTCCTTGCAATGGAACGCGCCGATCAGCCGGCTGCCGTTCGATTTGCTGCCGCGTTTGCGCTCGTTGAACACGAACGTCGTGAGCCCTCTGCCGCCCCTGCCCTGCACCGGGTAATCAAGCAGCAGCGACCGCTTCGCCCATCCCAGGTCGGTGACGACGAGCACCTCGCCTTCTTCCCCTTCCACGAGCAGGGCGGCCGCGACCTCGTCGCCCTCCTTGAGCTGGATGCCTCGCACGCCGGCGGCGACGCGTCCCATCGCGCTCACTTCCGATTCTTCGAACCGGATGCTCATGCCGAGCTTCGTGATGAGCATGAGCTGCCGCGCGCCGGCGCTCGGCAGCACCTGCACCACTTCGTCGCCGTCCGCGAGTTTCACCGCGGCGACCGGCCCCGTGCGGGTCGTCTGGTATTCCTTCAGCGACGTCCGCTTCACCTGGCCTCGCTTCGTCACGAACAGGAGCGACAGATGCTCCCGTCCGAAATCCCGGACCGGCACGATGCCGACGACGCCGTCGTCCTTCGCGATCGGCACGACGTTGACGAGCGCCGTTCCGGTGTCCTTCCACTTGAACTCCGGAATCTGATGGACCGGCAGCAGGTAATACGAACCCTTCCGCGTGAACAGAAGGAGCTGGTCCAGCGTGTTCACGTCGAGCACATGGCGGACGATGTCGCCCTCCTTGACGCCGGAACTCACGATGTCGCCGCCGGACCGGGTGAAGGAAAGGAGGCTCGTCCGCTTGATGTAGCCTTCCTGCGACAGCGTCACGAGCACGTCCTCGGACGCGACCATCACCTCGAGGCCGACCTTGAGCTCCTCGACTTCGCCGCGAATGTCGGAGCGCCGGTCGACGCCGTACGCCTCGCGGATTTCCGTCAGCTCTTCCTTGATGACGCCCAGCAGCTTCTTCTCGCTCGCGAGGATCGACTTCAGGTACGCGATGCGCTTCTCGGTTTCGCGCAATTCCTTCGCAAGCTGCGTAATCTCGAGATTCGTGAGCCTGTAGAGCTGGAGCGTCAGGATCGCGTCCGCCTGCCGCTCGGTGAACCCGAACTTCGCGATCAGGTTCTGCTGCGCGTCCTGGCGGTTCTTCGACGCCTTGATCGTCGCGATGACGTCGTCGAGGATGCTGAGCGCCTTGACGAGCCCTTCGAGCACGTGGGCGCGGTCCTCCGCCTTCTCCAGCTCGTACCGGGTGCGGCCGGTCACGACTTCCTTCTGGTGGTCGATGTACGCCGTCAGCATGTCTTTCAGGCCGAGCTGGCGCGGCGCCTTGTTGACGATCGCCACCATGTTGAAGTTGTAGGCAATCTGCAGGTCGGTCTTCTTGAGCAGATAGGCGAGGATGCCTTCGGCGTCCGCGTCCTTCTTCAGCTCGACGACGATGCGCAGCCCGTTCCGTCCGCTCTCGTCGCGCACTTCGGCGATGCCGTCCACCTTCTTCTCCAGGCGGATCGTCTCCATCGCCGTGACGAGCCGGGATTTGACGACCTGGTACGGGATCTCGGTGATCACGATCTGCTTGCGCCCGCCGCGCAGCTCCTCGATCTCCGTCCTCGCGCGGATGTAGATGCGCCCCTTTCCCGTCGCGTAGGCTTCGCGGATGCCGTCTTCGCCCATGATGATGCCGCCGGTCGGGAAATCCGGCCCCTTCACGATGCCGAGCAGCCGCTCGAGCGGGATGTCCGGATCATCCATGACGGCGATGCAGGCATCGATCACCTCGCGCAGGTTGTGCGGCGGAATCTCGGTCGCGAAGCCGGACGAGATGCCGCTCACGCCGTTGACGAGCAGGTTCGGAAAACGCGAAGGCAGCACGACCGGCTCCTTCGCCGTGTTGTCGAAATTGTCCTTGAACGGGACCGTCCGCTTGTCGATGTCGCGCAGCATCTCCATCGCGATCGGCGACAGCCGCGCCTCCGTGTACCGCATCGCGGCGGCCGGGTCGTCGTCGAGCGACCCCCAGTTGCCGTGGCCGTCGATCAGCACATGGCCCATCTTCCACGGCTGCGCCATCCGCACCATGCCTTCATAGATCGAGGCGTCGCCGTGCGGATGGTAGTTGCCCATCACGTCGCCGACCGTCTTCGCCGACTTGCGGTACGGCTTGTCGGGCGTGTTGCCGGCTTCGTACATCGCGTACAGGATGCGGCGCTGCACCGGCTTCAGCCCGTCGCGGACGTCGGGAATGGCCCGGTCCTGGATGATGTATTTCGAGTACCGGCCAAAGCGGTCACCCACGACCTCTTCGAGAAATGCCGGCAGGAACTGTTCGAGCGTGCCCATGCCGCCTCTCTCCTACTCTTCGTATTCGGTGAAATCGACGTTCTCGATGATCCACTTCTTGCGCGGATCGACCTTGTCGCCCATCAGCGTCGACACGCGGCGCTCCGCTTTCGCGGCGTCCTCGATCCTGACCTGCAGCAGCGTCCGCGTCTCCGGATTCATCGTCGTCTCCCAGAGCTGCTCCGGATTCATCTCGCCGAGCCCTTTGTAGCGCTGCAGCTCGCAGTTCTTCCCGAATTCCTTCAGATAGTTCTGCAGCTGCTCGTCCGTCCAGGCGTAGCGCACCGTCTCCAGCTTGCCCGTCTTGCGCGTGATTTTGTAGAGCGGCGGCTGCGCGATGTATACCCGGCCCAGGTCGATGAGCGGCTTCATGTAACGGTAGAAGAACGTGAGCAGCAGGCACTGGATGTGCGCGCCGTCCGTGTCGGCGTCGGTCATGATGATGATCTTGCTGTAGTTCGCCTCGTCGGGGTCGAAATCCGGTCCGACGCCGGCGCCGATCGCCGAGATGATCGTCTTGTACTCCTCGTTCTTCAGGATGTCGGCCAGCTTCGCCTTCTCCGGGTTCATCGGCTTGCCCCGGAGCGGCAGGATCGCCTGGTAGCGCGAGTCGCGCCCCTGCTTCGCCGAGCCGCCCGCGGAATCGCCCTCGACGATGAACAGTTCGTTGCGCAGATAATCCTTCGACTGGGCCGGCGTCAGCTTGCCGTTCAGGTTGGACGACTCGCTCCGCTTCTTGCCCGAGCGGACTTCCTCGCGCGCCTTGCGCGCCGCCTCGCGCGCCTTCGCCGCAAGAATCGCCTTCTTGAGCAGCTGCTGCGCGACCTGCGGGTTCTCCTCGAGGAACACGGCCATCTTGTCGGAGACGACCGCGTCGACCGCGCTGCGCGCCGAAGCGCTGCCGAGCTGGTCCTTCGTCTGCCCGACGAACTCGACGTCGGCCATCTTCACGTTGATGACGGCGATCATCCCTTCGCGCAGATCGGCGCCGTCGAGATTTTTGTCCTTCTCCTTCAGGATGCCGTTCTTCCGCGCGTATTCGTTCATGACCCGCGTGTACGCCGTCTTGAAGCCGGTCTCGTGCGTGCCGCCGCCGCGGGTCGGGATCGAATTGACGAACGACGCGATCGTCTCGGTGTAGCCGTCGTTGTACTGCAGCGCGACCTCGACCTCGATGTCGTCGCGTTCCGCGTAGAAATGGATGACATCCGTGAGCACGTTTTTGCCTTCGTTCAGGAACGCGACGAACTGGCTGGCGCCTCCTTCGTAGTGGAAGACGTCCTCCCGCCCGGCCCGCTCATCCTTCAGCGTCACCTTCAGACCGGCGTTCAGGAACGCGATCTCCTGCAGCCGCTCGGCTAGCGTGTCGTAGTTCAGCGCGATGTTGCCGTGGAACACGCGGGCGTCCGGCTTGAACGTCACCTTCGTGCCGGTCTTCCGCGTGTTGCCGATCACTTCAAGACCGGTCACCGGCTCGCCGACATGCTCCTTGCCGTCCTGGTCCACCCAATATTCAAACCGCTGGCGGTGAATCTTGCCGTCGCGGTAGATCTCCACCTCGAGCCATTCGGACAGCGCGTTCGTCACGGAGGCCCCGACGCCGTGCAGGCCGCCGGACTTCTTGTAACCGTTTCCGCCGAACTTGCCGCCCGCGTGCAGCACCGTGAACACGACCTGGGGCGTCGGCACGCCCGTCTTGTGCATGCCGGTCGGGATGCCGCGGCCGTTGTCGAGCACCGTCACCGATTGGTCGGCGTGAATGGTTACGTTGATCTCGGTCGCGAACTTCGCCAGATGTTCGTCGACGGCGTTGTCCACGATTTCCCAGACGAGGTGGTGCAGGCCAGAGCTGGATGTGCTGCCGATGTACATGCCCGGACGTTTCCTGACCGCCGTCAGGCCCTCCAGCACCTGGATGTCGTCCGCGTCGTATCCGCGCCCACGTGCGGATGCCTCGTCTGTGAACAAATCCAATTGTTCCGCCATGCGCGCCCTCCTTCATCGATTCTCACGGCGTGCAGGACCCGGCGGCCGGATGCCGCCACGGTCCTGTGCGGCAAACAAGCTTTATTGTAATTCATTTTATCCGATTTCGTAAAGTTGGCAGGCGAGGCATGGGGTCAGGGCGGATGCGGGTCTGGGGAATGCCGTTGATTTAGTTTACATAATTTCTTTTTCGTAAATTACGTGCCGTCGCTTCATCCATGAAAAAAGCCGCCCGCCGAACGGTCCGACCGTCCGCGGGCAGCCTGTTCCTTTTCATGAAAAAACTTCCCATCTTACGCCGACAAAAACCGGTATTGCGCCTCGATCAGCCCGTAGTAGACGCCCCGCTTCCGCATCAGCTCGTCG
>Ga0310826_101096_pt1 | contig 16583 bp, 8 predicted proteins | sample WT_ome_FD_201306 | JGI IMG/M metagenome (GOLD analysis project Ga0310826, IMG submission 201306) | Sorghum-adapted microbial communities enriched on wild type (WT) sorghum from Joint BioEnergy Institute, Emeryville, California, United... ... | reverse complement strand
TGGGTGCCAAACGCACCGCTCCACCCGTAGGAGCCCGCACTCAAGGCCGAACCGGCGCGCTGCGGATCCGTGCGGATCATCATGCCCAGCCCCCAGACAAGTCCAGGCGCAAACTCCAGATGCCTGTATGCGCCTTCCTGCCGCATGAGGCGCACCGTCTCCGACTTCAGGATCCTTCTGCCTTCCAATTCCCCTTCGTGCAGCAGCATGCAGGCGAAGCGATCGATATCTCCAAGGGTGCTGTACAGCCCCGCTGCCCCGGATTCATACCTCGGCCCGATCATCCCGATCGCATCCAGATCCTCATGCACCGGCGCCTGGAAGATCCGGCCGTCCTCGGATTTGTACAGAACAGCCAACCGCTTCCGCCGCTGCTCATCCAGCCTGAACGACGTATCCGTCATCCCCAGCGGCCCAAGCAGCTGCTCCTGCAGGAACTGGCCGAAGGACTGCCCGCTGACCACCTCGATGATTCGCGCCAACGCATCGAAGCCGAGCAGCGGCGAATACCCCGTCCCCTCGCCTGGTTGAAAATCGGCGACCAGCTGATGCAACCTGCGAAAGCGGGTTTCCAGCGTGTCATCCGGAGAGCACAGCTTCATCGTCAGCGCCATGCCGGCCACCCCCATGCCGAGGCCGCTCGAATGGCTGAGCAGATCCCGGATCGTCACAGCGCGCTTCGCAGGCTCGAACTCCAGCTTGCTCAGATCCAGCCCGGCCAGATTGTTCAGATCCTCCAGGGTGAAGCTGGTCTTGCACACCATCGGGGATGCCAGCTCCGGGATATACCTTCCGATCTCGTCATCCAGCCCCAGCTTGCCTTGCTCCACCAGCATCATCGTCGCTACCGCCGTGATCGGCTTCGTCAGGGAAGCGAGCCGGAATAAGGTGTCATCCTGCACCGGTCGCCGTTCCTCGATATTGGCGTATCCCCAATGATTCCTGTAGATCACCTGGCCCTCCCTGCGCACGATGAGGGACGCCCCCGCAATTTCCTTGTGATTCACATAATCCAGCATCTGCCGATGAATCGTATGGCCGTTCATTGGCACACCTTCTTTCCTGAATTTATGGCCTGATCCAGATCAGCCTGACCGGCCCCAGCAAGCCGCACGGCTCCAGCGCGGCATAGGTGGACGCCATGAGCGGCATGGCGCTGTCGTTGTACCGCATGTCGGCGGATCGCGTCATATTGTTGGTGACGACCACCTCAAGCTGATTAACTCCAGCCTTCACCGCGCCGCCCAGCTCCAGTCGATATGGTTCCGCCACCGCACTGCCCACGCATACGCCGTTGACATACACCTGGGCGCATTCCGATACCCGTCCCAGGTCGAGCATCGCTGGCAATTCTTCGCCAGCCTCGAAGCGCGTGCGATAGATGATCCTTCCATAGAAATTCGGATACCGGTCATGCGCGCCGATATCAAACAACTGCCTGGTAGTCATGTCTGCGGGCGCCGGCTGCCCGTCAAGCGATTCGAAGGAGATGTCCCAGGGCGCCGTCAGCTCGGTTTCCCGCGCGATTGACAGCCGATCCGCACCCTCCGTCTCCACGCCGAACAGCAGCACAACCGCTTCGTATTGCCCCAGCTTCAGAGGGACCCGCGTCACGCCTTCCTCCTTGCTCACCTCCGCCTCCGGGATCAGGAGACGATTGTTCATCGCATCGTACAGGGCGACAGGCTTCACGCAAGGGATCGTGACGACGGTGTCGATCTCTTCCAGGGGCTCTTCATTGTGGAACATATAGATGTCCAGCCCGCCGCGCCGCAGATGAAGATAGCGCAGGTAGTGCTGGCGGTTGGAGGTGCTGATCTCACAGATCCCGTCCTGCCTGAGCCGGGCAGCCAGTTCACCCAGCGGAACCGCCTGGCACGAATACACATGCGCCGGCAGAGGTTCCGGGCTCTCGCAATAGCCCTCCGGATGCCGGTCCACGAAATATACGGGCAACCCTGCCTCGATCGCTTCCCCGATGAAAGCCGCGATCACCTGCGGGATGCGCTGGCTGTACGGGATGATCAAGGCTTGATACGCCTCCCGGTTCACCAGCAGCCTGCCATGCTCCACCCTGGTGCCGTAACGGACTCTGGCCAGGAAGACATCCTTCGGCAGATAATCGTAGTCGATCTGATGTGTGGCCAGCTCCTTGCCGGGCTTGTGGCAATATTGGAACGATCCGCTCCACTCCGCATCCGCATGGTACAGGATCGCCGCAGGCGCTACATGCACGCCGTCCTGCAGCAGGTGGCACATCCGGTCCGTATACGCATTCAGCTTGCCGGAGAATTCAACTCCGACCTCCAGACCCGATTGCGCCGGGATGAAATGGTTAATGCCGTTAACCAACAGATGATCGGTCACAAACTTGCGAATCCTCGTTCCGGCTATACGACCGTACAGGCCAAGCATCTCGCAGACGCTGCGACCCTGCTTCTTCGGATCGATATGGCCGGCGGAGGAGGCCAGCTTGGCCAGCCCGTAATGGTAGAACTCCCCGTCGCCGTCGATCGCACCGTACCAGCTCATCCTCTCGCCGTCCATCCCCGGCCACAGCTGGCCGCCGATCAGATCGATCCCCGCCATATGCTGCCCTTCCATGACGCGGAAGAAATGACCCGTGCCGCATCCCAGGCGGGCATGGGAATTCTCATCCTCCAGCACATGGCCGATATACCGGATGCCCCTCTCCTCGCACCACTCAAACACCTGGCCGTTGTATGAACGGGCCACCAGCTCTGTGATGACGTCCATATACGCATACCTGACGATCGGCGTCCATTCGCCGCATGGGTACCAGAGGCCAGGCAGCAGCTTGACATAGTCGGCGCCGAGCCTCCGCTCCAGCATGTTCGGCACATCCTCGCTCCACGGCAGCGCGACGCTGAGTCCGTTGTACGTCTTGCCCGGCAGATGGTCGAACACATAGCCGCGCAGGTTGCCCAGCTCAGGCTCGTCATAGAAGAAGCCCATCCACGTCTTGCCCAGCTGATCCTTCAGCCGCTCATAATGCGGGGCATGCACATGGTCGATCTGCACGCGCACCGATTCCGCGGACAAGAGGTTCATGAAATGCTTCCTGCCGCCGCTAAAGGTCTCGAACAGGACGAAGATGCGCCAGGTCCCCGGACCGAGGTCCGCAGCCAGCATGCCGCCCTCAACTTGATCCGTCAGGTCCGTTGCGCTCGCCGCATCATAGCCCCGGCCATCTTCGGCATGGCGAACCGCCACGACATGCAGCAGCCGATTCGGCATATCATGGGCAGCGTTCAGCGCTTCCAGCACATTGCCCTGCATCGATCTTGTCAGCCGCCCGATCGGGATCAACGCGCCGCGCACCGGTCCCCTGATATCCGTGTGGCGCTCCGCCACAAACCGCTTGCTCTTCGCCCTGTGCTCCTCTTCCTCGAAGGCTCCGTTCGCCGAGCCCGTGGGAAAAGGCGCAGCATCCTGCATCCAGAAGGTCATGCCAAGCTCTTCACATATCTTCGTCACATAGCCGAGCCGCTCCCACCAGTCATCATCGAACCTGATCGTGCCGAAGCCCGGCCTGTCCGTCCGCATATACTCCAGCACGACCGAATAGATGCCATGTTCGCGCAGCTCCGCCATTCGCGTGCGCAAGCTGTCATACGTATCCCGCTCGCTCACCTTGAAGAACGGCTGTAGATAATGGCCATTCGTGCCTGACAGCACTTCCGCCAGTCGCTGATCCATGCCTGACACCTCATTCTCTGTTTGTTATCCGCTGCTCCGATCCAGCATGAGCTCATAAGCGCCGCTGCCCAGCTCCGTCCAGGCATCCCCTGCGGTCACCACCGCAGAGGTATTGTGAGGAATCCGGAGCGTCAAGCGGAGCCGCTCCCGCTCCTTGACCCATTTCACATAAAGCTCGCCATGGATCGTCCGCAGACTCGTCTCCGCATAATCGAGTCCGTCCGTCGCCTCGGGCCGGACAAGCACCCGCCTGAACCCCTTGTCCAGCCGCCTGACCCCGCCGATCCGTTCATAGATGAACGTACACACCGCGCCAAATGCATAATGGTTGAAGCTGGTGCCCTTCACGACGCCGTCCTGATCCTTGCCGAACCAATCCTCCCACACGGTCGTCGCTCCCATCCTCACCTGATAGAGCCAGGACGGCGGCGTTTCCTGCCAGAGCAGGCGCAGCGCCGTCTCCCGATAGCCGCAATCCCACAGCGCGTCCAGCAGGAACGGAGTGGACAGGAACCCTGTCTGCAGGTGGTAATCCTGCTCGACCACAAGTTCATTCAGCCGTTTCGCAAAGACCGCCTTCAGCTCTCCTTCCACCATGCCGAAGGCGATCGCCATGACGTAAGCTCCCTGCCATTCGGTCACCAATCTTCCCTGCGCTGTGATATATTCCTGATGAAAGGCCTCGCGAATCTTCCCGCCCAGCTCCTCATAATATGCGCTTCGGCCGTCATCCCCGAGCTCCCGGGCGATCATCGCCATCGTCCGCACGGCGCGATAATAGTACAGCGATGCGGTGATCTCCTTCGTGTACAAGGCGCCCTCGAAGTGGTCCATGCCCGGCACCTGCCAGTCGCCCCAGTGATGGCCGGTATTCCACAGATACCTGTGCCTGCGTCGATGCTCGAAATCAAAATACGCCCGCTCCGGCATCGTCTCCTGCGCGCAGGTCTCCACATAATCCATCCACCTGAGCATCGCGGCGTAATTGTCGCGCAGGAAGCGAATGTCCCCGTATGCCTGGTACATGTCCCACGGCAGGAAGACGATGGCGTCACCCCAGCCTGCGCTCGTCCATCCCGGGTTCGGCTCCATCTCCCGATAGGCGTTGGTGTAAGGCACGACGATCGGGATCTGTCCCCGCTCCAGCTGCTCATAGCGGCACTGCTCGAGCCAGCGCGCGAAGAAGCCGGCCACATCCATGTTCAACGCCGCCGCCCTGGCGAAGATCTGCGCATCGCCGGTGAAGCCCGCCCGCTCCCGCTGCGGGCAATCCGTCGGTATGGAGAGCATGTTGCCCCGCTGGCTCCACAGGATATTGCTCATCAGCCGGTTCAGATCCTCATTGGAACAGCGGAAGCTGCCGACAACTGCCATCCCCGTGCCGATGACCACCGCCTGGCAATCCTCAGGCCGGAGCTCTCCACTCAGACCGCTGACCCTGATATAGCGGAAGCCCTGAAATGAGAATTGCGGTTCATAGACGATCGTCTTCGTCGAGGCGAAGCGGATCACATTCTTCTGATCGTGGAACGGGAAGTTGGACATTCCGTCATGGAACACGCCGTTGTGGTCCAGTTCCTCGCTGTGCTCGATGGTGATGATATCGCCCTCGCCGCCCGTCAGCCTGAGCCGCACCCGACCGGCGATCGCCTGACCGAAATCGACGATCAGGCTGCCCTCCGCATCGCGGAACACCCGTCGGGCATTGAGGATCTCCGTCGCCACGATCAGCTCGCCCCGCTGCGGAACGACCACCGACTTGTCATAATCCCGGACCACCGTGCCATACACAAGCGACTGGTCTTCATAGCGCATGTCATAGTACTCACCCATGAACAGATCCGCATACTGCAACGGACCAACCGCAGCCGAGAAGCTGTCGTCGCTTGCCACCGTCTCCTTCGTGCCATCCTCGTAGCAGATGTCGGCTTGCATGAGCAGGGCCGGCCGGTCCCCGTACAGGTGATTGGTGCCCGGGATGCCCTGCGCATGGCCCGCGAACCAGCCGTCGCCGAGCAGGATGTCCAGCCGGTTGCGGCCTTCCTTCAGTTCGCTTGTGATATCGAAGGTCTGATAGTAGATGCACTTGTCATAGGCGGTAAAATCCGGAGCCAGCGCGCAAGGTCCGATCTTCTTCCCGTTGAGACGGGCTTCATAGAAGCCGCGCGCCGTAATATACAGTCGGCCCTTCACGATGCGGCCCTTGAGTTCAAACTCCTTGCCCAGATACGGGACCCGCATCAGCCCCTGATGTCTGACGCCGAGCTTGCCGTTCTTCGCATAACCGGCCGCATCCTCCTTCCAGAACTGCCGGCATACCTGGTCTGCGTCTGCATAAAAAGCCTCATCCGCCTCAATCCATTGCCCACGCCAGGAACCCGCATCGGCAAGGCCCGTCTCGAAGCTCGCCGCCTCGCTCCATGCGAGCCAGACTCCCCGCTCGTCCTCCGTATCCACGCGTGCCTTGACTCGCCAGTAATAGACCGTCTTCTCCGCCAGCTCCGGGAGCCGAAGCGGCACCGCGCAGCTGCTGTCGCTCTCGACCAGTTCCTCCAGATCAAGCGGACCCTGTTCAAAATCCGGCCGATCGCGTACCACCTGAATGGCATATGCCGTCTGGCGCACCCCCCGCGCATCTCCTGCGATCCGCCATGCCACATGAAGCCCCTGACAGGGAACCCCGAGCGGATGCGCCAGCCCTTCACAGCGCATATCCACGATTCTTAATGCTTCTGCTGCATTCCCCATGAGGCACCACTCCCGCATTCATCCATAGATAAATAGGGGAGGGAATGACTCCCGCCCCCTCCATCTGATTCGGCCTATCTCGAGGCTCTCCATTCATTGACTTCCCTGGTCACTTCCGCACCGCCGACATTGTTCCAGTCGCTCACGAATTTCTCGAAATCATCGATCGAGGAGTTGCCGACGATCATCTTCGTGAACTCCTGCAGGATCAGCTTGTCGAGCGTCGATTGCTTGCTTGTCATGGCCGGCGTGGCAGCTCCGTAGAACCCGGATGCGATATAGCGATTAGCGGTGTAGTATTCATACAGGACGCTCTGCGAGCCCTCAGGGCCAAATACCATCCAATACGGCAACTGCGCCGGGTTCTTCGTATCCATATAGTCCAGAATGCCAAGGTAAACATTTTTCTCTTCATCCGTTGTCAGCACTGACTCATCGCCCGATGCGATCGCCTTGTTCACGTTCGCATAGGCATCGATGTTCTTCGTCGGCAGATCGCCATAGACCAAGGCCTGATAAGCGAATCCTTCCGTTGTCTTCACCCATTCCGCATGCGCCTGATTCAGACGTTCATGCACATCCCCCGAACCTCTGAGCACCTCTTCGCGCAGGTTCAGCATCTTCACCACCGCTTCCGGATGCTCGTAGCCCTTCCTGACCACGAAGTAGCTGGTTACCGGGAAATCCTGCTGCGTCTTCGATGGCGTGCCGTCCACGCTCGGGATCGGATAGGAGCGCCACTCAATGCTCGGATCCGCCATGATCGATGCCAGGAAGTAGAACGGCGTGGACATCTTGCCGAACAGCATGCCCAGCTTGCTGGCGTTCAGATCCTCCGATACGCGGCTGGCATCCTTCACGCCGAATTCCGGATCGATCCAGCCCTTCTTGTACATCTCCTGCAGGTCCGCCAGACCTTTCTTGATGGCCGGCTGCACCGCACCGTAGACGAGCTGTCCGGATTCATCCTCCAGCCAGATCGTCGGATACGCGTGATAGCTGTTGAAGAAGCCTTCCAGTCCCGGTGTGCCGGTGGAGGACCAGAGCTCGCGGGAGACGGCCAGGCCATAGGTGTCCTTCTTGCCGTTGCCGTCCGGGTCCCTTGTCGTGAACGCTTCGGCGATCTTCTTCAGATCTTCCGTGGTCTTCGGCGGCTCAAGTCCCAGTTTGTCCAGCCAGTCCTGTCTGATCCACAGCACATTCGAGGAATCGACCATCGAGCCTGTGACCGGGATGGCCATGATGCGATCATTGAAGGTGACGGACTTCATCGCCATGCCGCCGTCCGCGTACAGCAGATGCTTCGTCAGATCGCTGGCGTACTGCTCCACGGCATCGGTCAGATCGGCGATCATATCGTTCTCTACCAGCTGCGCCAGCTGTTGGGCATTGACCGTCATCAGATCCGGCAGATCATCGGAGGCGATCGCCAGCTTCGTCTTCTGGTCATAGTGCTCGCCCATCAGCGCGGTCCAGACGATATTGGCGTTGATGCCCAGCTCGTCGCGATAGGCTCGTGTCCAGAAGTTGTCCTGATCCGACTCGCCTTCCGGATATTTGTCCGAAGGGCCCACCCATTTGCCGACATTGATCTGTACCGGAGTTTCATACTTGCCAAGCGGAGAAGTATCCACTTCAGTTGCCGGCTCTTCACCCGTTGACGAAGAGTTGCCGCTCGTGGTATCCCCGGCGCCCGGGCTGCTGCCCTGCTGCGGTTCGTTCGTCTTGGCCGAGTTGCTGCATGCGGTTGCGAAGAGCATCATGCCGATCAGCATCAGGGTGATGATCTTGAGATAAGTCTTGCGCTTCATACTTAGTCCCCCCACGTTTGGTATACCCTTATCATAAGGTCGCTGTAAGCGCTCTTCTACTTGTCGTTTTTTACTTTCATGATCGATCTTTACTTTCTTGATGATCGATCCCGACTTTTACTTCACAGCATGCAGCTCTCGGTATTCGGTGGGCGTCATGCCCGTCGTCTTCTTGAAGATCCGGAAGAAATGCCCTTCCGAGATGAAGCCGGACCTCGCAGCGATCTCATAGATTTTCATATCCGTGTCCTTGAGCAGCGTCTTGGCCAGAGCGAGTCGCTGGTTCAGGATGTATTCCGCGATGCCCATCCCCGTCAGATGCTTGTAGATCCTCGACAGATAGGAGGGATTGTAGCCGATCGCATGGCCGATAATATTCAGCGACAGATCATGCATCAGATTGCGGTTGATGTAGCTGTTGACCTGATCGACGATGATGCTGCTTCGCTCCTGCTGGCCGCACAGGTTGATCTCGAAGATGACCTCCGCCAGCCTGCGATAATAGTCGAGCACCTCCCTGTCCGTGCCCTGCAGCCCGATCGTATACAGTCGGGTGAGGTCGATGCGCTCCTCGATCCGGGATCGAATCTGGCTCTTGTTCAGGTAGGAAACGAAGATCAGGCCGAGGGAATAATAGACCTCGATCTTGTATTTGCTGAGATGCGCGGGCAAGGACAGGATCCGGGCGCTGAGATGGTCGTAATACTCGAAGAACCTCTCCCGTTCGCCTTCCTCCAGGCTCGTCGTCAGAACGGACAGCTTGCGCATGCTCGCGAGCAGCTCTTCCTCCTGCTCGATGCGCGCTTCATCCGCGGCATCCGGCATCAGGATAAGCAGGCTCTCATCGATGCCGATGCCGCTGTACAGGGACGTCCTCAGCCGCTCGGCCCGCGAAGGCAGCTGCTCCCAGGCCACCCGCTCCAGGGCGATGGCAAACGACACCTTCAGGTGAAGCATCTGCCTGCAAGCCTCCTGAATCGCCTCCAGGGCGGGCTGCACCTGCTCGCCCAGGAATCGGTCCTGCTCCTTCCGCGAGGGCTGCAGGATCCAGTACCACTTCCCGGCATCCTCCGAGTAGGAGATCACCCGGACTCCATCCCCGAAGATTTCCTCGGCGATGTTCATGATCGCGAAGTTCATCAGTTGCCGGTCGCCTGCCGAGAAGGATTCCGGCCATTCGTCGATCTTGCCGAAGCATGGCACGACCGGCTCATCCAGCCGGCATGGTAGCCGCAGCTCGTCGAGCTTGTCCTGGGTGAGGGTCGAGACGGATATGCGCTTGCCCAGAATATCAGCGATCAGCTCCTTCTGCAGGATCGGCAAGGCCCGACGCAGATCCTCCTGCCCCTTGCGGATGATCTCCTCCTTGCGATCGTTCAGCGTGATCGATTCGACCGCCTTCATCACCGCCGCCAGGATCGTCTCGTTGTCCTCGGTCTTCATCAGATAGTCCACCGCGCCGTTGCGCAATGCCGACTGGATATAGCCAAAGTCGCTGTAACCGGTCAGGAAGATCACCTTGCACAGCGGCCACCGCTTCACGATCTCCTGATGCATCTCCAGCCCGCTCATGCCGGGCATCCGGATGTCCGACAACACGATATGAATCTTCTCCGTCTGCAGGATGTCCATCGCCTCGTGAGCGGAGGTGGCCTTGAACACCTGGATCGACGGCACCGGCAGGCGATGCATCAGCTTCTCCAGGCTGCTTACGATCTTCACCTCGTCATCCACGATCAGGATCGAGATCATTCCCTGCTCCCCCTTCTCGGTATCGTCAGTTCCACATAAAGTCCTCCGTGCACGCTTCTTCTGACCGACAGGCCTCCCTCACCGGAGAAGAAGATATTCAGGCGGCGATGAATGTTGACGAGCCCCGTCGTTTCCATGTACCTGTCCTCGGAATCCAGCCTGCGCCGAAGCTCCTGCAGTTCTTCCTCCGTCAGCGAATCGCCGTTGTCCTCCACGATCACCCGCACCCGGTTCTCATCCTCATCGAACCTGACCAGGATCCATCCGTTCTCCGCCTTGTCCTCGAGCCCGTGCTGATAGGCGTTCTCGATGAGCGGCTGCACGATCAGGCGCGGCACGAGGATGTCGTGGAAGCTGTCCGGTATGTGCTCGATCGACACATGGATCCGGTCCTCGAACCGCATCTGCTGGATCTGCAGGTAGGACAGCGCATGCTCAACTTCCCAGTACAGCGGGATGCGGTCCTCGGCGTTGCGGGTGATGAACTGGAAGTAGGTTCTCAGATGCTTGACCAGCATGAGGCTCTGCTCCCTGTCGCCCTCCTCGATCAGCTGATACAGGGTGAAGAAGCTGTTGTACAGGAAATGCGGGTTGATCTGCGCCTGCAGTTGCTTCAGTTCGGACCGCTGGGCGAGGATCTTCTGCTCGTAGTTTTCCCGGATCAGCTCTTTCAACCTTGCGAGCATAAGGTTCAGCTGCAGATAGACATAGCCGAACTCATCCTGGCTGTTCGGGCGGATCGTGAAATCAAAATCACCTCGTTCCACCCTGCGCAGGGCGTGGATCAACCGGACGAGCGGACGGTGAATGAAGCGATGGACCCCCAGGGTCACGAGCACGATCAGCAGAAGCATGAGGCAGGCCAGCACGACGATCAGCTTCTGGTAGGCCTTGAAGGTCCCGTAGACCTCATGCTCCGGCACGAACATGTAAATGGAGATGGCCAGTTCCGAGTCGCCTTCGTAGGTCAGCAGGTAGTTCTGCCCGTCGATCTTCACGAACGTGCTACCCCTGTCAGGTGCATCCGGAAGAAGCCGGGTCTCCGCCAATATATCCGTCATCACAACGCGATCGTTCGAGGTGATGGACCACCCTTCCGTGTTGTGGCGCAATTCCAGGGTCGTGCCCGAGACGCTGACGAGCTGCGACAGGGAACGGCGGATCGCCTGCTTGTCCAGCTCGACCTCCAGCACGTAATTGGGCGGCTGCCCGCTTCCTCCGGGGAACACGAGTCCGACCAGCAAGCGATCCTCCCAGACGACGAATGGCCCCCTGGTGCGATGATTGTCCGCCAGCGCCCTGATCTCTCCCTCTTCCGGCACGATGGCATAGTAGCCCGTGGAGTCGATCGTTCTCTCCAGTGAGGGGATGAAGAGCCTGGCTTCCTTGATGAATGGACTGGAATTTTTCAGCGCCAGCAACTTGCTGCGGATCCCGTTGATCGCCTGGAACCGCTCGAACTGTGTCATATAGTCGGCCATATTGGACAGCATATCGATATCGTCATCGTCGGTGTAGTTGTTGATGATCTGCAGGATTCTCGTCATGTTGGATTTGAACGTCTCCAGGTAGTAACGGGATCTTGTCGTGGCGGATTCCCGGATTTCTTTCTCCATCGTCTGCGAGCCGAGTGAGATCGTATACCAGCTGACGGCATACAGAGGCAGTATGGACACGAGGAAAAAGATCAGCAGCTTGGGAAACAGTTTCATGGCCTTGATCCTGAGCATAAGGTTCATCTCGCTCCAGCCCTTTCTCCGGCAGCCAACCGGCGTCTTGCATTCGAATGGTAGAAAACAGGACGGGACGCCCGACTGAACAGCCGAACGTCCCCTGCCGCAAACAGGATAAGCGGTTCATTTCCTCTATTCTATCAAGACAACGTGATGGACGCGAATCTCCGTGCCTGCGCCCATGCTTCCGTCACTCCTTGACTCCGCCGATGACCATGCCTTGCACCAGGTAGCGTTGCAGAAACGGATACACGGCGATGATCGGCACCAGCGAGAGGAAGATCTGCGCCGCCTTGGCGTTCTGCTGGTTGACCTGGATGAAGGTCATGACCTGCTCCGCCGTCAGATTGTTCAGATTAAGCGTCACCTGCAGCGTCTGCAGGTAGGTGGACAGCGGGTAATGGCTCATCGAGTTATTGTAGATCAACCCGTCGAACCAGGAGTTCCAATGCGTCACGAAGGTGAACAGCCCGGTCGTCGCCAGCACCGGCAACGAGAGCGGCGCGTAGATGCGGAACAGCGCTGACACATAGCCCGCTCCGTCCATGAAGGCGGCTTCCTCCAGCTCCTTCGGGATGCCGCGGAAGAAATTGAGCATGAGCACGACGTTGAAGATCGGGACGGCTCCCGGCAGCACCAGCGCCCATATCGTATCCAGCAGCCCGAGGTCCTTCACGACCAGGTACGTCGGGATCATCCCGCCACTGAACAGCATCGTGAAGACGAAGTACCAGACATAGCCGGTGCGGAATCTGAGCACCGACTCCTTGCTGAGCGGGTAGGCGATCAGCATCGTCAGCAGCATGTTGAGCGAGCAGCCGAGGATCACGCGCAGCACCGAGACGCTCGTCGCCGTCAGAAACTCCGCCTTCTGCAGGGTGAAGCGGTACGCGCTGAGCGTAAAGTCCTTCGGCCAGATGACCACCTCGCCGGCCGATACCGGGGCTGCGCCGCTGAAGGAGATGGCCAGGAGATGCAGGACGGGAAACAGACACGCGACGCCCATCAGGCTGAGAAGCACATAATTGACGATATCGAAGGTTCGTCTGCCTAACTTCATCTTGGCACCTCCTAGAAGATCCGGTAGTTCGCGTATCGGTATGCCAGCCAGTACGACACGCATATGAGCACGAAGGAGACCGCCGATTTGAACAGCCCGACCGCCGTCGAAACATCATACTGCATATCGATAAAGCCCAGGCGATACACGAAAGTATCGAGGACGTCGCCGCTGTCATACACCGCCGGGCTGTACAGAACGAAGACCTGTTCGAAGCCCGCGTTCAGCACATTGCCGAGGCTGAGCACGCCCATCAGCACGATGACCGGCAGCATGCCAGGCAGCGTGATATGCCAGATCTGGCGAAAGCGGCCCGCGCCATCCACTCTCGCCGCCTCATACAGGGTCGGATTGATGGCGGTGATCGCCGCGAGATAGACGATCGTCCCGTAGCCGAATTCCTTCCAGATGTTCGACACCACGAGTGTAAAGGGAAACCACGTATTGCTGCCGAGGAAGTAGATGGGACTTCCGCCCAGCGCCACGATGATCTTGTTGACGATCCCGCCGGACGGAGACAGCATATCGACGAGGATCGAACCGATGATGACCCAGGACAGGAAATGCGGCAGATACACAAGCGTCTGCACCGTGCGCTTGAACACGAGCTTTCGAACCTCGTTCAGCATGATCGCGACGACGATCGGCACGACCAGTCCGGTGACGATCTTCATGCTGGAGATGTACAGCGTGTTCCAGATGACCTGCATCGTATCCGGCAGGGTGAAGACGTATCGGAAGTTTTCCCAACCCACCCATTCCGAATTCCAGATTCCCTTGGAAGGCCTGAACTTCTTGAATGCGATGATCGCGCCCGCCATCGGCACATAGGCGAAGATGAATACAAGCACCACTCCCGGCAATAACATAAGGTGGAGAGGCCATTGTCTTATTCGTTTCATGCGGTTATCTGCCTCCTCGATTCCGGCGGATGGGAGGGACCTGTCCCCGCTCCGCTTTGATACCTTGATTATAAGGGCCGGAGGGGAAGCGCTTCTACTCGTCGTTTTTTACTTTCGTGCTCGATCTTTACTTATCGCGTCGCGCCAAGTGTGGTCATCCTTGCGAAGACTCGGACATGCGAAAAGGCCTGGGGAAGAGATAGGCTCTCTCCCAGGCCTGTGCCTCATGCGGCAAGCCATCCCTTCACATCGTCATCCCTCAACCATCGGCCGACATCCTGAGCACGATCTTCAGCAGGTTCATCGCGCAGAACTGCAGGTCGCCCAGGCTGATCGGATGCTCAACAGTGCCCGGCTCCGCGTCGACCGCAGCGATGATATCATCGATGTTCTTCTGCGAGCCCGGCATCTGCAGATCATTGCCCGCCTTGATGCAGAGCGGGCTGGACGAGATCGGATACTTGCGCTTCGTCATGCCGGGCAGCTGCACCGAGGTATACCAGTCGGTCATGACGACGCCGTCGAAGCCCCATTCATCTCTCGCCACCGCCTGTACCAGATCATGCGAATTGGCCGCATGGATGCCGTTGAGCAGATTGTAGGAGGTCATGATGGCGAGCGGCCTCGCTTCCTTCACCGCGATCTCGAAGCCCTTCAGGTAGATCTCGCGCAGCGCCCGCTCACTGACATGGGCGTTGGTGAACATGCGGTTGTCTTCCTGGTTGTTCGCGGCAAAGTGCTTCAGCGTGGTGCCGCGGCCCGGATGCGACTGGACGCCTCTCGTCTCGGCGGCCGCGCATTTGCCGCTGAGCAGCGGGTCTTCGGAGTAATATTCGAAGTTGCGGCCGCAGAGCGGATTGCGATGGATGTTCATGCCCGGGGCGAGCCACAGGTGGACGCCGAACTCCTCCATCTCGCTGCCGACGATATTGCCCAACCGTTCGATCAGCTCCATGTCCCAGGAGTTCGCGAGCGAAGTGGCGATCGGGATCGCGGTGCAATATTGATAATAGTCGGTCGCCCCCTCAGGCCGGTCCTCCGGGAACGGGTTGATCCTGTCTCCGAACATCTCCCCGCCGGGCAGCAGCTGTCCGTCCGCCGTCGCCCGGAAATGCGGCTGGAGCCTCAGGCCGGCCGGCCCATCGGCGAGCACCAGAGACGGAATCGCCCTGTCCTCCAGGGAGGCTGTCTGACCTGCTGCACCCGGGACGCGGATGGCCGAGGAACCGATGATCGAGTTGCCTTCGCGCGAAGTTCCGACGGTGAGCAGCGCCATCTCCTCCACGGACAGCTGGGCGACCAGCTGCTTCAGGCTGGCGCGGCCACTCCGGACATCGTTCAGCGTGAGCCTGTCACCAGGCCGCTCATCCCGATAAACGGGGCGCTCCTGCTGATAGGTGACCGTCTCGCAGGTGAACCGGGCAGGATCCAGCGCAAGCTTCCTGGCGCTCTCCTTCTCGGCCTGTTCCGTGGCATAGGAATATGGAGTCACGCCGCGGGCGCTGATTTCCTTCAGCTCGTGCTCGTCGCGGAACAGGTTCTTCAGCCGCGCTATCGTGACGGTCTCCGGCAGATGGATGGCCGCTTCGACCTTTGTATGGCGCGAATGGTTGCCGACGCGGATGTAGTACGTTCCCGCCTCCAGGATCCACGCGGCATCCGCCTCGCTGTAGGAAGCCATCGAGCTCGTGGCGAACGAGATCGTCAGACTCTCGCTCTCACCGGGAGCGAGCAGCTTCGTCTTGGCGAATCCGGCCAGTTCCTGGTACGGCTTTTCCAACTTTCCGTCCGGAGCGGAATAATACACCTGCACCACTTCCCGGCCCGGCCAGGTCTTGCCGGTGTTCGTCACCTCCACCGTGACGCTGACCCGCTGCTCATCCGCCGTCACATCCAGGGTCTGGATGGCGAAGTCCGTATAGGACAATCCGTAACCGAAGCAATAGTTCGGCGTGATATTGAACGTATCGAAGTACCGATAGCCGACATAGATGCCCTCGGCATAGTACTCGTCATCGAGATTGCCGTTCATGTGGCTGAAGGTATCCGCCGAAGGATAATCATGATAGCTGCGGGCCCAGGTCGTGGACAGCTTGCCTGACGGGATCGTGCGGCCGAGTAGCGCATCCGCCACCGCATGCCCCGTCACGTTGCCGGACTGACCGATCAGCATGACCGCGTTGATGCCCGGGATCTCCCGGAACTGCGACGAATCGATGACGCCTCCGATGTTCAGCAGGAGGATGAGGCGGTCATAGGCCTGGGCGAGCAGGCGGATCGACTCCATCTCCTCCGGGGCCAGCAGATAGTCCCCTTTGGTACAGGTTCTGTCCCTGCCTTCTCCGGAGTTCCGGGAGAGGACGTACACCGCGAGATCGGTGTTCGACTTCCGCACATCCTCCATTGTGACGGGCTGAACGATCGGCTCCCTGAACGGGTTGCCCAGATAGTACAGCACGGCAGCCGACTCCCCGTGCTCTTTGGCTACGGCGTTCAGCTTGTCCTGGTAAGCCCGTTTCGCCTCCGTCATGCGGCGGTCATACTCGTCCAGCCAGTCCTTCGACGTCACCGTGAAGCCCGCTTCCTCGAACCCCTGCTCGATCCTGATGACGATCCGCGAGTTGACATCCCCCGAGCCGGTTCCGCCCTTCACCGTATGTCTCACGCCATTGCCGAACAGCGCAATGTTGCCTGTTGAAGACCGGAGCGGCAGCGTTCCGTCGTTTTCAAGCAGCACCATGCATTCCGCCGCCAGCTTCCGAACCTCCTCCATGTGACGCCGCTCGCGTTCGCTGATCTCTGGCGACGTGGGTGCCTTGAATTTCACCATATGTGTTCCTCCTTGATTGTTTGATGT
>Ga0310826_101089_pt1 | contig 16718 bp, 13 predicted proteins | sample WT_ome_FD_201306 | JGI IMG/M metagenome (GOLD analysis project Ga0310826, IMG submission 201306) | Sorghum-adapted microbial communities enriched on wild type (WT) sorghum from Joint BioEnergy Institute, Emeryville, California, United... ... | reverse complement strand
GGCCGCCAGGCCGTGGAGAACCAGACCGAGGGCATGCGCCGCAACGTGGAAGCGACCGAAGCGGTGTCCCGCACGATCGAAGAGCTGGCGAAACACGCGGAGGGCATTTCGAAGATTACCCGCTCCATCTCGGAAATCGCGGACCAGACGAACCTGCTTTCCCTGAACGCCTCGATCGAGGCGGCGCGCGCCGGCGAGCACGGCCGCGGGTTCGCCGTCGTCGCCCAGGAAGTGCGCAAGCTCGCGGAAGAAGCCGGCGCTTCGACGAAGGAAGTGTTCACCCTCGTTCGCGACATCGAACAGGGCATCAAGAACGCGATCGCCAACATGAAGGTGAACGAGAGCATCGTCCGCGACCAGAACGAGCTGATCCGCCAGTCGAACGAAATCTTCAACGAGATCGTGAAGAGCGTGGAGTTCATCTCCGCGCAGATGGAAGCCTTCACCCGGGAGAGCGACGCGATGCTGGAGAGCGCGCGCAAGATCGCGGCGTCCATCCAGAACATCTCCGCGATCACGCAGCAGTCGGCCGCCGGCACCGAGCAGGTGTCCGCGTCCATGAACGAGCAGATGGCCGCGGTTCAATCGGTCGTCGACGAAGCCGAGCAAATGCAGCAGACGGTGCTCAAGCTTCAGCGCACGATCCAGATCTTCAAAATCTGACAGGCGGAAGCCAATCCCTCCGGAAGGTCCGGAGGGATTTTGCATGTCTTCACAGGATATAGACCGTGACTTGCTGCTTGCCGAACGTCAGCGTCTTCTCGCGGCTGTCCGGCACGAAGATGTCGATCCGCTTGCCCTTGATCGCGCCGCCGGTGTCCGACGCGATCGCGTACATGCCTCCCCGCGGCAAGCCGTTGTAGCCGTAGCCGGTAATGTACAGCTTCGAGCCGAGCGGGATGACGTCGGGGTCGACGGCCACCGTGCCGAGGCTCAGCGGATTGCCGAAATAATCGACCGCGCCCCATGGGCCGTTCTCCTCCGCCGCCGCCGTGTAGGCCGTCGCCGTCACGACAAGCGCCGCCTTGTACGTCTTCGGCACTTCTCCGGCCTGTCCGGCGGCGAAGGCCGCCGCGGTTGACCCGGTCGATCCGGAGGATGCGGACTTGGCCGTCGCGCCGGACGAAGCGACCGCCGTCTTCGCGGCGCCGACCGCGCCCGCGTCCGGAATGACCAGCTTGAGTCCCCTGTAGATGTTGAGCGGATCGACGTTCGGGTTCGCCGCCATCAGCTTGTCCAGCGGCACGCCGTACCGCTTCGACAGCTTCCAGAACGTGTCGCCGTCGCCCGCCGTATGGATGATCGCGCCGGCATCTTTGCCGTCCGGAATGACCAGTTTCAGTCCCTTGTAGATGTTCAGCGGATCGACGTTCGGGTTCGCCGCCATCAGCCGGTCCAGCGGCACGCCGTACCGTTTCGACAGCTTCCAGAACGTGTCGCCGTCGCCCGCCGTGTGCACGGCCTCGGCGCTCGCGCCCTGCGCGCCGGCCAGCAGCAGTCCCGCCGCGAGCAGAGCGGCCGATCCGCGGCGAATCTTTCCGGATTTCCTGTTCATCGCCATTCCTCCTTCAATCAGGAGGTTAGCACGACGGCAAAGCGCGGATGAACCGGCAATTGTTTCCTCAACCGCGCAAACCCGCGCCGCGCCGCGATTATGAGAATTCCTTCAGGATATCGCCCGCGGACGTTCGAAGGAGCATCCCGACCCGGAGAGACGGCAGCGTCGCCGCGATCGCGAACCATGACCCTCCGGGCGTCCGGGAACATCCTGACCCATCCGCATGAAAAAAGCCGGGCGCGCCCCGGCTTCTCCGCTTCGGTTCCGTTACTCCAATCCGATCCAGTCCTTGCCCGCGCGCTCCCGCCATACGCGGCGGATCGCTTCGATCTGCTCCGCGGGCAGCGGCCCGGCTTCGAGCAGCTTCGCGTTCTGCGCCCACCGGTCCGGATTCGACGTGCCGACGATCGCCGTATGCACGCCCGGCAGCGACAACGCGAACCGGAGCGCGACGCCGACCGATTCGTCGAAATCGCCCTTCAGAAAATCGTAGTCCAGCACCCGCAGCCGCTCCCAATAGGGAACCGCGTACGGATCCTCCGGCCGCCTGCCCGTCCGCCAGGCGACGTTCGCGACCGGCCGCTTCACGGTCACGCCCATTCCCCGCTCCATCGCCTCGGGCAGCGTCAGGTCGATCGCCTCCTGATCCGCGATGTTGATCGAGGTCATGAGGGAATCGAACACGCCGGTCCGCACGGCGTAAAGCGCCGCTTCGGAATCGCCGCTGTAGCCGATGTAGCGGGTCTTCCCCTTCTCCTTCGCCCGCTGCAGCACCTCGATGACGTCGCCCCGCTTCAGCACGTCGAGGCTGCAGCTGTGCAGATGGATCAGATCGACATAATCGGTCCTGAGCCGTTTCAGGCTGCGGTCGATGCTCGCCTCGAGCATGTCCGGCTGCCAGTGCTCGCCCGGCAGGCCGGCGGTGTGCCCGCATTTCGTGAACAGATAGTAGTCGCTCCGGCGATGCGAGACGGCTTGTCCGATCCGTTCCTCGCTCGTTTTGTAGCATTCCGCCGTGTCGATGACGTTGAGGCCGGCGTCCAGGGCGCGGCCGAGCAGCCGCTCGACTTCGGACACCGTGGCGCCCCTGAATCCGATCTCCGCGCCGCCGAATCCCAGCGCGCTCACCATCATGTCGGTATTGCCGTACCGGCGTGTTTCCATGTTTCGGTCCCTCCTTGCGCCGCGCTTGATTCACCCCGCCCATTATACCGCATTTCGGCACGCGGCAGACAGGACGTTTTTGATCGACAACCGGGCGCGTCCGGGGATTTGCCGTCGAAGCGTCTCGCTTCCCATAATAGGACTTTTTGCCTGTCAAAGAAGGATTCGCCGCGCCGGTGTCGAATGTAAACCACGGTCTGAGCCATTGTCGGAGGTGAATCATGAAACGGCTGCTTGGGTGGTTTCGCAGACGGTATACGCTGCTCATCATCCCCGAACATTCCGGCGCCAGCGGCAGGGTGCGCCTGACGATCATGCCGTTCCTGCTCATCGGTGCCGTTTTCGGTCTGCTCGTGGCGAGCGCTGTCATCCTGCTTGCGCTGCGATCGGAGGACGCGCTCCGCATCCGGGAGCTGCACGAGGAACTGGCGGAAGCCGCGGACTGGTACGAAGCGTCGCTCGCGGACCGCGAGCAGTCGATCGCCTTGCTCAAGTCCGAAGTGCGGCGGCTGACCGAGGAAGCCGGCGCCGTGAAGCGGAAGCTCGAAGAGCTCGACCGGCTGGAGTCCGAGATCGAAGCGATTGTGGAACTCGCATTGCCGGGAGAGAAGAACGGGCTCGCCTCCGCTACCCCGGGTGGAAGATCCGCCGTGCAGCTCTCGTACGGAGGCGTGGGCGGCGAGAACCATCCCGTGGACGGGGACGATCTGGCGGAAATTGAAGGAAGCGTCGGCCTGATGACTTCGCTCCGCCATGAAGCGGAATCGCTGCGCTCCAGGCTCGCCGCGAAGAAAGAGGAAGCGACCCGCGTGCTGGAGAAGCTGCGCATGCTGCCGATCGCCTGGCCGACCGAATCCGGCCGCATCACCTCCGAATTCGGCCTCCGGTCCGATCCGTTCACGCGGAGGCTCGCGCAGCACAGCGGCATCGACATCGGGGGAGATTCCGGCGATCCGGTCTACGCCGCCGGCGGCGGCACCGTGATCGAGTCGGCGCACAATCGCTCGCGGGGCCATTACATCATCATCCGGCACGACTCCGGATACAAGAGCGTATACATGCACCTGCGCAAAAGGCTGGCCGTCAAAGGCCAGAAGGTCGCGCAGGGCGAGCAAATCGGCCTGCTCGGCTCTTCCGGGCGAAGCACCGGTCCGCACCTGCATTTCGAGATCTGGAAGAATGACCAGGCCGTCGATCCGCTGCCTTATCTGCAACTGTTCAGGGAGGAGAATCCGTGATGTTCAAGACAGGCAAATCCAGGTCCGATTCCGCCGCGACGGACACCTATATCGGACCGGGCAGCGCGTTCGAAGGCCGCCTCGCTTCGAACGGCAGCATCCGCATCGAGGGGCGCGTATCCGGCAGCGTCCACAGCAAGGGGGATGTCACGATCGGCGAGCAGGGCGTCGTCGAAGCGGACATCAAAGCGCGCAACGTCATCATCGCCGGCACCGTGACCGGCAACGTGCAGGCCACCGGAAAGCTGACGATCAAGCCGAAGGGCAGCCTGACCGGCGACATTCTGACCGCGCTGCTCGAGATCAACGAGGGGGCCCGCTACGAGGGCACCAGCAAGATGATGCCCGCATCCGGCGCGGCGGCCGCGCAGGACAAGGACGGGGACAAGCGAGCCGGCCAGAAGCAGGACGGGGAGAAACGGGAAGAACAGCCCCGCGCGCAGGAGCAGCGCCAGGACAAGCGCACCGGCTGAAACGGCCGAATCGGCCGAATCGGCCTTGCCCCGGACCGAATATGCATATTGCCTTCCTTTCCGGTTGACACTATACGGGTCTTCAGCGTTCGGAGACATGGGGCAACGATGATCCAACCGGAGGCGATGGCGAATGCGGCAAGCGGATGACGGGCGCAGGCCCGATCCGGAACATCATCTGCTGAATCTGTTTGAAGGAGCCGGCGTGTCCGACATTCTGGACGCGTTCGGCGATCCGGACGGCGAGTTCGCGGAGGAGCCGGGCGCGCGTCCAACCCGCGGCGGGGCGGACGGGAACGCGCGCGCCGCCACGAACGACGGCCCGTTCCCGGACATCCCCGACGCCGACGCGCTGGCGGCCGGAAGCCCGGTCGACCCGGCTTCCCCGCCCGACGGATTCCACGGCACCGACCTGCTGAACGGCGCGGGCGGCATGGCGGAAGAAGACGAACGGGACCGGTGAGCGCCCCCGGCGCTTCCGGTCCCGTTCTTGCTTCCGGCGGCGGATATCGGCCTTGACGGCGTTCTCCGCGCGCCGCCCGCGTCATACGCTCTTCTTCGTGTAGCGGTTCGCATACGACGACGCCGCGTAGGATTCGGGCTTCACCCTCGCCGCGTAGACGCCCATCGCCTCGACGCGCTCGATCATTTCCTTCACATAGCGCGACGTCTTGTTGAGCGTCGGATGCGTGCCCGCGTCGATGTCGATGAACTGCTCGAGCGCGGCGCCCTTGTAGATGTGGGGCAGCACGATCTCCTCCATTTTCCGCAGCGCATCTCCCATGAAGTAGCTCGCCACTTCCTGCGACAACGTCGTCTCGTAAGAAAGCTTCTCCTTCAGCGAACGAAGCTCGCGCGGCACGACCGTCTGGCGATAGCAAGCCCATGCCCCGCGGCCGACCCGGCGAATGATGATGCCGGTCACGAACTTCGTGCAGCCGCGGTACACCTGGCTGTCCGTGCCGACGATGAAATGGTACACCGCCTTCGGATCTTTCGCCATGAAGGACAGAATGCGCGCCTGCACGTCGTCGAGGGACAAGCCGCGTTCGGAGACATTCTGGAAGACAAGCTCGTCTGACAGCGGCTTGCGTTGTGCTCGTGTCATCGGACTCCCACCGCCTTGTGAGTCTCGGGAACGCTGGTGCGGAGAAGCTGCGATATTTATTTCGGATTGTGGCGGGATCAGATCGTCCCGTCCTGTTTCAGTATACCCTGTTTTGGCGCATGCTGCCTTTCATGCACTGCCGTCGAGGCGGCGCCGCAGCATCAGGATCTGCCCGGCAGCCTGCGTTCGGCAAAGGCCGGACGGGGATGCCGGATGAGTCGCTTGAGGGAACGAAGCAGCCGCCTGCGTCTGCTGGAACGGGACGACGTGTACGGCCGATCCTGCGGTTTCGCGGCCAGTGTTGCGTTCGCGTTCAAGCCCCTGCACCTCCTTCGATCCTGCGCTCTGTCTTTATTATCCGTCAGATCGGCCGATGGAACAAGACTTTTTGTACAGGCGAAAAAAGGCAAAGCGGCGGCGTTCCGGCCTCCTTCCGTCCCCGGGCCCCGCAAAAACAAACGATTTTTCCAGAATTCCGCAACATTTCCGGGTTCGCCTCCGTCCGAATGGGTGAACCGTACAGACGCATTGCGCAAGCGATGGGGAAACAGGTTGCACGCGGAAAGGATGGATGGAAGATGCGTTTGAGACGCCACATCATGCTTTCGGTTGCGGCAGCGCTTGCATTGGCATTGGTCCTGGCGCCGCAGGCCACCGGCCGGACGGCCGGCCAGCCGGACCGGTCCGAGCCCCGCGTCATGGCAAGCGGCATGCCGCTCAGGCTCGACCCCGCGCCGATCATCGCGGAAGGCGTCCTCCTGGTGCCGGTCCGGCCGCTCGCGGAACATCTGGGCGCGTCGGCCGACGTCCGGACGGGGCTGGACGGGAAGCGCACCATCGTGCTCGTCAAGGGCGGCCGGCGGGCGGAGCTTGAGATCGGATCGAAGACGATGATCGTGGACGGGGCCGAACGGAGGCTGCCCGCGGCGCCGGTGGTGCGGAGCGGGGCCGCGATGGTGCCGCTGCGCGCCGTCGCCGGTGCGTTCGGCGAATCCGTCGTGTGGGAACCCGGCGCGAACACCGCGCACATCGGCAGCGGTCCCGAGCTGCCGGTCGTCGGCACGGTGGAGAATTTGCGCGAAATTCTGGCCGGCGCCGCGGAGAGCGGGCAATATCGGCTGGGCGTGATGTTCGCAACAGCGGAATTGACTTCGTCCGGCTCGGCTTCGGCCGACTCGGCTTCGTCCGGCTCCCCCAACGCCGCCGGCTCAGCCGAAGCCAAATCCGTCGATTATTCGCGGACGAACGTGCAGGTTGAAGGCGTCGACGAAGCGGACTGGGCGAAGACGGACGGCCGGTTCATCTATCAGATCAGCGGATACCGCGTCCTGATCGCCGATATCCGGAATCCCGGCGAGCCGCGGCTGGCCGCCGCGCTGGACTACGCCGGCGACGAACAGAATTTCCGGCCGCATGAACTGTACGTGTCGGACGGCAGGCTGGTTGTCATCGGCACGGCATACCGGCAGGCGGAATCGCGGACGGCCGAAGGCAACGAGGCGTCGCCGGACATCGCGGCGAAAGCCCGGGACATCATGATCTGGCCGCCGGTCCGGGATCTGCCGTTCACCTCGGCCCGGGTATACGCGCTGGGCGGCAACGGCGAAGCAAGCCTCGTCCGGGAACTCGAAATCGATGGCCATTACGTCACGTCCCGCATGATCGGCAACGCGCTCTACCTGGTCGCAAACAAATCCAATGATATTGTCTACCCGATGACCGAACGCGAGCCGGAGATTCGACCGCAGGACTTCGAACCGGCATGGCGGGATACCGCCGTCTCATTCCGGCCTTCGACGATCCCGCTGGGCAGGATCCGCTACTTCCCGGATTCGCCGGAGAGCGGCACGCTGCTCATCGGCGCGGTCAATCTGGACGATGCGGGAGCGGGCATGCGGGTTGAAGCCTATCTCGGTTCCGCGGGCACGGTCTACGCTTCGGAGGAAAACCTGTACATCGCGGTTTCCCGATACCTGTGGCCGGAGAACGCCGCGGAGCGGCGGGACGCCCGAGTGCCGCCGGCCAAGCGGACGGACCTGTACAAATTCCGGCTGGAAGGCGGCTTCGCCGTCTACGCCGGCCAGGGCAGCGTGCCCGGACATGTGCTGAACCAGTTCTCGATGGACGAATACGGCGGCCATTTCCGGATCGCGACGACAACGGGCGAGATGTGGGCGGAAGGCGACGCGATCTCGAAGAACAACCTGTACGTGCTCGACGAATGGCTGAGGACGGTCGGACGCCTCGAGGGCCTCGCGCCGGGCGAGCGCATCTACTCCGCGCGCTTCATGGGCAGCCGCGCCTACATGGTCACGTTCCGCAACGTCGACCCGCTGTTCGCGATCGATCTGTCCGATCCGGAGCGGCCGTCCGTGCTCGGCCAGCTCAAAATTCCGGGCTACAGCGACTATCTCCATCCGTACGACGAGAACCATCTGATCGGCTTCGGCAAGGAGACGATCGAGGTTTCGCCGCGGGACGGACGCGGCGAGCCGACCGCGTACTACCTCGGCATGAAGATTTCGCTGTTCGACGTGACCGACGTCTCGCGGCCGAAGGAGAAATTCAAGGTTGTGATCGGCGACCGCGGCACCCATTCGGAGGTGCTGAACGACCACAAGGCGCTGCTGTTCGACCGGAGCCGCGGACTTCTGGCGTTCCCGGTCGAGCTGGCGGAAGTGAAGTCCGACGCGCAATGGGACGGTTACGGCTCACCGCCGTTCGGTGAATTCGCGTACCAGGGCGCCTGGGTCTATCAGGTCGACCTCGAGAACGGCTTCACACTCAAAGGAAGGATCACGCACCTGTCCGAAGAGGACCTCGCGAAGGCCGGCATGCGCGGATACGACTACACGAAGATGGTGCGCCGGATCCTGTACGCCGGCGATACGCTGTACACCCTGTCCGACGCGATGCTGAAGGCGAACGCGCTGGATACGCTGGCCGAACGCGGGAAGCTCCTCTATCCCGAGCCGAAAGGGCGCAAAGACGGCGCTTATCCGGGCGACGCGGTCATCTATATCCGCTGACCTCACGGCAACGGGGCTGCCGTCCGGCGCCGCGGCAAACGCGGCGCGGGACGGGCAGCCCCGTTCTCAGTTCGTGATGAGCAGCAGGATGTCCCCGAACGAATCGCGGCCCTCGGACGCCAGTTCGAGCAGAAAGTCGACGCGATAGCTCGAAGCGAACTCGTAGTTCTTCGTATAGCACTGGACGAGCTCGACGGCCGTCTCCGGCGTCAGCCCGCCGCGGTGCGCGGCGATGCCGGTCAGATGGAGCTTGATCATCGCGAAATCGACGGCGAGCATCCGGTACAGCGTGCCGATGCGCTGGCCGCTCCGCAGTCCCGGCAGGAACGTGCCGTACACCTGGTTCACCGCGTAGTTCTCGAAGAAATGGCCGTGGCGCCCGATGAACGGCGCCACGTGCGCGGCGAACGCCTCCTCGTAGGCCGTGATCACCCGATCGGCGGCCTGGCCCCGCCGCGTCATGCCGCTGACATAGTCGGCGACACACCGCTCGTAGCGGCGGTTCCAGATCGTCCCCTCCAGCCTGCGCATCAGGTAGCCGTTCAGCGTCCGGATCTGGAATGCCGTGTCGCGCGGGAAGGCGGCGTAATCGCGCAGCTCCGGATTGTCGGCCAGCCCGCCGGCAACCTCGGCTTCGAATTCGGCGAGAAACGCCGGAATCGCCTCCGGGTCGCCGGTCGCGGCCATGCGGTCGAGCTCCTCGCACATGAGGCCGAGCAGGATGAGCCGGTGGGGGAACACGTACCGGCGCATCTTCAGCATGCGGATGATCGATGCGCGGATCGCCGCCGCATGCGGCATATGCCGCGCCGAAGCCGGGGGCCGGTTCACGCTCAGATTCGGCGTCCGGATCTCGTCGACGGCGACCAGTTCGCAGGCGTCTTCATGGAGCAGCGCGAGCCGCGCCGCTTCGGGGCAGGAGAGCGCCGCCGAAATCTCGAGCGTGCCGCCCTCCGCGTTCACCTTGCGCGGGTAGGTGGCGCAGGTCGAGCAGAGCATCGATTCGCCGTGTTTCGCCTGGATCGTGCACAGCCCGTCGTCCCCGAGCATGGAGCAATGGCCGGTCGCGGGGTTCAATTCGAAGGAAGCGTAGTCCCGATCGTTGCCTTCCGTCTTCAGGCTGAGCTTCGACAGGATGCGCCGGCGCTCGTGCTCGTCCCCGATCGCGCGGTACCGTTCATACGCGCGCCGGTCGACGCTGATGCCCCACCACGCGCAGCAGGTGTCTTCGCAAGCCGGCCCGACGCAGCGGAACCGCTCCATGTAGCGCGGCATTTCATATCGTGTGTTCATGATCTCTCCCCAAGCGACGCGAAGTAGTCTTCAAGTCCGAGCGCAATCGCCTGCGCCGCCTTGAGCAGGTAGTCGTCCGTCCGCGCCAGCTCCTCGTCGAGCGGGTTCGTCAGGAAGCCGAGTTCGAGCAGCACGGCCGGCAGGCTGTTCTCGCGCATGACGTGGAAATTGCCGAACGAGACGCCGCCGCTGGCGAGGCCGAGCTCCCCTTCGGCCAGCCGGCGCTCGATCGCGGCGGCCAGCGGCTTGTCCTTGTCGCCGCTGTAGTAGAACGTCAGAATGCCCGACGCCGCGGCGGTCGACGCCGAATTGTAATGGATGCTGACGAACGCGTCGCCGCCGGACTGTTCGGCGATCGCGACCCGCTCGTCCAGGGACGGCCGCTCCTCGTCCGTCGCCCGCGTCATGACGACGGTCGCGCCGCGCTGCTCCAGCTCCCGTTTCAGATGAATCGACGTGGACAGGTTCAGCGACTTCTCCCAGGTGCCGTACGTGGTGCCGATCGTGCCGGAATCGTTGCCGCCGTGCCCCGGATCGACGACGATGATCTTCCCCCGCAGCGCGCCGCCCGCGGCGTCGCCATCCGTCCGGAACCCGATGTAGGCGGCCGCGACCCAGCCGGTCAGCCCGCTCTCCGTCGCGACGCTGTACCATTCGCCTTCGTTCCCGGTGACCGTCACCCGGTCGCCCCGGTTCAGATGGCCTTCGATCCCGTGGTCGAGCCCGGGCCCCGACCGGACCCGCACCGCATCGCCCAGCACATGGCCGGCGCGCGCATCGCCGTCCGCCGTTTCGGTCTCCACCTTCTGCCGCGCGGGAGCGACGCGGATGCCCCGCCCGATCACCTTCGGCCCGGGCCGCGCGGGTTCCGTCACCTCGCCGTCGCCGGGCCGGTCCTCGGCATCCGCTTCCGGCCGGTCGCCATCGCCCGCCTCCGGCCGGCCGGCGGCGCTTTCATCCGGCTTCGCGCCGACGCCGTCCGCCGGCGCCAGATAGTCCGAATGCGCCCATCCGGTCAGCCCGCCCTGCCGGACCCGGAACCAGTCGCCATCCTCACCGAGCTTCTCCACCACCGCGCCCTGCTTCAGCTTGCCGATCACCGGCGCGGTCAGCGATGGCTCGGCGCGCACGTTGAGGATGTCGGCCGTCACCGTATAGCGGACGGCAACCGCGGCGTCCGCCGGTTCCGCGGGCGCGGAATCGGACGATGCCGGAGAGCCGGCGGCGGCCGCCGCGGCCCACGGCAGCGCGAGAACGGCGGCCAGGCACCAGGACGCCGCCGCCAGAAGCAGTCTGTTCATGGGATATCCCGCCATCCGTCGACAAAAATGATAAATCTATTATAGCAGTCCCGCTCCAAATTCCGCCATCATCCGATAGAATCGAAACCACAATCGCAACCGGCCGCCGTCCGCCCGGACCTGCCGCCTTCGATGATTCCGCTATCGCCGATTGAAGAGATAGGTGCCGACCAGCGCGCCCGCGCCGAGCAGCGCCAGCGCGCCGCCGATGCCGTAGGCGGCGCCCGCGCCGAACAATTGGATGGCGTAGCCGCCGGCGGCGTTGCCGACCAGGCCGCCGATGCCGGCGAAGGTGACCGCGAACGCCGATTGTCCCGTCGCCCGCAGCTCGGCGGGAACGAACGTCATCATGTAATGGATCGTCGCCAGGAAGAACAGCGGGAACGTGGCGCCGTGCAGCACCTGGGCGGCGATCAGGACGGGCGCGCTGTCCGTCGCGCCATAGATGAGCCAGCGGACCGCGTAGACGGCCGCCGCGATCGTCATCACGCCGATCGCGTTCACCTTGCGGAACAGCCGGCCCGCGAACATCATGGCCGGAACGGTGCTCATCGTGCCGGCGAACCACGCGATGCCGATGACCGATTCGGGCGCGCCGAGCGCCTTCAGGTGGAACGACAGCATGGAATCGTTCATCCGGTGCGGGATGCCGACGATGAGCACGATGAAGAGCAGCCACAGCAGGCGCGGCTGTGTGAACAGTCTGCCGAGCGCCTTCAGATCGACCGGCGCCGGCGTCACCTTCGATTCGCGCAGCCAAAACGCCGCCAGGACGGCCAGGACGCCGCAGATCAGGAAAATGATCCACAGCTTGCCGATGCCGACCGCTTTGATGATATAGCCGACCGCCAGTCCCGTCACGCCGACGCCGATTTCGCCCCAGACGCGCATGCGCCCGAACTCCCGGCGATGCTCCTGCGCGTGCGAGATGCAGAGCGCCTCGGAGAGCGGGCCGATCGGGCTGCCGAAGAACGTGTAGCAGGCGTACATCACGATGATGAGCGCCAGATGCTCCATCGCGAACAGGCCGGTGCTGGCCGTCATGGTGGCGGCGAGCAGCAGGAGCAGAATCCGTTTGACCGTTTTTTTCCTGTCGCTGATGTAGCCCCAGAACGGCTGCGCGACGATCGACACCAGCGCGCCGACCGCCATGATCGTGCCGATTTGGCCCGCCTCGAACCCCTTGTTCAGCAAATACGGCGTCAGGTAGAAGTTGACGACGCCGAACATGCCGAACATCAGAAACATGAAGAGCGAGATGCGAAACACGTCGAAGTGGCCTCCCGAACGGTGTCAAACCCGAATGCATGATCCCTATCGTATCACAGCGGGTTGGACCAAAACAGTCAGCATTTTGATTTTTTTTGATCCGTTTTGGCCGTTCGGCGCAAGAAAAAAACGGGAGATGCGTCTCCCGTCCCCGCGCGTCTTCCCGCCGGTCCGCACCGCCGGGCTCAGCGCGGCTTGTGCCTTCCAGCGGGCACCCGCCCCGCCCGCTTTATCCCATATGCGGACCGGATCGGGAACCGGCGCGAAGCAGGCGCGCTGAAACAAAAAGACTTCCGGCTCATCCGCCGAAAGTCCCCTGTATCTCCGAATCCGTCAGCCGAAAGGCACCGTGCGCACGATGCGCAGCGAAATGACCGGCGACGCGGCCGGATCGACCGGCTTGAAGGTCATGTTCGGAAAGTCGTAAAGCTCCATCTCGAGCCCTTCCCGCCGGAAGGCCGCGATGAAATCGCCGATCGTCGGCTGCTTGCCGGGCTCGCACTCCAGCATGATATCTCTCAGTTTCCGTCCATACCGGTCGCATTGTTCCAGGACGGCTTGGTAACGCGTGACTACCACGGACTATTCCTCCGGACCCGTAATGATGCCTCCATTATAGCACGAACGTCCCTTTCATTTCTGTGGCCGTCGTCACATTGGCGTATGATTTTTCGACAAATCGGATGTTCGTCCCGCGGGATGAATCCGGGAAACAGGACCCAGGCAGCCGTCAAACCATCAATTCGCAGATGTCGTTCGCGAACGCGACCGGGTCGTCGACCGGCAGCCCTTCGATGAGGAGCGCCTGGTTGTACAGCAGGTTCGTGTAGCGCCGCAGCGTGTCGCCGCCCGAGGCGTGGGCGCGCTTGAGCGATTCGTACACGCTGTGGCCCGTGTTGATCTCGAGAATCTTGTCCGCCCGCACGTTCTTCCCGTGCGGCGTCTGGCGCAGCACCTTCTCCATCTCGATCGACAGCTCGCCCTCGGCGGTCAGGCAGACCGGGTGGGACTTCAGCCGCCTGGACGCGCGGACATCCTTCACCTTGTCGCCGAGCACTTCCTTCATCGCCTTGAACAGCTCCTGCCGCGCCTTCGCCTCCGCGTCGGACGGCTTGTCCTGATCGTCCGCGTCGATGCCGAGATCGCCGCCGGAGATGGAGCGGAACTCCTTGTCCTTGTACTTCCCGAGCATCTTCACCGCGAACTCGTCGACGTCCTCCGTGAAGTACAGGAGCTCATATCCTTTGCCCAGCACCAGCTCGGCCTGCGGCAGCTTGTCGATCCGCTCGACCGATTCGCCCGTCGCATAATAGATGTACTTCTGGTCTTCGGGCATGCGCGACACGTATTCATCCAGCGTGACGAGCTTCTTCTCCTTCGACGAGCGGAAGAGCAGGAGATCCTGCAGCTCTTCCCGGTTCGCGCCGAATTCGCCATAGACGCCGAACTTGAGCTGCCGGCCGAACGCGGAGAAAAATTTCTCGTATTTCTCCCGGTCGTCCTTCAGCAGCGACAGCAGATGGCTCTTGATCCGGTTCCGGATGTTCTTCGCGATCTGCCGGAGCTGGCGGTCGTGCTGCAGCATTTCCCTGGAAATGTTCAGCGACAGATCCTCGGACTCGACCATCCCCTTCACGAAGCTGAAATGGTCGGGCAGGAGGTCCGGGCATTTGCCCATGATGAGCACGCCGCTCGAGTACAGCTCGAGCCCCTTCTCGAACTCCTTCGTGTAATAGTCGAAGGGCGCCTGTTCCGGAATGTACAGGATCGCGTTGTAGACGACGGCGCCGTCCGCGCTGATGTGGAGCCAGGTGAGCGGTTTGTCGAAGCCGTATCGTTTCTCGAAATAGAAATTCTCGTAGTCCTCGGCCTTGAGCTCATTCTTGTTCCGGCGCCAGATCGGCACCATGCTGTTGATCGTCTCTTCGGTCCCGTATTCCTCGAACTCGTTCTCCGCGCCTTCCTTCTTCCGCGTGCGGGTGACGTCCATCTTGATCGGATAGCGGATGAAGTCGGAGTATTTCTTGATGATTTGCCGCAGCCGGTATTCCTCGAGGAATTCGTCGTAGTTGTCCCCGTCCGTGTTCGGTTTGAGCTTCAGGATGATGTCGGTGCCGACCTTCTCCTTCTCCCACGGCTCGACCGTGAAGCCGTCCGCGCCGGACGATTCCCATTTGAACGCCCGGTCGCCGCCGAGCGCGCGGCTGATGACGGTCACCGTCTCCGCGACCATGAACGCCGAGTAGAAGCCGACGCCGAACTGGCCGATGATATGGTGGTCGTCCTTCGCCTCGATCTCGCGCTTGAACGCGAGCGAGCCGCTCTTCGCGATGACACCGAGGTTCTCGATGAGCTCCTGTTCGGTCATGCCGATGCCCGTGTCGGAGATCGTCAGCGTGCGGCTCTCCTTGTCCGGGATGATCTTGATATAGTAGTCGTCCTTGTTGAACGTGAGGTTTTCGTCCGTGAGCGCCTTGTAGTAAATCTTGTCGATCGCGTCGCTGGCGTTGGAGATCAGTTCGCGGAGAAAGATCTCCCGCTGCGTGTAAATGGCGTTGATCATCAGCTCGAGCAGCCTTTTCGATTCGGCCTGGAACTCCTGTTTCACCGCCATGCGCCATTCCCCTTTCCGGATGGAGTCGTGAACAATCGTGAAAAAAAGGAAACAGCCTCCCGCCGGACCCGCGCCTCGTGGGCCGCAACCGCCGATGCCGCGCGGGAATGCCGTCTGCGGCAAAGCGTTGGCACTCTTGTCTCGAGAGTGCCAATACCTATATAGCATACCGGATTCCGGAGTGTCAACGCGGAGAAACCGATCAGAATTAGCCAATTTGGATGTTGAAATTAGCTAACGTCGCGGATATAATTTGGTCAAAATTGGCGATCCGGAGGTGCGGACATGCGGGTGCCTTCCACGGAACTGCAGAACAACTTCGGCCGCTACCTGAAATATGCCGAGGCGGGCGAAGAGATCATCGTGACGAAGAACGGGCGGGACGTGGCGAGATTGGTGAAGATGGAATCTTCCGATTTTCCGGCGCGTGGACACGCCTGGCCTTCCCGCCCGAAGAACGAGTGGGTGACGTATGGGGAATATTTGGCATTGGCCGAACAGTCGGAGCAGCGGTACGAACTGATTGACGGCGTGCTGTACAACCCGGCTTCGCCTTCGTATGCGCATCAAGAAGCGGTCAGCGAACTGCTTGCGCGTTTTCGCCAATGGTTCAGGGGAAAGCCCTGTGTACCGCTCGCCTCGCCCTTCGACGTCACCCTGAAGAAGGCGGAGGACAACATCTGCGTCGTGCAGCCGGACATTCTGGTCATCTGCGACCGGGAGAACATCGACGCTTCGGGCAAATACCACGGCGTGCCGGCGCTGGCGGTCGAGGTGCTGTCCCCGTCGACGTCCCGCAAGGATCTCACGGCAAAATTGGAGTTGTATATCACCTGCGGCGTGAAAGAGTATTGGGTGGTCGATCCGAAGAACCGGACCGTCACGGTTTATGCCATCGGACAAGGCGACCTTGCGGATATGGCGGTGTTCAGCAAGGACGATGAGGCGCGGTCGGCGGCCTTCGACGGGCTGAGCGTGCCGCTCGGGGAGCTGTTCGGCGAGTAAACACCCGGTCCCTTCGGATCTTGGGCGATACGGATGCGGCTTGCCTTTCGCCGATGTTCTGCGCTACAGTGAAGCTGAACATGCGGGAATTACGGCCATGCGCCTTCCTCTCCGGGAGGGCGGGGCCGCGATGCGATGAAACGGAAAGGAGCATCCCGATGCATCTCGTCACGGCGGAAGAAATGCGAGCGCTTGACCGGTACGTCATCGAGCAAATCGGTCTGCCCGGGGCGGTGCTGATGGAGAACGCCGCCCGCGCGGTGGCGGAGGCGGCGATGGCGCCGGGGGCCGGGTTGTGCGGCGACGCCCGGCGGGACCGCCCGCTCAGGTGGCTCGTGCTCGCGGGCAAGGGCAACAACGGCGGCGACGGCATCGCCGCGGCGCGCCATCTGCTCGAGATGGGCGCGGAGGCGTCGATCCTGTACGCCGAGCCGCCCGAGCGGCTGACCGGCGACGCCGCCCTGCAGCGCGACGCGGCCGCGAAGCTGGGCATCCCGGCGGCGGTGTACGCGCCGGGCGCCGTCGATTGGCGGAGCTATGACGGCGTCATCGACGCGCTGCTCGGGACGGGCTCGCGCGGGGCGCCGCGCGAGCCGTACGCCTCGCTGATCCGCGAGGCGAACGCGAGCGGGCTGCCGATCGTGGCGGCGGACATCCCGAGCGGGC
>Ga0310826_101085_pt1 | contig 16774 bp, 15 predicted proteins | sample WT_ome_FD_201306 | JGI IMG/M metagenome (GOLD analysis project Ga0310826, IMG submission 201306) | Sorghum-adapted microbial communities enriched on wild type (WT) sorghum from Joint BioEnergy Institute, Emeryville, California, United... ... | reverse complement strand
CCATCGGGACTGCCAGCGGGGACGGGAGCTGGTCCTCGCACTACGGCAATCGGGAAGCACGGCGCAGCGGACCACGCCAGCCGGCGGAGCGGCTCCCAGTCCACACTCGACGGCGTACCGATCGAGATCGTCATCCTCGAGGAGCCACCCGTCGCCTCGCGCGACGACCTTCCCCCGCCGGCGCCGATCCGTCCCCCCTGGCGCGGTCCGACCGGCGAGGCGGCCACCGAGGTGACGCCAGGCGCGTCGTTCTCCGACGCGCCCCTGGTGGGCCCCGGCCGGTACCGCACCTCGCTGTTCCCCGGCGAGGTGCAGTTCGTCCGCGTGCGCCTGGACTGGGGACAGCGGCTGGAGGCCGAGGTCCGCGTCCCACGACCGCCGGCGAAGGTGGCGGGACTCCTCGACGCCCCGCACCTCCTGGACCTCACGCTGATCGGGCCGACCCGCGGGGAGGCGGTCGCGACGCTCAGCGAGGTGGCCGGACAGGACCACGTGCTGCTCAGCCCCACCACGAGCTCGCACGCCCGCGCCACGACCGTCGAGGTCCGCTACGCCAATCGCGACGCCGGCGGCGCGCCACAGACGAGCACGGTGATACCGGGCGACTACGTGGTGGCGGTCGGCTTGGGTGACGACCGCGACGGGGAGACCTACCTGCTGCCGATCGAGATCCTCATCGGGATCGAGGGACGCGGAGGAGACGGCGCCCCTCCGTACGTCGACGACCTCGGGATCCTCGTACCGGGCCCGGACGGGGCGGCCACGACCTTCCGCCCCCATTCCACCGGCGATCCCACGGGGAGTGACGACGAGACCAGCGGCAGCGATAGTGGAGCTGGCCCACGTGGGAACGTACTCGACGGCGATCCGCTCGTGAACCAACGGACCGGGGCGCCACGGGGACAGCTCTCCGGGCCGCGCGCCGTGCTGGTCGGCGTCCTCAGCGCTGTCGTCGCGGTCCTGTTCGCCGCGACCGGTGTCTCGTCCTGGCGCCGCCGGCGCGTCAACCGTCGCGACGCCGAGCTGACGAGCTCTTGACGGTGTGCCATCGCCGGAGGGGTGCTCGCCCCGCATTCGGCGCACCGGCGAGCCCGGGGTTCTAGACTCCGGGAAGCCACGCCACCAGACCGTGGAGGTGCAAGCAGGGTGTCGACCATCGCGAAGGTGCTCATCGCCAACCGCGGAGAGATCGCCGTCCGGATCGCGCGCGCGTGCCGGGACGCCGGTCTGGCCAGCGTGGCGGTCTACGCGGACGTCGACCGCGACGCCCTGCATGTGCGGGTCGCCGACGAGGCTTACGCCCTCGGCGGCACCACCCCAGCCGAGACATACCTCGCGATCGACAAGCTGCTCGACGTCGCACGGCGCTCGGGCGCAGACGCCGTCCACCCCGGCTATGGCTTCCTCGCCGAGAACGCCGAGTTCGCCCGCGCGGTGACGCAGGCCGGCCTGACCTGGATCGGTCCGCCTCCGGAGGCGATCGACGCGCTCGGCGACAAGGTGCGCGCCCGCTCCATCGCGGCGAAGGTGGGCGCCCCCCTCGTCCCCGGGACGACCGAGCCTGTTGCCGACGCCGACGCGGTGGTGGCCTTCGCCCGCGAGCACGGTCTCCCCGTTGCCATCAAGGCCGCGTACGGCGGCGGTGGCCGAGGTCTCAAGGTCGCCCGAACGCTGGAGGAGATCCCGGAGCTGTTCGAGTCCGCGGTCCGGGAGGCGGTCACGGCGTTCGGGCGCGGCGAGTGCTTCGTCGAGCGTTACCTGGACCGACCTCGGCACGTCGAGACCCAGTGCCTGGCCGACCGGCACGGGAACGTCGTGGTGGTCTCCACCCGAGATTGCTCCCTGCAACGTCGGCACCAGAAGCTGGTCGAGGAGGCCCCGGCGCCGTTCCTCACCGACGAGCAAGTGCGCACCCTCACCCAGGCGAGCCAGGCGATCCTCGCCGAGGCGGGCTACGTCGGAGCCGGCACCTGTGAGTTCTTGGTCGGGCAGGACGGCACGATCAGCTTCCTGGAGGTCAACACACGCCTGCAGGTCGAGCATCCGGTGACCGAGGAAGTCACCGGCTTGGACCTGGTGCGGGAGCAGTTCCGGATCGCGGCTGGTGAACCGCTCGGCTACGACGCGCCGCCGGTCCGCGGGCACTCGATCGAGTTCCGGATCAACGCCGAGGACCCCGGCCGGGGCTTCCTCCCGGCGCCCGGCAAGCTCGTCCGCTGGCGGCCGCCGACCGGTCCAGGCGTGCGGCTCGACAGCGGATACGAGGAGGGCGAGACGGTCCCCGGCGTCTTCGACTCGCTCATCGCCAAGCTCATCGTCACGGGGGCCGACCGCGCGCAGGCGCTGCAGCGGGCCCGTCGGGCGCTCGAGGAGTTCGAGATCGAGGGCATGCCGACCGTCCTCCCCTTCCACCGGGCGGTGCTGCAAGACCCCGCGTTCACCGCCCCGGAGGGTCGACTCGACGTGCACACGCGCTGGATCGAGACCGAGTTCGACCAGACGATCCCGCCCTACGAGGGAGCCGTCGAGGCGGCCGAGCCGCAGGAGCGGGAGAAGGTCACCGTCGAAGTCGACGGCAAGCGGCTGGAGGTCGTTCTCCCGGCCGGTCTCGGTCTCGCCGGCGGCTCGCGGAACCCTGGCGGTGGGCGGAAACCGCCCCGACGCTCCAACCCCACCAAGGCCGTGCCCACCGCGTCGGGTGACGCGCTCACCGCGCCCATGCAGGGCACGCTCGTCAAGGTCGCGGTCGAGGAGGGGCAGACCGTCGAAGCCGGCGACCTCGTGGTGGTCCTCGAGGCGATGAAGATGGAGCAGCCCGTCAACGCGCACAAGGCGGGGAAGATCACGTCGCTGTCGGCCGCCGTGGGCTCCACCGTCTCCGCCGGCGCCGTGATCTGCGAGATCAAGGACTGACGGCTCGGTCGCGGAGAGCTGGCGCTCAAAACGCCGTGCGGGCCAGCCAGCGCTCCAGCAGCGTCACGTCGCCCGAGACCTCGACACCAGGGCTGGTCGGTGGCAGGCGCCGCATGATGACGAGCAACAGGTCCGCCGCCGGCGCTCGTACTGTCACGTCGGCGACGTCGCCGACCGGCTCGAGGTGCGCGCCATCCGGAGCGATGCGGATCCGCGCGCCGCGACCTTCCAGACCGACGTCGGCGGTCTCGAATGCCAGCGTCGCTCCCTCGCTGAGCATGGCGAGTGCGTCGGCGACCGGACCGCTGCGCGGGGTGGTGAGCAGCCCCAACCAGTCGAGGATGCCGTCGAGGGCGACGTCGGCGGCGACGAGGAACGGGCATCCCACGGTGAGAGCCGCGTCGGCGCGGTGGATCACCGTCTCGTGCAGGATCCGGCGCGTCCAGAACCCCGCCCGCTTCTCATGCGTCCAGCTCCAGACCGGTGTGTTCGGGCCCACCGCCGCCACAGCGTCGACGAGCGCGCGGGCGCCTTCGACGAGCCAGGCGGCGCGCTCGGCGCCGGCCTCCGGCGGCAGAAGATTGTCGACCGTCTCGAACGGCACGAACGCCATGGAGCGCTGGGCCACGATCGTCGCCGCCCAGCGGTGACTTCGACCGACGTGCGCGACCAGCTCCGCCAAGGACCAGTCCGGACAGGTGACCACCCGTTGTGCGGGATCCGCGTCACGGATCAAGGCGCCGAGGCTCGCGGTCTCCGCACGGAGCTCGGCGGCGTACCGCTCCTGGCCCAACCGGTGATCGTCGCCCCACGGCCAGTCACCCCCCGGCTGCGCCTCCTCCGGCTGCCCGGCGGTCGGCCGGCACGGGTCGTCCGACCGGCTCTGGCCGTTCGCCTCGGACGGATCGTCCAGCCGATGCCATGGGTCCACCGGGGAATTCCCAGCGGATCCAGGCGACGGTCGAGCCGACTCCCGCATGCCCTCACGGTAGTAGCGCCTCGGGCACAGCACCGCCGATTGGGTGCAGATCGCGCCAATCCTGTCACGTAGAGCGACGACCCGCCGCGAGCGGCAGTCGACGGCGACCCCACCCGGCCCGACATCGACCGGCCGCAGGCGACAACCGGTTCGACAGTGCGATCGGTGGCCGGCCCTGGGTCCCCCGGGTCCACCAGCGTCCGCGGTGAGCGCGGTGGGAACATGCCGAGGTTGTCGGACGTCCCCTTAGACTGAGGAGGTCAGCTGAGGGAGGCCGGCGTGTCCATCGTGCTACTCGTCCTCATCGCCACGGTCGTGGTGGTCGCGGTCGTCGCCCAGCAGCGTGCTCAGACCCGACGTCGGCAGCTGGAAGCAGCTGAGCTGGAGAAGGTGAAGGCCTTCGCAGCCGAGGACGTCACCAAGTTCGGGGAGGAGCTGCAGCGCCTCGACGTCGACGTCGCCGGCCGTGAACTCGACGAGGCCACGCGGCAGGATTACGAGCGCGCGCTCGACGAGTACGACAGCGCCAAGAAGGCCATCGACACCGCCCAGCGCCCCGAGGACATCAAGCAGATCGCCTCCATCCTCGAGGACGGTCGCTACGCCGTGGCGTGTGTCCGGGCGCGAATCAACGGCCAGCCCTTGCCGCAACGGCGCCCACCGTGCTTCTTCAACCCTCAGCATGGCCCCTCCACCGAGGATGTCGAGTGGGCTCCGCCGGGCGGCGCCTACCGCCGTGTGCCGGTCTGCCCGGCCGACGCCGAGCGGGTTCGTGCCGGCGCCGAGCCCGACATCCGCAAGGTCACCACGGTCGACGGCGAACGCGTGCCCTACTGGCAGGGCGGGCCCGCCTACGCGCCGTGGATGCAGGGCTACTTCGCCGGCTACGCCACGTCCGCGTTGCTCCCGGCGTTCCTCATGACCTCGATGATGGGCGGCGCGTGGGGCGGCTACGGCGACGGTGGATACGCCGACGCCGACGCGGGTGACGCCGGTGGAGACGTCGACGCCGGCGGTGACCTCGGTGGTGACGACTTCGGCGGCGGAGACTTCGGCGGTGACTTCGGCGGCGGTGACTTCGGCTTCTAAGACGCCGCTCGCCCACCTCAGGCAACCGTCGGGAGTTGGTGCGTTTCGTCGCTTCCCATAGGGCGAAGGACCCCTTCCTCAGTGGTCTTTCGCGGGCAGGGACGGCAGCCGTACCGCGATTGAATCGGGCTGAGGGATTGAATCCCTTCCACTGATGGGAGGTAGCCCGAATGTCGACGGAAAAGCTCCGTCTCGAGGAGCACCCAGACATCGCCGAACTCAAAGGCCGATATGAACGAATCGGAGAGCGTCCGGCTGTTCAGATGGCCGCCGGCCTCACGCTCATCACCGGCCTGTTCGTGGCGTTGTCGCCGTGGATCGTCGGCTTCGCCGCCGATCAGCCATCCCTCGCGATCAACAACCTGGTGGTCGGCTTGGCCGCCGCCTGCCTCGCCCTTGGATACGCCTCGACCTTCCGCTCGACCCACGGGTTGAGCTGGGTGGTTCCCATCCTGGGCGTCTGGACGATCATCTCGCCGTGGCTCGTCGCCGGGACGATGGAGACAACGCGCAGCATCGTGACCAACGTGGTCGCTGGCGCGGTGATGACACTGCTCGGACTGGCGGTGCTCGGCAACGTGGCGCGCCGAGGCTAAGGAGAAAAGACGGGGTCAGCGCCGAAGTGGGGCCGGACCTACGCGGCGAGTAGGTGCGGCCCCGCACATGTTTGGCCCGGTGCCCGGGACAACTGTCGTCAAGGTGCGCACGGCCGCCTTCACAGGGCTGGCACGCTCATTGGCGCCGGTGGAGCTGCCTGGCCGCCTCCGCGATCGAACCGGACAGCGACGGGTACACGGTGAACGCGTGCGCCACCTGGTCGACCGTCAGCTGCCCCGAGACCGCGAGCGAGACGGGGTAGATGAGCTCGCTAGCCCTGGGCGCCACCACGACGCCGCCGACGACGATGCCGGTTCCCGGACGACAGAAGAGCTTGACGAAGCCTTCGTGGATCCCTTGCATCTTCGCGCGCGCGTTGCGCGGCAAGGGCAGCTTGACGCCCACGGCCTGGACGCGACCGCTGTCGACGTCAGCCTGAGACCAGCCGACGGTGGCGATCTCCGGCGAGGTGAAGACAGTCGCCGCTACTTCCTCGAGATTCAGCGGCTGCACGGCGTCGCCCAGCGCGTGCCACATGGCGATGCGTCCTTGCATGGCCGCGACGGACGCGAGCATGAGGACGCCGGTGCAGTCCCCTGCGGCGTAGACGCCACGGGCGCTGGTCCGGGAGACCCGGTCGACCTCCACGAAGCCGCGCTCGTCCGCCTTCTCCAGCCCGATGTCGGCGGTGTTCGGCACCGAGCCGACCGCGAGCAGACAGTGAGAGCCTTCGACCACTCGACCGTCGGTGAGCGTCACGACCACACCGTCCCCCCGCCGCTCGACCCGCTCGGCGCGAGAACGGGACAGCACGGTCATCCCACGACGGGTGAAGACGTCCTCGATGACGCTGGCGGCGTCGGCGTCCTCGGTGGGGAGCACGCGGTCACGGCTCGACACCAGCACGACGTCGACACCGAGCGCGTTGTAGGCGCCGGCGAACTCCGCGCCGGTCACCCCAGACCCGACGACGACGAGACGCTGGGGAAGCTCGTCGAGGTCCCAGACCTGCTCCCAGGTGAGGATGCGCTCCCCGTCCGGCTGCGCGTGGGGCAACACACGGGGATGTGCCCCGGTCGCGATCAGGATCACGTCCGCGGGAAGGACCTCGGTTCCGCCGTCGGTCAGCGTCGCGACGACCTGGTCCGGTCCCTCCAGCCGGCCGGTCCCCCGCAGGATCCGGATGCCTTCCCGCTGGAGCTGACGCTCGATGTCCTCGGACTGCGCCCGAGCGAGAGCTTTGACCCGGGCGTTGACCTTCGCGATATCGACCGTCACGCCGCCCAAGCTCGGCGCGGCGCGGCCGATCCGGAGGCCGAGCTCGCCGGAGTCCCGGACTTGGGTCATCACCTCGGACGTGGCGACCAAGGTTTTGCTCGGCACACAGTCGGTGAGGACCGCTGACCCGCCGAGGCCATCACGGTCGATGACACAGACCTCGGCGCCGAGCTGGGCGGCGACGAGCGCTGCCTCGTAGCCTCCGGGCCCGCCACCCACGATCACGACTCGGGTCACGCTGCTCAATTCTCCCTCATCACCTGTGGTTCGCTCCCCACGGGGACCGGCAGGACGTTACTCTCGGGAGCCGTGACCCTGTACGCCGCATACGCGGCCAACCTGGATCCTCGGGAGATGGCGAGCCGATGCCCGCACTCGCCGCTCCGCGGTACGGGCTGGCTGGTGGGCTGGCGTCTCACCTTCGGCGGCGAGGAGTTCGGCTGGAACGGCGCTTTGGCCACCGTCGTCGAGGACGAGAAGGAGCAGGTCTTCGTCTCCCTCTACGACGTCGCCCCAGCCGACGAGCCCCTCCTCGACCAGTGGGAAGGGGCCGACATCGGGCTGTACCGCAAGATCCACGTGCGAGTCCAGACTCTGGATGGCGGCGTCACCGCGATCACCTATGTCCTCGACGCCTACGAAGGCGGCCTGCCGTCGGCGCGCTACCTCGGCATGCTGGCCGACGCGGCCGAGGCGGCCGGGGCCCCCGACGACTACACCGAAGGGTTGCGCCAGCGCCCCTGCCGCAGCACTGGCTTTCCCTGAGGTCAGCGAGTGGCCCGCGGCGGACAGGACGCGACGACCGAGGCGGTTGTGAGCCCGAGATGCCGGCACCACGGCGGGGTAACCGAGCGGATCCGCCACCCGGTGGCTAGGGTCCTGATGTGACCGATGAGCCTGTCGCAACCGAAGAGCCCGCAGCACGAGACGAGGTTCGCAGAGCCGAGGCGCTGGCCGCTCAGGCGGCCGAGCAGCTCGCCGACTTCACCGGCGTTCCCCGGCACGACGTCGCGGTCGTCCTCGGCTCAGGCTGGGGGCGCGCCGCCGATCTTCTCGGCACCAGTCTCAGCGAGCTCCCCATGACCGACCTGCCCGGATTCGCCAAGCCCTCCGTCGAGGGACACGTCGGGCGGATCCGGAGCGTGTCGATCGACGGCCGGCGAGTGTTGGTCTTCCTGGGGCGTACCCACCTGTATGAGGGGCATGGGGTGACCGCCGTCGCCCATGGCGTCCGGACCGCTACCGCCGCAGGATGTCGGGTGGTGATCCTCACGAACGGCTGCGGAGGCTTGCGCACCGACTGGGCGCCCGGGACGCCGGTCCTGATCAGCGACCACATCAACCTCACCGGTCGTTCCCCGCTCGTGGGTCCGCGCTTCGTGGACCTCACCGACCTCTACAGCCGCCGGCTGCGGGACCTGTGCCGCTCGATCGACCCGAGCCTGGAGGAGGGCGTCTACGCCCAGCTACCCGGACCGCACTACGAGACCCCGGCGGAGATCCGCTTCCTCCGCGCGATCGGCGCCGACCTGGTGGGGATGTCGACCGCTCTCGAGGCGATCGCCGCGCGCGAGCGTGGCGCGGAGGTGCTCGGCGTGTCGCTCGTCACCAACCTCGCCGCAGGGCTCAGCGACTCCTCCATCAGCCACGAGGAGGTGCTCGAGGCCGGCCGAGCCGCCGGCGAGCGCATGGGACGGCTGCTCGCCCAGGTCATCGCCCGTCTGTGAGGCTTCGGCGCGCCCGCGGCTGATTCGGCGCGCGGACGGATCCGTCGGCGGCCCAGCGCGGGACGCGCGCCCAACACCAGGCGCGCGGGACATACCGTCCTGGACGCCGCCACGGTGGTCACCCCTCGCTCGCGACGGTCGCTCGTCGCTACGGTTGCCCCTCGACAGGTGCCTTTGCTGGCTCCTCTCGATCGGTGCCTCGTGGCTGGGATGGACGCGTGGAGAGCGTGTCTCGTGCGTGGTGAGGAGGGGACGTGAGCGACCCCACGGCATTGGTCGACCAGGCACGTGCCTGGCTCGCGGACGATCCCGACCCGCGGACGCGGGCGGAGCTCAGCGACCTCCTCACCGCCGTCGAGTCCGGTGACGAGCGCGCACGTGCCCTCCTCGCCGACCAGTTCGCTGGGACGCTGCAGTTCGGGACCGCTGGTCTGCGTGGACCGCTGGGGCCTGGCCCCAACCGGATGAACCGCGTCGTGGTGGCGCGAGCCGCCGCTGGGTTGGCGAGCTACCTGCTCGCGCACGGTCACCGTGGCGCTCCCGTCGTGGTGGGCTACGACGCGCGCTACAACTCCGACGTCTTCGCCACCGACACGGTCGCCGTCCTCGCCGGTGCGGGACTGCGCCCGCTCTTGCTGCCCCGGCCCCTGCCCACGCCCGTGCTGGCGTTCGCGATTCGTCGCCTGAACTGCGCCGCCGGGGTCATGGTGACGGCGTCCCACAACCCGCGGCAGGACAACGGGTACAAGGTCTACCTCGGCGACGGCTCGCAGATCGTGCCGCCCGTCGACGCCGAGATCGCCGCGGCCATGTCCGAGGTCAGCTCGGTCGCGCGGATTCCGCGCGGAGACAGCTGGACGGTCGTGGGCGAGGACGTCGTCCACGACTACCTCGACCGCGTGGCGTCCCTCCCCGCCACGGACCCCCAGGCGTTCCGCGACCTGCGGATCGTCTACACCCCGTTGCACGGGGTGGGCGGCCCGCTCGTGGAGGAGGCGCTCCGACGCGCCGGGTTCGCACCGCCGGCCGTCGTGCCTGAGCAGGCCGCACCAGACCCGGGTTTCCCGACGACCCCGTTCCCCAATCCTGAGGAGCCCGGCACCCTCGACCTCGCACTCGAGCTCGGCCGCCGTACCGACGCGGATGTGGTGCTGGCCAACGACCCGGACGCGGACCGGCTCGCGGTCGCCGTTCCCACCGAGGAGGGGTTCCGGCGGCTCACCGGTGACGAGGTGGGCGCACTCCTCGCCGTCCACCTGCTCAACGCGGGCGCTCGCGGGACGCTGGCCACCACCGTCGTCTCCTCGACGCTCCTGTCGAGCATCGCCACCGCCCACGGCGTCCCCTACACGCAGACGCTCACCGGCTTCAAGTGGCTGGGCAGGGTGCCCGACCTCGCGTTCGCGTACGAGGAAGCGCTCGGCTACTGCGTCGACCCAGAGGCGGTCCGCGACAAGGACGGAATCTCCGCGCTGATCCGGATGGCCGAGCTCGTCGCCGCGCTCAAGCGCGAGGGGCGCACGCTGCTCGACCTGCTCGACGACATCGCTCGTGAGCACGACCTGCACGCCACCGCCCAGCACGCGGTGTGGGTCCGCGACCTGAGCGAGATCGACGCGGTCCTCGAGCGGCTCCGTCAGCGGCCTCCCCTCGCGCTCGGTGGTCGCGAGGTCCTGCGCACCGACGACCTGGCCGAACCCACCGATGGTCTGCCACCCACGGTGGGACTTCGGTTCGTGCTGGCCGGTCGTGCGCGCGTCGTCATCCGGCCGAGCGGCACCGAGCCGAAGCTCAAGTGCTACGTCGAGGTGATCGTGCCCGCCCGCGAGGACCTCGCCGCGGCGAAGCGGATCGCCCGTGACGCGCTCGCCGCCATCGGCGCCGACGTGCGAGAGCTCGTCGGCGCGTGACGTCTCACCGCAGCTGCGCCGCCACGATCGCGAGCGCGACCATCACCGCGATGAAGACGAACTCCGGCCACCGCCAGTGCCGCTGGACCTCCGTCACGTGCTTGGAGTCCTCGGCGTGCTTCTCCGCCAGCATGGTGAGCCGCGTGACGACGTACTGCGAGGGACCCAGATCCGCTGGCGTGGTCGGCCGGTTCACCAGCTCCGCCGCGCTCGTCGGGATCCGCTGGGTGGCGGCCTCCACCGAGGCGCGCTGCGCCCGCCGCAGCGCACGTCGGTCGCTCCCGCTCACCGCGATCGCCGAGGAGCGGTAGGAACGGCCGCCGGCCACGACCGTCAGCACCGGCGCGATGGCGACGGATTCCACGAGGTGCCAGGGCACGTGGACGTCGCTCAGGATGTTGCGGATCACCATGACGTCGGGATAGGCGACGACGGAGGGACGTACCAGGGCAAGCCACACGAACGCGGACACCGCGAGCACGACCGCGGCCGTCGTGAGACCCGGCCACGTCCGCCACTCCACGATGATGTCGACGAGGATGACCGCCCCGATCACCAGCGTGATGACGCCGAGGACCCGTCCCGTGGTCGGCGCGAAGCTCTCGATGACCCTCGATGTCCGCCACCATGCCAACCGTGCCACGGGCAACCTCCTACCGCGGGGACGAACACCGACTGGTGCCCGATTCTGCCCTGCCGGGCTCGATCGCGCGACCGCCCGGTGTCGGGGGCACGGTGTCAGGCGAGCCCGCACTCTGTCATCGCGCCGCTGGCGCCGCGCGAGGTGATCGTGCGACGGTCTGCAGCGAGGCCAGACCTGGCGCAGTCGAACGTGCCTAGACTTGCCCGACGACCACGATGGTGCTCCGAATCCACTTCACCGCGACGGACCTCGCGCGTACCCGGGTGGCGAAAGGTCCGGACCCTCTCTGGGAAGCCGTCCTGAGCCTGCACGTCCTGCAGAGCAGGCGCCCGCCAGCACACACGCTCGACTGGCGAGCGCGGGTGCGAGCCGAGGCCGCGACCGCTGGCACGGCGTCACAGATCAAGCACGTGCTGTTTCCACTCGCTCCGGTTGCGACGTACTTTCCGGACTTCCTGACGCCGAGCGAGAGCGCGGACGGGATCGACGCGGGGGTGCGCGCCGTCGCCTCCACTCCGACGAGCAAGCTGCGCCAGCAGATCAAGCGGTTGGCGTCCCGCGTTCCGGTGCCGGGGTGGACCCGCGCGCTGGCGCATGGTGACCGCCGACTCCGCGAGACCCTGGCCGACGCGTTGCGCGCCTACCACCGGACGGCGTTGGCGCCTTGGATGGACGTCATCGCCCAGTGCGTGGCCGTCGACCGCGAGATTCGGATGCGAGCTCTGGCCGACGGCGGTGTCGAGAGGTTGCTGAGCAGTCTCGGCCCGGGAATCCGGTGGGAGGAGCCCACGCTGGTGGCCGACTATCCATGCGACCTCGACCTTCACCTCGATGGGCGGGGCCTCCTCCTCATCCCGTCGTACTTCTGCACGCGGATGCCGGTCGCCCTCGTCGATCCCGACATGCAGCCGGTGCTCGTGTATCCGGCCATGACGGCGGCCGTGGAGACCATGGCCGCGCAGTCCGACGTGCGGCAGGAGGCGCTAGCGGACCTGCTGGGCGCGACCCGAGCCGTGATCCTCACCGCGATCGCCGACGGCTACTCCGGCCGCCGACTGGCGGCACAGGTCGGGGTCTCACCGGCCACCATCAGCCACCACACGGCGGTGCTCCGAGAGGCGGGCTTGATCACGTCCGCGAGGAGGGGCAACACCGTCGTCCATCGCCTCACCATGACAGGCGCCCGCCTGTTGGGTCGCGTCACCGGCCCCGACCGGAACGTGCTCGAGAGCGCCGTTCGACCCTGATCGAAAGACCTGGTTCGCCGACACGGCGACCGATCACGATGGTGCGCTGCTGCCCATGACGTGCGTGTTCAGGGAGGGTACGGCGCCTTGTCCGACGTGAAGCTGACTGCGGCCTCGGTCCGTCAAGGGTGCCTGAAGGTCCTGGTCTCCGGGGTCCTCGTGGTGGCGGCGCTCTACGTGCTCGGTCTCTGGCTGGGCCGCGACCCCTGGGCGGACCAGGGGGTCCCCGTCACCGCGCCGAAGTCGGGTACGGCGAAGCCCACGCCCACCATTCCGGAACCGGAGAACGGGGGAATCGAGGAAATCAAGTACGACCTGCAAGAGAAGGTGCTCGCGTGGAGCGGCGTCCAGCGGCCGACCGAGGCCGACTGCGAGATCGACGAGGTCCCGGACAGTCCACGGACGTTCACGTGCACGGTGACCTACGACGGGATCGAGGTGCCGTTCACGATCCGGATCACCGACGTCACCAAGGCGCTCGGCATGGCGTTGTTCAAGTGGGAGGTCGCTGAGCAGACGGCCGTGCTGACGAAGGAGGGCGTCTTCGCGGAGTTCTGGCGTCAAGGCCAGGCTCCGGAGTACACCGAGATGCGTTGTGACGACAACATCCCCGCCACGAAGGTGGTCGAGGTGGGGCCGACCCCGTACTTCTGTTACTACAAGTCCAAGCGCGGCGACCACCACCGTGCCCGGGTGATCGTGGCCGACCACGGTCTGCAGTTCCTCCAGGACGACAAGGGCGAGATGGAGCCGCGCAAGGAGTAGCCCCTCTCGGGACCTGATGCGCTGAAGCGACGCTGCGGGTCGAGGGAGGTGGTGCCGTGTCCGAGGCGTGGTCGCCAGGACTTCCGGTGTCTGCTGGTCATCGGGGTGCTCGTGGTCGCGGCACTCGTCGGGCTCGACCATGACCGCTGGGGCGTTCCAGGTGTGCCCGTCGCGGCCCCGAGCCGTCCGAGCCCCTGAGCCCGACACCCTCCTTGCCCACCGCGGACGTCGAGCTCATCATCCATAGCCTCCACCGGAACGTGCTCAGCACGACCTGGGTGCAGCGGCCGATCGAGACGGACTGCGAGTTCGACAGGTTTCCGAGCCGCCCGGGAACCTACCGCTGCACGGTGACCTACGACGGAATCGAGCTGCCGTTCCAGGTGCGGATCGGCGTCATCACGAGGGACGGTCGTCGATCCCTCACGTACAAGGTCATTCCCGAAAAGACTGTCCTGACGAAGAAGGCCGTTCTCGGGGAGTTCTGGCGTGGCGGCACCACGATGGGATACACCGAGATGCGGTGCGACGACGACATCCCTGCCAGGGAAGTGGTCGAGCTGGGTCCGACCCCCTACTCCTGCTACTACAAGACCAAGGGGAGCAAGGACGCGCGCTACTACCACCTCGCCCGGGTCCACGTCACCGAGAACGGTCTAGAGATCCACTAGGTCAGGCGTCCGCCGCGGAACGCCCGGCCAGTGTGCTGTCGGGTAGCGATGCAGGGGGGTCACGTCGTGTCTGAGGCGAGGTCCGGCACGGCAGCTGTGGGTCAGGAGAGCCGAAAGCTTCTGGTCGTCGGTGGTCTCGTGGTGGCGGCGCTCCTCGCGCTCGCCCTCTGGGCCGACCGACACCGGTGGGAGGAACCCGGCGTCCCCGTCACCGCCCCGACCGCACCGACGCCCACGCCGACGATCGATCCCTACGCCGGAGACTTCGAGGAGCTCACCGAGGAGCTCCGCTGGCGAGTGCTTGCCGCGGCCGGCGTCGACCAGCCGACCGAGGTCGACTGCGAGACCGACGGCATCCCCGACCGCTCGGGAACCTACGGTTGCACGGTCACCTACGACGGGGTCGAGGTGCCGTTCAAGGTCCATTTCGACGTCAGCGAGGATCTCTACGGCAGAAGGCGGTCCGACTTCGAGATCGTCCAAAAGAAGACCGTGCTGACGAAGGAGGGCGTCTTCGCGGCGTTCTGGCGTTACGGGAAGGAGAGGGGCTATACCGAGCCGCGCTGCGACGACATCCCCGCGACGACGGTCGTGGAGGTGGGCGACACCCCCTACCGCTGCTACTACAAGTGGGACAACAGCATCCACCACCGCAGCGTGAAGGTCCGCGCCGACGAGCACGGTCTGGACTTCTCCCACCCCTAGTCGTCCCACCCCTAGTCGTCAGAGCAAGCCCACGCACCCAGGTGAGCTGACGGACCAGACGAGTCCGACAGGGGACGCTGGACGGTGCGCGATGGCGCCAGGCTCCGAGGCGGTTCCCGTGCGGCCGGAACGTCCTAGACTGGCCCGGTGACCACGACGGCTGACCTCGGGCCGGAGCGCGTCGCGGACATCACCAGCTCCGACGCGGGTCTGCGCCGCTTCCTGGCCGGTCTCCCCGGCGTCGACCAGGTCGGCGCCGAGGCGCGGGCCGCCCGGCTCGCGACACGGTCGATCAAGAGCGCCGCCAAGGTGTTCGCCCTCGACCTGGCGGTCCGGCTGATCGACCTCACCACGCTGGAAGGCCAGGACACCCCGGGCAAAGTGCGCGCGCTGTGTGCGAAGGCCCGGCGTCCCGACCCCACCGATCCGCGCTGTCCGTCCGTCGCTGCCGTCTGCGTCTACCCCGACCTCGTACCCGTCGCCCGCGAGGCGCTGGCGGGGAGCGGTGTGAAGGTCGCGAGCGTCGCGACGGCGTTCCCCTCCGGCCGTTCCATGCGCGAGGTGAAGCTGCGGGAGACCGTCGCGGCGGTCGAGGCGGGCGCCGACGAGATCGACATGGTGATCGACCGGGGCGCCTTCCTCGCCGGCCGGTACGGGCAGGTCTACGACGAGATCGTGGCGGTGAAGCAGGTGTGCTCGCCACCTACGACAACGTCCGGCGGGCGAGCTGGCTGGCCATGCTGGCCGGCGCCGACTTCATCAAGACCAGCACCGGCAAGGTCACACCAGCGGCCACGCTACCGGTGATGCTCGTCATGGCCCAGGCGGTGCGGGACTTCCGGGCCGCCACCGGACGCCAGGTGGGGCTGAAGCCCGCTGGCGGTATCCGGACCGCGAAGGACGCCATCCGGCACATCGTGCTGGTCCACGAGATCGCCGGAGACGACTGGCTCGACCCGCACTGGTTCCGGCTGGGCGCGTCGAGCCTGCTGAACGACGTCCTCATGCAACGCAGCAGGATGCGCACCGGCCGCTACGCCGGCTCCGACCACGTCTCGCTCGACTAGCAGGAAGCCCACATGCCGACGTTCGAGTACGCGCCCGCGCCGGAGTCGAGCGCCATCGTCGACCTCAAGCCGTCGTACGGGCTGTTCATCGACGGCGAGTTCGTGGAGCCGCTCGACGGGCAACCGTTTAAGACCGTGAGCCCCGCCACCGGTGAGACCCTCGCCGAGGTCGTGCAAGCCAGGGCCCAGGACGTCGACCGCGCGGTGCGCGCGGCCAGGAAGGCCTATCCAGCCTGGTCGGCGATGCCCGGCCGGGAGCGCGGCAAGTACCTGTTCCGCCTGGCCCGGCTCATCCAGGAGCGCGCTCGTGAGCTCGCGGTCCTCGAGTCCCTCGACAACGGCAAACCGATCCGGGAGTCCCGCGACATCGACCTCCCGCTCGTCGCGGCGCACTTCTTCTACCACGCCGGCTGGGTGGACAAGCTCGCCTACGCCGTGCCAGGGCTACGCGACCCGCGACCGATCGGCGTCGCCGGCCAGGTCATCCCCTGGAACTTCCCGCTGCTCATGCTCGCCTGGAAGGTGGCGCCGGCGCTGGCCTGCGGGAACACCGTCGTCCTCAAACCCGCGGAGACGACGCCGCTGACCGCGCTGATCTTCGCCGAGATCTGCCAGCAGGCCGAGCTGCCTCCAGGCGTGGTCAACATCGTCACCGGCGACGGGACGACCGGGCGGGAGCTGGTCTGCCACGACGGCGTCGACAAGGTGGCCTTCACCGGATCGACCCGGGTCGGCAAGGAGATCGCCCGACTGGTCGCCGGCACCCGCAAGCGCCTCACCCTCGAGCTGGGAGGCAAGGGCGCGAACATCGTGTTCGAGGACGCGCCCCTCGACCAGGCCGTCGAGGGAATCGTCGACGGCATCTTCTTCAACCAGGGCCACGTCTGCTGCGCCGGCTCGCGCCTGCTGGTCCAGGAGAGCATCTACGACCAGCTCCTGGAGCGGCTCAAGTGGCGGATGAGCACGCTGCGGGTCGGTGACCCCCTCGACAAGAACACCGACGTCGGGGCGATCAACTCCGAACGCCAGCTGGAGCGGATCCGCGAGTTCGCCGAGGTGGGTGAGGCCGAGGGCGGCGAGCGCTGGTCGGCTCCGTGCGACCTTCCCGCGCGCGGGTACTGGTTCCCGCCGACGATCTTCACCGGGGTCACGCAGGCGCACCGCATCGCCCGGGAGGAGATCT
>Ga0310826_101084_pt1 | contig 16798 bp, 14 predicted proteins | sample WT_ome_FD_201306 | JGI IMG/M metagenome (GOLD analysis project Ga0310826, IMG submission 201306) | Sorghum-adapted microbial communities enriched on wild type (WT) sorghum from Joint BioEnergy Institute, Emeryville, California, United... ... | reverse complement strand
ATCTCGATATGAGCGAGTATCTGGAGTGGCGTGCCAGTCAACCAAAACCAGTGTCAAAAGTGACACGAATTATGTAATCTGCCCTTTCTAACTGAGGGAATTTACACACAAATTTGGACTTGATCCTTATGATGATCAGGTTCGTCCGGCCTTGTTTCAACTCCTCATAGGTACGATCAAAACTGGACGGAGAATGCGGCAGGGTTGCCGACTGGTTAGTTTCAACTCCTCATAGGTACGATCAAAACATCCTGTACAAACCGACATCCTACCCGCCGGAGTCGCAGTTTCAACTCCTCATAGGTACGATCAAAACGCAGCCACGGCCGCCGCTGCGAGCATCACGTCGGCCATGTTTCAACTCCTCATAGGTACGATCAAAACGGATACATGCCCGCATTCTTCGCGCCCCTTGATTGGGTTTCAACTCCTCATAGGTACGATCAAAACTGCGCTGATTAGGCGACCGCCACACACCCTAGCTTTGTTTCAACTCCTCATAGGTACGATCAAAACTGCGCTGGCCGGAGGATCGTGCACTCGTCATTCGTGGTTTCAACTCCTCATAGGTACGATCAAAACCGACGGTGATCTCTCCCCCATCGGTCGGAGATGCGTCTTGTTTCAACTCCTCATAGGTACGATCAAAACGCATAACCCTTCCGAATCATGCCCGGCGGGAAATCGTTTCAACTCCTCATAGGTACGATCAAAACGGATTGGTCTACGTCATATTTTCGGCAAAAGAAGTGTTTCAACTCCTCATAGGTACGATCAAAACGCGGTTTTACGAGCGTCTGGCACGCGGCAGAGAGGTGTTTCAACTCCTCATAGGTACGATCAAAACGGAAATCCGGTACGCGCCGGGCCGGGCGTACTACCAGTTTCAACTCCTCATAGGTACGATCAAAACGTGAAATCTGGAAGCTCGAAGACAGTCTCTCCGCGGGTTTCAACTCCTCATAGGTACGATCAAAACTGGTACATCGACGATAGCTTCCTGCCCTACATTGACGAGTTTCAACTCCTCATAGGTACGATCAAAACCGAAGGATTGTAACGAAAATGCGGTATTAGGCGGTCGAGTTTCAACTCCTCATAGGTACGATCAAAACAGATCGTCTCGCTCACTTTGACCGGCAGCTCGAATCGATGTTTCAACTCCTCATAGGTACGATCAAAACACTTTAGCGGCTCATAGTGCAGGTCATGAAGGCAAGTGTTTCAACTCCTCATAGGTACGATCAAAACCGTGGCCGTGTATGGCCACCAGCTCGTCAAGCAGAGGTTTCAACTCCTCATAGGTACGATCAAAACCCGCTCCGAGTCGGTGGCAAAACTGCCGTTGAAAGTGTATGTTTCAACTCCTCATAGGTACGATCAAAACCCCAAAAACCGCGTAAAATCAAGCTTTTTTCTTTCGGCATAATACGTCGAATCGAGGACGCGCAATGCCAGTATATCATACAGCCCTTGATGTATCCGTATTTTCCAACCCGCATATTTGTCGTCGACCCCCCGGGTTTTTTGCGCTACCGAGGGTCGACGACAAATTCAGCTGGACCACTACATGTTGAATCTCCGCTTGAGTATCCAATTTTTTTTGTAAGCCGTCGGAGTCTTTGGTTTTTTCTTTCGGAATGAGATTCTTCCATTCTTATCTTTACTACTCCTTACAAAATAATCCCAATCTCTGATATCATCCTCTCCAAATTCGTCATCGGCCATTTCCGACTTGCTGATCAAATATGCACCAAACAGAGCACTCTTAATGAAAGCTTCTCCTCCCATTTCCTCAAGAAATGCATCAATATATTCTTTCCACTTCTCCTGCGGTTCTTGCTTCGCATTGCCAAGCATCAACTTTTCAAAATCATAATCAGTATCCTCCAACCGCAAATCCAGCACATCGATGGTCACTTTGCCATAACCATACGGTTTCGCTCCGCCAATCAGCTCAAAGCAGCGATCCAGAAAATGCTCGTTCACATGTAAAGCCGAATAGTTTATCCTTACCTTTTCCCAAAATTTCGATTGCCGAATTAACCGGATATCCGCAGCGAGCAACAACAATCCCATTTCTGCACGGGTCAGGTTCTTGAAAGCAACCGTCCCGCTCAATTCTTCGAAGCAATTGGCTCCGTAGACATACCTTGCGCTGGAGAATCTCTCTTGTTCGTTGGCATCAGACGGCTCACGTTGACTTTTCCTGACATGATAATACTTCAAGCCGTTGAACTCGAGAGTTGATGCGGGATCGGCATAGGTTTTTTTGATCGTTCCGTCTTGCCGGAGATACATGCCGGATGCGGTTGGCTGCGGAGTCATCAAAATAAAGTGCCTTACTTTCCTCGTTCTCCCGGGATCACCTTTGATCTCCACCGGCCGAAAGATTAGTCTGGACTTGTACGAGCGGCTTGATGAATCCGGGCTTGATAAACCCGGGCTTGCTTCATCCACATAACCAAACAGCGCACCCGCGTAATCCACGCTATTGGCGGGCTTTGAGCCCAACAGATGCTCCGGTTTGGTTTCATAGAAGATCTTCATATACGGAGTTCGTCCGAGATCCGCAACTGTCGTTGTTTTTTCATTAATTTCTGTTCGATAGAAAATGATGGGTTCATCCTTATTGCTCAACTCATCATAGCGGTCGAATAAACTATAGAACCTTATGAAATCTTTTATCAGCTCACGCCGTTCTTGTTCACTCAAATCTTGTCCACGCCGTACTTGCGGAAAACGCATTCGCCCCAAATTTCGATTGTACGCATTGATCACTTCATCTTTAATATTGACCACAGATTCCGATAGATCCGGACTCCCGACCAGATAATGACTGCGCTTTGAACTTGCATTTGTCGAGTTGAACAAGTAACCTTTCCGCTTGTATTTATCGAAGTTCAGGCTGACATCCCGCACACCAACGTTATCATCCAGATCATACGATACCCGTAGCTGATAGGGTTTGAACTTCTTATTACGTTTACCATTGCTTTTGTACTGATTTTCCAATTCCCATTTCAACTGCCACCGTTCAAAAGTCTTTTTGTAAATTTCTTTGATGTCAGCAGCCTGAGAATCGGACAACCCATTCTCCTCGATAAAGAGGTTTGTCAGTTCATTGAGGTGATCACGGCGGCACTCAATAAGTTCATTGGCAATTTCTATTTCGTCAGGAATCTCTTTTTTCTCTGACTGTAAAATTTCCACTGTTGCATTTATATCTCTCCGAATCTGCGTAAAGCCCATGCAGCTTGAAAACCACCGGGACATCGGGCAATCCTTCAATATTTGGCGATACGGTTCCCTCAGTTTCTTGATCTCGCGCGTGAGCTGATCGATCTGCTGCTGCAGACGTTCAAATTGATTGATTATTTCATCGTTCCAATAATACAGCCATAGCGAAGACTTGGCACATCTCCCGACCTCCATATTTCTCAACCGATGCTCAGGAATGGACAGGAAATATTTGTCACCGAACTTTTCTGCGGGAACGATAAAGAACTTCCCATCCGATTTATGGAGAAACCCGACGCGGATGTAGTGTTCGATCTCTTTCAGATCCAATTCCTGCTCCAATTCCTGCTCCAATTCCTGATCCAATTCCTGATCCGATTCCTGATCCGATTCCTGATCCGATTTCTTGAGCCCGAATAATTGCTTTTTATAGTCTTTCGATTGTATATCCCGATACATCAGCGGCGCGCGGTTGACGAACTCGGGATAGGATCGGCTCAACATTTCTACATTCGAACGGAATTTACCCCGCACGACGCTTCCGCTGATGAAATGGCCGCCGCCGTATTTCTCACGGATTTCGATCACCAGATCACTGTGCGGCGTAATTTTGTACCTCAGCTCGCCGCTCAGCCGTTCCCGCTCAACGCGGTCATGCCTTGGCAGCAGCATTTTGCCACCGTCCGGAGAAGTTGAAGCAGCGTAGGGGAACCGATATTGATCTTTATCGAATGGAACGAAATCGTACGGAAGCCGCTTCTGAATCAGGTTGACCGAACCTTGATTGGAGTTCCTGGTTTTATCTTTCCGATTCGCCACGGTGATCCTCCTTACTCTTCAGCTCGTACAACACACGCTTCGCCACATAAGCGTGATCATCTTCGTCAATTGCAAGGTATTCCTTCACGTGCAAGGTGCTGTAACCCAGCCCTTCTTCCAGCGCATAAAAGCGATCATTGCCCCTACCTTCTTCATGATTCAGCGGCTCGTACATGACCATGCGGTCTCCCTCCCGAGCCGCATAACGCTCCTCGTCCTTATTGAAAACTCGAATCTCGAGAACAGTATCGTCCCGCACACCCTCATGCAACTGCCGGTAAGAACCGTCATCTTTCCGCCCGACAAGCACACGATCGAGAAGATGCGCGATATAGCAAAAGTCATCCATCCCCGCAATGAACGTCTCCCAATCAAACAACTTGCGTCCGCTCACGTTCGCACCACCTGACAAACAGATCATATTCTTGCCGCAGGCTGTCCAGTTCGGCCTGATCCGGGTTGTCCAGGCTCAGGCAAGTCTCCTTGCCGGACGCTTCAATCCGCAAATTCCGCGAGAAAAACTGCCCCAAACCGACGACGGTTCTTCCTCCCAACGGCGCTTGTCCAGTCCCGATACGGCGCAGAGCATAAAGAATCGGAAAACGGAAAGAACGGCAATCCTCCTCGCTCGCCTCCAGTTCCACCCGAATAATCGCCTTGCCCTGTATTTCCCGCTGCGTCTTCAGCGCGGAGGAATAAGCGCCTCCCGTCAGCCGGTCAATTTTCACATAGACGGGCAACCCGATTTCCGGAACATCATCATTGTCCTTTGATGGTCTGCAGACGCTTACTTCCCTGTGATCGTAAATCCACAAATCTTCGAAGCGCAGCTTGCCCTTCTTGTTCACGTCACCGAACAGCTCCGCGAGATCTTCCTCCACCAGGCGATCATTCTGATGAATGCGTTGCAGCAGTTGCCTGATCTCATGCTTGAGTACGCCTTTGACGCTGGAAGAGGGCAAGTAATAAGCCGATTGTCCGTTTCGATCGCGCCGTTGCAGACCGCTGATCGTTCGATCAGCCGATTCCGGATCCGATTCGTAATGCTGATAGACGCCGTACGGAAATTCGCCCTCCATGCTGAACACCATTCGGTGATCTGTCCGTTGAGTCGCGCGGTCCAGCTTGTCCCATTCCACGTCTTCCAATTTTCCGGAATACGGATCGAACAGATACCGGTCGATGTCCTCGGCCCTCTCAAATTTGAACTGTCTTCGCTTCAGTCGCGCAATCTTCACCCTTCCGAACCCGTTGTTCTTGTTGCCACCCAGCAGCATTTCCCCTGATTCAAAACCATGCGCCCAGGTTCCAATCAATTTCTCCAGATCCTCGGGAGTCAGCCGCACATTCTTTAGCGCCGGATTCATCCATTCGTCACACTCAATCTTGAAGCGGATCAACGTGCCTTCGGGCAAGAAGTGGAACTCATATTTCTTGTGTTCCGCGGCCGTTCCCCGCCTCGGATCGACGGCTGTGCCCTCCCGCTTGAGCGTCTTGGCCTTCTTCGGCCGGAAAATTCTGCCGTCGCTGATGTAGAGCACACTGGGGATGAATTTACGGCGCCTGATTTTCTCCTCCTGCTCTTGATCGTCAGGTGCTTCAACCTCAACTTCAATGTCATTCCCCATGAATCCGGTGATCCAATCTTCACCGATATCTGTGTGCCGCAGATACTCCTTCAACGCGCCGCCGATGGCATTGCCGAACAGGCTGGGCCTCCGGACATCGCCGTCCGATAACAGACCGACCTCTCCATTGCCGAAATACAGGGGAGTGACGGCCTCAAGCAGAATTTCATAAATGAGCACCTGATGCATTCTCATTCCCCTTTCGAGCATCCTGGATGGTCAGGCAGGTATGGAACAGCTCTGCAATAAACCGCGCCTTCGTTCGTGCAGATCGGGAATCCGGATAGAGCAATCTGCCCTTGCCCTGCGAAATCTGTTCCTCAGCCAACCGGGACAACGGCGCGGCCAGCTTCAATTCCTTAAGCTGGGTCAACAGATTTCGGTAATGCACGCCACAGATCGAACACAAATCGGCGTCCTTCAGATAGTCCCGGTTGAAAGAACGCTTGTTGTCGTTCTGATCAGGCCGAGGCCCATGATCCCGCAGCCAGGCCAACACAGGTTTCAGTCCTTCGATCATGATACGGAGATGGCTGCTCTTCAGACCGTCATCCAGCCTGACAATCCCTTCGCTCATGAGGCGGTTGGCTTTCATGATCAACCATGAATCCTTGTTGCTTGCAAATCCCCTGGTAATGATGTGCAGGACACTCCGTTGATCGGTTCCGAGAGCGGCCCATCTATTCTCCTTGACCTTAACCGGCTCAACACCGGAATCGTCTTGCCGGACCTCTTCCACCACGATCTGATCCGGAATCTTCAGATTGACCCCAATCCAGCCGAAGCCGTCCTGGGTTCTTGATCCGATCAATCGTTCTTCCAGTTGGTCCATTTCCCGTTCAGTCAACGGTCGATCCAGCTTGTAGACAAACACGGAACCGTCGCGCAGCGCCGACTCCTTCGGATACCGCTTCCTCCAGGTCGAGTTGTAGCCTTCCGTCAGAACGTGCTCCACCCATTGCCTCTCCAGTGTCACCGTTCGCCGCAGCCATCCGGACAACTCCGCCTCCGGGATATGATTGATCGGCTGGCCGTATATGTCCCGGCAGACACAATCGGACAGGCAGACAACCGTCAGCAACGGACAGCCTTCCTTCACTTCCCGTGTGAAAGAAAATCCCGTCCGGCGTCTCGCCTCCTGAAAATCCGTTGTGGCCTCGCCAACCGCCTTCAGCACGGACCGCCCATAACCGGAACCTTTCGATCCGCCCAGCCAGGTTTCGATCGGTTCCCGCAAGACTTCATCAAGGCAGGATCGCAGCTCTTCCGGGTAACGGATGATTCCGCGAAATGTCTGATGCTCGCCAATGGCCTGGTAACGGAACAGGTTCTCCTTCTCTTCCTTGTCCGCATTGCGGATCGTGCTGTGGTGAAGGCGATACGTTCTCGGCACCTTGTGTCCGGACAGGCAATTCCCATTTGCCGCAATGTAGCGATATTCCAGATGGTTTATTCCATCGTCTCTTTTATCTCCGCCGGTTTTGAGCAGGTTCACCAACTTCACGAACGACTGCCTGTGCGCCTTTGCTTTCCGCCATTTGTGTTTGTTGACCCGGATATGCAGAGGCGTCGGAATATACAGCCTGTCCCGGTGGTAAGGATACGCGTTCCAACATTCCAGGTTCAGCAGAATCTCCCGTTTACGCGGTTCGAACATTTCCCGCTGAATGAACGCATGAATCAGGGCGCCGCGCAATGTCGACCCCGGAACGAAATCCCTGGACGGTTCGATCTGGTTCGCTTTGCTGCCGGCGGCACCGATTTTGAGCGGTTCCAGATTCTCAATCTCAATAACCCGGTACAAATGCAAGCGCCTCACCATCCTGCTTCTCTACGAGCAATCTCGCCCGGACCAGTCCCCGTCCCCGATGAATGCCCGCTCCGATGCGGCGGAACGAGCAGACGATGCGATGGAAGTCCTCGAGACTTCGGGATGACGGAGCGGGATCGAAATTCAGCTTCGAGTAAAAGATCAGGCCGGTCTTGACCGTCTGATAGTTGGTCATCATTCGATCTTTGGCCACGCCTTCCTCAATCTGAATGCTGGTGCGGATATTCGTCTGGGCTTCGATCAGATCGTGCGGCGTGATGACATCCTCCGGATCTTGCGTATCCGTCTGCAGCAAGCTGCGCAAGTATTCCCTGATCTTCTCGTCCAGCTCCAGATTGCCGAGATTCAGACAGCCGACCGACGGGGAAAACGGCAGCTTCTTCTCCCCGGGATAATAACGTTTAATCTCATCCTTGTTCACTCCGAACAGCTCGACGATGGAACCGAAAAACTGATACGCCCGCGCCGGATCGCATCCCTGATATTGGCGGAACAGCCAGAAAGCCTGGCGTTTGAGCTGCCCCTTCAGCGTCTTGGCATGGAGATAGACGAATCCGTACCGGTCGGTCAGCGCCCGGGTGTGGATCAGATTCTCGCCTTCGCCGCTGGAGAAGATCGCTTCGCTCTTGATCCGCACTTCCAGTTTAGTGGGCAATTGCATTGGTCTTATCCTCCCGTACAGGCTGGATGAAGCGGAGAATTTGCAGCACGTCGCTTAGCAGATAGGTTCGGGTTTCGGGTTTGTCAGAAGGGTATTCCTTGATCGTTGCCATTTCATTCGGGCCGTATATGTCCTTGACAAGATCAGTCAGCCTCATCACATCACTTGTCCGCTTCATTTCGAGATAAGTTCGATAAACGTCCCATCCCGCATGGACCATCCTCTTCAAATCCGTAAGCAGCGATTGGCTGATCTTCTTGTCGGCTTCTTCGCTCTCGATCGCTTGCTTCAGCCGAAGCGCCAGATCCATGAACGCCCGGTAACTGTAGATCCCGTCCTGCACCGCCGGCGGATCGCCGTCCAGACGAAGCGGCCGCAGCTGGAGCTTTTCGCCATATCGGTTGTACTTCGGCTCTTCCGACGATTCGGTCTGTCCCTGCACGATCACCCAGTCGAGGAAAGAAGCATTGGCGGATTCATCATCGCCGTCGGACAGCCGGTGAATGGCTTCCTTGGCATCACGGCATTTCGCTTCGGCGCGGCGGACCAGTTCGAAGAACGGATAGCTGTATCTGGCGATGGCCACGCCCGCGCAGGCGTGCAGCTGCGGATCATGCGCTTCGGGCCGATCGGAAAACAACGCCCATACACGCGAGTTCCGGGACAGTTCATGGATCATCCGCACGATATTGGCCGCTGCCTGAACAGCCGTCGACGCCGGCACGATCACGCAGGCGTCGTCTCCGGACATGATGACAGGCGTGAATAACAGCGATTTCAGATTCAGTTGCTCGGCCGTCCGGTTCAACCCCTTGACAATCGCTTCACCATACAGTTCTTCGATGGCGCTGCTGAAGCGGCTTCGCGCTTCAAATGACGTCAGTTGCGAAAACATCTCCCCCATACGGTTCCCGTCAATGGCGATGACGCCGATGTAACTGTTCCCCTCGTCATCCTGCCGATAGTTCTGCAGTTCATCGGTGTATTGGAGAAGTGAAGCGTCGCCCAGGATTTTTGTGAATCTGTCTTTCAGATACCCTTTCACCAGCTTGATCTGTCCTTGCAGGTCGTTCGTTCCCACAAAACGTTCATCCACGACGGGAAGTCCGGTCTCGCCGATCTGCTCAATCCCGTAGGACCAGCGTTTGAAACGGGCGCGGCGTCTGTCCTTGAGCCTGTCCGAAAGCTCAATCAGCTTCTTCCAGATGGTGACATTCGGAGATGTGTTCCCATCGGTCCGGATCTCCGAGTCATGCACCAAGCTGATATACATCTCGAGTTCCGGATATTCGGTCAAGACTCGAGTCGTATATCGGGCAATAAACGCCTCCGCCAGTTTTCCATCATCCCATCGGATGATGCTGTTGCCGCCGCCGGAGTAGACAAATTCATACTGACCTGAAAATTCGTTTTCGAGGAATTTACTCAACGTCAAGTGTTTGTACTTCGTATGTGGAAAATCCGGCACAGCCTCCGTCAACAGCTTGATCACCGCCGAATGATACAGGTTGAGGCGAAGCTGATTGTGCCGGAAGATGTACTCTTGCTTCCGCGATACATCGATGAACACATAGGCCGTCACTCGGATTCCTCCCGCTCGATATCCTGGAAGAGTTTTGCGTAAGCGTAATGAGGGAACAGCATCGGATTGTTGATCAGCATCAACAGTTGATTCAATTGGAAATTGAGCGTAAGCAGGGGATTGTCATCGATTCGAAGTCCGGCCAATGTACGCGGTCCATCTTTATTGATCTCACTGGACCATATTTTCCTGGCGTCCACCCTGTTCAATTCCTGCGCCCATTGTTCGAGATGATCCAGCTCTTTCGGTACGTTCAGCTCGAACCGTTCCGCGCCGGGTTTCAGATAGAGAAGAAAATCGAAAATCCCGGATATCTTGTCTTCCAAAGGTTGACGGCCTTCAATGTTCGCGGTGGAAATGAACACACGGATCGGTCTGGTCGCCAGTTGAGTCGGGTTGGCAATACCGGTTTTGTAGTTCGTCGCGAATCGGGCTATGCCGTACGGGCAAGGGTTAAGATTTATCGAATCGAACCAGTGGTCCCAATCTTCTGTTGCTCGTGACTGCCCGCCATCCTGATGATGCAGTTTCACAACCACTGATACGGCCTCGATCGGCACATACTTGACGGAATGGTATTGGAACACATACGGAATGTACTGCTCGTCGTACACGACCAGATCCATCTCTTCGGACTGCTTGCCTTTCGAATCCATGATGATGACATTCTTGTCGATGGAGAATTTCATGGGGATGATGTTGCGAAGGAATGACAGCCACAGATCCCGGGCGGCATCCCGGCTGTGACAGAACGCATTTCTCGTTTCAATGGCCAGCTTCTTATTCAGATAACTGTAGTTGTGAAGGATGTTGGCATATGCCCGGATTTGCTCTTTGCTCTCTGGCGCACCATTTTTCATATGGGGACCCTCCGCGATCTCTCTGAACTTTTGCGCATAGGCATAGTGAGGGAATAACATCGGGTTGTTGCGAAGCATCAACAATTGGTTGATTTGCAGATTCAGTGACAACCATGAATGCTCTCTTCGATTCAGTTCCAGATCTGACAATGTGAGCTTAATTTCGCCTTGCTCAAGGTCATCATGCTTTAGCAATATGCTTCGCAGTTCTTCCCGACTCTGTTTCTTGTCAGCGCAACTGCTTAGGTAACGTTCAACGTCTTCTTTTCCGATCTGAATTACCTTTTTTCTTTCTTTACTGGTCTGGCTCTCCTTTTCTTCGCTTTCAATCTCATCTGGATCTTTGCAATTTAATGATGTTCCCCATTCTCCGAGAATCCAGTTCATGTTACGTATATGTGCTTGTATGGACAGTGCTTCTCCGGACTTCTGATAGAGAATGATATCGAACAAGTCTTCGAGACTGCTCAATTTGGTGTTCATGCTTTTGTCAGAGCGATAGATTCTGCTGCATGCCAGAATTATGAGAGGGCGGGTCCCGGTTTGGATATAATTGTCGTATCCGGAGAAATATTTACTTTCGAATCTGGCGATACCACTACGATTTGTCTTCAATCCTTGATTACGATCTGTCTTCAATCCTCGAATACTTGCAACCCATTTCTTTAGCTTCCCAACATTTAATTGAGTACTTTTGCATTGAATCGCGGCGGCAACCGCTTCAATTGGAATGTAGCAAATGGAATTGTGCCGAAAGACATAAGGAATATATTGCTCGTCATAGATCGCCAGATCCACTTCTTTGGAACAACTTCCATACGAATCGATCAAGATAACCCCTTGAGCCAAAGCATATTTACGGGGCACGATACCGCGGAAAAGCTCCATCCACATTGCCTCGCGATAATGCCCGGAAATGCCATGATGCACAGATGCTATATGCATCTCCTTCGCCCATTTCCGATTGATCAGTTCACTGCTCTTTAGTACCTTCTTTATCTCTCGAAATTGGACCATTGGCACACCTCATTCTAAACATCCAGCCATTCCATGTGCTACATATTTCTACACTTAATTCATTATTATCCGTAAATTCGACAATTGAATTAGAAAACCCTTCTTGGGAAGTATGCGATGGTGCTGGGGTATTCCCGGATGATGTACATCGAATTTGCCAAACGGTGCGATATCCACAGTTTCCTGAGCTGCCTGATCCATGCGCTCCAGTACTTCGGCGGTGTTCCGAAGACGATGCTGACGGACCAGATGAAAACGGTCATTCTCGGGATGGGAGATGATCGAAAGCCTGGGTGGCATCCGCTGTTTGAGGATTTTTGCCGCAACATTCCGGTGCAAGACGTGGAAGTGCGATCGCTGGATGTGTATGAACATCTGGCGGAGGTGGGCGCATGATCGAGCTGGAGCAAGTCGCCACCATCTGGAAGAGCTGGGATTGGGGCAAGCCTCCCAATCGCTGAATGCGATCCTCGAAACTTTCAAGCCGCAGCCAGAGCACCTATCTTTCGTACCTGAATGAACTGCTGGAAGCCGAGCTAAATGAGCGTCAGCTCCGGAACATCGAGGTGCGCATGAAACTGGCGCATCTGCCGTATCGGCGCACCTTGCAGGAGTTCGACTTCTCCTTCCAGCCTGGCATAGACGAACGGCTCGTCCGGGAGCTTGCCAGCCCGACGTTCATTGGCAGACAGGAAAACGTGCTGTTTATGGGGCTACCCGGAGTGGGCAAGACGCATCTGGCGATCGCCATTGCCATGGAGGCGATTGGACAAGCAACAAGAGCATTGGCGAGTGGGGCGAACTGATGGGTGATCCTGTTCTGGCAACAGCGGTTCTCGACCGGCTATTGCATCACTGCCATGTCGTCAACATTCGCGGGAACAGCTACCGCCTCAAGGACAAAGTAAAAACCGGAATCTATTCAACCTCAAGCACACAGGTGGGTCAATTTTATTCCGGCGCTGGGGGTCGAATGAATTCCGGCGTTGACAGCTGGCCGATGGCCTCAGTTTCAATTCCTCATAGGTACGATCAAAACCGTGACTAGGGTAGAGGAGAGCGCGAAGCAGGCGAAGTTTCAATTCCTCATAGGTACGATCAAAACGCAGGCTTCCACTTTCCATTCACCCAGTTCCAATCCGTTTCAATTCCTCATAATTACGATCAAAACGAGGAGGTGACCAGCTCATGAGCGACACGCACCGTCTGGGTTTCAATTCCTCATAGGTATAATCAAAACGAAACCTAGCCCCTCCGGGCGATGGTCGCGGGAAGCCAGTTTCAATTCCTCATAGGTACGATCAAAACTGTCCGAAAGGAGCGTGCGAGCTGTGAGCGATAATACGATGTTTCAATTTCTCATTGGTACAATCAAAACTACGGCATCATCGACCAGTTGGAAAGCGGCTACGAAGTTTCAATTCCTCATAGGTACGATCAAGACGCTTGACGAAATGGATGTTCTCGCAGTTGACTTCCGGTTTCAATTCCTCATAAGTACGATCAAAACGGACTAGCGTCGAGTTGTTGGAGAAAGTGGAAGGCGTTTCATTTCCTCATAGGTACGATCAAAACGAGCGGCGCGCGTGACCAACGTGAGCATGGAGGGGCTGTTGTTTCAATTCCTCATAGGTACGATCAAAACAGACTACCCAGGGGTGGTCATATGCAACGGACGGCCAGGTTTCAATTCCTCATAGGTACGATCAAAACATTGGCGAATCATCTATGATTTCGTCGACATCACCGGGTTTCAATTCCTCATAGGTACGATCAAAACAAGAAAGTGCGGTCCATCACGAAGTGGGTAGTATATGGTTTCAATTCCTCATAGGTACGATCAAAACCTATGCTGCGGATTGTAGAGATTGAGACCTAGGAGGTGTTTCAATTCCTCATAGGTACGATCAAAACCCCTCCGCTACGGCTACGAGATCGAGCCGGAACCGATGTTTCAATTCCTCATAGGTACGATCAAAACCCCTCCGCTACGGCTACGAGATCGAGCCGGAACCGATGTTTCAATTCCTCATAGGTACGATCAAAACGCGGGTGGACACGGTGCTGGCGGCGCTGGAGCAGTAGTTTCAATTCCTCATAGGTACGATCAAAACGAAATCGACCGCCTGAAGAGCGGAGGATGGATCAGCGTGTTTCAATTCCTCATAGGTACGATCAAAACTGCGAGAAGCATCGTGAGCATCCTGTTAAAATTTACGATGTTTCAATTCCTCATAGGTACGATCAAAACGATGGGGGTAATGCCATACAATTACTACACATTCCAGGTTTCAATTCCTCATAGGTACGATCAAAACGTCGGATCCTTCATAAGGTACGTTAGGAGCAGCAAAGTTTCAATTCCTCATAGGTACGATCAAAACTAATCGCTAAACTGTGGTAACCCCGCCTGACGAATACGGGTTTCAATTCCTCATAGGTACGATCAAAACGGCCGTTGAAGCGGCCGGTTTTGACCCATCCGATTAGTTTCAATTCCTCATAGGTACGATCAAAACGTGAAATTCGTGAAGTCACTGGTCGATGACTACGAGTTTCAATTCCTCATAGGTACGATCAAAACTCTGACGACGCACACCCGACAGAAAATGATTATACCGGAGTTTCAATTCCTCATAGGTACGATCAAAACAGAAGAAAAAATCGGCGTGCCGTGGCGCCGCGCCTATGGTTTCAATTCCTCATAGGTACGATCAAAACTACAACAAGGTTGTGAACACCATGCAGGAAAAGGAAGTTTCAATTCCTCATAGGTACGATCAAAACCGCCGGCAGCATCGCGGAATTGGCGGATAGGCAGCGGATGTTTCAATTCCTCATAGGTACGATCAAAACGCACTTTGAAGTTACTGTATACCGTCCGGGCACTGTTGTTTCAATTCCTCATAGGTACGATCAAAACATGGAGGCGATCCTCGGCACGCTCTCCGGCCCAGAAAAGTTTCAATTCCTCATAGGTACGATCAAAACCCAAGTCCCAAACGGTCGGCGCATCCTCTGAAATTTGAGGTTTCAATTCCTCATAGGTACGATCAAAACCTCCATGGCTGCCTCTGCCTCCCTGTCGTATTTCTGTTTCAATTCCTCATAGGTACGATCAAAACTTTGAGGTACTCCCGAACCGAAACCTCGACGCCCATGTTTCAATTCCTCATAGGTACGATCAAAACGACGCGGAGCCTGCACAACGAGGTCGCGCGGCTCAACATGTTTCAATTCCTCATAGGTACGATCAAAACGTGAACGACCGTAACTTGATCGCTGAGCTCATCGTCGTTTCAATTCCTCATAGGTACGATCAAAACTTGCATATGGCGCATGGGTTGACTTATTCTCAGATGTTTCAATTCCTCATAGGTACGATCAAAACTCCGCTGGATCGCATACTCCTGATACTTGTGCGGCAGTTTCAATTCCTCATAGGTACGATCAAAACTTTGTAGACTCGGCGCAGCGTCGTCCGGCGTCCGTGTTTCAATTCCTCATAGGTACGATCAAAACAAGCGCTATCTGTGGGATGAAGACGTCTACGACTAGTTTCAATTCCTCATAGGTACGATCAAAACGATGTCACGGGATACACACGAACCACCTCACGGGATGAGGTTTCAATTCCTCATAGGTACGATCAAAACGCGCCGTGGACGCCGGTGGTAGCGTTGGCATGATTGTGTTTCAATTCCTCATAGGTACGATCAAAACTGCGACCGGATCGGGCGGCACGCTGGACATGCTCTGTTTCAATTCCTCATAGGTACGATCAAAACAACATATGTTTGGAGGGATTGAAATGGCCTCATTCCGGTTTCAATTCCTCATAGGTACGATCAAAACTATCCGGCGTCAATATCTGGACAATCCCGAGTTCAAGTTTCAATTCCTCATAGGTACGATCAAAACCTACGTTTCGTTCTGGACAAAAGCGCCTTTACCATATGTTTCAATTCCTCATAGGTACGATCAAAACCCAAAAAACCCGCAAATATCAAGTTTCTTTTTTTTGGCACATCTAACATCAAATCGGCGCCGTCCACATCAGTATATCACAGAACCCTTGATGGATCAGCATTTTCCAATCTCCGCATTTGTCGTCGACCCCCGGGGGTTTTTGCGCTACCGGGGGTCGACGACAGTTAAAGTCCTTCAAATAAACAAATCAATATTACCTTTCTCAACACCCAATATCTCCCGACTGCTGTATCGTTGCACTCGCCACGTATAAATAATCACCGAATCTTCATCTTCATCCATAATCCGCTTCAATTCGGCTTTCAGCTTCTTCAGATTGACTTCGCTGATCTCGCCTTCGAACACCGAATTTTGCACCCATGTCAAATATTTGCGGCACGTTTTGAGTGCCCGTGCCACGCGTTTCTCTCCAACGTCATAGACCAATACCACGAACATCGGCATCTTGGACCTCTGTCAATAGATTGGACACATAGAATCGAGAAAATTACGCAGTCATATCGTACGTACGTTCGTATTGAATGGGTGTAAGATACCCGATCGCCGAATGGATTCGTTTGCGATTGTAGAATACTTCGATATATTCAAAAATCTTATTTTTCGCATCCTTGCGGGTCTTGAACTTTTCCTGATAAACGAGTTCCTTCTTCAGTAAGCTGTGGAACGATTCGATGCAGGCGTTGTCGTAGCAGTTGCCCTTGCGGCTCATGCTGCCCTTCATTCCGTATTTTATGAGACGCTGCTGGTACTCGTGGGAAGCGTATTGACTGCCCCGATCAGAATGATGAAGAACCTTGCCTTTGGGCGGCCGCTGACGGCTGTAAGCCTGGTCCAGAGCGCGTAAGACCAGTTCCTTGGTCATCCGCTCATCAGCGTGCCAGCCTACGATTTTGCGCGTGTACAAGTCCATGACGCTCGCGACATAGAGCCATCCTTCGTCTGTCGGAACGTACGTGATGTCCGCCATCCAGACTTGGTTGGGAGCTTGCGCTGTGAACTGCTGATTCAGCACATTGTCATGCACTGGCAGGTTGTGCCTCGAGTTCGTCGTCGCCTTGTATTTTCGCACGGTGCGCGACTTCATCCCCAACTCCTGCATAATACGGGCAACGGTTTTCTCGGACACCTGCACTCCTTGCTGCCGCAAGACTTGAGCGATCTTGGGGCTGC
>Ga0310826_101070_pt1 | contig 17068 bp, 13 predicted proteins | sample WT_ome_FD_201306 | JGI IMG/M metagenome (GOLD analysis project Ga0310826, IMG submission 201306) | Sorghum-adapted microbial communities enriched on wild type (WT) sorghum from Joint BioEnergy Institute, Emeryville, California, United... ... | reverse complement strand
CCATCTGAACTTCATGTTCCACATGGTCAATATGTCGCTGTCCTATCTGATCGTGCCGCCGCTCATCCTGCTCGGCACGCCGGCGTTCGTATGGCGCAGATTGTTCGGCGCCGCCTTGTGGCGCAGGTTCAGATGGGCCGCGAACCCGATTTTTACACTGCTGCTCTTCAACGGCCTGTTCTCGTTCTATCACGTTCCGGTTGTGTATGACTACATTATGACGCATTACGCGGTGCACGCCGTCTATTACGCCGTCCTGCTCATCGCGGCTTTCCTTATGTGGTGGCATGTGACGAGCCCGGTTCCCGAGTGGAACCGCCTTTCCGATCTGCGCAAAATGGGCTACATTTTCGCGAACGGCCTCCTGCTCACACCGGCGTGCGCGCTGATCATTTTCGCCGGGGAGCCGCTCTACCGGGTGTATACGGATCCGGCCATCTGGGCCAGCGCCATGGGCTATTGCGTCAGCGGCAACGGCGAGGCGCTGCTCGCGCTGGTCGACGGTCCGTCAGCCTTCACGATGCTCGGACCGTTCGAGGACCAGCAGTCCGGCGGCATCATCATGAAGCTCGTGCAGGAAGTGATGTACGGCTCCATTCTGGCCTACGTGTTCTTCCAATGGTTCCGGAAAGAGCGAGACGCCGAAGAGGACGCGTCCCCGGCGCTGCCGGCCGGCCATTCGGGGAACAACGCGTAAATCGCATAACGATCGAGCCAGACGCCCGGCAACCGGAATCCCGGTTGGCCGGATTTTTTTTACACAAACGGGGTTGACGATTGTGTGCTTATCGTATATAGTGTGTATAACGATATACACAGTATAATGGGTTGCAAAAGGAGGTTCGGCGGATCGGCATGTGGCAAGGCGCATGGATGATTGCGATGCAGGAGCTGCGGCTGGCATGGCGGGGATACCTGCTCACGTTATTTTTTCTCGCGTATACCGCATTTTTCTCGACCTTGATTCTGTATGGCCGTTTGAGCGGGGAGTTGTCCGGGCGCGCGGAGTTTGGGCTGGATCTCGGCTATTTCACGATCTTGCCGCTCTTCGGCTTCCTGATGGATGCGGCCATGTTCCGCTACCGGAAGGAGGACACGTATTCGCGCAAACTGGCGGAATGGCAGACAATGCCGATCGGCGTCTTCCAGATCGTCGCGGGCCGGATGATGCTGTACATTCTCTTGCTGCTCGTCAACTGTCTGCTGTATTTCAGTCTGCAGTACGCGGTGCTCGGAGAGCTGCGCGACATGCTCGGTCCGGCGGGGTTCGCCCTCAATTTCCTGTCCTGGTTCGGATACTGCATCGTCGTCGGTCTCCTGCTGGTGTACATGGAGCTCGGCTATCCCGGGCGCGTCTACTTCAAATTCTGCTTCGTCCATGCGTTCGGCATCCTCGCGGTCGCGCTGCTTCTGGCCGCGATCGGCAAGAGCGCGGTCCTGTTCTTCCTCCAATGGGCGGCGGACCGGGACTGGGAGCCGGCCGCGGTGATGATGGCGGCGGCGGCGGTCGCGGTCCCGGGATTCGGCGCGTTGCTCCATCGAAGGATCAACAGGCGCAGCTTCTGGACATGAAGGGCGTTGAGCCGCGATGTGGATGTCCATCCAACTGAACGAATACAGCGCCGAGCCGCTGTATCACCAGATCGAAGTCCAGCTGCGGGCGCTCATCGTGAGCGGCCAGCTCGGCGAAGGCGCGATGCTCCCTTCCATCCGGGAGATGGCGCAGCATCTGAAATGCAGCGCCATCACGATCCGGCGCGTCTATCAGGATCTCGAGGCGGAAGGCCTGATCGTCACCCGCCAGGGCACGGGCACGTTCGTCGCGAAGGTCGATCCGGAGGAGCGCAGCCGCCATCGGCTGGAAGCGGTCATCTCGGCCATGCGCGAGGCGGTCGCGGCGGGGATGCGCGTGCAATGCAGCGATGAAGAAATGCGGGAATTGTTCGAGACCGTGCTGCGCGAGGCGAAGGAGAATCGCTCGCCGCCGGCTCAAACGGGCTCCGCGGACAACGGGAAGGAGGATGAAGGATGAACGGATACGGCGGGTACGCCATACGCATGAGCGGCGTCAGCCTCAAGACTTCCCATTTTCAGCTCGGTCCGCTTCATCTGGAAGTGCCGGCGGGCTATGTGACGGCGATCGTCGGACCGAACAGCTCCGGCAAGAGCACGATGTTCCGGCTCATGCTGGATCTGATGAAGCCGGACGAAGGAAGCATCGAGGTGCTCGGCCGGAAGATCGGCAGCGGCAAGCAAGTCGATCTGCTGAAGCGCGTCGGCTATCTGCCGGAGGAGCCGTACCGCCACGACAATTCGATCCGCGGCATGGACAAGGCGGATTTCCACAAGTTCTGGTACCCCGGCTGGGACGTCAATTACTATCGGGAGCTGCTCCGGGTGTTCGAGGTGGACCATTCGATCAGGCTCGGCAAAATGTCGAAGGGGATGCGGCGCAAATTCGATCTCGCGCTCGCCCTCGCCCATCATCCGGACCTGCTGCTGCTCGACGAACCGTCTTCCGGGCTCGATCCGATCGCCTGGCGCGCGATGATCGAACTTTTGCACCGGTACATGGAATCCGGCGACCGCACGATCCTGATCGCCACGCACATCGTGGAGGAAGTGAAGCGTCTTGCGGACTTCATCGTATTCATGGTGAACGGCCGGGTGCTCGGCATGTACGAGAAGGACGAACTGCTCACCGGCTGGCATCAGTACCACTTCCCGGGGGCCCTCGAGCACTGGCGCGGTATGCTGGCCGACATGCCGGGACTGGCCGGGCTGGAGGACGCGGGCGGCGTCGTCCGCGCGGTGACGAGCTCGGCGCGGGAAGCCGAGGCCTGGCTGGCGGCCCGGGAGCTCGCGCCGGCCGGGCGCAAGTCGATGGAGCTTGACGACATTCTCGCCGCGCTGGTCGAGCGGGAGAAACTGCGGAGACTTCAGGGAATGAAAGGAGCCGTGCAATGAGTACGCTGCAAGTCGAACGAATCGTGAAGCAATACGGAGACAAGACGGCCGTGAACGGGATCAGCTTCACGGCCGAAGCGGGCGAAATCTACGGCCTGCTCGGCGCGAACGGCGCCGGCAAGACGACGACGATGCGGATGGTGCTGGGGCTCATCATGCCGGACAGCGGCAGCATCCGGTACCACGGCAAGCCGTACAGCCGCGAGCAGCTTCGCGACCTCGGCTATCTGCCGGAGGAGCGGGGCCTCTACCCGAAGATCAAGGTCAGCGACCAGATCATCTATCTGGCCAGGCTCCGGGGCGTGTCGGCGAAGGAGGCGGACCGGCGGCTCAAGGAGTGGCTCGAGAAGTTCAACGTGCCGGACTATTACGACAAGAAAGTCGAGGAGCTGTCCAAGGGCAACCAGCAGAAGATCCAGTTCATCGCCGCCGTCATCCACGATCCGTCCATCCTCGTGCTGGACGAGGCGTTCAGCGGCCTCGACCCGGTCAATGTCGAGCTCTTGAAGGCGGCGGTGAAGGAGCTCCGCGACGCGGGCAAGACGATCCTGTTCTCGACGCACCGGATGGAGCATGTCGAGGAGCTGTGCCGCAACATCACGATTCTGCATCGTTCGAACGTCGTGCTGCAAGGCGGCATCCGCGACATCAAGAAGCGGTTCCCGCGCGAACGGGTCATCGTCCGGCTGGAAGACGACGGCGCGATCGAAGGGCTGGAGCGGATTCCCGGCGTCCGGAGCGTCGAGAAGCGGGAATCGGGCTATGAAGTCCGGATCGACAGGACGGACGCCGCGCAGGCGATCCTCGATCACGCGCGGCAGCAGGGAGATGTCGTGCGGTTCGAACTGATGGAGCCGACGCTCAATGAAATCTTTATCCGATCGGTGGGTGAGGAACTTGAATAATCTCTGGACGGTCATCTCCTTCAGCTTGCGCAACCGGATGCGGTCGAAAGCGTTCATCGCGACGACGATCACCATCGCCCTCCTGTCGACGATCGCGATCCAGGTGATGTACCTGGTCATCATGAACCCGTTCAGCAATCCGGATCGCATCGGCTTCGTGGAGAATGCCGCGCCCGCCGTGACGGGACGGCTCACGGCGTATTACGGCGGCCAGGAGAAGCCGCTCATCGAGTTGGCCGGCTATCCGGACGCCGGTTCGCCCGATGCGAACGAAGAGGCGATGAAGGAGCGGATGCGCGGCGGGGAGATCAATGGATATCTCGAATTCGCGACGGACGGCTTGTTCCCGAAGGTGACCTACAAGTCGGAGAGACCGATGGACACGGGCAAAAAATCGTCTCTGCAGAGCGCGCTTCAGGCGATCAAGGCCGACATCATCCTGTCCGACGCGAATCTGACGGAGGAGCAGCGGACGGCGCTGGCGCAGCCGGTCCGGATCGAGGCGGTGCAGATCTCCACGGCCGAAGGCGCGGGCTCGGTCGGGGCAGACGGGAAATCGGAGGAAGAACAGGTATTCGCGTTCATGCTCGTCTATATCGTCATCATCCTGCTGTACATGGGCATCATGATCACCGGCCAGCTCATCGCGACGGAGATCACCGCGGAGAAAAGCTCGCGCGTCATGGAGATTCTCGTGACGAGCGTGGCGCCGCTGACGCAGATGTTCGGCAAGATCATCGGCATGTGCCTGCTCGGACTGACGCAGATCGCCGTCTTCGGCTTCACGGTCGCCGTCAATCTGATGCTGCCGCACACCCGGGAGATGTTCCGGGAGCTCAATCTCGATCTGTCCAGCCTGGATCCGATGCTGGTGGTCTACGCCGTCATCTTCTACGTGACGGGCTACTTCCTCTACGGGACGCTGTATGCCGCGATCGGTTCGATCGTGAGCCGCACGGAGGAGCTCGGACAGGCGGTCATGCCGCTGACGACGATTTCGATGGTTGCGTTCTTTCTCGGCATCTTCGGCTTGTCGAACCCGAACGCAAGCTACGTCGTCATCCTGTCGTACATCCCGTTCTTCACGCCGTACTTCATGTTCATGCGGATCGGGATGGCCGATCCCGCCCTGTGGGAAGTGCTGCTGTCGCTGGTCATCCTGCTCGCAACGATTCTTCTGGTCGGCTGGCTGTCGGCGAAGATTTACCGCACCGGCGTGCTGATGTACGGCAAGCGCCCGGGCATCCGGGAACTGCGGAAGGCGATGAAGGCGTACAAAGCCTGACGGAGAGCCGCGCAGCCAAGGCGAACGGCCGGAACCCTCATGGGAGGGTCCGGCCGTTTTACCTTTTGTTATGAATCTCGTGTTTTTGTTATCTACCCGGAGCGGACCGGCCGTTATAATGGAAATGCGAAAGCCGCATGGCATCAGTACACGAATCCGCCGAACAGGAAACGGTATTCCCAGTGGGTGCCTTCGATGCTGTCGACCCGGACGCCGCCGGATTTCGCGGAATAGGTGTGCAGAATCTTGCCGTCGCCGAGATAGATGCCGACGTGGGTGATGCGGGCTGCGGTCTTGTCGACGTTCGCGTAGTCCGAGGCCTTGCTGCCCTGGTACGCCATGAAAAACATCAGGTCGCCGCGCTGCAGGTTCCGCCAGTTGTCCGCCGTCTTGCCGATTTCCTTCACATAGGCGCCCTGGCTGCGCGAATCGCCGGGCAGGCGCAGCCCGATGCCGTCCAGGTACGCCTGGCGGACGAAGTCCGAGCAGTCGAACGTGCTCGTGTCGCCGCGGCTCGAGCCGAACTCGTACGGCGTGCCGAGATACTTCATGCCGGCGGCGATGGCCCGTTCAGCCGCGACGGCGCGGTCCAGCAATTTCCACGGCTCGACATGGCTCGTCGAAATGTATTTGGCGCTCGTGCTGACATAGCCGAAGACGCCGTTGGCGTCCTGCACGTAGTACCAGTAGTCGTTGTACCGGTTCACGACGGTCAGCTTCTCGCCCGCGTACATGTAGCGGATGCGCCCGGCGGACGTGCTCGGTCCCGTCCGGAACGAGACCGTGGCGACGATCACCGCGTTCGGCTCGGGTTTGTAGGTCGGCTCATCCGGCTGGTCGATCAGGTCGCTGTCCGTCTCGTCGGGATCGGCAGGGTCGGAAGGCTTGTCCTGCCCGTCGGGCGCATCGGCCGGCGGAACGAACGACGTGCGGATGTATTTCGGATTCGTGCTCGCATAGCCGATCACGTTGTTCCGGTCGGCGACGCGGTACCAGTATGCGTTGACCTGTTCGAGAATCCAGACCGGCTCGCCCTTCTTCAGCATCCGGATGACATCCGCGTCGGTGGACGGACCGGTGCGCAGGTTGACGCCGTAGATCACTTCGCCGTTCGGCTCGGGCGAAACGGAGACGGTGCGGATTTCCACATATTTGTCCAGGGAGGATACATACCCGACCGTGCCGGAGGAATCGCGGACTTTCAGCCAGTACTGGTTCGTCTTCCCGATCAGCTCCAGCACTTCTCCCTTGCGGAGATAGCGGATCCGGTCTCCCGATGTGGATGGGCTGGTTCGGAAGTTGACGGTATCGATGACATGGACCTGCTCCACGGTATAGGAATACGCGGAGACCGCAGGCGGCATCGAGACAAGTGCGATGCATGCGGCAAGCGCAGCAATCAGCAGGTTCTTCTTCATGGCAACCTCCCGTCGCAGGATGATTTTGCCGCGGCAAAACCATCTTAACATGTCTGAATTTGCCGGTAGCGTTGAAAAACTTGCCAGTTACACTTCGTATACTTCGGAAAATTGGTCATCTTTTCGCTGGAAAATGCAGCCGGGTGGTACCTTGTTCGCATCCGGTGCGCGGGAAGCCGGAGGACGGTAGGACGACCGGAGCGGCGGACGCGGGCGGGACGGGACCGGTCGGCATGAAGGCGGAGAAGAAAAATAATCCAAAAGACACGGTCCGAAAACCGGGGGCGGATGCGAGCGGAAGACGCATTTTGCCGCATTTTGGAGCTTGGAAACGGGCAGGAGGGGTAATCAGCGGAATGGTCGGAATGCGCAAGACGACGGGATGGATGCTGAGCCTGGCGCTGGTCTTCGGGCTTGCGGCCGGCTGCGCGGACGCGGACAACGGGAGGGAGCCTGAACCGTCGAAGACGGAGATGTCCGATGCGGACGCCGGCGGGCTGAATGACGGCGGGGCAAGGGCTGCGGACGGAGAAAAGGATTCGGACGCGGAAACGGCGGTCGGCGATCTGGCCTTCGACGGCGAAGACATCAAGGTCAACCAGGTCGGCTATTTGCCGGACGCGCCCAAGATCGCGGTGCTGGAAGGCGAGACGCAAGCGGATCGGTTCCAGGTCGTCGACGCGGCGACGAAGGCGGTCGTCTTCGAAGGGGAGATCGGCCGGGCCGACATCGACGCGAATTCGGGCGAGCGGGTGCGGCATCTCGACTTCAGCGCCCTGCGGGACGAAGGCGAGTACGCCGTCGTCGTGCCCGGGGCCGGTTCGTCGCGGAAGTTCCGCATTGCCCGGAACGTCTACTACGCGCCGTTCTTCGACGCGCTGCGCTCCTACACGCTCGGCCGTTCGGGGCTCGCGATCGACGACCCGGTCACCGGGCTGAAGCACGCGGCGGGACACACGCAGGACGCCGAGGCGAAGCTCGACATCGACCATCCGCACGCGCCGGCGGGCACGGCGATCGACGTCAGCGGCGGATGGTATGATGCGGGCGACTTCGGCAAGTACGTGCCGCCCGGCGCGGTGACGGCCGCGCAGCTCCTGCTCGCGTACGAGCTCCATCCGGAGAAGTTCGGCGTCGGCCAGCTCAAGTTCCCGGCAGGCTTCGAAAGCGATGTGCCCGGGCTGCCGGACGTGCTGGCGGAAGTGAAGTACGAGCTCGACTGGCTGCTCAAGATGCAGCGGCCCGACGGCGCCGTCTACCACAAGGTGTCGGGCCTCACGTGGCCCGGCATGATCCGGCCGGAGGACGACACGCAGCCGCGCTACGTCTTCGGCATGACGACCTACGGCACCGGCATGTTCGCCGGCGCGATGGCGATGGCGGCGCGGATCTACGAGCCGTTCGACGCCGAATACGCCGCGCGGCTGCTGGAGGCGGCCGAGCGGGCGTTCAAATTCCTCGAGGCGAATCCGGAGCCGATCGTGCTGAAGAGCGAACACCAGGACAACGGTTCGGGCGGCTACGACAAGTCCGGCGACCAGGACGACCGGTTCTGGGCGGCGGCCGAGCTCCTGAAGACGACCGGCGATCCGCGGTACGCGGCGTACATCGGCGGGAAACTGTCCCATCTGCCGACGCGCGATCCGATCATCATCGGCTGGGGATCGACGCTGACGCTCGGACAGTTCGCCTGCGCGACGGCGGAGGCGGCCGACCCGGCCGTCAGGGAATCGGTGAAGCAGAAGCTCGTGAAGGCGGCGGACGACATCGTCGGCCGGATCGGCCGGGACGGCTACCGGTATTCGCTCTCGTCGAACGAGTACTCATGGGCGTCCGCGAAGAATGGCATGGCGAAGGCGCAGATCCTCCTGCTGGCGAACGAGCTGGAGCCGAAGGCGGCGTATGTGCACGGCGCGCTCGACCAGCTCCACTACACGCTCGGGCGCAACGCCGTCGGCACGACGTACCTGACCGGGGCGGGGACGGAGATGCCCAATTATCCGCACAGCCGGATGATCATCGGAACGGGCACGTACATTCCGGGCCTGCTCGTCGGCGGACCGAACAAGTTCGGCGGCGATCCGGAATTGGACCGGCTGCTGGAGCGGGAATCGCCGCCTCCGGCCAAGGCGTACCTGGACTCGAACGGATCGTGGGCGACGAACGAATACGCGATCGACTACAACGCGCCGCTCGTGTTCGTACTGACGTACTTCGCGGAACCGTAAGCATTGATGCAAGGCCGGCCGGGTTCGAAACCCGGCCGGCCTTCATGTGCCCGGACGGCGTCATTCCCGGGGCGGCGCGACGGACGCGCCTTCGACCGGCGCGGTGGCGAGCCGGATGTGCTCGACCGGCCGATCCGGCTGCTCCATTCGCAGGACGAGCTGCTCGAACGCGCGGGAGCCGACGCGCACCGCGTCGATCCGGACGGACGCGAGCTGCAGGCCGTCCGGCAACGGATCGGTGTCCGTCTCGATCGCGTCGAAGCCGGTGACGGACAGATCGCGCGGGACGGCCAGCCCCATCCGGCCGAGCGCCTGCACCGTCCGGACCGCGACGACGTCGTTCGCGCAGACGAAGGCGGTCGGAAGCCGCGGCATCGCCGCGAGCGCCCCGGCGACCTCCGCGCCGTCGAAATAGTGGCGTGGGCTGGGCGCGACGGCGCAGCAGGCCGGATCGACGGGGAGGCCGGCGTCCAGCATCGCGAGGCGGAACCCGTTCCAACGCTCCGCGAACGACAGGCAGTCGCCGACGTCGCCGATGAAGCCGATGCGGCGATGGCCGAGTGCGACGAGCCGCGCGGTCAGATCGCGGACGCTCCGCTCGCTCTCCATCAGCACCGTGTCGAAGACGGCGTCTTCGGCCCGCGCCGCGCTGTCGTGATCGATCAGCACGGCCGGCAAGCCCAGATCGGCGACGGCGCGCACGTAGGCCAGACGGTTGATGCCGGCCAAGATGACGCCGTCCGCGTGCGCTTCCTTCAGCGAGCGGGGCAGGCTGATCGATTCCAGATCCTCCGGCGTGACGAAATGCAGCACCATGTTCCAGCCGCGGCGCCGCGTCGATTCCTCGATGCCCTGCAGCACGTCCACCCAATAGCCTTTGCTGCTCGAGCGGGCGAGGCTCGAGCGGACCAGGCAGGCGATCGTGCGCAGACCCGCGCCGTCCGACGCGAATGGCTCCGCCCGGTTTGCGGGCGCGGACGGCCGGTAATGCTTGTAGCGGAGCCGCGCGGCCATGTCCAGCACCCGCTGCCGCGTGGCGGGCGGCACGGTCGGATGGCCGTTCAGCGCCTTCGAGACGGTCGTGCGCGACAGCCCGAGCATTCGGGCGATGTCGCTTGTCGTGGCTTTTCGTTTCATGGGATGCGGTTCACCTGCCTGTCTGCCGCGGATCGGTTTGTCAACGGGAATGATTATTTTGTTCAATTTGTTGACATTATAGCATGTCAATTGGGCAAACTCCAACTACACAACAAAATTTATCGGCGGAAAGTTAACAAAATGAACAATAAATGAACGTATTTTGATTTACCCGTTTAACACCGTTCGGTATAATGGGGGTGAACATCAGCAGAATCCAAACTGCCGGGAGGGCGCCATGAACGCAGTACAACGATTGACGAGCAACTGGCGGTTCCGGGGCGTCGGCGACGGGGAATGGCTGCCGGCCGCCGTGCCGGGCTGCGTCCACACCGACCTGCTCGCAAACGGCCGGATTCCGGACCCGTTCCACGGGACGAACGAGCGCGAACTGCAATGGATTGACAAGCGGGACTGGGAGTACGAGACGACGTTCGACGTATCGGCCGATGCGCTGGGCGAGTCCAGGGTCGATCTCGTGTTCGACGGCCTCGACACCTATGCCGACGTGACGCTGAACGGCGAGCATGTGCTGTCCGCGGACAACATGTTCCGCACGTGGCGCGTCGAAGTGAAGCGGCTGCTTGAGGCCTCCGGCAACCGGCTGCGCATCCGGTTCCGCTCGCCGATCCATCAGGACTTGCCGAAGCTGGAGAAGCTCGGCTATCCGCTGCCGGCGGCGAACGACCAGTCGGAGAACGGCGGCCTCGGCGACAAGAAGGTGAGCGTCTTCGCGCGCAAGGCGCCGTACCATTACGGCTGGGACTGGGGCCCGCGGTTCGTGACGAGCGGCATTTGGCGCGAGGTGCGGCTCGAAGCCTGGTCCGGCGTGCGCATCGCCGACCTGTTCATCCGCCAGCGCCGCGTGACGGAGGCCGAAGCGAAGCTGACCGCCGTCGTCGAGGTCGAGGCGGAAGCCGCATGGAGCGGCACGCTCCGGCTGTCCGCGGACGGCCGCGTATGGGAGCGGGAAGTTTCGCTCGAAGCCGGCACGCGGACGGTTGAACTGGACGCGGTGATCGATCGGCCGAAGCTGTGGTGGTGCCGCGGGCTCGGCGATCAGCATCTGTACACGTTCCGCGCCGAGCTTGTGGCCTCCGGCCGGCTGGCGGCGGCGCGGCAGGTCAGGACCGGCCTCCGCTCGATCCGCCTCGTGCGCGAGAAGGACGAATGGGGCACGTCGTTCTGTTTTGAGCTGAACGGGGTGAAGGTGTTCGCGAAGGGCGCGAACCACATCCCGCTCGACAGCTTCGTCACCCGGGTGACGCGCGAGCGGTACGAGCACGAGATCGCGTCCGCCGCGCAGTCGAACATGAACATGCTGCGCGTCTGGGGCGGCGGCATCTACGAGGACGACGCGTTCTACGAGCTGTGCGACGAGTACGGCATCCTCGTCTGGCAGGATTTCATGTTCGCGTGCAGCCTGTATCCGGGCGACGAGGCGTTCCTCGCGAATGTGAAGGTCGAAGCGGAGCAAAACGTGAAGCGGCTGCGCAACCATCCGTGCATCGCCCTCTGGTGCGGCAACAACGAGATCGACACCGCCTGGTCGCATTACATCGAGGACGCGGGCTGGGGCTGGAAGAGGTTTTACCCGCCGGAGCTCAGGGAGAAGCTGTGGGCGGATTACGAGAAGCTGTTCCACGAGCTGCTCCCGGAAATCGTCGGCCGGCTCGCGCCGGAGGCGGACTACTGGCCGTCCTCGCCGATGCAGGCGCTGACGCGCGACGCGAACCAGCACGCCGGCAAGCGGACGACGTCCGGCGACATCCACTACTGGGGCGTCTGGCACGAAGCGGAGCCGTTCGAGCGGTATACGATCAATATCGGCCGGTTCATGAGCGAATACGGGTTCCAGTCGTTCCCCGAAGAGCGCACGGTCCGTTCGTACGCGGAGGAGCACGAGATGGAGCTGCTCTCGGACGTCATGCTCAGCCACCAGCGGCATCCGTCCGGCAACAGGCTGATCAAGCAGTACCAGAGCATGTACCTGCCGGAGCCGAAGGATTTCGTCTCGTTCCTGTCCGTCAGCCAGGTACTGCAGGGCGAGGCGATGAAGTTCGCGATCGAGGCGCACCGCCGGCGGAAGCCGTTCTGCATGGGCACGCTGTATTGGCAGATGAACGACTGCTGGCCGGTCGCGTCATGGTCGTCGATGGACTACTACGGCCGCTGGAAGGCGATCCAGTATTACGCGATGAAGAGCATGAAGGACATCATGGTGTCGATCGACGGCACGAAGGAAGGCGTCGTCGACATCCACATCGTCTCCGACGTGCTGCGGCCGATCGACGGCGCGGTGCACGCGGCGCTGTATGACTTCGACGGCAGATTGCTGAAGCGGTTCAGCGTTCCCGCGAAGGTGGAGGCGAACGCGGCGGCGGGCGTCTGGTCGGCCGCCGTCGGCGATCTGCTGGAGGGCGCGGATCCGAAGCGCACGGTGCTGAAGGCCGATCTTGTCGAGGGCGGCCGGGTGCTGGACAGCAAGCTGCATTATTTCGTGCCGGCGAAGGACATCCGGCTGTCGAAGGCGAACGTGACGATCCGCGAGGTGCCGGGTTCAAGCGGCACGGCGTTCACGCTCGAGACGGACACACTCGCGAAGCAGGTCGCGCTTTTCGCCGAAGCGGAAGGCATTTTCACCGACAACTGGTTCGACCTGATCCCGGGCATTCCGGTCACGGTCGAATTTCTCGGCCGCGGCGCCGGCGGACGGGCGTTCGCGCCCGCGTCTCCGGGACGGATCACCGTCCGGTCGTTCGCGGACTGGATCGAACGGTAAAGCACGGTTGACGCGGCCCCTTGCCAGACAAAGGGCCTTGCCGTACACTGGAGCCAAATCCGATATTTGGAGAGGAGATGCCCGAATTTGGCACAACAGCCCTATGATCTGCCTTTGGCGGAGCTCGAGAAGTACAAGCCTGCCCTGACGCGGCAGCCGGATTTCGGCGCGTTCTGGGAGCGGACGCTCCGCGAGCTGGCCGATACGCCGCTGAAGTACGAGCTGACGCCGCGCGATTACCCGGCCCGGGGCGTGCGCCTGTACAAGGTCGTCTATTCCGGATTCCGCGGCGCGACTGTGCAAGGCTGGCTGGCGATGCCCGACGGCGACGGGCCGTTCCCCGGGCTCATGCAGTACCACGGCTACAACTGGGCGATGGAAGGCCAGATTCACGATGTCGTGAACTGGGCGCTGCACGGCTATGCGGCGCTGCTCATGCTGTGCCGCGGCCAGCAGGGCGAGAGTGTGGACAACACCGTCTACAGCCACGGCGCCCAATCGGGATGGATGTCGAAGGGCATCCTGTCCGAGGATGAATATTACTATCGCGGCGTGTATATGGACGCGGTCCGGGGGATCGAGGTGCTCGCGTCGCTGGACAAGGTGGACCGCGCGCGCATCGGCGTGACCGGCGGCAGCCAGGGCGGCGCGCTGACGCTGGCCGCGGCGGCACTGTCGGACATCCCGGTCGTCGCGGCCGCGGATTATCCGTATCTGTCGCATTTCGAGCGGGCGATCGACATTACGCCGAGCGGGCCGTATCATGAGCTTAACGAGTTTTTCCGCCGCAACGGCGATCCGGAGATCGAGGCGCGGGCGAAGCGGACGCTGTCCTACTTCGACGTCATGAACCTGGCGCCGCGCGTGAAGTGCCGGACCTGGGTGTCGATCGGCCTCGTCGACACGATCACGCCGCCGTCCACGGTGTTCGCGGCGTACAACCATCTGCAGTGCGAGAAATCGATCGCCGTGTTCCGCTATTTCGGCCACGAGTATATCCCGCGCGCGCACGAGCAGAAGCTGCGGCTGCTCTTCGAGACGCTGCGGCCGTAAGGCGCCGGGCCGGGAACGTTTCGCGGTCAAGCCTTCCGTCCGTCCGGGGCGGGGGGCTTTTTTTGGCTGGCGGGACGGACCGTCTCCATAACGGTCGATTCGGGCAAGCCGATGCGCCGATACGGTCCGGGAAGCGGCGATTTTGGGTTTTTTCGGCTTTTCCGGCGTTTGACGCGCGTTTTCGCCGGGCCTACACTGGATCTAACGCACTTTTGGACGCGGAAGGAGACGCATTTGCTTGAACACTGCTGCCGGTACAAGCGCGGCCGTACGGACGACCGCGACGGTCTATTCGATTCTGTTCGCGGTCAGCGCGATCCACATGCTGAACGACTCGATGCAGACGGTCGTGACGGCGCTGTTCCCCGTGCTGCGCGATTCGCTGTCGCTGACGTTGTCGCAGATCGGCTGGCTCAGCTTCGCCCTCAACATGACCTCATCCGTCATGCAGCCCGTGGTCGGCCTGTACTCCGACCGGCGGCCGACGCCCGGCATGCTGCCGATCGGCATGACGATGAGCCTGCTCGGCATCGCCGGTCTGGCGTTCGCGCCGAACTACTGGACACTGCTTCTGGCGACCGTCTTCATCGGGATCGGTTCGGCGGTGTTCCACCCCGAAGGATCGCGGGTCGTCTATTTCGCCGCGGGCGAACGGCGCAGCTTCGCGCAATCGATCTACCAGATGGGCGGCAACGCCGGCTCGATGCTGGCGCCGCTCATGACGATCGCGATCTTCATCCCGCTCGGCCAGCGCGGCGCGGCGTGGGGCATGCTGCTCGCCGGCGCGGCCATCGCCGTCGCGCTGTACATTGTGCCCTGGTACCGGGGGCAGCTCGCCGCCTACGGCGCGCCGGTGAAGCGGAAGGGCAAGGCGGCGGACGGGACGCCTTCCGGGGACGGCTTGTCCGGCAGGGTGGTCGCCTTCGCGCTGGCGCTGCTCGTGCTGATCGTGTTCGCGCGCTCGTGGTACGCCGCGGGCATCAACAATTTCTATCCGTTCTATCTCGAAGACAAATTCGGCGTGTCGAAGCAGACCGCCCAGCTCGCGCTGTTCCTCTATCTGGGCGCCGGTGTGGCGGGCACGTTCTTCGGCGGCATCTGGGGCGACCGATTCGGCCGGAAGAACATGATCATTTTCTCGATCGTCGGCTCGGCTCCGTTCGCGCTGGCGCTGCCGCATCTGCCGCTCGGGGCGATTTTCCCGGTGGTGGCGGTGCTCGGCTTCATCATGATGTCCGGATTCTCGGTCAGCGTCGTCTACGCGCAGGAGCTCATGCCGCGCAACGTCGGGATGGCGTCCGGGCTGATCGTCGGCCTCGCGTTCGGCATGGGGGCGCTCGGCGCCGTCGTGCTCGGCGAATGGATGAGCGCGATCGGGGAAAATCCGATCCCGGTCATCGACGCGGTCAGCTACCTGCCGCTGATCGGGCTGCTCGCGTTCCTGCTGCCGAAGGACCGGCGGCGGTGAGCGGCGGGACGTTGAGCGGCGGGGACATGGGTGACGGGCCGGGGCCATCCCGCCCGCCAATACCCGGTCGGCTCGCCGATACCCGGCGGTCAACCCGCCGTATGCCCGGCCAGCCGCCCGATCCCCGGCCAGTTCGCCGTATGCTCGCCCTATGGACGAAATTTTTGCTTCTATCCTGAAAATCCAATCACAATGCCCGAAAAAGGCAACACGAACCTAACCCGGACGAAATTGTTTTTTCAGTCCGGGAACTTGTTCGGTGCGATATGAGACATCAAGCTGCGGTTTCCACCGTTACTTTGTATCCCAGGGATTCAAGCTTCTTGAGGGATTGCTTCATCACGATATCCCGCTTGCGTTCTTCGTAGTATGTGGGCCCAAGTTCAACGTAAGGTTGCTTCCGGGTCAGAATGTAATAGACGATGGTGAGAATGCTGTGCGCCACAGCCACTGCCGCTCGTTTGGCACCCCGTCTCGCGGCTATGCGATGATACTGGCTCGACAAATACGTGTCATGGGTTCTGCAGCGGCCTGCGCAGCCTCAATCAGAGTACTTCGCAACTTCTTGTGCCCTTTCCGGGTGCGCCCGGTTTTCCGCTTTCCGGCGCTTTCATGGTTACCTGGAGTCAGTCCTGCCCATGAACAGAGTCGGGCAGCGGAGCCGAACTGGGATTCTACCTCCGTTCCCGTCTCAACGAGAATGAGTTCCGCGGTTCGCCGGGCCACTCCGGGAATGGTATCCAACAGCTCCAGGTAGAACTCAAAAGGGCGCATCCGTTCCTTCACTTCAGCATCCAGCCGCTGGATCTGTTCATCCAGAAAATCGATGTGCCGAAGTTGCGTTTCCAGCATCAGCTTTTGATGAGGTCCCATGAGTCCGTTCAGCGCACGCTTTAACTCTTCTTTCTTGTTCTTCAGCCTGCGCTGGGCCAGTTCGGACAGTTTCTCGGGGTCCTCTTCCCCGGCGACGATGGCTTCAAGCATGGCGCGTCCGGATTTGCCGAGCACATCGCTTGCGACGGAAGACAGCTTGATGTTTGCGCCTTCCAAGACTTTCTGGATGCGGTTGATCTCCCGGGCACGCTCGTCAATGAGACTGCGCCGGTAACGAATCAGCTCGCGCAATTCCCGCTGCTCACGAGAAGGGATAAAGCTGCCCTTCAACAAACCAAGCCTGTCACCAACTATCTCGTGAATTTTTTCAATACCAATGGAATTACCTTGATCCACCAATATAACTTTAAATGCTTGTAACAGGACTATAATTTTCGAGATCTTTTCTTGCAATAATCCATGCTAACGCAAATATTAGATCTAAATTAATAGAAGGGCTCACAGTATATTTCATAGTGAAACCTCCCTTGTTCGCTCCAGCATCCTGTAATAGTCTCCATACTTGCTTCGAAGCTCACGATCAGTTGCGTTTTCAAGTATATAACCTTCATGCATAAACAAAACTTTATCAAAAGGCCTGATCCATGAGTAATCATGAACAACAATTATCAATATTTTATCGGAAAAAGCTTTTTCTGTATCTTTTATAATCATATGCTCTGTTTTTTGATCAAGGTTCGCTGTAGGTTCATCCATAAGAATGATTGGTCTATCGGTAAATAATGCTCTCGCTAATGCAATTCTCTGTTTCTGTCCACCGGACAAATTTGACCCGTTTCTGTCTAGAACCGTATTATACCCGTTTGGCAGTTGACATATGAAATGATGCGCATTTACAGCCTTGGCTGCGTCTATAATTCTATCCATATCAATCGTGCCTAATCCAATATTTTCCGCTATGGTTCCATCAAAAAATGTTGCATCCTGTTCT
>Ga0310826_101066_pt1 | contig 17183 bp, 17 predicted proteins | sample WT_ome_FD_201306 | JGI IMG/M metagenome (GOLD analysis project Ga0310826, IMG submission 201306) | Sorghum-adapted microbial communities enriched on wild type (WT) sorghum from Joint BioEnergy Institute, Emeryville, California, United... ... | reverse complement strand
AGCAGGAGGAGCGGGAGCGGCCGGAGGCCGAACGGAAGGATTCGGAACAGCCGGAAGAAGCCGAAGGGGCGGCCGGGGCGAAGAAATGAGCCGCCGCGGTTTACTTTTGCCCGGAGCGGGGATATAATACGGATACAACCTGCGGTGTTCGTTACGGCCTCCATCGTTGTTTTGAACCAACACCGATAACAAGGGAGACCTACATCGGAGCGCGGCTGAAATGCCCCCGAAAGGGGACTTCAAAAACGATCCTGCGGTCACCCACCTGCGAGAGCGGGTTCAGAAACAAACAGGCCGGACGGCATTGGCGGGGAATTCCTTAGCTCATGGGCGGGTCCTGGCGCCGCCTGTACGGGCCTCCGGCTGCTCCCTGCGGCGCATCCGGAGGCCCTCGCATGCCGGCACGCAAGACGGTTTTCTGCGCCGTCTTTTCATGGTATCATAGGGGAAGCTGGAAAGAGGCCGGAGGGGAGACATTTGCTGAAGCGTACGCTGATCGGGCTGATTCGGAGCTTCGAACAGACCGGTGACCGGGCGAAGGACCCGCTGCTGAAGTCCCACTATTACAAGCTGTCGAAAGAAAAGGCGTGGGAAGAGGTCGTTTCGACCCTGAAGAAGATGCCGGGGTACAAAGTGCTGCACGCGGTGGAGTCGGTCGGCGAGATCGTGATGGAGAAGCGGACCGCGCTCGGACGGACGATGGACATCACCGTGCAGGTCATCTCTACGGGGCCGGTCACCTCGGCGGTCGACATCTACTCGGCGTCGCGCGGATCGTTCGGCGACCTCGGTTCCAACTACCGGGTGATCCTCGACATCTATCGTACGCTGGACAAGAAATTGGCAGCCTACAAAACGGAATCGCCGTAACCGATAGACGCTCTGTCTTGCTGTCCGGTCTTGTGACGCGGACGGCTTTTGTTTTGCCTTCGCGGCTTCGGACAATGAAAAACCGCCGGGAACGTCCCGGCGGCAAAAGCGGTCAGCAAAATTACAGCAGCTCGCGGACGGCGGCCAGCGCCGCGTCGTAGTTCGGATGCTCGGTCATTTCGCGCACATATTCGACATAACGGATCGTGTCGTTTTCGTCGATGACGAAGATGGAACGATAATCGAGGGCAAATTCCTTGATCAGCACGCCGTACGCTTTGCCGAAATTGTTGTCCTTGTAATCTGACAGCATGACGACGCGGTCGACGCCGGCGGCGCCGCACCAGCGGGCCTGCGCGAAGGGCAGGTCGACGCTGACGGTCAGCACGACGACCTTGTCGCCGAACTTGGACGCTTCTTCATTGAAGCGGCGCGTCTGCGCGTCGCACACGCCGGTGTCGATCGACGGGACGACGCTGATCAGCTTGATCTTGCCGGCGAAGTCCCTGAGCGACACGGTTTCGAGCAGCGATTTGCTCAACGTGAAATCGGGCGCCTTGTCGCCGGATTTCAGCTCGGGACCGACCAGCGTGATCGGGTTGCCTTTGAACAAGGCGGCGCCTGCGCGTTCCTGGGTCATTTTCGAAACAACCTCCTTGCGAAAGTCGAAGTTCAGCCTCCATTATAATCGCTGGCGGCGGCCATTGTCCAATCCATGGAAACGGGGGACAGCCCATGATCTTCCTGCGTTACGAAAACTTCCGCGAATATTTGCGGTATTATCCCGTCACGTCGGCCATTTTGGCGCTGAATCTGCTCGTTTTTCTGGCGGATCTTGCGCTGGACGGGAGGCTGTTTGCGGCAGGCGCCTTCTTCCAGCACCCCGTCATCGACCGGTACGGCCTTTCGGAGCCGTGGCGCTATGTGACAAGCATTTTCCTGCATGCCGACTGGGAGCATCTCCTCTTCAACGCGTTCGCGATCCTCGTGTTCGCGCCGCCGCTCGAGCGGCTGATCGGGCATTTCCGGTATGCGGTGTTCTATCTGCTCGCGGGGATACTGGCCAACGCCTACAGCGCCGCGGTGCACGTCGGCGCCGGCGACCGGATCTCGGTCGGCGCTTCGGGCGCGGTGTACGGCGTTTTCGGCGCCTATCTGTACCTCGCGCTCTTCCGGAAGCGGTGGATGGACGAGGGATCGCGCAGGACCGTCTACGCGATTCTGCTGTTCGGATTGCTTTATTCGGTCATATACCCTAGAATTGATATTTGGGCTCATGTGGGAGGATGTCTGGCCGGTTTTCTGATGCTGGGCATGCTGGCGCAAGGCCGGAACAGGTAACGAGCCCGATGTGATTCGGGCGGGAGCAGGATCGGATGGAACTCAGGCAATTGTACTATTTCGTAAAAGTGGCGAACCGCGAGCATGTGACGCGGGCGGCGGAGGAGCTGCACGTGGCGCAGTCCGCGGTCAGTCGGCAGATCCATTTGCTGGAGGAGGAGCTCGGCGTCAAGCTGTTCATCCCGAAGGGGCGAAATCTGCAGCTGACGCACGCGGGGAAGCTGTTTCTCAAGCGCGCCGAGGCGATCATCGCCGATCTGGAGCGCGCCATCGCGGAAATCCACGAGCTCTCCGATCCGGAGCACGGCGAGGTTCGGTTCGGATTCCCGCACAGTCTGGGGACGCATCTGGTGCCGACGGTGATCGCGAAGTTCAAGAAGAACCATCCCGGCGTCCGGTTCCATTTCCGGCAGGGGATGTACGCGTCGCTGATCCGGGACGTGCTGTCTGGCGAGATCGACCTGGCGTTCATTTCGCCGCTGCCGGCCCGGGATGACCTGCTGTGCGGCCACGCGGTGTTGAAGGAGAATCTGCTGGCCGTCGTTCCGCCCCATCATCCGCTGGCCGGCGAGTCGGTCATCGATCTGGCGCAGCTGAAGGACGAGCCGTTCGTCCTGTTCTGCGAAGGGTATTCGCTCCGGCCGATCGTCTGGGAAGCGTGCCAGAAGGCCGGATTCACGCCGAAGATCGCCTTCGAAGGGGAAGAGACGGACACGATCCGCGGACTTGTGGCGGCCGGCATGGGCGTAAGCCTCTTGCCGGAGATGGCGCTCGAGCAGACCGGGCCGCTCATGCCGGCGAAGATCGCGCTGAAGGATCCGGTGACGCGGACGATCGGCATCATCCACCGGGCGGACGAGCCGATGCCGCTCGTCGCGCGCGTGTTTCATCAATACCTGCTGGATTATTTCCACAAAACCTACGGTTCCGCGATCTGACAACCAACGGGCCGCAGGCGTCCGCAAGGCGCCCGCGGCCCGTTCGGCTTGGCCGGGCGGGAAGCGCGTTACTCCTCCCGCGCCGACGTGAAGATCATGATGTACTTGAGCAACTCGAGCAGCGCGATCAGCGCGGCCGCGACATACGTCCAGGCCGCGGCGTTCAGCACTTTCGCGACGCCGCGCTCTTCGTCGTGCGAGATGAACCCTTCCGCGATCATCAGGTCCCGCGCCCGGCTGCTGGCGTTGAATTCGACCGGCAGCGTCACGAGCTGGAAGGCGACGGCCGCGGAGAAGAAGATGATCCCGAGGCCGATCAGGTCGAACGCGCTGAACAGGAATCCCGCGATCAGCAGGAACGGCGCGATGCCCGACGCGAACCGGACGACCGGGAACATGCGGTGGCGAAGCACGAGCATCGGGTAGTGCTGCGCGTGCTGGATGGCGTGTCCGACCTCGTGGCAGGCGACCGCCACGGCCGAGATCGAACGTTCGTAATAGACCGGTTCGGACAACCGCACGACGCGATGGATCGGGTCGTAGTGGTCGGTCAGGACGCCGCGCACCGGCTCGATCGGGACATCGTGCAAGCCTTGCGAATCGAGCATTCGCCGCGCCGCTTCATAACCGGTCAGTCCGCGCATGTTCGGCACTTCCGCCCAGCGGTTGAACGTCCCCTTGACGCGGAACTGCGCCCAAAGGGAGATGCCGAACGCGATGAAAATCAGGAAATCCATCGGGTGAAAGATATACAAGTGTACCCCTCCGTTTCGGTCTGTAAAACCCGTGATGCAGCATTACAAAATCGATGCCTTGTCAATGAAGAGCAGCAGCGCTTCGACGCAGGCGGCGGTCTGCGGCATGAGACGCTTGTAGACGCTGCGGGCCTGGTGCGGCTTCAGCCGGCTGAGCGCCGGTTCCAGTTCCTTCACCTCGCGCTGCAGCCTTCCCAGCGTAAGCTGCAGGTCCGTCAGCTTGCGGCTGATCTGCTCTTCGGAAGCGATCCGCTTCCAGCCGTCGAGCATCTCCTTGATCTCTTCAAGCGTATATTTTTCTTTCTTCAATTCCTCAATACGTCTCAGCCGTTCAATCGTTTCGGGACCGTAAAGCCGATAATTGCCGGCGGTCCGTTTCACGGGGCGGATCAGGCCGATCGTCGTGTAGAAATCGATGGTGCGCGGACTGACATTGGCCTTCGCTGCGAGCTCGCCAATCCGGTACAAGGTCTGGTCCAAAGCTCTCACCACCCTTCCGTCGTCGAACGCTCCCTCTAAATTCATATGATAACCAATCGCCGGGCATACAGTCAAACGTGATGGTTGGACGTCGGGAAAAGCCATCATGATGTCAGTTTATTGTACATATATTTCAAATGATGGTCGGGAAGTCCCGCGCAAAGCTAGTCGCAAAAGCGAAGATTCAAAGGTGGGCGATCCAGACAATTCCGTAAACAACGTAAAAAAACTTAACGTTAAGGGCGGTTATATAGACGAACGTTAGATTTTTTTGCACTTTTGGCTCAAAAACCGCAAAAGGATTATTGTCAAAGTGCAACGTTCCGACTATAATGACATTAAGTCTTTCCCAGTATGTAAGAATAAATGACACGGGAGTGGTCAACATGGTGAAGAAATTGACACTGGCTGCGGGCGCGCTGTTATGCCTGTTCCCGGCGATGGCGCTCGCGGCGCCGTCGACGGCGCTGCTGGACATGGGGATCAACACGCTCTGGGTCCTGCTCGCCGGCGTCCTCGTCCTCCTCATGCAGGGCGGATTCATCCTGCTGGAAACCGGTTCGACGCGGATGAAGAACGCCGGCCACGTCGCGGGCAAGACGATCTTCACGGTCGGCCTTGCGTCGCTCGTCTACTGGGCGGTAGGCTACGGCATCGCGTTCGGCGAGGGCAACCTGTTCATCGGCCTGAGCGATTTCTTCTACTATCCGCCGCTGACCGGCGCGGAAGGCGACTCGTTCGCGAACGCCGCGTTCTGGGTCTTCCAAACCGCGTTCGTCACGATTTCGCTGTCCATCGCCTGGGGCGGATTTGCGGAACGCGCGAAACTTTCTTCTTATTTAATATTTACGCTGTTCTTCGCGAGCGTTATCTATCCGGTCGTCGCGCACTGGATCTGGGGCGGCGGCTGGCTGGCTGAAGACGGCGCGCAAGACTTTGCGGGTTCGACCGTCGTCCACCTGACCGGCGCGCTCGGCGCCTTCGCGGCAACCGTGCTGCTCAAGCCCCGGATCGGCAAGTACAACAAAGACGGCTCGGCCAACCAAATCCTCGGCCACAACCAGGTGTACACGGCGCTCGCCGTGCTGCTGCTCTGGGTCGGCTGGTTCGGCTTCAATGCGGGCTCCACGGTCGCGGTGGGCGACGGCTTCTTCGGCTACGTCGCGTTCAACACGCAGCTCGGCGCCGCAGCCGGCGCGGTCGCGTCGCTCCTGATCACCTGGATCGCAAGCGGCAAGGCCGACGTGACGACGATGCTGAACGGCGCGTTGGCCGGGCTCGTCGCCATCACGGCATCCTGCGCCTTCGTCGAACCGTGGGCGGCCGTCGTCATCGGTCTGATCGCGGGCGTCCTCGTCTTCTACAGCGCGAAGATGTTTGACAAACTGCGCATCGACGACCCGATCTACGCCCTCTCGGTGCACGGCGTGGCGGGCATCTGGGGCACGCTGGCGAACGGCCTGTTCGCGACGGAAGAGCTGGCCGCGCAAGTCGGCGTCGGCCAAGGCGGCCTGTTCTACACGGGCGACTGGTACCAACTGTGGGTGCAGTTCGAATCGGTCGTCGTCTGCGGCGCCTTCGTCCTCGTCGCTTCGTTCATCGTCCTGGGCGTCATGAAGGCGCTGATCGGTTTCCGCGTCACGGAAGAGCAGGAAATCGTCGGTCTGGACCTGAGCGAACACGGCGTATACGGCTATCCGGAGCAAATGAAAAAAGCGCAAGATGCGCTGCACGGCTGATCTGATATAGAATGGAATTATCCAGTATATCATAACGCAAGCCGGGGGGAGAGGCGCGCATGAACGATCCGACGCTTGTCAGGCTGATGGAGGAAATCGGTTCGGCCGGGGACGCGGATGCGTTGCGCGATCTCCGGGTCCGGCTCCATCACCGGATGGAGGCGTTGCTCCCCGACGGCACCGGCAATTCCGTTGAGCCCTACAACGTCATATTGAACGGGATGCACGACGCGCTGATCCGGCGCGCCGTCTTCCTGTCCGAAGACGCGATGGCACGGGCGGGGAAAGGCGCTCCTCCCGTGCCATACGCCTATTTGCTGTTCGGCAGCGGAGGACGGAGCGAGCAGACGCTGTCGAGCGACCAGGACAGCGGGCTGTTGTACGAAGATCCCGGGCCCGGCCTCGATCCGGACCAGGTGCGCGCCTGGTTCCGCGAGCTGGCCGGCCTCATCGTGAAGACGCTGGAGCGGGCGGGATACCCGCCCTGCGACGGCAACGTGGTCAGCTCGAACGCGATGTGGTGCGACGAGCTTTCGGCCTGGACGGCGAAGCTGGACGCCTGGTTCGGCGACCCGCACTGGGAGAACGTGCGGTATCTGCTCATCCTGTCCGACGGCCGCGCCGTCTGCGGCGACGACGGGCTGGCCGGGCGGCTGAAGGACCACTATTTCCGCAACGTCCGGACGCATCCGGGCATCGCGGAGCGGATGCTGCAGAACACGATGCGCTACAAGCCGCTCGTCGGCCTGTTCGGCCAGCTGCTGCCCGAACGGTACGGCGAAGACGCCGGAAGCATCGACATCAAATACGGCGCCTACATTCCGCTCGTCAGCGCGGTGCGGATGCTCGCGGTGACCGGCGGCATCCGGGAGACGTCGACCCTGATACGGATCCGCCGGCTGCGCGAGACGGGCCGGCTCGCGGGGCCGGAGGCGGACGCCTGCGAGGCCGCCTTCGGCTTCTTCCTGAAGCTGCGGCTCCTCGCCGCGTCGCGCAACAAGGGCGGGCTGTACGCGAACAACGGCAAGGTGGCGGCGACGCTGCTCACGAAGCCGATGAGGCGCGAGCTGCGTCGCCATCTGGGCACGGTCCAACGGCTGCGGCACAGCCTGCAGCGGCGGATTACAGGCAAGTTCCGGCCGGGAAACGATGGTGGTGATCCGACATGAAGGAAGGCGGGCGCGGTGTCGGGCGGGCCTGGAATCTCTACAAGATGGGCGGACTCACGCCGGCCATCGCGTCCATGTTCGGCGCTCCCGGCGCGCAGCAGATGGCGTTCATCCGCCAGGCGGCGAAGGAGCAGCGCAAGCAGCCGGTGCTCGACCAACCGCTTATGGAGCTGGAGACGGTCGTCTTCGATCTGGAGACGACCGGCTTCTACCCGGAGAACGGCGACGAGATTCTGTCCATCGGCGGCGTGCGGATGCGCGGACCGGAGCTGGATGAAACGCGGCAATTTTACCGGATCGTCAATCCGCGGCGGCGCGTTCCGCGCCATATCGTCGAGCTGACCGGGATCACGAACGAGATGGCGGAGCAGGGCGAAGATCTCGTGCAGGCGCTCAGCGATTTTCTCGCGTTCGTCGGCCGGCGGGTGCTGATCGCGCACGCTTCCGGGCATGACAAGCAGTTCTTGAGCGCCGCGCTGTGGCGCACATCGAAGGCGCGGTTGACCCACCGCGTACTCGATACGATGATGGTGGCCAAATGGCTCGAGCCGAACCGGGACAGCTACGGTCTCGACGAACTGCTGGAGTCGAACGGGGTGCCGATCACGAGGCGCCATCACGCGCTGGAAGACGCGATCATGACGGCGAAGCTGTGGCAGCGGTATCTACGTCGGATCGCCGCGCGCAACATCGTGACGCTCGGCGATCTGTACGCCTATCTCAGCCGGCATTGACGGCGAGTCCGGACCGCCGGGCCGCAGACGCCAGACGGCCAGCGCGGGCCGTCCGGTGTCCTGCAGCGAGACAATCCAATACGTAATTTCCGGGGCCGCAAGCCGCCGCCAGGCTTCCAGGTCGGCGGCGGAAGGCACCGGAGGAGAGCAGGGATGGGAATGATAGAAGCCGGCGATCCGTCGCCGGCTTCGCCGCGCTTCCGCCCAGGCTTGCACCCAGTCGGCGGGTTCGAAGCGGAAGGCCCGTTCCGGCTGCGGATGCGCGTTGCGCACGGGACGGATCCGGTCGATCGGATCGTGCGGACCGCCGGCGGCGAGCAGCAAGCCGCAGGCCTCCTTCGGATATGCGGCCCGGCACACTTCGAAGAGCCGGTCACGGGCTTCGCGGGAGATGACGATCATGGCTTCCTCCTGCCGCAAGATGTCATCCCCAGTATAGCGCATGCGCACCCGGGCGTCACCGGACATCGCCGGCCAGCTCCGGCGGCTTGACAAGGAAGAAGACGAGGGCGAGGGCGGCGGCGGCCAGCCCGGTCACGGCACCGAACAGCACGCCGCGCGAGAGCCCCTCGAGCCAGCCGAACGCCGGCGGGCCGAACGCGACGCCGAAGAAGCGCGGGCTGCTGTACAATGACGTGATCATGCCGCGGTGGCTGCGGTCGACGGCGCCGGTGATCAGCGTGTTGAGGCACGGAAGCACCAGCCCGGTGCCCACGCTGCTCAAGGTCAGCAGGGCGACGAGCAGCGGCATGTTGCCGCTCAGCGGGATGGCGGCCGCGAACGCCGCGGCCTGGAGCGCGAGCCCGGTGTTCATCAGCGCGCGCATCCGCCGCCCGTTGTTCTTGATGTACCTACCCGTGGCGTAGGAGGTGACGACCAGGCCGAAGAGCGGGATCGCGAGCACGCCGCCCTTCGCCACGCCCGTGACGGACAGCGGCGGCTTCTCGAGCGCGTCGGAGAGGAAGAACAGCACGCCGAACAGGTTGAACAGTCCGGTCGAGCCGGCGAGGAAAGCGGGAACGAGCCAGCGCCCCTTCGAGCGGAACACTTCCCGGATGTGGCGGAGGTAGACCGACAGCTTCGGACGACGCCCGGATTCCGGTTCGCGGATCATGAACGCCATGGCCGCGAGCGCCAGGGCGCAGAAGGCGGGAAAGGCGAAGAAGGGCGCCTGCCAGGCGATGAGCGCGAGCAGCGTGCCGAGAATCGGGCTGAGCACCTTGCCCGTGCCGTTCGACGCCTCGATGAGCCCGAGCGCCTCGCTCTCCGCGCCGTCGCGGTACATGTCGCCGATGAGCGCCATCGTGATCGGCGCGGTGCCCGCCGCGCCGAGTCCCTGCAAGGCCCGGGCGGCGATCAGGAGCGGGTAACTGTTCCAGATGACGGCGAAGCCCGCCAGAAGGCCGGCCGCGCCGAAGACGGCGAGGGAAGGCAGGATGACGGCTTTCCGCGTGAAGCGGTCGGACAGATAGCCGGCGACCGGGATGAACAGGCCCGCCGCCAGCGAGAACAGCGTGATGACGAGACTGGACTGGATGCCGGAGATGCCCATTTGCCGCTCCAGATCGGGCAGGATCGGCACGATCATCGAATTGCCCAGCACCATGACGAGGGGGACGGACGCGAGCGCGGTGTATTCGGCCCATTTGGCCCGTCCGCCCGTCCCGGCTCCGGAGCGGCCGCGCGAGGACGGACGGCCGCCGGACGCGAATGGACGGCTCCGCGCCGCGGCTCCGCCGCTTCCCGCGGTCATCCAGCCGGGTTTCGCCTTCTCCATCACGCATTCCTCCAATTGCAGATCATTCCGCCATGCGCCTAATGTTCCCGCGTCTTCCGGCGGCTATTCCGTGACGGCTTGAACGGCAAAAACGGGCATGATAAGATGGGGACAATCCAGCGGGAGATGAAGCGGAACATGAAACGTGCGTGGTCCATGGCCATTCTGATCGCGATTTTGACGATATTGGCCGTTTACCAGAACCAGAACGGAGCGGTGCGGTCGTACGCGGCTTCCACGGAGAAGCCGAAGATCGGCTATCTGGCGCCGGCGTTCGAGCTGCCGGACCTGGACGACCGGACGGTGCGCGCGGGCGGGGCGTCGGACAAGCTGACGATGATCAATTTCTGGGCTTCCTGGTGCGGTCCGTGCGACCTGGAAGCGCCGGATCTGCAGGAGCTGCACGAACGGCACAAGGACCGGCTGCTCCTCATCGGCGTGAACAGCACGAAATACGACCGGGAGCGGAACGCCCGCGCGTTCGTCGACGAACACGGCCTCACCTTCCCGATCCTGATGGACAGGGAAGGCACCGTCACCGAGCTGTACAAGGTCGGGCAGTTTCCGACGACACTGCTCGTCGACCGGGACGGCGTCATCCGCGAGCGGGTGACCGGCGTGCTGACGAAAGCGCAATGGGAAGCGCTGATCGACAAGTGGGGTTGATCGGCGCTTCCCATTTTTCGGTTCCAATCTGCGGTTCGTTGCGGCTCAATGATTGACGATGCCGAGCTGCTCGCGCCGTTCTTCCTTCACGGACGGCGTCTTCTCGCAGTTCAGCAGCGCGTAGCGGAAGCTGTCGACGAGCGCCTCCCAGCTCGCCTCGATGACGTTGTCCGAGACGCCGACGGTGCTCCAGCTGTTCTTGAAGTCGGTTGTCTCGATCAGCACGCGCACCTTCGCGGCGGTGGCGTCCTTCTCGTCCAGCACGCGGACCTTGTAGTCGGACAGCGCGATGTTCATGATCTCGGGGTAATACTGGACGAGCGCCTTGCGGAGCGCGTTGTCCAGCGCGTTCACCGGTCCGTTGCCCTCAGCGGCGGTATAGACGATGTCTCCGCCAACGTCGAGCTTGACGATCGCTTCGGATACCAGCCGGCCGTCGGCTTTCTCGACGAAGATCTTGAACGATTCCAGCCTGAAAATCTGCGTCACTTCGCCGAGCGCGTCGCGCAGCAGCAGCTCGAGCGAGGCGTCGGCGCCTTCGAACGAGTAGCCTTCGTGCTCGAGCGACTTGATCTTCTCGATGACCGCCCTCGCCCGCTCGTTGCCGGAGCTGATGTCGAGCCCCATTTCCTGCGCCTTGTGGATGATGTTGCTCTGGCCCGCCAGCTCGGAAACGAGGATCCGCCGCTTGTTGCCGACGAGCTCGGGCCGGATGTGCTCGTAAGTCTTTGGGTCCTTCAGAATCGCGGAGACGTGGATGCCGCCCTTGTGCGCGAAGGCGGCGTTGCCGACGTACGGCTGTCCGACCGGCATGACCGCGTTCGCGATCTCGCTGACATAGCGGGCGACGCTCGTAAGCTGCGCGAGCTGCTCGTCGGAGATGCAGCGCAGTCCCATCTTGAGCTGCAGGTTCGGAATGATCGAGCACAGATTCGCGTTGCCGCACCGCTCGCCGTAGCCGTTGATCGTGCCCTGCACCTGGCGGGCGCCGGCCTGAACGGCGGCGAGCGTGTTCGCGACGGCGAGCTCGCAGTCATTGTGCGTATGGATGCCGATCGGCGCGTCGATCTCCTTCACGACGCGCGAGACGATCTCATGGATCTCGTTCGGCAGCGATCCGCCGTTCGTGTCGCACAGCACGACCCAGTCCGCGCCGGCTTCGGCCGCCGTCCGGATCGCCGCAAGCGCGTACTCGGGATTGTGCTTGTAGCCGTCGAAGAAATGCTCGGCGTCGAAGATGGCTTCAAGCCCCTTGCTTTTCAGAAAGGCGAACGAATCGCGGATCATGGCCAGGTTCTCTTCGAGCGTCGTCTGCAGGGCGGTCGTCACATGGAAATCCCACGATTTCCCGACGAGGGTCGCCGCCCGGACGCCGGACTCGACGATGCGCACGAGGCTCGTGTCCTGGTCCGCCCGGCTGTTCTTCCGCCGCGTGCTGCCGAACGCGGTAATCTTCGCGTTCAGCTTCATGTCCCGCATCCTGCGGAAAAATTCGATATCCTTGCTGTTGCTGCCCGGGTTGCCGCCTTCAATATAGTGAACGCCCAGCTGATCCAGCTTCAGGGCGATCTTCACCTTGTCCTCCGCCGACAGGCTGATCCCTTCGCCCTGGGTCCCGTCACGCAGCGTCGTGTCAAACACGGAGATATCGAATTTCATTGCGAGAGCGCCTCCCTGTGAATCCACTTGACGTCGATCGGTCGATCATAATTTTCTATTATATCATTGAACCTCCGGACGGGAAACCCTTGGCGCCGCGGATCCATCGGGCCGTAGAGCGCGGCCGGCCGGTTTGCTCCCGCGGGGTGAAAACCTGTTATAATGATAAGGAAAGAAGCCTGCCCATTCGCCGGCGCTTGCGTCAGGTCGTGGCGGATGAGAAGATCGCGGTTGCTGCCGATTTTCGCGTTGATGGGCTCGGCCCTGACGGGCTGCGGTCTCACCGGGCAAACCGGGCCGGCCATTGAAGTGATCGCCTGCGGCGGTCTTTCGGAAGAAGAACGGGAATGGATCCCCGCAAGCCCTAAGGATTCGATTGTGGAAAAGATCACAGTCAGCGTTGAAATCAGGCCGTATATTGGCCATGGCTACGGGGAAGACGGGGTGTACGCCGCTGCGTTCAACCCTGCCGGGACCGGTTCCCGGGGAGAGCCGGCGGTGTTCGTCTCGCTGGACTGAAAAACCGTCGTCGGCAACGGATTTGTGAACAGATAGTCAAAGGCGGCAACATGGTCTTCACCGGCCGTTCGCGGGCCGGGACGGGGGGAGGGATGCGAAATGCCGTCGGGCGGCGGCCGCGGCGCGGAAAGCGGGGCACGCGGAAGGGTCATCCTGCACATCGACATGAACGCCTTCTACTGCTCGGTTCACGAAGCGGAAGAGCCGGACCGCTACGCCGGCAAGCCGATCGCCGTCGCCGGCAGCGTCGAGGAGCGGCGCGGCGTCATCGTCACGTCGTCCTACGCGGCGCGGGCGAGGGGCGTGCGCACCGGCATGACGGTCCGGCAGGGGCTCAAGGTGTGCCCGGAGCTGATCGTCATCCGGCCGGACTTCCATCTGTACCGCAAATATTCCCGCGGCTTCCTGTCCATCGCCCGCCAGTACACGCCGCTGGTTGAAGTCGTCTCGATCGACGAGTGCTACATGGACGTGACGGGTTCCGGGCAATTCGGCACGCCGCTTTCGATCGCGGAGGAAATCCAGCGCCGCATTCGGACCGAATGGTCGCTGCCGTGCTCGATCGGCATCGGGCCGAACAAGCTGCTGGCGAAGATGGCGTCGGACATGAAGAAGCCGAACGGCATCACCGTGCTCCGCATCCGCGACGTGCCGGAGAAGCTGTGGCATCTGCCGTGCGACGCGCTGCACGGCGTCGGCCGGAAGACGGCCGCGAAGCTCGCGCGGATGAACATTCGCACGATCGGCGAGCTCGCGCGTTCCGACGAGCAGACGCTGATCCGGGTGTTCGGCGCGTACGGCGCCTGGATGAAGGCGGCCGCGAACGGCTTCGATTCTTCCGAAGTGAATCCGGATCGCGGGCCGAACAAATCGATCGGCCATTCGACGACGCTGCCCCGCGACGTGACCGGCGGCGAAGAGGCGGGCCGCGTGTTCCTCAACCTGGCCGATCAGACGGCCCGCCGGCTGAGGCGACAGGGACTCGTCGCCGGCACGGTGCAGATCGCGATCCGGACGCCCGACATGCGGACCCGCACGCGGGCGGAAACGCTGGACCGCCCGACCGACGACGCGGGGGAGATCCACCGCGTCGCATGCCGGCTGTTCGAGCGGCACCACCGTCCGGGCGAGCCGGTAAGGCTGCTCGGCATCACGCTCGCGAACCTGTCCCCGAAGCGCGGGACCGCCGTCCAGCTCGACCTGTTCGACTTCGAGCGACAGCCGAAGCGCGAAGCGCTCATCCGGACGATGGACGAGCTCAGGGACAAATTCGGCGAGGAAGCCGTGCTGACCGCGGGCATGCTGCTCGGCGGGCCGTCCGCCCTGATCCGGAACCGGAGAATTCGCGGCACATCCTTGCAATCGGAGGAAGAATTATTATATAGTGATGAGTGAAGGTTGCAGCAGCGTATGGCGATAGATACAAGGAGGTAACAACCAATGGCGAAGTATACCTGGGTGGATAAAGAGACCTGCATCGCGTGCGGCGCTTGCGGCGCGTCGGCTCCCGACATCTTCGACTATGACGACGAGGGCCTTGCGGGAGTCATCTACGGCGGCGACGACAACACCGGCACGACCGAAATTCCGGAGGAGCTGTACGACGATCTCCAGGACGCGCTCGACGGCTGCCCGACCGACTCGATCAAGGTTTCGGACCAACCGTTCAACAAATAATACGGCGCATCGGACCGACCATTCGGTTCCCCCGTTTTCCGCCCGCCGGCGGAACGGGGGATTTCTGTTTTTTTCGACAATTATGTTGCCATTTGTCGGTTGTGACACTAGAATGAAAGATATAGCAAACGGCTAATTTTTGTTCATTTATTGTCATTGATTACATATCGAGGGGAACGGAGGAACCGATGGCCATTCCGAAATGGCTGCGAACGGCCGCCGCATGGCTCGTCATCGCGGCGTTCTGGACGCTGCTGGCAAGCCTCGGCACGGGCGGAACGCTCAATTTCGTCGAATCGACATTCCGCGACCTGGCGACGCAGAAAACGGTCGAGGAGCGGAGACCGGCGGGAGAGATCAAAATCATCAAGATCGACCAGGCATCGCTGGACATGCTCGGCGCGTTCCCGTGGGATCGCGCTTATTATGCGCAACTCATCGAGATGCTCGCGGAATCGGGGGTCAAGGCCGTATTCCTCGATGTCCACATGGCCGATCCGGGACCGTATCCCGAGAGCGACGCGTACATGGCCGACGTGATGAGCCGGTACGACAATGTGTATCTCCCGGTCGTGTTCGTGTTCAAGGCGCAGCAGGAGAGCGCGAACGCCCTCGAGGTGTCCGGGATCGAATATCCGGCGGAGACGATCGGCGCCCGGAAGGATCAGATCGGCCACATCAACGTCATGTGGGACAAGGACCGGGTCGTCCGGAAGCTGACGGTCGGCCTGCCGGACGAGGAAGGCAACATGATCCCGGCGATGAGCGTCCGCCTCGCGAACGCCGTGCTGCCGGAAGAAGAGCAGATCCGCTGGGACGAGGAGCGGCAGGGCTGGTATCGGGGAGACAAGCGCATACCCGTGAACGCCCGGTACCAGGTGACGACGGACTTCTTCACGAAGCCGCAGCAGGACATCACGGCCGATACCGGCTACGACACGATCTCGTTCTACCAGGTGCTCACCGGCGAGGTCGATCCGGAGTTCTTCCGCGACAGCGTCGTGCTGATCGGTCCGTATGCGCCGGGATTCGGCGACGAATACGCGATCCCGAATTCGAACGTGAAGATGTACGGGGTCGAGATCCACGCGAACATGACCCAGTCGCTCATCGTCGGAAAGTTCTACACGGAGGCGCCGGAATGGCTGGGCGTGCTGCTGATCGCGGTGCTCACGCTGTTCTCGCTGCTTCTGTACGAGCGCTTCCCGGGCCTGAAGTCGGTGTTCATCTATATCGGGCTGGCGATCGCGTACGTGCTCGCGTTTCTGTCGGCCTATACGTTCGGTTCCGTCTTCATCCCGTTCACTTATCCGTTCCTGGCCTTGTTCACGACGCTCGTCTGGGCGGTCGTCAGCCACTATATGAACGAGCGGCGGGAGCGCAGCCGGGTGACGAACATCTTCGGACGGTTCGTGCCGAAGACGGTCGTCGACGAGCTGCTCGCGTCCGGAGAAGAGATCAAGGTCGGCGGACAGCGCCGCGACATCAGCGTCATGTTCGTGGACATCCGGGGCTTCACGCCGATGTCCGAACGGCTGCAGCCGGAGGAAGTCATCGGCGTGCTGAACGAATATCTCGACATCTGCACGAAGGCCGTATTCCTCTGCAACGGCACGCTGGACAAGTTCATCGGCGACGGCGTCATGGCGCTGTTCGGCGCGCCGATCCATTATCCGAACCATCCGGAGCTGGCCATCCGGGCCGCCCTTGAAATCCGGAAACACGCCAACCGGCTGGAGCAGGAATGCATCCGGAAATGGGGGGTCGGCGTCAAGTTCGGCATCGGCATCAACTGCGGTCCCGCCGTTGTGGGCAACATCGGATCGGAAATGCTCCGGCTCGACTACACCGCGATCGGGGACACGGTCAACCTGGCGGCCCGGCTCGAGTCGAACGCCAAGCCGGGACAGATTCTGATCAGCGAGGAAGTGTCCAGTCGGGTCGGCCATCTGTTCCGGCTTGAAGACATCGGCGAGATCAAGGTGAAGGGGAAGGAAAAACCGGTCCGCGTCTTTGCCGTTCTCGGAACGGCGGACGACGCCGAAGAGGCCGGCGAAACCGGAAGGAGAGAAGGAGCATGAGAAATCTGTGGTTCCGGACCGTCTGCGCGGCGCTATGTCTTGCGGTCATTTTCGGTCCCGCCGGAATCCTGACGGAACTGCGCGAAGCGGCGGCCGCCGGCGCGACGCGCGTGGCGATCGTGACGAGCCTGAAAGGCACCGTCCAGGTGAAGAAGGCGGGCGGCGCGAAATATTTCAACGCCTTCAAGAACATGAGTCTGAACGAGGGCGACATGATCACGACCGGCAAAAATTCCAGCGTCGTCCTCGAACTGGCGAGCAGCAAGGCGGACCAGGACTCGATCACGATCGGCGAAAACTCGCAGGTCCAATTCACGAAACTGAAGGAAGACACCGGAACGAAGGCGAAGATGAGCGTCTGGGCCGGTTCGCTGTGGGTGAAGGTGAAATCGATCTCGAACGCGGAGGACTCGTTCGAGGTCGAAACGCCGACGGCGATCATGGGCGTTCGCGGCACGCACTTCATCCTGCAGGTGGACCCGTACACCGGCAAGACGACGCTCGTCGTCGCATCGGGCGTCACGGCGGTAAACACCCCGGGTTCGGGAAGCGGAGGAACCGGTCCGAAGAACGTCGTCAACGTCTATCCGACGCAGCAAATGGAAGTCGACCGGGATCTGCAGACGGATGATCCGCGCGCGCTCGTCCAGGCGGCCGATCCGGAGACGCTCGTGTTCACCCTGCCGCCGGACATCATTGAAGCGATGGTCAGCAACATGGCGGACATCCGGCAGGAGAACGAGGAGCTGGCCCGGCAGCTTGGAAGAAGCGCGGAACA
>Ga0310826_101062_pt1 | contig 17242 bp, 20 predicted proteins | sample WT_ome_FD_201306 | JGI IMG/M metagenome (GOLD analysis project Ga0310826, IMG submission 201306) | Sorghum-adapted microbial communities enriched on wild type (WT) sorghum from Joint BioEnergy Institute, Emeryville, California, United... ... | reverse complement strand
AACACCAGGTTGATAGGCCCGGGGTGGAAGCGCGGCAACGCGTGGAGCTGACGGGTACTAATCGGTCGAGGGCTTATCCTAACCTTACCCAGACTCACTTCTTCCCATCCGGTTTTCAGGGCGCAAGACGCCCGAAGCTGTCGACCCCGCCGAAATTTCCGGCGGGGCTTCTCGTTTGCATGCGGGTTATTCACGGAAGATAGAGCCACAGCTCTCCGCGGTCGAAGCGAAGCACAATGTCCGGATTCTCGCGGCGCAGGAGAACAAGCAGCCACAGGCGGGGCGCCAGCAGCCAGAGGTGCCAAAACACAAGCGCGACAAAAAGCGAAGAGGACCATGGATAAAAAAGCGCGGCGAAGCAAAGGCCGACCAGCGAGAGATGCGCGTGCACCCGGCGGAACAGCCGGAGGCTTGAGTCCGTCGCGGGGTACGGTCCGAGTCCCGGCCAGTCGGCCCGGAACGTCCAGCGTTTGAAGGCGACGGTTTCCACGCGGCGCAGCGTCAGACGAAGCACCAGCAGGTGCAGGGCGGCCATGATCGGCAGGGCCAGAACGGCGACAGGAAGACTCTTCCAGCCTTGGAGAGCCGTCAGCGCCACAGGGCAGAGCAGGCCGGCGGCGGCATGGCTGTAGCCGATCTCCCGCCGGGGCGAAATTTTTCGCAGCAATCGGTAACGGTAAACGGTGGCTCCCTGCGGCCGATCCCGAAGATCCCTGTGCATGAAGCCCCTCCCTCCTGTGGAACGGGGCCATCCCGCCAATGGTCGCCCCTCGTCCAGGTTTCCGTCTGAACAATACATCGGAAACCGTCCCCGGAATGATGATAGTCCGGCAATCCCGTCTTTCTACCATGGTTGCGTTTTCTTCGGAGGGTATATTTTCATAGGATTGGTCCCATAATAAAAGGTAGGAACGATATGAACAAAGGCGGGACTTGCATGGCCAACGAACGCGTGGCGGAAAAGAGCGTGGCGGAAAAAAGAGAATGGGCCGTCCAAGCGCACGGGAGCGCAACACTGGACGGCGAGCGGTTCGGCGAAGCGCCAAAGGGCGGAAGAGCGGTCGGCGCAACGCCGGGCGGCCAATTGTCGGGGTACGGAACGCCGGGCGACCGGACGCTGAACGGCGAAACGTGGAAAACGTGCATGGTGTGCGACCAGCCGAAAAAGGACGGCATCACGGTGGCTTCCGATTTTTTCATTTGTACATCGTGCGAGAACGAAATGGTCAACACGTCGGTGGACGACGAGAAATACCCCTTTTTTGTCCGCCGTCTGAAGCCGCTCTGGCTGTACATCGATCCCTGACAGCGAAGCGCCGGCGTTCGGCGGGGATTGCCGGAACTTAGGTTCCGGCGTTTTTTTTGGTAAAATTGGGCCATGAGGACACAAAGGGAGACTCGGCGATGACGGATCAGCGAAAGGCGCCCCTGTTCGACGCGCTCCGACGGCACGCGGCCGCCCGGAACGCGCCGTTTCACATACCCGGGCACAAACAGCGCGCGTCCGCAAATTTCGGTGACGCGGCCGCCCGCCGCTTCTTCGGCGGCGTCATGGAAATCGATCTGACCGAGCTGGCCGACACCGACAATCTGCACCGGCCGGAAGGCGTAATCGCCGAGGCGGAGCGGCTGGCGGCGGCATGCTTCGGGGCGGAGGAGACCTGCTTTCTCGTCGGCGGCAGCACGGCGGGCAATCTGGCGATGGTGCTGGCGGCGTGCGAGCCCGGCGGGCTGGTGCTGGTGCAGCGGAACGTGCACCAGTCGATCTTCCACGGGCTTATGCTGGCGGAAGCCCGGGCGGTGATTTTGCCGCCGGTCACGGACGGCGCTTCGGGCCTCGCCGCCGTTCCGGACGCGGAGACGGTGGCGGAGGCCGTCCGGAAGTATCCGGAAGCCCGGGCGCTCATCCTGTGCAACCCCAATTATTATGGCATGAGCGCGGACCTTGCTCCCCTCGTCGAGCTGGCCCATCGCGCCGGCATGCCCGTGCTGGTGGACGAGGCCCATGGCCCCCATTTCGGCTTCCATCCGACGTTTCCCCGTTCCGCGCTGGCCGCGGGAGCCGACGCGGTGGTCCACTCCGCGCACAAGATGTTGTCGGCGCTGACGATGGGGGCCATGCTTCACATGCAAGGCCATCTCATCTCCCGGTCGGAGGTGCGTCGCTATTTGCGCTTGGTGCAAAGCTCCAGCCCGTCCTATCCGGTCATGGCTTCCCTTGATCTGGCGCGGCGCGAGCTGGCGACGCGCGGGGGCGAGCTGTTCCGCGGGGCCCTGACGGCGGTCCGGCGGGTGATGGAAGCGCTCCGCGAGCTGCCGTTCGGCGTGCCGGTGACCGCCGATTTTTCGCAGGCTGCGGACCGAACCTCGCCCATCCGCCAGGACCCGCTCAAGCTGGTGCTGTTCGACCGGAGGGGGCGGCTGGACGGCTTCCGGCTCGCCGGGGCGCTGGCCGCGCACGGCTGCCCTCCGGAGATGGCCGATAGTCGCCACGCGGTGCTGGCGTTGGGGCCGGGAACGACGGAGAAGGACGGGGAGCGGCTAATCGCGGCGCTTTGGCGGATTGCGGAGGAATCGGACGGCCGGCGGGGGACACAGGGCGGGGCGGATGGCGAAGCGGCGGCGGGAGCGGCGGAAGGCTCGGTGCCGGGAGGCGCCGGACCCGGCGGCGTACCCGAGCCCGTCAGCTTTTCGCGCCGGCTCCTTTCCTGCGAGGCCGTTCCGCTGCATGAGGCGGCCGGCCGCACGGCCGGAGAATGGATCATTCCGTACCCGCCGGGGGTGCCGCTCATCGTGCCGGGGGAACGGATCACCGAACGCCACGCGGCGGAACTGGCCTGCTGGCGCGAAGGCGGCGCGGGGATCCAGGGAGCGGCGGACCCGACGCTGCGCACGGTGCTTGTGGTCCGCGGGACATAACGATACGACGGGAGGGATTTTGCCGGTGTCGATGGCGAAACGTCTTTCATCCGCCGGCGTTTGGGCAGGGCTTATGCTGGCGGCGGCCGGGACGCTGGGCGTCTGCCTCCTGTTGGTGCCGCCCGCGATCGGCCTGGCCGACAACGGCGATTTTGCACGGGTGATGGGATCGGCCGGCCTAAAGTACCCCGACGACGGCGAGACCCATGAACAGCGCTACTTTCATTACGCCCATTTCCGCTTTGCCTACGGCAACCATCTGTCCGGCGGATACATCTCTTCCCAGATCGTCCTGCTCAACGCGGCGGCGTGGATCGGCAGGCTGCTGGACGGGCGGTTTTTTGACATTCGCATATTGGGATCCATTTATTTGGCACTGTGGCTGGCGGCCCTCGCGCTGATCGTCCGGGGGGCCGCGGCGGTGCTGGCGGGTTCCGGCGAACGGGCTTCCGCCGCGGCGGATGCGGATCGCCGGCGTCTCCCCGTTCCGGAGGGCGGAAGCGCGGCTTCGAAACGAACCTGCGCGGCAACGGCGGCGGCGTTGGCGGTGCTGACGGCGGGACTTGTCCTGGTGTTCGGCGATGTCGGATACCTGGCTTATTTCAACTCGTTTTACGGCGAGCCTTACGCCCTGGTCGGCGTGCTGACGCTGGCGGGCGCTGCGCTGGCGATGGCGGGGGCGGCGCGCCCGTCCGGCGCGCTGCTCGCGCTGTTGACAGGGGCGTTGTTTGCGGCGGCGACAAGCAAAATCCAGTACGCGCCCCTCGCCCTGGCGTTCCTGCCGCTGTATGCGCGGATATTCGGTCTGCGGCGCGACCTCCGCTGGCGCGTCATGGCCGTTGCGGCGCCGGCCCTGGTTCTCGCGGGCGCGGCGGCCATGATCGTCTTCGCGCCGGGGGAGCTGCGCCACATCAACCTTTACCAGTCCGTGTTTTACGGCATCCTCAAGGATTCCCCGTCTTTGGACAAAGACATGCGGGAACTGGGCATCCCCGAAAAATACGCGGCGCTGGCGGGAACGAACTATTTTCAGAAGGACACCGCCATCCCGCAGGACGACCTGCAGCTGAAAAAGGAAGTGCTGGACAGGCTGGGCCATGCGGACGTCGCCCGGTTTTACCTGCGCCATCCGGACCGTTTGTGGAAAAAGATGGAGCGGGCCGCGGAAGAAGGCGTGTTCATCCGCCCCTCCTACCTCGGGAATTACGCCAGGGAGGCGGGCAATCCGCCCGGCGCGCTGGCCGGGACGTTCGGCGCCTGGAGCCGGCTGAAGCCGAAACTGCCTCACGGATTGCCCTGGGTGGCCGGCTTTTACGCGGCATACGCCGCGGTGCTCGCCGCTTTCCGGCGGCGCGTCCGCACGGTCCGCGCGCGGATGGCCGCGGAGACGATGGCGTGCGTCGCCCTGGCCGGCGCGATTTCCTTCCTCGTGCCGATTCTCGGGGACGGCGAGGCGGATTTGGCGAAACATTTATTTATGTTTAACGTGTGCTCTGATATGATGTTGGTAAGCGCATCAGCCGCGGCGGCGTGGCTTGTCGTCCGACGGACGACGGGAAGCGGGCCGCGCCGGGCGGATGACATATAAAGGAGCGGATGTCGTGAGGTCGGGTTTGTTCGTCACAATCGAAGGCGTGGAAGGCGCCGGGAAAACGACGCTGATCGGCAGGCTGGCCGAACGGCTTCGCCGGCTTGGCCGGGAAACGGTGGTCACGCGGGAGCCCGGCGGCGTTCCAATCGCGGAGGCGATCCGCTCTCTGCTTCTCGATCGCGCCCAAACCGGGTTGGACCCGAGGACGGAAGCGCTGCTGTACGCGGCGGCACGCCGCCAGCACCTGGCGGAAAAAGTGCTGCCTGCCTTGGAGCGGGGATGCGTCGTCCTTTGCGACCGGTACGTCGACAGCAGTCTGGCGTACCAGGGTTACGCCCGCGGCCTCGGCATCGACGAAGTATGGGAAATCAACCGCTTCGCCACCGGCGGCTGCCTTCCCGACCTCACCCTTTGTCTGGATCTGGATCCCGGGATCGGGCTTTCCCGCATCCGGGAGCAGGCGGGCCGGGAAATCAACCGCCTCGACCTGGAGGATCCGGCGTTTCATCGCAAGGTAAGGGAAGGATTCCACCTGGCGGCGGCGCGTTTCCCCGGGCGCATCGTGATGCTGGACGCCGCCCGGCCGCCGGAAGCGGTGGAGGAGGATGCGTGGAACCGCCTCGCCCTGCATCTTGCGCAACCCGCAAAGCAAGCCCCCGAGAAGGGATGACCGAAAGCGTTTAATTGATGGAAAGGAAGTGATGTCATGAAACTGATCATCGCCATCGTCCAGGACAAGGACAGCAACCGTCTGCAAAACGCCCTGATCAAGGAGGGGTTCAGGGCGACCAAGCTGGCCAGCACCGGCGGATTCCTGCGCGCGGGCAACACCACGTTTCTGGTCGGCACCGAGGACGAAAAGGTGCAGGAAGTGCTGGAGGTCATCCGCGCCAACTGCAAGGTGCGCGACCAGCTGGTGACGCCGATGTCGCCGGTGAGCGGAGCCGCGGACTCTTACATTCCTTTTCCGGTGGAAGTGCAGGTCGGAGGCGCGGCGGTGTTCGTCGTGCAGGTCGAACGGTTTGAACATTTCTGAGCGAAGCACGGTGAGCGTCTGATGAAAATCCAGCCGGGAATGTTTCCCAGAAACCCGACGATGCAGCGGACCGAATCCCCGGTCCGCCCCGCCGCTTCCACGCCTTTCGCGGACGTGATGCGGGAGCAGGAAGAACGGCGCACGCAGGAAGAACTGAAGCGGAAAATCGAGGAAATCAAGGCGCAGGGCGAGCGTCTGGCCCGCTCCATGACCGTGCGGGAACTGAAGCAGTACCGCCAGATGGTGAAGGATTTTCTCGACCTCACCCTGCGGCGGGGCATCGGGCTGAAGGAAACGCGGGGATGGGACCGGCGCGGCCGCGGCCGCCGGTACAAGCTGCTTCAGGAAGTGGACGCCATCCTGGTGCAGCTTGGGGAAGAGCTTCTCCAGACCGAAGAAGGCCGCCTGGAACTGCTGCGCAAGGTGGGGGAGATCCGCGGTTTGCTGATCAATCTGGCGTTTTAAGGGAGAAGCGCATATGGCGATTCGCGACATACCCAGTCAGCCGGCGGCCAAAGCGATGCTGGCGCACGCGCTCCGCACCGGCAAGGTGGCGCACGCCTACCTGTTCGCGGGTCCGCCGGGCACCGGCCGCCGGGCGATGGCGCTTGCCTTTGTGCAGGCGCTGTTTTGCGAGAGAGGCGGGGACGACGCCTGCGGCGAGTGTCTGGCCTGCCGAAAGGTACAAAACAGCAACCACCCGGACTTGCGGGTGATCGCGCCGGAGGGCGCTTCCCTCAAACTCGGGCAGATTCTGGAACTGCAGCGCGGCATGTCCTATCGGGGAATGGAGTCCTCCCGAAAGGCGGCGATTCTGGAACGGGCGGAAACGATGACGCCGGAGGCGGCCAACAGCCTGCTCAAATTTCTGGAAGAACCGCCGCCGGGACTGGTGGCGATTCTCCTGGCTCCGGGGCCCAAGGCCCTTCCTTCAACGGTGTTGTCCCGTTTGCAGGTGGTGCCGTTCTCGCCGGCGGATCCCGCGGAACTGGAGGAAGCCCTGGTGGCCGAGGGGCACCCCCGGACGCTGGCCCGCCTCGCGGCGCATCTGGCCCCCGGCCTGGAGGGATGCCGGGAGCTCTTGGCGGACAAGGGGTTTGCAGAACTTCGAAACCTAGTGATACAATTAGGCGAGGAGAGCGTGTCCCGTCTTCCGGATGCGCTGCTTACGGCGCACCGGGCGTTCCGCTCGGATCTTGCGGGACGCGTGGATGTGCTGCTGGGCATGATCGCCCTGTGGTACCGGGATATCGTTTACGCCGGCATGGGGCGCGGAGACCGCATGGTGTTTGCCGACCGGGCGGAACGCCTCGGCGAACTGGCCCGCCGCCGCGGCGCCGGCGAATGGATTCGCGCTGCGGAACAAGCCCTCGCCGCGGTGCGGCGCATCCGGGCGAACGTTTCGCCGCAGCTTGCGCTGGAACAATTTCTGATCAGCACCCGGGAGGGGTAATTTTGTATGAAGTGGTCGGCGTCCGTTTCAAACGGGCGGGAAAGATATACTATTTCGACCCGGCCGAACACCGGGTCGCGAAGGATCAACATGTGATCGTCGAAACGGCGCGCGGCATCGAATACGGGAAAGTGGTCATCGGCCCCAGAAAAGTCGCCGAGAATGACGTAGTGCTTCCGCTCAAGAAAGTCATCAGGGTGGCGGGAGAAGAAGACGCCAAGGTCGTGGAGGAGAACCGGAAAGCGGCGCGCAACGCCTTTTCCATTGGCCTGCAGAAAATCAAGGACCACCAGCTCAAGATGAAGCTGGTGGATGTGGAATACACGTTTGACCGCAACAAGATCATTTTTTATTTTACCGCGGAAGGGCGGGTCGATTTTCGCGAACTGGTCAAGGACCTGGCCGGCGTCTTCCGCACCCGCATCGAGCTCCGGCAGATCGGGGTCCGGGACGAAGCGAAGATGCTGGGCGGGATCGGGCCGTGCGGTCGCATCCTGTGCTGCGCTTCCTGGCTTGGCGATTTCGAGCCGGTGTCCATCAAAATGGCCAAGGACCAGAACCTGTCGCTCAATCCGACCAAGATTTCCGGCCTGTGCGGACGGCTGATGTGCTGCCTGAAATTTGAACACGATAATTACGAAAGCAAAAAAGAGGAAATGCCGGCCGTCGGCAAGCTGGTGGTCACCTCATTGGGCGAGGGCAAGGTGGTCGGCATCAACGCGGCAAGCGGCACCGTCCATGTTCAGCTGTTTGAGCTGGGCGAGGTGAAAGAGCTTCCTTTGGAAGACGTGGTAGTCCAATGAGGAGTCGGTGGGGATGAAAGATCTTTTTGCGCACATGGAGCAGCTGGAACAGACGACGGGAGATCTCCACGCCGGCATGACGCAGCTCAAGCGGCAAATCAAGGAGCTGCTGGAGGAAAACCAGCGTCTCCGCATCGAAAATCAGCAGCTCAGACGGGTGCTCAAACTCCGAAGCCAGGAAGAGGCGGCCGCCGCGGAGGAGCCGACGGGGGACGGCGAGAAACCGAAAAGCGTTTCCGAAGGGTACGAAAACCTGGCGCGCCTGTATCAGGAAGGATTTCACATTTGCAACGTGTATTACGGACATCTGCGGACGGAGGGCGACTGCCTGTTCTGTCTGGCGTTTTTCAGCAAATAGCGCGATAAATCCGCCGCGGGGCGACGCCTTGCGGCGTTTTTTGCGATGGGGAGTTGAAGTCCGCCGGCGGCCGGGCTTTTTACGGGACGTGGGCCGTGCGGCGAAAGGGGGTGGCGCGGCATGGACGGTGAAAGCGGCGGAGCGCGCGTGCAACGCCTCCCGGAAGGGGAGGGCGCTGGAGCGCTGTTTGTGGTGGCTACGCCCATCGGCAACCTCGAGGATATGACGCCGAGGGCCATTCGCATCCTGCGGGAGGTCGACCTGATCGCCGCCGAGGATACCCGCCGCACGCGGCAACTGCTCTCCCGTTTCGGCATCCGAAACCGGCTCGTCAGCCATCATGAGCACAACCGCAAAGCCAGCGGCCGGGAACTCATCCGCCTCCTGGAGGAAGGCAGGCGAATTGCGCTGGTCACCGACGCCGGAACGCCGGGCGTGGCCGACCCGGGGGCGGAACTTGTCGCGGAGGCGGCAAACCGGAATATTCCCGTCATCCCCGTGCCGGGCCCCAGCGCGGCGCTGGCGGCGCTGGTCGTCTCGGGGCTTCCGACGGACCGGTTTTTGTTCGCCGGTTTCCCGCCGCGGGGAAGCCGGCAGCTGGAGGAGTTCCTCGACGGATTGGAAGCGGAGAAAGGGACCATCGTGCTGTACGAAGCGCCGCATCGGCTTCAGCGCACGCTGGCGGCTCTGGCCGGGCGATGGCCGGAGCGCCGGATGGCCTTGGCGCGGGAACTGACGAAGCTGCACGAGGAAATCGTGCGGGGCACGGTGGCCGAAGTCGCGGAATACGCGGCGCGGCAGCCGGCCCTCGGCGAATACTGCCTGGTGGTGGAAGGAGCGAAGGACCGTTCGGTTCCGGCGAAGTCCGGGGAACCGGGCGCTTCCGGCGGGGATGGTTCCGCCTCGCCCTGGTGGTCCGGTTTGTCCATCGCCGAGCATGTGGCCCGCTACGAGCGGGAGACCGGGGACCGCAAGGAGGCGATGCGGTTGGCGGCCAAGGACCGGGGACTGGCTCGGCGGGACGTTTACCGGGCGCTTCTGGAAAGCCGGGAAAAATAAAAAAGCCGGCCCCGCCGGCCGGACAAATAACAGGTTCAGGTGGTCACAGGCACCGGAAGTTCGGCCATGCAGTCGCGGCAGACCATTTTGCCCTTGAAATAGGTAACGTTCTCGGCGTTGCCGCAGAAAATGCACGCCGGTTCATACTTTTTCAGCATGATGCGTTCGCCGTCGACAAAGATTTCCAGGGCGTCCTTTTCGCCGATGCCGAGGGTGCGGCGCAGTTCGATCGGGATGACTACCCGGCCAAGTTCGTCGACTTTGCGGACAATACCTGTGGATTTAAGCATGTCTGATAGCCCCTTTCAAACGATGTGTTCTTATGGACGGAGAGAACTAGAGGTTTATCGACATATATCGACAAATTTCTCTCTTACCTGTTTTATATCGTACCAGCGGTTCCAAAAAAAGTCAACCTATTATTTTGACATTTATAATTTTTCCTGGTGAATTTGCTGAACAATTCAGCTTTTTTGGGCGAAAAATGAGTAATATTTGATTAAGGAAAAATGCGGCAGAGATCAGCCACGATTCGACATCTTTCTCGGCAAAAGACAGCGCCGCAAGGCGGGGAAGGCGGGGATCCTGGTGCTGATTCGGCTGAGCGAAGAAAAAGTGTTCAAAGATCCGGTGCACCGGTCGATTTATGTGCAGGATGCCACGGTCTGGCGGCTCATCGACACGCCGGAATTCCAGCGGCTGCGCCGGATCCGGCAGCTGGGCACCTCCTACTTGACGTTCCATGGGGCGGAGCACAGCCGGTTTTCCCATTCCCTCGGCGTGTATGAAATCGCGCGGCGGATCATCAGCCAGTTTGACCGGGGCGGCTACGGCGGCTGGACGGACGAAGAGAAACTGCTCGGCCTGTGCGCCGCCCTCCTCCACGACGTCGGGCACGGTCCATTCTCGCATTCCCTCGAACGGGTGTTCGGGACGAGTCACGAACAATGGACGTGCGCCATCATTACCGGCGATACGGCTATCCGCCGCGTGCTGGAGGAGGTGTCGCCGGATTTTCCCGAACGGATCGTGGCGGTCATCCGCAAAACCGGCGCCCATCCCGTCATCGTCAACCTGGTTTCCAGCCAGCTGGACGCCGACCGGATGGACTATCTGCTGCGCGACGCCTATTTCGCGGGGGTTCATTACGGCACGTTCGACCTCGACCGCATTTTGCGCGTCCTGAGGCCTTACGAAGGGCGAATTGTCGTGAAGGAAAGCGGCATGCACGCCGTCGAGGACTACCTGCTTTCCCGTTACCAGATGTATTGGCAGGTATACTTCCATCCGGTCACGCGCAGCTCGGAAATTTTGCTTCGCCTCATCTTTCGCCGGGCCCATGAACTTTACCGGGAAGGATACCGGTTCGGATTTTTGCTTCCCTCGTTGAAGCAGCTGTTTGAAGGCACGCTGGACGTCGCCGGGTATCTCGCGCTGGACGAGGCGATGGTGCAGACCGCCTTCGCCCAGTGGACGGCGGAGCGGGACGGATTGCTGGCGGATCTGTGCAGCCGCTTTCTGCACCGCCGGCTGTACCAGTATTCAATTCTCGAGGAAAGGGACGAAGCCTGGGTGGAGGAGCTGCGCCGGCAGTGGGTGCGGATCGGCCTCGATCCCCGCTATCACCTGGAAATGGACGAGCCCGCCGATTCGCCCTACGACGTCTACCGGCCGGAAGAAGCGCCGGAAGGCGGGGGAAAGCCGCCCATCCTGATCCTCGACCGCCGCGGACGGTTGACGGAAATTTCCGCAAAGTCGGATATCATCCGTTCCATCGCCGGCATCCGCCGGGGGAATTTCTTCCTTTATTATCCGGAAGAGCTGGTGCGGCCCCACGCGGACCGGCTGCCTTCCGAGTTCCGCAGGCGCCTCGGCTTGTGAAAATATCCGGTTTGTGAGAATATTCGACGGCAACGCCGCGACAAAAGGAGTCAATCATCATGCTGTTCGACACGCATACGCATCTGGATTCCCGCAAATTCGCCAACGACCGCGAAGAAGTCATCGCCCGGGCCCGCGAGGCGGGCGTGAGCCGATTCGTCAACGTCGGCTTTGACCGGGACACGATTCCGACGACGCTGGAGCTGGCCGAACGCAACGAAGACATCTACGCCGCCGTCGGTTGGCATCCCGTCGACGCCATCGACTTGAGGCCGGAAGAGGATCTGCCGTGGATCGAGTCGCATCTGCGCCATCCCAAGGTGGTGGCCGTCGGCGAAATCGGCCTGGACTATCACTGGGACAAGTCTCCGAAAGAAACGCAGCACGCCGTGTTCCGGGAAATGATCCGGCTGGCCAAACGGGCGGACAAGCCCATCGTGATCCACAATCGCAACGCCCACGAGGATATCGTCCGCATCCTGCGGGAAGAAAGGGCGTTCGAGGTCGGCGGGGTGATGCACTGTTTCTCCGGCGGCTGGGAATACGCCAAGGCGTGTCTGGACATGAACTTTTACCTTTCGTTCGGAGGGCCCGTGACGTTCCACAACGCCGGAGAGCTTAGGGAAGTGCTGGCGAAGGTGCCGGAGGACCGGCTGCTCATCGAGACGGATGCGCCCTATCTGGCGCCGCATCCCCATCGCGGCAAGCGCAACGAGTCCGCCCTGGTGCGCCTCGTGGCGGAAAAAGCGGCCGAAATCCGGGGCATGACTCTGGAGGAATTTGCCGACCTGACCACCCGGAATGGACTGGCCTGTTTCCGCCTGGATGGACGAACGCAGCCCTGATCCGTCCGAAATTCGCTTTCAGCGGGAAAAAAGGGACGGTTTTCCCGCCGATTTCCCGGATATGCCCACAATTTGCCCCGTCAGGGACCCATTCGACGGAATGGCAATCTTTACACCCGGAGGATCGGCGGTTATCATCGGAAACGGAAGTTTTTTCTTCAGATGCTTTTTCCGGTACGCTGAATTTCCGGAACATTCCGTTCCGGAGAGTGGGGGGCCCGGCGCGGTTTGATCCGCGTTCGGGAGCAACGTGAAGCCCTTTCAACGGTCGGGGAAGCGGCAGGCCCTGCGGGGCGGCCGGTTTCCGCGGCGGAATGCGGCGTCGGGTTGCGCTAGGGGTGAATTCCGCGGAGCCGCCCTAACGGGAAACGCGGCGCGTTTTCCGAAGGACGGCGGCGGAGAGGGCGGCTATCCCGTCCTAACCCGACGGCTAACCTCGCAGGCGGAAAGAGAGCGGTCTGACTCGTGTTGCCCAAGCCCAATCCAGACGCCACCGTCGGGTGCCACGAAAAGGCCCTCTGACAGGTGGTTTTTTATTATCTCTTTGGGGCTGGGGCCGCCCCCCTTGCCGGACGGGCGCGGCAGGCCGGGGGACAGACGGGCGATACAAAGCGGCGATGAGAGGAAGGGAACAGCCGGAAAAAAGCGCCCGAAAGGGGGACAGAAAAATGGGGAACGCTTCAAAAGGGGAACACCGCGGCGCGCTCACGGCCGCCGGGCTGACCGCCGAACGGCCGGACGGCGGACTATGGGCGCTCGCCGGTCTGTGTCTGATTCTGTCCTTCGTGGTGTCCATGACATATTTCGGACTTTTGTATCGCGAATCCATGAAAAGCGTGACCCTGGTAGACGAAGGACGGGTGACGACGGTGCTGACCCACGCCGACGTGGTGGGTGAGCTTCTGGCCGAACAGGATATCGAAATCGGCCCCTATGACCGGCTTTCCGCGCCCCTTGACGCGGACGTCGAAGACGGCGCCCGGATCGAAATCGAGCGGGCGAAGGCGATCGCCGTCAAGGCCGATGGGACGACAAGGCAGTTGTATACGCTGGCCGACACGGTTGGGGAGGCGCTCGCCGAAGCGGGCGTCGCGCTGGCGCCGTCCGATCGCGTGACGCCCGCGCAGGACGCCGGCGTGACCGATGGCATGACGGTGCAGGTGGTCCGTATCATGCGGGAAATCGTGGAAACGGAGCATCCGATCGCCTACCGGGTCATCAAGAAACAGGACGGATCCCTGATGCAAGGCAAAGAGAAAGTGGTGCAGTCCGGCCGGGAAGGCGTAATGGTCAAGCGAACGGAGCTGATATACGAAGACGGGGTGCTGGTGGCCGAGAGGGAGCTGTCCAGCGAGATCGCAAAGCCTTCGGTGGACCGGATCATCGCCGTCGGCACCCGGAAGCCGGAGGTGGTGGCCGCCTCCTATGACGCCTCCGAAGACAAGGTGCAGACGGTGACCCTGGACGGAATCCCCGTCCAGGTGCGCCGGGTGCTCAAGAAAATGAAGCTGACCGCCTATTCGGCGGGGCCGGCTTCCACCGGCAAAAAGCCCGACGACCCCAACTACGGCATCACCTCGACGGGGGTCAAGGTAAAGGAAGGGCGGACCATCGCCGTCGACCCGGACGTCATTCCCCTCGGTTGGTGGGTGTACATCGAGGGCTTCGGTTTCCGCCGGGCCGAGGATACCGGCAGCGCCATCAAGGGCAAGATCATCGACATTTATTTCGACAGCGAGGAAACGGCCGAACGTTTCGGCACCAAGAAGGGATACACCGTTTATGTCATCGGTCCGGTCAAGCCGACATCGGACTGACCGGGACGATGTTTCCGGGAGCGGGACAAACGGCTTCGCCGCCGCGGGCGGCGGAGCCGTTTTCATGGTCACGGAGGGGTGGCGATTTTTGCCCGGGAGCCGCCTTCGGCTATAATGGGCTCAGACGGAAAGGATGACGGCGCATGGCCCATGAAATGGTCGTCCGGGAAATGATTGTCGTGGAAGGCAAGGAAGATACGGCCGCGGTTCGCCGGGCTGCCGCCGCCGATACCATCGAGACGGGAGGCTCCGCCATCGATGAGGAGGTGCTGGCGCGCATCGCGCTGGCGCAGGAGCGGCGGGGCGTCATCGTGCTCACCGACCCGGACGGGCCCGGGGAGCGCATTCGCAAAATCATCGCCGAGCGCGTCCCGGAATGCAAGCACGCTTTTCTGACCCGGGAAGAAGCCCGGGGCAGGGACGGGCTGGGCGTCGAGCACGCGTCGCCGGAGGCGATCCGCCGCGCCCTGGCGCGGGCGCGCGCCACGGTGCTGGATGAGCGGACGCCGCCGGAAATCGCTTGGTCGGATCTGATGCAGGCGGGGCTCATCGTCCACCCCGGCGCGGCCGAAAGGCGCCGCCGCATGGGGGAGCTGCTCGGCATCGGCTACGCCAACGGCAAGCAATTTTACAAACGCTGCGCGATGTTTCGCATTACCCGGGAGGAGTTCAACGCGAGCCTCGCGCAACTGGACCGGGAAGAGCCATGAAGATGGAGACGGGAGAAAACAGAAAAGACGCGGGCCGGAAGGGAGCGGGAAGCGCGGGCGGGACGGACGCGGCTGCAGGCAACGGGGCGGCCATCGCAACCCCTCACCGCACGCTGGACATCGTCCGCAGGCACGGTTTTGTGTTCCGCAAGAGCCTGGGTCAGCATTTCCTGACCGATTCCCGCGTGCTGGACCGGATCGTGGAAGCATCGGGGTTGGACAAATCGCGGGGCGCGCTGGAAATCGGCCCGGGCATCGGCGCCCTGACGGAGCGGCTCGCCCAGTCGGCGGGCCGGGTGGTGGCCATCGAAATCGACGGCCGGCTCATTCCGATCCTGGAAGAGGTGCTTGCCCCATACCCCAATGTTCATGTGCTCCACGAGGACGCGCTCAAAGTGGATCTGCCCGGGCTTTGGCAAGCCCGGTTCCGGGATCTGGCCGGCGTCAGCGTGGCGGCCAACTTGCCCTATTACGCCGCCGCGCCAATCGTGATGACGCTGCTGGAATCCCGGCTGCCATGGGAGCGGCTGGTGCTCATGGTGCAAAAGGAAATCGCCGACCGCATCACCGCGGCGCCGGGCGGGAAGGAATACGGAAGCCTGAGCGTCGCCGTGCAGTATTTCTGCGAAACGGAACACATCTGCCGCGTGCCGCCGGGGGCGTTCGTGCCTTCACCGAAGGTCGATTCGTCGGTGGTCCGGCTGACGCCGCGGCGCGAGGGGCGCGTGCGCGTGGCCGACGAGAAGCTGTTTTTCCGGGTCGTGCACGCCGCCTTTGAACAACGCCGGAAGACCATTGCCAACAATATCGCCCGGCTGCTGGGGCAGGAGGGCAAGGCGGAAGCCGTCGGGATTTTGAGCGGCTGCGGCATCGATCCCGGACGGCGCGGCGAAACGCTGTCGCTGGAAGAATTCGCCGCGCTGACGGAAGCGCTGGCGGCTTCCGGAAAGGTCACGCACTCCGGGTCCGATTCACCCATAGGATAGACGAAGAGGTGATCGGCCCATGAAGCAGGGCGACCTGGTCGTCCGGAAATCTTACGGAGGGGACATTCTGTTTCGCATCAGCGCGTTGGCGGGGGATCAGGCGATCCTGCGCGGCACCGAATACCGGCTGCTTGCGGACGCTCCGCTGAAGGATCTGGAACCCGTCAAGGAAGGAGAGCAGCCGGAGGGCGTGCGCAAGGCGCGCATCCAGTCCGTCGAATCCGTCCGCCGCATGGTCGACGAGCGCCGCCGGCTGATCGGGAGCCGGCCGTGGATGGCGGCGGGGGAACGGTCGTTTTTTGAAGTGCCGGGCAAAGTGTTGCAACTCGACGGCGATCCGTACTACCTGCGGCGGAGCCTGACCATTTACGGACAGCTGGGCGTGCCCGCGGAAGGCTACTGGGCCCATGAGACCCGGATGGCCGAGGCGCTGGCGACGCTGTTGCCGCGCATCCGTCCCGACATTATCGTCATCACGGGACACGACGGCTTCCTCAAGGGGGCCGTCGACCATCGTCATCTGGGCAATTACAAAAACAGCGCCAATTTCGTCCGCGCCGTCACCGTCGTGCGCCGGTACGACCGGAACCGGGACGGACTTGTGGTGATCGCCGGCGCCTGCCAGTCGCATTTTGAAGCACTTATCGGCGCCGGTGCCAATTTTGCCAGTTCGCCGGGCCGCGTCATGATCCACGCCCTCGATCCCGTCTACGTGGCGGTCCGGGCGGCGCTCACCCCGTTCCGCGAAAGCATCGATATGCTGGACGTCATCTCCCGCACCGTCAGCGGCGTGCGCGGCATCGGCGGCATCGAGACCCTGGGGAGGTTTCGCGTGGGCACCCCCAATCCGGCGCACACCGTTCCTCAGGCCGTCCCGCCGCCCCATGCCGGCCCCTCGTAATGTGTGGGATGTTGGCAAATTGGTCATTGACAATGATTTGAGACCCCTGATATAATAATTAAACTTATTTGACACCACCCCTTTCTCCTGTTATAATCTAGGGAGAAAGAGGTGGTAGCGGGTCATGGCCAGAAACGCACTTCTGGAGATCAGAAGAAGCCTGGAGCCCCACGTCGGTTCCAGGGTGATGCTTCGTGCCAACGGTGGACGCCGCAAGACCATCGAACGCACGGGCGTGCTGGAGGAGATCTATCCGGCGGTGTTCATTGTCAAGCTGGACGAGGAACAGCACACCTTCAAGCGGGTTTCTTACAGCTATGCGGACATCCTGACGGAGTCGGTGGAAGTGACGGTTTTCGGCGACAACGGACAAATCCGCATCCAGTACTTGGCCACGTGATGCAGATCCGGCGGCATGGCGCATATTCGGGGCGCGCCATGCCGCCGTTTGCATGATGCGGCTTTATCGCGGGTACCCTAAGCACGAACGCCGGCAGGCGGCGTTCAAGGCATTTCGCGCTGGGAGGCGATCGAATGGGCCGCAGACGAGGCGTGATGTCCGACCGGTTCAAGGAGGAACTGGCCCGGGAACTCGGCTTTTACGACACGGTGCGTCGGGAAGGCTGGGGAGCCATTCGGGCCCGGGACGCCGGGAACATGGTGAAACGGGCCATTGAGCTGGCCGAAAAGCAAATCGCTTCCGGCACGAAGCAATTTTGACGGAAGGCGGGAATCCGCTTCGCGGATTCCCGCCTTCTTGTGCGCCCGGCATGGGCGATAACTCTAAGGTGAAAGTCCTGAACGGGGGTTGGCTGTACCAACCGTTAGCCTAAGGCAAGGGTGTCCGCCGCGAGGCGGAATCTGAAGGAAGCTGGCGGCAAAG
>Ga0310826_101060_pt1 | contig 17266 bp, 16 predicted proteins | sample WT_ome_FD_201306 | JGI IMG/M metagenome (GOLD analysis project Ga0310826, IMG submission 201306) | Sorghum-adapted microbial communities enriched on wild type (WT) sorghum from Joint BioEnergy Institute, Emeryville, California, United... ... | reverse complement strand
AAAGTGCTGCATAGGAGCCTCCTCCTTTTGGTGTGTGTTGTTGCCAAATTTCACTCTACCAAAGGAGAGGCTCTCTTTCTATGTCCCCATTTTCCAGTCTTTACCCCTACGCAAATTTTACTCTAACACCGCCGGCGCCATCCTCGTGCAGACCGGATTTCGACAAACGGCGGATCATCGGGGACAATGCTTCATTATCCGGGTTTTTTATTGTACAATGGGGTTAAAAGTCCAGAAATGGGAGCCGGGGAGTGGATATTCGTGCCGATGCTCCTGTCGACCGAAAACGGCAAAATCGAAATCGATGACCAAGTCATCGCCGCAATCGCGGGATCGGCGGCGCTTGACTGTTACGGACTTGTCGGCATGGCCTCGCGCAGCCAGCTGCGGGACGGGATCGCCGAAATGCTCGGCCGGGAAAATCTTTCCCGCGGCGTTCAGATCCGCAGGGAAGGCGACGAGCTTAACCTGGACCTGTACGTCGTCGTCAGCTACGGCGTGCGGATTTCGGAAGTCGCCCACAACATCCAAGCAAAAGTCAAATACGTGCTGGAAGAAATTGCGGGTCTCAAGGTGGATCATGTCAACATTTTCGTACAAGGGGTACGCGTAACTCGCTGAGGAGGGAATCGCCACTTGGGCAGACGTTCCTTAAACGGCGCCGAATGGGCGGCGATGATCATGGCCGGGGCGCTCCATTTGTCCCGGCACGTGGAGCGAATCAACGCTCTGAACGTGTTCCCGGTGCCGGACGGCGACACGGGAACGAACATGAACATGACGATGAAGGCCGGCGTTGCCGAACTGGAGCGCAGGCCGAGCGACGAAGCCGGAAAGGCGGCGGAAGTTCTGGCCCGCGGCCTGCTCATGGGGGCGCGCGGCAACTCGGGCGTCATCCTGTCGCAGCTGTTTCGAGGATTTGTCAAGGCGGCGGCGGGCTTGCGCGAAATTCGCGTGGCGGAGTTCGCCGCCGCATTGCAGCACGGTGTTGAGATCGCTTACAAAGCGGTGGTCAAGCCGGTGGAGGGCACGATTCTGACCGTTGCCCGCGAAGCCGCCCGCGAGGGGGCGCTGATGGCCCGCCGCACGGACGATTTGTACGTGTGGATGCGGGAAGTGCGTCGGAAGGCGGAGGAAACGCTGGCCCGCACGCCGGACATGCTTCCGGTTTTGAATCAGGTGGGCGTCGTCGACGCCGGCGGCCAGGGTCTCGTCTTCCTGTATGAAGGATTTCTTGAGTATTTGCAGTCGGAAGATTCTGCCGCGGACGTTACGTGGGCGGAAGCAAGGGCGGCGTTCGTCCGGCAGGCGCAGCCGCCGGTTTCGTCCGGGAGGGAGGAGACCGCCTTCCCCCACGCTCCGGTGCAGGCGCAGATCGCCACCGAATCCATCGTCTTTCCCTATGACATGGAATTTTTCATTCGCCGGACAAGCTTTTCCGCGCCGTTCTCCGAGGCGGAGTTCCGCCGGGCCCTGGAACGGGACGGCGATTCGGTGATCATCATCGACGACGGCGACACCATCAAGGTGCACGTCCATTCCCGCAAGCCGGGCGACGTGCTCAACCTGGCGCTGACCTACGGCGAACTGACCGATATTCACATCCTCAACATGCGCCAGCAACACCGCGGACTGCTTGACGGACAGGAGACCGGCTCCGCAATCGGCAGCGCCGCGCGGGAGGCGGGAGCCCGCCAGCCGGTCGGCGTCGGTTCGGGCGCTGGAAGCTGGAGCGCCGTTGACGCGGGCGCCGGCGATCCTCCCCTGGGTTGGGAGGCCGCCACCGGCATTTCATCGCCGGATTCTCCGTGGCCGGCACCGATCGTTTCGCCCGCGCGCGTGCCGCATCCCCATGCCCACGAAATGGCGCCCTACGGCATCGTCGCCGTCAGCGTCGGGGAAGGCAACGCCGAGCTGTTCCGCAGCCTCGGGGTGGATGTGGTGCTCGCCGGCGGCCAGACCATGAACCCGTCCACGGAAGACGTACTTCAGGCGATTGAAGCGCTGGCCGCGGAGCACGTGATGGTGCTGCCGAACAATCCGAACATCATCCTGGCCGCGGAGCAGGCCGCCAATCTGGCGGGGAAACCGGCCACCGTCATTCCCACCCGCAGCATCTTGCAGGGCATGGCGGCGATGCTGGCGTTTCTGGAGGACGAGCCTGCCGACGTCAATGCGCGGCGCATGGCCGAGGCGGCGGAAAAGGTGATCGACGGCCAGGTGACCAAAGCGGTGCGGGATACGAAAATCGACGGTCTCGACATCCGCGAGGGGCAATATATCGGCATCATGGGGAAAACGATCGTCACCGCCGGCGACCAATTGCTGGACACGGTTTGCGGGCTTCTCGAGCGCATGATGGAAAACGGCGGAGATGTGGTGACTGTGCTGACCGGCGAAGGTGCGGACGGGGAAATCACCCGGCGGTTTGCGGACTGGCTGGCGGAACGGTATCCGGACGCGGAACTGGAGATCCGGGACGGAGGCCAGCCGCTGTACCCGTATCTTTTGGCGGTGGAGCAATAAGGGAGGGACGACGATGGCCCAAGTGGCGGTGGTGACGGACAGCACGGCCGACATTCCGGCCGTGGAACGCGAGCGGCTCGGCATCGAAATGGTGCCGCTCAAGGTGCATTTCGGGGAAGAAACCTATCTCGACAACATCGACCTCACGCCGGAGCAGTTCTATCAAAAACTTACGGCGTTCAGCGGGTTGCCGACCACGTCGCAACCTTCGCCCGCCGATTTCTTCGAGGTGTACAAACGTCTGGCGGATGCGGGCAGACCGATCGTATCCATCCATCTGTCTTCCGCCATGAGCGGGACGATCCAATCCGCGCAGCTGGCGAAATCCATGCTGCCGGAAGCCGACATCACCGTCGTGGACGGTCGTTCGGCTTCCTTCGGCACGGGCATGCTTGTGGTGGCGGCCGCCGAACTCGCCGCCCAGGGGGCGTCCGCGGCGGAGATCACGGAACGGGTGGCGGAGATGCGCAAAAACACGCGCCTTTACTTCCTGGTCGACACGCTGGAATACCTGCAGAGGGGCGGACGGATCGGCAAGGCTTCCGCACTCATCGGATCGCTGCTCAACATCAAGCCGATTCTGACCATCGACGACGAAGGCATGGTTTCTCCCCTGGAGAAGGTCCGCGGCGCCAAAAAGGCGATCGCCCGCATCGCGGAACGGATCTCTGCGGATTTCCCCGGCGGCCGGGTGGATCTCACCCTGGCGATTACGCCGGGATTCACGGACACCGCCAGGGAATTGGAAGAACGCCTGAAAAACACCATCAACGTCGGCCGGCAAAGGGTGGCGGAGATTGGTCCGGTCGTCGGCACCCACGCCGGTCCGGGGACGGTTGGCGTGTTTGCCCTGCCGATGTAAGCTTTTTGCGGTGGAAACGGGGTAAAGGCATGGAACCCGAGTTGTCCTCCATTCCGGTGGAAAAACTGCAAGGCGTGAGCTCCCGAAGGGCGGAGGAGCTGCACGCCTTGGGTCTTTTTACGGTCGGCGACCTGCTCGAACACTATCCGTTCCGGTACGAGGATTATCGTCTGCGCCCGCTGGCCGAAGCGAAGGACGGCGAAAAAATCACCGTCGCCGGCATCATCTCCACCGCTGCGACCCTGCAGCGATACGGGCGCAAGTCGCGCCTGATGTGCCGGGTTCGCGTGGAACAGGCGCTGATCGCGGCGGTCTGGTTCAACCGGGCGTATTTGCGGGAACAGCTCGTCCCAGGCCGGGAGATCGTCATGACGGGCAAATGGGATGCCCGCCGTCGCCAGATGACGGTGGCGGAATCGGAGTTTCCGGACCGCGGCGGCGGCAAGTCCGGAACGCTGCAGCCGGTCTACTCGATCGGCGGCGGCATCACGCAGGACTGGATGCGCAAGACCATCGCCCGCGCCCTCGAACAGTACGGAGCGATGATTCCGGAAATTTTGCCCGCCTCGCTTCTGGAACGGTACCGGTTCATGCCGCGCCGCGAGGCGGTGATCCGCATCCACCGTCCCGGGCGGGAAAGCGACGGAGCGGAAGCGCGCCGCCGGATGGTGTACGAAGAGCTGTTTCTGTTCGAACTGAAGCTGCAGGCGCACCGCGCGCTGGTCCGCAGGAGGCCCGACGGCGTGGCGCACAAGGTGAGCGCGGAGGACATCCGCGCCTTTGCGGCGTCGCTGCCCTTTGAGCTGACGGACGGGCAAAAACAGGCGTTCAACGAAATATTGCGCGACATGCGTCAGCCCTACCCGATGAACCGGTTGCTGCAGGGCGACGTCGGCTCGGGCAAAACGGTGGTGGCGGCGATGGCGCTGTACGCTGCCGTGCGGGCAGGCTGCCAGGGCGCGCTCATGGTGCCGACGGAAATTTTGGCGGAGCAGCACGCCCGCACCCTCCGGCGTTTCCTCGAACCCCACGGCGTCCGCGTCGGGCTGCTCACGGGCAGCATGACGGAGCGGCAGCGGAAGGATGCGCTGGCGGAGCTGCAGATGGGCATGATGGACGTGGTGGTGGGCACCCATGCGCTCATCCAGGACGACGTCCATTTCCGCCGGCTGGGGCTCGTCGTCACCGACGAGCAGCACCGGTTCGGCGTGCAGCAACGCAGCATCCTGCGACGCAAGGGGATGAATCCGGACGTGCTGGCGATGACTGCGACGCCCATCCCTCGCACCCTGGCGATCACCGTTTACGGCGACATGGACGTCTCCACGATCCGGGAGCGGCCGAAGGGGCGCAAACCGGTCAAAACGTACTGGGTGACGCCGCAGCAGATGGACCGCGTGATCGGCTTCATGCGCCGGGAGGCGGAGGCGGGGCGGCAGGCGTTCGTCATCTGTCCGCTGATCGAGGAGTCGGAGAAACTGGACGTGCAAAACGCCATCGACCTGCACGCGCAGCTCAGGCTGGCGCTGCCCGGCTGTACGGTCACCCTTTTGCACGGGCGGATGACGCCGGCGGAGAAGGAAGCGGTGATGGCGGAGTTCGTCGCGGGAAAAAGCAGCGTGCTGGTGTCCACCACGGTGGTGGAAGTGGGGGTGGATGTGCCGAACGCGACGCTGATGGTGGTGATGGACGCCGACCGGTTCGGCCTGTCCCAGCTCCACCAGCTGCGCGGCCGCGTCGGAAGGGGCGAGCATCCTTCGTACTGCGTCCTGGTCGCCGATCCGAAGACGGAAGCCGGCGTCGAGCGCATGCGCGTGATGACGGAAACCGACGACGGCTTCGAAATCGCCCGCCGCGACCTGGAGCTGCGCGGTCCCGGGGAAATTTTCGGCACCAGGCAAAGCGGTCTGCCCGAATTCAAGCTGGCCGACCTGATGGCCGACTTCGCCGTGCTGGAACAGGCGAGGGACGATGCGGCCCGTCTGGTGGCGAGCCCGGAATTCTGGACGTCGCCGGCGTACGCGCGGCTGCGCGACCGATTGCAGCGGGACGAGCTGTTCGCGGGACGGCCGCTGGATTGATCGGGCCGGACGGACCGGCCGTCGGAGGGCCGCTGGGCGGACGAGCCCGGTGGTATGGACCGGTCGTCGAAAGTCCGCAGGACGGACAGCCGCCGGCGACCGGATGACTGGCCGTCGGATGGCGACAGTCTGGCGGCCGGTTCCGGACGTTTTTTCGTCGACAACGACAAAAATGCTTTTATTTTCCCGTTTTCACGACCGTTTGGCCCAAATAACGACATTTGTGCCTTTATTTTTGGGCCCGGTTCCGGAAATCGCACAAATTTTTCCATATTAATGGCACAAAATGCTCTTATTTTCCTGAAAAGCCTGTTTTCACGCAAAAATAATAGCATTTTTGTCGTTGTTTCCCAAAACAAGCGGAGTGCGGGTACCGCTCCTGTGCGAAGTGTTGCGCCGGCGCCTTCCGGCATATGATGAACGGAATGCTGCCGGAAAGGTGGAACGGATGTGGACGACTGGCGCAAACACGGAATTTCCCCGGAGCGCATGGCGCGCGTCAGGGAGAAAATGAAGCATCCGGCCGTGAGGGAGAAGCTGAAAGTGCTCACCGCCGGGCTGACGAAACAGGATCTGCAGGACCGGGCGAAGGTGAGGTCGCTTGTCCGGTCGGTTTCCCGCATCCTGAGGGAGCCGCTCACCCAGGACGAAGAGAAATTGCTGGTCGATTATGTGCTGGCGCAGCGCATCGATCCTCGCAACAAGCTGCATCTGCTTCGGCTGTGGGCGATGTTCCGCTGAGGCGAGACGCGCGGTCCGCGGCCGTTTTCGCGGTCTTTCCCGCGGTTATTCCGTGCGCCGCCGGATCAGGTCCGGATCGTCGAAAGCCGCGTTGCCGACCCGCGGATCGACTTCGTACGCCTCCATTTCCTCCGCCGGATACGGCTGAAGCAGCGGACGAAGCCGCTCCGGGTCCTGCACGCCGCGGTCCAGCCACAGCGCCTCATCTTCGCGGCGCAAAATCACCGGCATCCGGTCGTGGATGTCCGCCACCAGCCGGTTGGGGGCGGTGGTGACGACGGTGCAGGTGTGCACTTTGCGGCCGTCCGGCGCCGTCCATGTTTCATACAGGCCGGCCATGCCGAACACGCGCCCGTCGCGCATCGCGATGCGCAGCGGGCGTTTTTGTTTTCCGTCCTTTTTCCACTCGTAAAACCCGTCCGCGGGCAAAATGCAGCGTTTGCTCCGGTACGCCCGCCGGAACGCGGGCCGCTCCTCCAGCGTTTCGGCCCTGGCGTTGATCATGCGCGCGCCGATCTTCTCGTCCTCCGCCCACGGCGGGACGAGCCCCCAGCGCAGCATGCCGAGCCGGTTGCGCGTGCCGTCGTTGATAATGGCCGGCACCAGCTGCATCGGCGCCACATTGTAGCGCGGCCTCCAGGGGTGGGGCCCGGTGGCGTCCTCCGCGAAATACAGGGCCATGAGCTCCTCCAGCGATACCGTGATCGTGTATCGTCCGCACATTGCCGATTCCCCGCTTCCGACTTGGTATACCGCTATTATAACTCCTGGGCGGAGAAAAGCGACCGGCTCCCGGGTCCGGAGGGAGAACGGTCATCCGGCGGAAAACGACTGTCCGGTGCCAGGGGGGCCGGGACCGCGACGGGACGCCCGCGGTTTTTCCAGTCATCGCCGTTTACAGGAACGTGTGTTCGCGTATAATATAGAAACAAACGTTCGTGTATGGAGGGAGACGGCATGTCCGAGTCGCGCATCATCATGCTGGCGGACTGCCAATCGTTTTACGCCAGCGTGGAGAAGGCCGCCTGTCCCGAGTACCGGGACCGGCCGGTGGTCGTGGCGGGGGATCCGGCGCGCCGCACCGGCATCGTGCTGGCGGCCTGTCCGCTGGCGAAGCGGGCGGGCGTGACCACCGCCGAACGGCTCGGCGAGGCGCTGAACAAATGCCCCGATCTGGTGGTCATCCGCCCGCGCATGTCCTACTACCTGGAAGTGTCGATGCAGATCACGGCGATTTTCGAGTCGTACACCGACCTGGTGGAGCCGTACAGCATCGACGAGCAGTTTCTGGACGTGACCGGGACGGTCCGGCTTTTCGGCGGCGATCCGCTGGAGATGGCACGCCGGATCCAGCGGCGCGTGCTGGCGGAGACGGGCGTGTTTTGCCGCTTCGGCATCGCCTCCAACAAGGTACTGGCGAAGATGGCCTGCGACAATTACGCGAAATCGCGGCCCGACGGCCTGTTCGACCTGCGCGGCCGGCGGCTGGAGGACACGCTGTGGCAGCTGCCGGTGGAGAAGATGTTCATGATCGGTTCGCGGATGGCCGCCCACCTTCGCCGCATGGGCATCGCCACCATCGGCGATCTGGCTCGCACGCCGCTTCCCCGTCTGCGCCGGCGCTGGGGCATCAACGGCGAGGTGATCTGGCGGATCGCCAACGGCATCGACACGTCGCCCGTGTCGCCGGACACGCACGAGGGGGAGAAGGCCATCGGCCACCAGATGACGCTCCCTCGCGACTACGCCACGGCGGAGGAGCTGCATGTGGTGCTGCTGGAGCTGACGGAGCTCGTCTGCCGCCGCGCCCGCGCCCGGGGGCGGATGGGCCGGGTCGTGTCGGTGGGCTGCCAGGGCGCGGACTTCGACAGGCCGAGCGGATTTTTCCGCCAGACCACGATGCCGTACCCCTCGCACGTGACGAACGACGTGTACCGCCACGCGCGGGAACTGTTCGACCGCCACTGGGACGGCCTGCCGGTGCGCAAGGTCGGCGTGGCGCTCGGCGGCCTGCAGGACGACGGCGAGTACCAGCTCATGCTGTTCGACCACCGCGAGAAGTGGCGCGCCCTGGAGGAAGCGACGGACCGGATCAAGGACCGGTTCGGGGAAGCGGCCATCCTGCGGGCGTGTTCGCTGGGCAAGGCGGGACAGGCGCGGGACCGCGCGGGCAAAATCGGCGGACACACGAAATAGCGCCGCCGGCGGAAGGCGGCGGACGCAGGCCCGGCGAGGACCGGCGGTCGGGCCGGGGACGGCGGCCGGACAACGGCCCGGATTGGCGGGCGCGGACGGCCGGCAGGCCGGCGGTGCGTGTCCGGAGACGGACGGCGTCCCCGCCCCCGCAGCCGCGGCCGCGGCGTTCCGGGCGAAGACGGCAAGCTGAGGACGGCGAGGTGAGCACATGGAACGGATCAACAAGCTGACCGAAGGCCGCAATCTGCTGTGGGAGTCCAGCCGGATGATCCTGCCCGAGCACAAGGAGAGGATCCGTGACCGCCGGGACGAGGCGCGCCGGGGCGGAAGGCGGGAACGCCCGGCGCTGGATGAGCAGGAGCGGGAGCGGATCCAGGCGGCCGTGGCGTGGTCGCTGGAACGGGGACGGGCCCTGCGCCTGGAACTGTACGGCCCGTACGGGAACGAAATCGTGGAGGGCGCGGTGGAGGAGGTGCGCCCCGATCGCCGCCAGATCCGCGTCGGCGGGAGATGGATCGACGCGGCGGACATCGTGGGGGCGGCGTACGACGGGGACGGCGGCTGAGACGGAAGGCTGGGAACGAAAAGGCTGAGAACGGAAAAGGGATGGCCAAATGACGGCCCGGGAGCGCGGATAGTGCCGCGGATCCCCGGGCCGTCAGCCTTTCCAGGCCAACAGGGCGTCCACGGGCGGGTGGTGGGATCCGAACGCCCGCACGAACGACGGATTGTTCGCGTCGTGGAAGCCCTTGAAGACCAGCACCCGGTAGCCGAGCTGCACAAACTCTTCCGGCTCCCAGCCGCTGCGGTGCGCCTGGTATTTTTGCCCGGCCATGCCGAAATGGTCGTATTCGCCCTGGGGGAACCAGCCGCGGGGCGTGAACACCACCACTCGCTGGACGGCGACGGTCTCAGCCATCCGCAGGAGCTTCAGGCCGTCCGCCTTGGTGAAATGTTCGATCGCGTCATTCAAAAGCACGGTGGAAATCGTCTTGGGCAAAAACAGCTTGTCAAGATTCATCGCGTCCGCGTGGATCGGGATGACGCGGGGCGAGCGGTCCTGCCGGTTTTCGAGGTAGGGACGGTGAATGTCCAGGGCGAGCACGACCTGGCTGTCGAAGTGCCGCGCCATCAGGCAAAGGCCGCAGCCCACGTCGAGCAGGCTGAAGGACGGATTGATCAGGCTTTGCAGCGCGCCGATCAGGTCTTTGCTGTAGGTTTCGGTGATCATCGGAGTCCTCCCGTATCTTCGCTTGGTGCGTTTCTTCCATCCTATGCTGAGCCGCCGGAGCCCGTCCGGGCCGCGCCGGACCGAAAAATCCACGGATGGCGCCGGCGGTTTGTCCAAACTCTCGTAAAGGGATTTTCATAGAGTGAAGCATCCCTGCACGGAAGGAGGTGGATTCGAATGCCGAGATTTCTCGACCTGCAAACGTCGATGAACTCCAGCCTGTTCGGCGCCCCGGGCACGCTCATGTCCGCCGACGAAACCAACCCCGACCAGTTCGGCGGCATCGGCCTGGAAACGCAAAACGTGCCCAATCCGGTCGTGGACCTGTCCGGCACCATCGGCGTTTCCGGCGTGGCGGGGACGACGTTCGCCATCCGCATCGTGCGCAACTCGCCCACCATCGCCGGCACGATCATTTACACGGCGGTGCACAGCACGACCGGCAACCCGGTGGACCTCGTTTCCTTCAGCGCCCAGGACCTGGGAGCTCCGGCGGGGCTCTTGACCACGTACGCGGCGTTTGTCAACACGGTGACCGGTTCCGTCATCACCCGCGTCGGTCCGGAGGTTTTCTACGGCATCGCCGCGGAAGGCTGACCGGGAAGCAAGTTGTACGGCCATACGCCGTATGACTTGTTTTCCCGTACTTATCCATACATCACATCCGCAGAACAAACTAAAGGAGTGTGCGGCGTGATCACGATCAGCCTTTGCATGATTGTCAGGGACGCGGAGCGGACGATCGCGCGGTGTCTCGATTCCGTCAAGGACGCGGTGGACGAGATCGTCGTCGTCGACACGGGTTCCGCGGACCGGACCCGGGAAATCGTGCGCCGGTACACGGACCGGATTTACGATTTCGCCTGGATCGACGATTTCGCCGCCGCGCGCAACCATTCGTTCAGCCTGGCCACCCAAGGCTACATCCTCTGGCTGGACGCCGACGACTATTTGGCCGAAGAGGACCGGGACAAGCTCATCGAGCTGAAAAAGACTCTCGATCCCCGCATCGACGCCGTGTGCATGCTCTACTACCTGTCGTTCGACGCCCGCGGCCTTCCGGTCATGGCTATCCGTCGCAACCGGCTGGTCAAGCGCAGCCGCAATTTCCGGTGGCACGATCCGGTGCACGAGTACCTGGCGGTGGGCGGGAACATCCTGTTTTCCGACATCGCCGTCCGGCACGGGCGGGAAGAGCCGCACACCGAACGCAACCTCGGCATTTACGAAAGGCGCATGGCGCGCGGCGAAACGCTGTCGCACCGGGACCTCTTTTATTACGCCAACGAACTGACCGAACTCAAGCGCTACGAGCAGGCGATTGAAACGTACCTGCGTTTTTTTGCGGAACCCGTGGACAACGTCGAGGACAACCTCGCCGCCTGCGACAAGATCGCCCACTGCTTCCGGGAGCTGGGCGACCGGGAAAAGGAGCTCATGTACCTGCTCAAATCCTTCGAGTACGACGTGCCGCGGGCCGATTTTTGCTGCCGCATCGGCTATCATTTTCAGGAAACCGGCAAGTACCGGCACGCGATTTTCTGGTACGAGACGGCGCTCAAGCTCGGCAAGCCGGAACACTGCATGGGGGCGGTCAACCTGTCGTGCTGGACGTACCTGCCGCATGTTCTCCTGTGCATTTGCTACGGCAAGGTCGGCGAAATGCAAAAAGCCTACGAACACAACGAAATCGTGCGCTCGTATTTTCCCGACGATCCCAACGTGCTGGACAACAAAAGGAAGCTGGAAGAAATCCTCGGGCGGGCGAAACCGTCGTGATCACCAGCATCATCATTCCCGTGCACAACCAGCTCGCCCTGACCCGGCTTTGCATCGGCAGCATCCGGGAGCATACCCGTCCCGGCAGCTACGAGCTCATCGTCGTGGACAACGGATCGACCGACGGGACGGCGGAGTGGCTGGAGCGCCAGCCGGACGTGCGCCTGATCCGGTGCGCGGAAAACGAGGGGTTTCCCGCCGCCTGCAACCGGGGGCTGGCCGCGGCGACGGGCGACAATATTTTGCTGCTCAACAACGACACCGTCGTGACCCCGCGTTGGCTGGACAATCTGCTCGGCGCCCTGCACAGCCGCGCGGAGATTGGCGCCGTGGGTCCCGTCACCAACGCGGCGGCCTACCACACCTCCATTCCGGTGTTCTACCGGAATCTGGAGGAGATGCGGAGCTTCGCCGATGCGCACAACCGTCCGGACCCGGCCAAATGGGAAGAGCGCGTGAAGCTGATCGGCTTCTGTCTGCTGTTCAAACGGGAAGCGTTCGAGAAGGCGGGGTTCCTGGACGAGCGGTTTGCCCCCGGCAATTTCGAGGACGACGACTATTGCCTGCGCATCCGCCTGGCCGGATACCGGCTTTTGCTATGCAGGGACACGTTCATCCACCATTTCGGCAGCGCCTCGTTCCGGGCGGGAGGCCCGCAGGCCTTTGCGGAGCTGATGCGGCGCAACGAGGAAAAGTTTGCGGCGAAATGGGGGTTTTCGTCTGTCGGGGCCTGCGCCCTCCACGAAGACCTGATCGCTTTGGCGGACGTCCCGAAGGAAGGGACGCCTTGCATCCTGGATGCTTCCTGCGGCTGCGGCGCGACGCTGCTCGGACTTTTGCGGCGGTTTCCGGATGCCCGGCTGTACGGTCTGGAGCGCAACAGAGAAGCGGCCCGGGTCGCCGGAGCGGTCCTTGCCGGCCGGGCGCAGGTGCGGACGCCGGATCCCGGCCGGGACGACGCGGGATTTCCGCCGGCTTTTTTTGACCTGATCCTGTTCGGCCTCGGGTGGGAGAAGCTGCGGCGCCCGCGGGAGACACTCCGCAGCCTGGCCGCGAGCCTGAAGCCGGAAGGGGTCCTCTTGGCCCGGTTTCACAACCCCCATCACCACCAGATGATCTTCAGCCTCCTGGACGGAAACTGGCCCTACGCCCATTTGTACGGCATGACGCCGGCGGCGGACGAACCGGTCCGGTTCTGGACGCCGAGGGAAATCGGGGAACTGTTCCGGGAAGCGGGCTTCGGGCACGTGGCAGCAATTCCGCAAGCCTGGCCGGTTTCGGCGGAGGACGAACGCTTTCTGCTCATGCTGTGCCGTCTTGTCCGCGGACGATTTCGCGGGCTCGTTCCGGAAGATCGGATAAACGGCCTCCTGGAACAGCTATGGGACCGCTTTGCCGCCGCCGGCTATCTGGTCCGGGCTTCCCGGGAAGCGCCGCCGGCCGCCTCAGGCCAATTCGACGCGCCGGCGTCGAGGCGCCTGAAGTTTCTTCTGCGCCGCATCGAATGGGACGTGGACCGGCAGCGGAGCCTGGAGGCCGTCGTCCGGATGGCGGCGGAAGGAACCGTCGGCTTCGGGGACATCGGGCGCGTCGCCTCGCGGGACCTTGTGCGGGCGGAGGAGACGATGCGCCTTTTGGCCGAAGCGTTTCGCGAGAGGGGACTGGCGGCGTCCGCGGAGGAATTTCCGGCGCGGGCAGAAGGAGAGCCGGAAGACGACCGGAAAGGAGTTTCAAAGCCGTGAACGAGCGCAAAATCGCTTTTATCACCTGCGTCAATGATTGGGAAATGTACGCGGAGGCGGTCCGGTTCATCCGCGCCCTGGACGTCCCCGCCGGGTACGCGGTGGAACTGGTGCCGGTGGAGGGGGCGTCCGGCATGGCACAGGGGTACAACGCCGGCATGCGGTGCACCGACGCCAAATACAAGGTGTATTTGCACCAGGATACGCTGATCGTGCACCGGCGCTTTCTGCACGACCTGCTCGCCCTTTTCCGGAGCAGGCCGGATGTGGGCCTCGTCGGCATGGTCGGTGCCGTGACGCTCCCGCCCGGCGGCGTATGGTGGGAAAGCCGCGACCTGGCCGGCAAGGTGTACGAGAGCCACACCGGGCGCATGGAACTGTTGTCGTTCGGGGAGCCGCCGGCGGAACCGGAGCGGCGCGGGGCGGAGCGGGCCGGCGAGCAACCGGCGGGGGAGGAGGGGGCTCGACCGAAAAGGACCGGGCCAGCCGGGGCGCGGGCGGAGGCGATCCGGGCGGTGGAAGTCGCGGTGGCGGACGGCTTTCTGCTGGCCACGCAGGCGGATTTGCCCTGGCGGGAGGATCTGTTTCCCGGATGGCATTTTTACGACGCCTCGCAGTGCTTGGAATTTTGGAAAAGCGGCCTGAAGGTCGTCGTGCCGCACCAGCGGGAGCCGTGGTGCCTGCACGACTGCGGGCCCGTGCGCACCGGATATGCCTTTGCCGACGCGCGGGAACGGTTTTGCCGAATCTATCAGGGAGCATAACGCAAAGTCATTTCGCCCGGACCCCGAGATCCTTCAGCATGCCGAGAAACGCCGCGCGGAACCGTTCCATGGAAAAATGTTCTTTCAGCCGCCGGTACGCCTCCTCGACCACCTTCCGCCGGAGTTCCGGGTTTTCCATCAGCCTCAGCACCGCCCGCGCCGCCTCTCCCGGACTGCCCAGCTGGTAGTACAGCCCGGTCCGGCCGTCGATGACGGACTGCCGCACCCCGTCGGAATCGGAAGTGACGACGGGGCAGCGGCAGGCCATCGCTTCCAGCACGCCGTAATGCACCGACTCCACCCGCGACGTCGCCAGCAGCGCGCCTCCCGAATCCGCCACCTTGGACAGGAAGTCCGGCATCATCCGGTTCCGGACGTTGGAGTACAGCTCCGTATGCGGTCCGAGTCCGAGCCCGTCCAGCGCCTGGCAGAATTCCGCGCGTTCCGGCTCCGGCGCCAGCGACAGATCCCCGAACATCATCAGCCGCAGATTCCCGGTGCGGTTCAAAATTTCCCGCCCGGCCAGCAGAAACTCCCGCCAGTTCTTGTTCGCCTCGATCCGCCCGATCCAGGCGACGATCGGAGGCGATGATGCGCCCTTCGGCCGGTAGTGGAACCGTTTCAGGTCGAAGGGCACCGGCATGGTGTACAAAGGCTTGCGCGGCCAGATTTCCTTCGCCAGTCCGATCAGGTGCGGCGCCGGCGGCACCATGACCGCGTCTGCGTATTGATCGACATACGTCCGGGCCATCGCCATTTGTTCCCTCGCCCGTTCCATCGAACCGAAGCCCTGAATCTCGAAGACGACCGGATTGCGAAAGCCCAGCTCCCGCACAAGTCCCAGATGCTCGAAAACGGTGGTGACGACGAGGGCGTCGTAGCGGTCGCTGAAAAGCGCCCGCCGCAAATGGTCCGGCCCGTATCCGACGAAGACGGGAATGCCGGCGGCGTTGCCCAGCCCCGCGCCCGGAAAACAGTAGTGAAAAGCGCTGTCCACGCCGCCGTCCAGCAGCGCCCAGTAGCGGTGACGGTTCAGCGTTTCCATCCCGCCGCTCGGGATGACAAAGTGAAACAGGATCTTCAAGCGATCACCTCCGCCTCCCGCGCCTCAAATGCGGCCCATGGCGAGATAGCGGTCGAGCAGCTGCCGCAGCCGGACGCCGTAGCGCGCCTGGACGAGGCCGATTTCCCCCACGATGTGCGGCCAGTGTTTCCGGGTGCCCATGTCGTCGTGCCACCGGTAGGCGGTCAGCGGTTCGTCCAGGAAGGCGAACGATTCTCCGGCCAGAATGGCGCGAATCCAGAGGTCGTAATCGTGGGTGTACAACAGCGTCTCGTCGAACCCGCCCAGCTCGAGAAACAGATCCTTCCGCATCATGATGGTGCAGCCGTTGACCGGACAGCACGACAGAAAGGAAGTGATGAATTCCCGCTCGGTGCGGAATTTGACCGCCGCCCGCATGGCGGTGATCGCGCCGGACGCGTCCATGTTGTGGAAATCGGTGTGGCTGATCCGGTATCCGTTTTTCTCCATGAACCGAACCTGCCGTTCGATCTTGCGCGGATAGAACCAGTCGTCGGAGCTGAGCCAGGCGATATAGGTGCCGGAAGCCATCCGGAACCCGTGGTTCAGCGCGCTGCCCGTGCCTCCGTTTTGCTTGCCCAGGTAATGGATCCGGTCGAGGAACGGTTCGATTTTGTCCTGGTGCCGCGTGGAACCGTCATCGACCACGATGACCTCCAGGTTTTCGTAGGTCTGCTGGAGCGCGCTGGCGATGGCCTGATCCACGTAGGGGCAGTTGAAAAACGGAATGACGATGGAAACGGTGGGCTGCATGGCGGTCCGACCTCCTTGTTTTTTTAGCCGAAAATGCCCTTGATCCACGTCCAAAGCCGCCCGCGGAACGCCTCGATGCCGAACGCCCTCCGCGCCGCCAGGCGGTTTCGCCTTCCCGTCCGCCGTCTGAGGCGGGGATCCGCGGCCAGCTCCGCCATCCGCTCCGCCAGTCCGGCGACGTCCCCGGCCGGGACGAGAAATGCCGCGTTGCCCGTCTCCTCCAGCACTTCCGCCAGGCCCCCCGAGCGGTAGGCGACCACCGGCTTGCCGAAGGCGAGCCCTTCCAGCGCGGTCATCGCAAAGCCCTCCGGGATGAGGCTCGGCACCACGACGACGTCCGCCGCGGGATACAGCTCCTCCGTCCGCGGGTGAAAGCCGGCCACGATGAACCGGTCGCCGATGCCCCCGGCGTCCGCCTTGAGCAGGCAGTCCCTGAAATAGGGCGGATCCGAAGGATGGCCGACGGCCAGAAAATGGACGTCCGGAAAACGGGGGGCCACCCGCAGGGCGGCTTCGACGAAATGTTCCAGCCCCTTGGCCGGGAACAGCTCCGCGGCGATGAACATCATGAGCACGTCCGATTCCGCAAGGCCCAGCCGCTCCCGGAGGCGAGCGCGCAGGGAGGACCGGAGCCGCTGACGGCCCGGCGATCCCGGAGTTTCCGGCTGTTCCGGCTGTTCCCGGGGTTCCGGCGGTTTCGGCCAGGCCGGATACAGCATCGCCAGACGGTCCGGCGGCTTCAGGCCGCCAAACGGCTCCAGCGCCGCCCGCGAAACGCCGGCGATCCGGTCGGCCCGGCCGGCGATCCATCCGGAGGACAGCCCGCGGAACGACCCTCCGGCCATGATCTCCGTCACCATCCACGCCACCGGGATGCCCAGGGCTTTGGCCGCCATGGCCGGGAGCGGGTTGATGCAGGTAAACGGCATGACGAGATCCGGGCGGTGACGGCGGAGCAGCGCCGTCACCGGATCGAGCCTGGCCGCGGCGGCTTGTTCCACCGCTTCCGGCAAGCCGGGCCAGGGCGCGGCCAGCCCGGGGAAAATCGGGTAGTCCGCCGTGACGGTCTCCAGGCCCCGGGCCGCCGCCTCCGCCGCCAGCATGCCGCCGCCGGGCGTCACGACGACGCAGTCGGCCAGCGGGCGCAGTTCCCCGGCCACGAGCAGCAGAAATTTCTCCGCCCCGGTGATCCGGTCTGGCCGGCAAATATGCGAAAACAGCAGGATTTTGGGTTTGCGGGAAAGGGAAGGGTTGGTCATACCGCATCATACGGGGTGCGTGCGGTGTCCGGCACAGCGGATGGCCCCCGGCATCCGGCCAGGTTCCGCGGCCGGATTGCCGGGCAGCTCCGGCTTTCGGCACGGGGCGGCGCCGCGGAGAGTTAGTGTAAAATCTCCGTGGGTGTAGGAATTGGAAAAAGCGGATATAGAAAAAGAGCTTCTCCCTTGGTAAAGTGATGTTTGCACACAACACACCAGGATGGAGGAAGCTCCTGTGAGCCACTTTA
>Ga0310826_101055_pt1 | contig 17319 bp, 12 predicted proteins | sample WT_ome_FD_201306 | JGI IMG/M metagenome (GOLD analysis project Ga0310826, IMG submission 201306) | Sorghum-adapted microbial communities enriched on wild type (WT) sorghum from Joint BioEnergy Institute, Emeryville, California, United... ... | reverse complement strand
ACGAAGACCTCCGAGGAGAGTTGGTGTGGTAGCAGCTCCACACTCACTCGGAGGTCTTCACCCCTTGTGGATCTCCAACAGTCGTGTCCCTGTCACCAACCTCTGTGGGTAGTACACCTAGATCGACACGGGGTCGGCCCCGGGTCCCGACGGGTCAGGCCTCCTCGAGGGCGACCCGGGCGTGCACCCGTCGCAGTGGCGCCGGGGACCACCAGGCGATCCGGCCCAGCAGGCGCATCGACGCCGGGACGAGCACGCCCCGCACGAGGGTGGCGTCGATGAGGATCGCCAGGCCCGCCCCGAGGCCGAACATCTGCAGGAAGCTCACGCTGCTCGTCCCGAAGGCGAAGAACGTCACCGCCAGCAGCCCGGCCGCCGTCGAGACGATGCGCCCGCTGCGGGCCAGTCCGTCGGGCACCGCCTGCCCGGTGGGCCGCCCGGCGTCGTGCAGCTCCTTGATCCGCGACAGCACGAACACCTCGTAGTCCATGGACAGCCCGAAGGCGATGCAGAACAGCAGCACGGTCATCGATACGTCCATGGGGCGCGGGGTGAACCCGAGCACCGAGGCGAGGTTCCCCTCCTGGAAGATCCAGGTGAGGATGCCGAGCGTGCCGGACAGGCTGAGCCCGTTGAGCAGGATCGCCCGGAACGCCTGCACCACGCTGCCGGTGAACAGGAACAACACCACGATCGTGGTCAGCAACACCAGGCCCACCGCCAGGGGCAGCCGGTCGGCGATGGACTGCTTCGTGTCGACGAGCGCGGCGCTGGCTCCGGTCACGAGGAAGCCGGTGTCGTCGGGCCCGGGCAGGCCCCGGATGGTCCGCACCAGGTCCTGGGCGGCGCCGGAGTCGGCCGGCACAGCGGTGACCACGGTGAACCGCTGGGCACGGGCGGTAGCGAGCGAGGGGTCGGCCGAGCCCGGGAGGGCCGTGCCATCGACGTACGTACCGGCGCTGCTGGTCACGTGGGCCACGTCGGGCAGCTGCGACAGCGTCCGGGCGAACTCGGCCACCCCGGTTGGCCCAGCCGGCCCGGTGGTCACGATCTCGATGGGCGTGTCGGCGTTGCCGCCGAACCGGCTGGCCAGCGCGTCGGCGACCTGCCGGCTGGCCGTGGTGTCACGCAGGACGTTCTGGTCGGGAATGCCGAACGTCACGCCGAGCAGCGGGCTGGCGGCGAGCAGGAGCAGGGCCACCACGGGCAGCCCGATCAGGCCGGGTCGGCGCATCACCCGCCCGGCCAGCCGGCCCCAGAAGGGCGACGGCGCCCCCTGCAGCCGCCCGCGACGGTCGGCCGCGCTCCCCCGGCGCCCCGGCAGCCGCACCCGGCCGGCGTTGACCCGGTGTCCGAGCACCGCGAGCAGGGCCGGCAGCAGCACCAGCGCGCCGAGCGCCGCGATGGCCACGACCCCGATGCCGGCGTAGCCGAAGGAGCGCAGGAAGTACTGCGGGAAGACGAGCAGCGCGGCGAGGGCGGCCATGACCGCGACCGCGGTGAAGATGACCGTACGCCCGGCGGTCGCGACCGTCCGCGCCACCGCCTCGGCCACGGTGTCGCCGGCCGCGAGCTGTTCCCGGAACCGGTTGACCAGGAACAGCGCGTAGTCGATGCCCAGGCCGAGCCCGAGGGCGGTGGTGAGGTTGATCGAGAAGACCGACACGTCGGTGATCGAGCCGAGGATGGCCAGCTCGGCGAAGGTGCCGAGGATCGCCACCCCGCCCACGGCCAGGGGCAGCAGCGCCGAGACCACGCTGCCGAAGGCGACCACGAGCAGCAGCAGGGTCAGCGGCACCGCGATCGCCTCGGCGAGGGCGAGGCTGCGGGTCACCGCGCCGGTCACGTCGTGGTTGATGCCCAGTTGCCCGCCGGCGAGCACGCTCACGGTGCCGTGCTCACCCGAGTACCGCTCGATGATCGCCTCCGCCCGATCCTGGATCTCGGTGTCGTCGCCCTCGACCCGGGCGAGCACCAGCGCGTCGGTCCCGCCTTCCGAGCGCAGGACCGGCGCCGCGCTGGTGAAGTAGGAGACGACCTCGGAGACGTACGGCTCGGCGGCCAGGGCCTCGGTGAGCGCCACGCCGTCGGCCTGGACAGCGGGGTCGTCGACCGTGCCGGCGCGCGGGGTCACCATCAGCACGAGGTTGAGGCGGCCGCCGAACTGGCTCTCGATGATCTGCTCGGCCCGGCTCGACGGCGAGTCGGGGTCGTCGAAGCCGCCGTTGCGAAGCTGGCCGAAGGCGCCCGCACCGAGCACCGCGGCCCCGACCAGGAGCAGGCCGCTGAGCACGAGCAGGAGCCGGGCGCGTCGGGCTACGAACGCGCCGTACCGATAGAGCATCAGTCCCCCTGATGTTAACGACGTAAACTATGTTGGCGCCGTCAACTTAGAGGGCAGATGCTAACACTGTCAACATTGGTGCTGAGGCGACGCTGAGTCCGAAGCCGATGCTGGGTTATGGTCAAAGATCCCGACACCCAGTCCGGTCGCGCGTCCCCTAGCGCGCAACCCCACCGCAGGGCCGAGCTGCAGCGATGAAGCGTCCCAGCTACCACCACGGCGACCTGGCCAACGCCCTGACCGCCGCCGCGATCCAGCTCGCCCGGGAGGGTGGGCCGGACGCGATCGTGCTCCGGGAGGCGGCCCGAAAGGTCGGCGTCTCGGCCACCGCCGCCTACCGGCACTTCGCCGGGCACGGCGACCTGTTGTGCGCCGTGCAGCAGCGGGCAATGGACGAGCTGGCCACGGCCATGCGCTCCGCGCTGGCCGCCACCGGTCCGGAGTCGGACCCCCGGGCCGAGGCCATGCGCCGGCTGCGGGCGCTCGGCCTGGCGTATCTACGGTTCGCGCTGGCCGAGCCCGGGCTGTTCCGCACCGCCTTCTGCCGACCGCAGCCGGGGAAGGCGAACCCGCCCGACCAGGCAGACATCGCGCTGGCCGGTCCCTACCAGATGCTCCTCGACTGCATCGATCGATTCGTCGACGCGGGGATCCTGGCCCCCGAGCGCCGACCATGGGCCGAGTACTTCGCCTGGTCGTCGGTCCACGGCCTGGCCATGCTCCTGCTCGACGGCCCCCTGCGGCTCTGCCCGCCGCCGGAGCAGGACCGCATCATCGACCGCGTCCTCGATGGCGTGGCGACCGGCCTCACCGCCTCCTGACGCCCGACGTCGGCTGACCCGGTCAGCCCGTACGGCGGCGGGTCGTCGTGGCGGGCCGTCGGGGCGTCGCGGAGGACCGCGCCGAACTCGCGGCCTTGGTGGCCGCCGCCTTGGCAGCTGCCGCTCTGGTAGCCGTCGCCTTGGTGGCCGCCGTCTTGGTAGGTGTCGCTTTGGCGGCCGTCGCCGGGGAACGCCGGGTGGTCGACGTCGGCTCGGCCGCCGTGGCCGTACGCATGGGTCGCCGCCGCCGGCTCGGAGCGGGCCAGGCCTCGGCGAGCAGCCGGCGGGTGTCCTCCAGCAGCTGAGGCAGGGTCTTGGTGCGGCCGATCACCGGCATGAAGTTCGTGTCGCCGGACCACCGCGGCACGATGTGCTGGTGCAGATGGGCGGCGATGCCCGCCCCCGCGACCCCGCCCTGGTTCATGCCCAGGTTGAACCCGTCCGGGTTGCTGACCCGCCGGATCACGGTCATCGCGATCTGCGTCATCCGGGCGAGTTCCAGGGTCTCAGCCTCATCGAGGTCGGGATAGTCGGCGACGTGCCGGTAGGGGTTGATCATCAGGTGCCCCGGGTTGTACGGGAACCGGTTGAGCACGGCGTAGACCCGCTCGCCCCGGGCCACGATCAGACCGTCCTCATCGGAGAGTCCCGGCGCCCGGCAGAACGGGCAGCCGGTCGGGCTGTCGTACCCGTCCGGCGGGGCCGTGTCACGGGTGATGTAGGCCATGCGGTGCGGCGTCCACAGCCGCTCGAGCCCGTCCGGTACCCCGACGTCCACCCGCTTCGGCCCGCCCCTGACCACCGACTGCTCCCTCCGTAGCCCATCCGGTCGGTACCCCATCCGGTCGGCCGGTTCATGCTACCGACCCGGCCGGGCCGCGCGGCCGTGATCCTCACGCCGGCCCCGCCGGTTGGGGCCCCGGTCATTCCGCCCCGCTGACCGCAGCCGGACACCCTGACCCGCGCACCGCGGCGGGCGACCAACCCGCGCACCGCGGCGGGCGACCGACCCGCGGACCGCGGCGGGGCGACCGCGTCGCCACCGCGACGCGAGTGCCGGCCGCTCGGTCGGCAACCGGACGACGGCTCGGGGCGCCGAGGAGACCGACGACGCCCCGAGCCGAGAGCTTCAGGCGGCCGCGGAGGGACCTTCGTTCGTGCGCGAGCGGACGATCGACACCACGTGGTCCACGGCCTCGTCGACGGGCACCCCGTTGCGCTGCGACCCGTCGCGGTAGCGGAACGAGACCGTACCGTCGGCGACGTCCTGATCGCCCGCGAGCACCATGAACGGGACCTTCTGCTGCTGCGCGGTGCGGATCTTCTTCTGCATCCGGTCGTCGGAGTCGTCCACCTCGGCCCGGATTCCCTCGGCCCGCAGCTTGTCCACAAAGGACTGCAGGTACGGCACGTGGTCGCTGCGAATCGGGATGCCGACCACCTGCACCGGGGCCAGCCAGGCCGGAAACGCCCCGGCGTAGTGCTCGATGAGTACGCCCATGAATCGCTCGATCGAGCCGAACTTGGCCGAGTGGATCATCACGGGCCGCTGACGCGAGCCGTCGGCCGCCTGGTACTCCAGGCCGAACCGGGCCGGCTGGTTGAAGTCGTACTGGATGGTCGACATCTGCCAGGTCCGGCCGATGGCGTCCCGGGCCTGCACGCTGATCTTGGGCCCGTAGAACGCCGCCCCACCCGGGTCGGGCACGAGCTTGAGCCCCGACTCGAGCGCCACCTGCTCCAGCACCGCGGTGGCCTTGGCCCACTCCTCATCCGAGCCCACGAACTTCTCGGGCTTCGAATCGTCCCGGGTGGACAGTTCCAGGTAGTAGTCGGTCAGCCCGAAGTCCCGCAGCAGGCTCAGCACGAAGTTGAGCAGGTGCCGCACCTCGTCGGGCGCCTGCTCCGGCGTGCAGTAGGAGTGCGAGTCGTCCTGGGTGAGCCCGCGCACCCGCGTCAGGCCCTGCACCACGCCCGACTTCTCGTACCGGTACACGGTGCCGAACTCGAAGAACCGCAGCGGCAGCTCCCGATACGACCGCCCCCGGGAGCGGTAGATCAGGTTGTGCATCGGGCAGTTCATCGCCTTGAGGTAGTAGTTCGCGCCCTCCATCTGCATAGGCGGGAACATGGTCTCGGCGTAGTACGGCAGGTGCCCCGAGGTGTGGAACAGCCCCTCCTTGCTGATGTGCGGGGTACCGACGTACTGGAAGCCCTCCTCGATGTGCCGGCGGCGTACGTAGTCTTCCATCTCTCGCTTGATGACGCCGCCCTTGGGGTGGAACACCACCAGCCCCGAGCCGATCTCGTCGGGGAAGGAGAACAGGTCCAGCTCGGTGCCGAGCCGCCGGTGGTCGCGCCGGGCCGCCTCCTCCAGCAGGTGCAGGTACTCCTTGAGCGCGTCCTTGGTCGGCCAGGCGGTGCCGTAGATGCGCTGCAGCTGCGGGTTCTTCTCCGACCCGCGCCAGTAGGCGGCGGCCGACCGGAGCAGCGAGAACGCCCCGATCAGCTTGGTCGACGGCAGATGCGGACCCCGGCACAGGTCGCCCCACACCCGCTGGCCGGTCTTGGGGTCGATGTTGTCGTAGATCGTCAGCTCGCCGCCGCCGACCTCCATGACCTCGGACGAGTCGAGGCCGGTCGACCCGCCCTGGTCCGCCCCGATGTCGCCCTTGATGTCGACGAGCTCGAGCTTGAACGGCTCGTCGGCCAGCTCGGCCTTGGCCTCCTCCACGCTCGCGAAGCGCCGCCGCCGGAACACCTGGCCCGACTTGATGATCTCCTGCATGCGCTTCTCGAGCTTGGCCAGGTCCTCGGGCTGGAACGGCCGGGCCACCTTGAAGTCGTAGTAGAAGCCGTTCTCGATCGGCGGGCCGATGCCCAGCTTCGCCTCGGGGAACACGTCCTGCACGGCCTGGGCCAGCACGTGCGCGGTCGAGTGCCGCAGCACGGACAGGCCGTCGGGCGAGTCGATCGCCACCGGCTCGACGTGGGTCTCGACCGCCGGCGTCCAGTCGAGGTCGCGCAGGCGGCCGGTCTCGTCGCGCACCACGACGATCGCCTTGGGGCCGGTCAGGGGCAGTCCGGCCGCCTTCACCGCCTCGGACGCCGTCGTCCCGGCCGGGACGACAACGCGGTCGACCACGGCGGTGGGCTCACGGGATCCAGACACGGTGAACTCCTTCAACGGGTACGGCCGGCACGCGGGCGCGCCGGGAACGGGCACTGGCGATGCTAGTCGCCGGCCCGGACCCGGCGTGCCCAAGGTGAGCGATGTCGTCAGCCGCGTTTCCAGAACGCCCGCGGCTGGCTCGGCCCGGGCCCGTCGCCGGGGCCGGCGTCTTGACCCGGACCGGCCTCCTGCTCCGGGCTGGCGGGGGCGGTGCCGGCCGCGAGCGCATCGAGCACGGCCAGCGCCCGGTCCCACAGCCGCGCCAGCTCGGCCCCGGACACCCCGGCGAGCCGGTCCTCGGCGAGGTCGGCCACGAGGGACCGTACGGCCGTCACCGCCCGGCCCTCCCCGAACGTCTTGACGAAGGCGGCCAGCCGGGTGCCGAGGTCGGCCAGCAGCTCACGCCGCTCGTACTCGGGCGCCTCCGCAGCCGCCCGCAGCCGCTCCGCCTCCTGCACGGCGACCTCGCGGACGGCCTGCGGCACCCCGTCCGGCGTCAGCCCACCTCCCAGCGTCACCTCCGCCTCGATGGCCCCCCAGCCGGGCGGGACGGCGGCCGCGTCGGCCGGGCGCGGAGCGCCGGTCGCGTGCTTGCGCCGGAAGAGCGGCAGGCCACGAGGCGCGGCCGCCGGCCGGGGCATTCCGCCGACCATGGGCGCCGCCCCCGGCGCGGGCATGGCCGCCGCCGTGAGGAGCATTCCCGGCGCTCGGGGCGCTTCCCAGCCCGACGGCAGCTCCACGGGCTGCACCACCCGGTGCGGCTCGCCACCCTCGGCGACCACCCGCTCGTCGACCGCCACCCAGGCGGTGAACCGGCACAGCACGCCGTACCGCAGGGAGGTCGCCACAATCGTGCGCTCCAGCTCGTCACCGCCCATGCCGTACGGCAGGCTCGCGTAGCGGTCCTCCAGGTCCCGCAGGTGGGCCCGGGCCCAGACCGCCGTGAGGGTCTCGTCCCGTACGGTCACGCCGGGCACGCGGATCGACCACGGGTCACCCGGTCGGGTCCGTCCGGTCACCACCGCCGTCACGGACGCCCCGGGGTCGGTGGTGCTCGCCCGGTACCGCCCGGTCACCACGAGCGGGGCCCCCGGGAACAGGTCGGGCAGCGCGATCGCCGTGGGGTCCACGCCGGCCGCGGGCCGGGGCGATACGGTCTCCGGCTCGATCAGCAGCCCGTCGACGGTCAGCCGGAGCCCGGTGACCACGGGCGCACCGATGCGTCGATGAATGTGGTCCATGGCCTCGTCGAGGCGGTCCTCGCTCTCGACCAGCTCGCACCGGCCCCCGCCGAGCGCGGCGAGCCGGCCCAGGAACCCGGCGTTGACCGCCTGGTCGATGCCGACGGTGTGCACCCGGATTCCCGCGATCTTCGCGGCGGCTTGGGCGAGGATCTGGTCCTCGTTGCCGACCTGGCCGTCGGTGACCAGCACCACCACCCGGTCCCGGGCCGATGCTCCTGGCGCCGGGGAATCGGCCAGCAGCCCGAGCGCCTCGGTGAGCGGGGCGAGCAGTTCGGTGCCGCCCCGGGCGTCCATCCTGGACAGGAACTCGACCGCGGCGTACCGGTTGCGATCGGTCGCGGGGTGCAGCCCGCGGCTCTGTTCGGCCCGAGGCGCACCATGCGCGTGGCCCGGGCCCTGCTCGGCCCGAGGCGCACCATGCGCGTGGCCCGGGCCCAGCCTCGTGGGGTACTCGACCCGGTCGTCGAAGGCGATCACCGCGAACCGGTCGGCCGCGGTGAGCGTGTCGACGATGCGGGCGGCGGCCCGGCGGGCGGCGACCATCTTCCAGCCGGACATGCTGCCCGAGCGGTCCAGCACGAGCACGACGTCGCGGGGTTTCGGCGGGGCCGCGGACACCGGCGGCAGGATGGTGAGCCGGAACGTCCCCTCGCCTCCGTCCGACCCGCCCTCGTCCCGGGTCAGCACGAGCGACTGAGCCGTCGCCGCGGGCGCGCCGGCCGCGGGCGCACCGGCCGCGGGCACGCCAACGCCGGGTGCACCCGTCTCCGAGCCGCCGTCGTCGCTCGACCGGCCGTACGCCAGGCGCAGGATGAAGTCGCGGTTGACCCGCTCCCCCGGCTGGATCTCGATGTGACTGCCCTCGCGGTGCACGGCGTGCAGGCTCGAACGGACGGTCTCCAGCGGCAGGCCGGCCGGGTCGATGTCCACTCCGATCGACAGCCGGACCGGATTCGGGAAGCCGGGCAGGAGCACGGGCGGGGTGATGCGGGAGGCGTCCGGGACGGCGTCGGTGTCGGGGGCCCATCCATCGCCCACACTGGACCCGATCGGGGTGCCGGGGATGTACCGGGGCGCCACGACCAGCGGCAGCCGGAACGTCGCCTCACCGTCCTCATAGGAGAGTGGCCCGATCAGGGTGAGCGCGACCGTGACCCGCTCGCCGGGCAGGATGTTGCCGACCCGCATGGTGAACACGTCGGGCCGTTCCTCCTCGGCGATGGCGGCCCGCTGCCCAGCCGCGATCGCCTTGTCGTACTCGGCCCGGGCCTCGGCCCGCTCCTTGAGCTGCGCGGTGACGGTCCGATCGGCCGCGGTCAACGTCATGGCGGTCACGGCCGCCCGGTCGGGCAGGGGGAAGATGTACGTCGCCTCGAGCGGCTGGTCGTGCGGGTTGTGGAATCCCTGGGTCAGCTCGATCCGGCTCACCAGGCCGGTGATGCGGGCCTTGACGTCGATGCTCTCCAGGGGCAGGTTGCCGCGCTCGGTCTGCAGGGCCCCCAGCCCTCGCTCGGACTGCTGGTCGGCCTCTGGCTCGGCCCCTGGGTGCTCGTCGATCGGTTCCACTCGCAGCGTTGTCATCTCCGGCTCCCTCCGTCGGGGTCGAGCAGGCCCCGGTCGGCCAACAGGTCGAGCAGCGGCCGGGCGGCCGCCGCGATGTCCGCAAGGTCGTGCGACGCCGGCTCGGCCGGCAGGAGCAGGGTCAGGCCACCCAGGCGTACCCCGTACACCCTCGGCACAGTGTCGCGGTCGCTGTCCACCCGCGCGGGGCCCTCCGCCACCTCCGGGCTCTCGCCAGCCGCCGGGCGTACGGCCCAGAACCGCTCCGCGCGCCCACCCCGGCTCGCCTCCGTGGATTGACGCCGGCCCGCCGGCATGGTCGTCGGCCTGGTCGGCGGCCCGTCCCCGGTCTGAGCCGACGCCGTGGTGCCCTCGTCGTCGGGGAAGCCGGCCGGCAGGGCCGCCACGGCGCGGAGCTGGTCGTCGGTGGCGCCGGCCAACCGCTGCTGGATCTGGGCCAACGGCAGCCCCTGCGCCTGCAGGCGCTTGACCGCCACCAGTTGCAGCAGGTGTCGCGGGCCGTAGCGGGCGACCCGGCCCGGCCCGATGGTCGGCCGGTCGAGCAGGCCGATCGTGGTGTACCAGCGGATCAGGCGCGGGTCGGGTACCTCCGTCACCCGCCCACTCGGCGCCCGGACTCCCCCTTCGGCCAGCACGCGGGCCGCCCGCTTGGCGAGCTCCGCCAACGTCCAGCCACCCATGCACCTCACAATGACAGTGTTACTTGACACTGTCAAATACGGCCGAGCCCTCACACACCGACCTCCCGCTGATCACGCGACGGCCCTGCCACTGATCACCGTGAGGCGTTCGCTCCCGTATCCGCGCACCACCGCCTCACCGCGATCACGCGTCAAGATCTCCGTGAGGCGATTGCGCACCACACGCCGTACGAACGCCTCACGGCGACCTTGGGGCGACCCACCACCCTCCAGATCGCTTGGGCTGACCCCATCACCCGCCCAGCGCGGCCCTATACCGAGAAGAAGTACTGGTCGATGTCGATCTGAGCGCCCGCGGCCGCGAGCCAGACGATCGCCTCGTACGTCAGGTGGATTCCCTGCGACTCGTGATCCTCTTCCCCGTTGACCTCTTGGACCACTTGCAGCGTGATGGTGGCGCTGCGCCGGCAGAGCTCCCAGCACCGGGCCGCGAGATCGTCCCCTAGGCCGGTGATCGCGGCCGACAGCTCCTGCATGCCGAAGTGGTCGATCCCGGGGGCGGCCAGGTCCAGCGCCCACAAATGGCGGTCGTGGACGTCTGGCGCGGGGCGAATGGGCGAGCGACGACGCCAGATGCGATCGGGGCTCCGGCCGAGAACCTCCGTGATCCGGTCGGGGTCCAGATCGTCGCTCGCGATGTTCAGATAGGCACGGATCACGGCGAACTCCCGAAGGTGTGGCGTGGGGACCACTGACCTATGGGACCGGTGAACTACTCCTCACAAACGCTGTTCATCCACTGAGCACAATCGGTACCGTCTGATCCGTAAACCTCAGCGTGGGCAACCAGGAGGTCCACCTCGTCATCACACCCGGCCGCTGCGGTCCCTCGGCGGCCGAGGCGCCGACCCACAGTGGACTCTCTACAGAAAACTCGCCCAAGGTGCCGAACAGTTCACGGTCCAACATGACCGGTCACAGTTCGCACCCTACCGCAGACGCGGCTGTCGAGGAAGCAACCGTCACCAAGACGCCAACTGACATTCACTGACGCATGCGTTCAACCCAACGACAACACCCGGCGATAGCCGCCGTTCACCGACTCAGACAACCACCTGGCCTCACGGCAACTGACGAACCTGAAACGGGTTTCCAAACTCACATGCCTGATTGTGATCAGGCCATTCGCGTCGGGGCCGATCCCGTGGACGAGCCGGGAGACGCACCGGAAAACGATTCCCACGCTATATAAAGATTGATGCAATCTAGTCGATGATAACGCTGCCCGGCCTTCCGGCCGCATACCGGACGTGCGGCCCGGCGTATTCGCTACGGCGCGCGATCCTGCATCTCCCAGGCGTGGTCGAGGACGTGCCAGGCGATGCGGCGAGCCGCGTACCGGACCGTCCACTTCTTCCCCGGTGCCACCCGTCCCCCGTCGGAGGGCTCGCCGAGCACCGCCGCAATCGCCAGCCGCTGCTCCTCGATGGCCGCCAGGTCGCCGAGCATCGGCGTGGGGACCCTGATGCCGATGCTGCGGGCGTACGCATTCTCCGCCTCCAGCACGTGGCTGACCATCTTGTCCCGGTCACGCCCGCCCCCGCGCGGACCCTTGCGCAGCTCGGCCGGGCTGGCCGCCACGACCTCGTCGAAGTACTCCCAGGCGGCGGTCACCAGGGCCGCGTACCGCTTGGCCTGCGGCCCCGTCACCGGCACCCGATCCGCCTCGAAGATCACCTCCGGAGCACCGAACGCCGTCGTGGCCCCGCCGGACATCCGCTCCCGCTCCCGCAGCGTGAACCGGACCGGCAACGGGTGCCCCGCCGCCTCGGTGACCGGCCGGTACCGCTCGGCGTACTCGGCCAGCGCCGCGAGCGCCGCGTCGGGGTCGCGGCCCGCCCGGCACCACCCGGGCCAGTCGAGCGCGCTGGCGAAGCACTTCTTGGGCGTGGTCTCGATCCCCACGGCGATGGTGGTCGGTGGCATGCTGCCGATCCTCGCAGCCGAGTCCGACAAGTTCCGCGCATCGTGCGAGACCAGAGCAACGACCCCCGCGGGATACCCGCGGGCCCCTAGTCTGGGCCCCGATGGAGGTCGCATGAGGAGCCAGGAGCCGCGCGACGAGCCTCCGCCCCGTCCGCCCACAGGTTCGGAGAACCCACCCGGACCGGACGCCCACGGCGGTCCGCGCCCGCCGGTGGGGCCGCCGGTCGATCCGTACGCTCCCTCGTCCGAGGGACGCCCCGAGGCTGCGCCCGAGCAGCCGCCCGAACCGCCACCCGGGCAGCCGCCCGAGACGTACGAAGGCGTCCCGTACTACCCGGATCCGTTCGAGCAGCCGTACCTGGCGGAGAGCCCGACTCTGCGGGGGCACCGCACCCCGCAGATGCAGCGCAACGCCGAGTACCACGAGGCGCAGCGGCGGGAGGCGCCCCCGTACCGGGCCGAGGCGATCGGCCGGTTCAAGTGGGAGGCGCCGGTGCAGACCATGCCGACCGACGTGATCTGGCCGATGATCTCGCGCGTGAAGCGCCGTCGGCGCAGCGACTGGCCCGTCCTGGTCTTCGCGCTCGTGGTGGCGGCGATCGTCACGATCGGCTGCTGCCTGGGCGGGTTCGCCGCCTTCTCCGCTTGGAACCCCTTCGAGGGCTCCCTCGGCTGAGCTCGCCCCGACGATCGCGCCGGCCCTGGCCAGGGTCCCGCCGACCGGGCTTACGTTGAGCTCGTCCCGCCGACCGGGGTTGCGGCCCGCCGAAATGGGTAGTCGGGCTCCCAGGCGACCGAGCACGCGGAACAAAACCAAGCACGCCGGAAGACCCAGCGCGCCGCCAGAGGTCCAGCGCGCCGGAAGCCCCGTCAACGCCGGGAGGTGGTCGGCCGTGGCTCGTCCCATCGCTGGTCAGGCGCGGCCCGTCGCGGGCCAGGAGCGGCCCAGCGCGGGCCAGGCGCGGCCCAGCGCGGCCCAGGTGCGCCCCATCGCGGGTCAGGTGGTGGTCCTGACCGGAGCCGGCTCCGGCATCGGCCGGGAGACCGCCCGTGAGTTCGCCCGCCACGGCGCGAACCTGGTGCTGACGGCCCGCAACGAGCAGGCGTTGACCAGCCTGGCCCGCGAGGTGGAGCGTCTCGGCGGCACCGCGCTGGTGGTGCCGACCGACGTCAGCGACTTCGCCCAGGTGTCGGAGCTCGCGGCGCGGGCGGTGCAGCGGTTCGGGCGCATCGACACCTGGGTCAACAACGCGTCGGTGTCCACCTACGGGACCGTCGAGCAGACCGACGTGGCGGAGATCCGGCGGGTGATCGACGTCAACCTGATGGGCGAGATCCACGGGATGAAGGCGGCGCTGCCCCACCTGCGAGAGAGCGGCGGCACGATCATCAACGTCGCCTCGACGCTGGGCAAGCGGGCGGTAGCGCTGCAGGCCGCCTACTGCGCCGCCAAGCACGGCGTGGTCGCCTTCGGTGAGGCGCTGCGCCAAGAGCTGCGCCACGACGGCGTACCGGTGCACGTGGTCGACGTCCTGCCGAGCTCGATCAACACCCCGCTGTTCGAGCACGCCCGGTCCAAGCTGGACGGTCTGCCCCGGCCTATCCCGCCCGTGTACGAGCCCCGGGTGGTGGCGGAGACGATCGTGGGCGTGGCCCGGCGGCCGGTGCGGCAGGTGTTCGCCGGTGGGGCCGGACGCCTGCTGGAGATCGGCCAGCGGATCAGCCCGGCGCTGGTCGACTGGTTCCTGGCCGGGCCCGGGCGCATCGTCGACACGCAGCGCTCCGACGAGCCCGACGACGGCCGGGACAACCTCGACGAGCCCAGTCTCGGTCCGGGCGGGTCCACGGGCCGGTTCGGCGAGCGGTCGAAGTCGACCAGCCTCTACACCCGATGGCTGGGCCTGCATCCGGCCCGCGGCCGTGGCCTCGCGGCGCTGGCCCTGGTCGCCGCCGTGGTGCTGCTGCGCCGCGTGGGGCGGCATCGGTGAGACCGGCCGACGGCGATGGACCCGCTGGACCGGCAATGACGCCGACGGCGATGGCTCGGGCCGGGCAGGTGGCGATGATTCGGTTGGGTAGGCGGCGATGAGGGTCAGCGACAGCCGGGTCCGGCCGGACCTGCTGTACGTCGCCAGCGGCTGGAACGTCCTGGTGACCGACGTCCACGGCCGCATCGCCGGGCGGGACCCGCAGGGGTTCTTCGCCGAGAACACCCGGGTGCTCAGCCTCGAACGCATCCTCGTCGACGGGCAGGAGCCGACCGCGTTCACCACCGCGAGCGTGGGCGAGCACACGCAGCTGTCGTACGCCGAGATCGGCGAGCGCGAGGTCCTCCCTCCGCAGGCGCGGTACCTGGTCGTGGAACGGTTTGTCGGCGAAGGACTGCTCACCCGGCTGACCGTGCTCAGCTACGCGGCCGAGCCCGCGCGCCTCACCGTCGGCCTGGAGGTGGCCGCCGACTTCGCCGACAGCGACGAGGCCGAGCGCGGCCGGCGCCAGCAGCAGGGCGAGGTCACCGCCGACTGGGACGGGTCGCGACAGGAACTGCGGTTCGACTACCACCATTCGGCGTTGTCCCGAGCGGTCGCGATCGCGGTGCGGGGCGCCGGGCCGGCCCGCTGGGACGGGCGCATCATCGAGATCGACCTGACGGTGCCGGCCCGGGGATCGTCCACTCTGGACATCCTGGTGGAGCCGATCGTCGACGGCGTCCGCCGGTTGGCCCCGCCGGCCAGCTATGCGGAACCCGACGACGCGGCCGGACGGGCCCGGGCGCGGCTGCGGGCCGAGATGACCCGGCTGCACAGCACCAATGTGGGCGTGGCCGCGACCTGGCGTACGGCGGTGGCCGACCTGGTCCGGCTGCCGCTGGGTGAGGAGCCTGGCCCGACCGCCCCTATGGCCGGGTTGCCGATCTACCAGCAGGTCTTCGGCCGCGACACGTTGACCATTGCCTGGCAGTCCCTGCTGGCCGGGCCAACGATGCTGCGGGACAGCCTGCTGCTGGGCGCCGAGTACGTCGGCCAGCGCATCGACGACTGGCGGGACGAGGAGCCCGGCAAGCTGCTGCACCAGGCCCGCCGGGGGCCGCTGTCCGCGCTGGGCATCGACCCGTTCACCGCGTACTACGGGGATTGGGCCACCCCACCGGACTTCCTGGTCTTCCTGGGCCAGTACCTGCTGTGGACCGGCGACCTGGCGACGGTGCGGCGGCTGGTGCCGGTGGCCCGCCTGGTCGCGAGCTGGCTCGAGCGGTACGCCGACCTCGACCGGGACGGATTCCTGGAGTACCACTGCCGGTCCCGGGCCGGGGTGAAGAACCAGGGCTGGAAGGATTCGGATACCGCTATCGTCGACGAGGCCGGCCGCATCGCCCCGGAGCCGGTCGCACCAAGTGAGCTGCAGGCGTACCACTACGCCGCGCTGCGTCACGGTGCCCTCGCGTTCGCGGCCACCGGGGACCGCGCGTACGCGGCCGAGTTGGTAGCCCGGGCGGCCCGGTTGCGGCGCCGCTTCCACCCGGCGTACTGGATGCCCGACCAGAACTGCTACGCCCTCGCTCTCGACGGCCGCAAACGCCAGGTCCGATCGGTGAACTCGAACGACGGGCACCTCATGGCGGCCGGCATCGTGCCGCCCCGGGTGGCGTGGACGGTGGCCCGCCGGCTGCTCGCCCCCGACATGTTCAGCGGTTGGGGCATCCGAACGCTGTCGGCGGATCACCCGGCCTACAACCCGTTCAGCTACCACCGGGGCAGCGTCTGGCCGGTCGAGGCGGGCACCATCGCGGTGGGCCTGGCCCGGTACGGCTGCTGGCCGCAGGTGCACCGGCTCGCCGAGGCGACCTTCGCCGCGGCCGCCCTCTTCGAGGGGTACCGCCTGCCGGAGGTGATCAGCGGTCTGCCGCGCGACGGCCGCTACCCGCACCCCGGCGCCTACCCCAACGCGTGCTCGCCCCAGGGCTGGTCGGCCAGTGCCATCGTCGCCATCGTGCAGGCGTTGCTCGGGCTGCGACCCGCGGCGCCGATCCGCACGATCGTTGTCGATCCCCACCTGCCCGACTGGCTGCCCGACCTGACCCTCGAGGGTGTCCAGATTGGACGCGCGGTCTTCGACCTGGACGTCCGACGCCGACGGGACGGCCGCACCGTGGTACGGACCCGGGGCGACCGCATCGCCGTGCTCCGCCAGCCCACCCTGCAGAGCCGCCTCGCCGCCCGCTACCGCTGAGAACCTCGCCGCGCCCGGTATCGCTGAGAACCTCGCCGCTGCCGCTGAGAACCTAGACGAGCGACCCGGCCACCAGCAGCAGGCCCACATCGATGAGGGCCACCAGCAGCACGGCGCGGAAGGCGACGCGCGACTGCGGTCGTCGCCATTGCCAGTACCCGCTGGCGGCCAGGACGGCCGCGGCGGCGCCCAGCGCCACGATGCCGGCCACCGGCGGAGGCCCGGCCGGGCCGAACGTCAGCAGCGCGCTCACGGCGATCACCAGCACGGCCGCGACCGCAGTGCTCGCCGACCGGCCGAGACGCTGGGGCAGACCCCGGACGCCCTGCCGCAGGTCGTCGTCGAGGTCAGGCAGCACGTTGGCGAAGTGCGCTCCGGCGCCAAGGGTCGCGCCCGCCGCGACCAGCCACCATGGTGGCGACCCCGCGTCGGGTCGGCCGAGCACCACGAACGCCGGCAGCGCCCCGAACGAGACGATGTAGGGCAGCGGCGAGACCACGGTGAACTTGAGCGGCCAGTTGTAGGCCAGCGCCGAACCGAGCCCGACTGCGGCGACCAGCCCGGCGGGAAAGCCGGAGAGCAGGGCCAACGGAACGGTGGCCACGGCCGCCACCGCCGCCGCCCACCCCACGAGCCGGCGCGACACCTCGCCCCGGACGAGCGGCTTGTCCGGGCGGTGGGCAGCGGCGTCCCGCTCCGCGTCGAGCCAGTCGTTGTGCCAGCCAACCGCGAGCTGGCTGGCCAGGACCGTGACTGCGACGACGGCCACGCCCCGTCCGTCCCGTCCGGTGGCGAGGGCGAGCGCCGCCGCGCCCGCGGTGACGGCCAGGGTCGGCTGCGGGTGGGTCGCTCGGACCAGCGCCCCGACGGTACGGGTCATCCCCACGCTGCTCAGTCTGCCCGGCCGACCCCCATACAGTCACGACGGAAGATCCGGCGATGCGCGCGAGCCGGCTGGCCAACGCCGTCGCCACAGATCGTGACACCGACCCGGGCTGAGACAGCCTTTGCCCAGATCGAGACATCACCAGCTCCGATCGAGGCAGCGCTCACCGCACGTTGACGACCCTCGACCAAGGTCGGGGACCGGACCTGATCATGGAGCCGAATACGTACGGCCATCAGGACGACCGGCGGCATGGTCACAGATATCTCCCCTACTCGTGTGTGGGCTTGATGTCTTTGTCGGGTGGGACGGGGTAGGTGCGGCCGTTGCGGGTGGTCCAGGTGGTGGTGTGGCCGTGTTGGGTGATGGTGAAGCCGGTGCGGTGGCGGAGGGTGTGGTGTCGTTTGCAGCGGC
>Ga0310826_101052_pt1 | contig 17356 bp, 13 predicted proteins | sample WT_ome_FD_201306 | JGI IMG/M metagenome (GOLD analysis project Ga0310826, IMG submission 201306) | Sorghum-adapted microbial communities enriched on wild type (WT) sorghum from Joint BioEnergy Institute, Emeryville, California, United... ... | reverse complement strand
GACAGCGTCCACCGAGAAACCGCTTTAGAAGCGAGTCTTGCTGTAGCTTGCGGAAATGGAAGAGGCGTTCGCAGCCGAGCATCCAGCCGACGACGAGATAAAGCAGAATACGGTAGACGGGGAACAGTGAGTTGCTTGCTTTCACGCATGACAGGCTTTGTAAAGCAGCGGCAAACTTGATTTTTTCGAGGTATTCCAGGAAGATATTGATGCCGCCGAAATTGGTCGCGTTCTGTAGGGAAAATTCGGTCTTGATTTTGCTGATGGGTGTGGTAGACTTCACCTAAAAGGTGCTCCTCTCTTTGGGGGTAGTGTTCTCGATAAACACCATTCTACCAAAGATTTGGGCACTTTTTTATGTTTTCATAGGATCGCACTTTCGAAATTCAGGTTGACTAATGTTTGACACTCCTTATATCATAGTTTATGTTACTTCATACTTTATGGATGTTAACGCTTACATTCCGCGCGGCTGCTTGTTTCAAGCGTTCGCCTTCGCGGCGGGGCGCTCTTCCCGCGGAATTGTACAAGCTGGATCAACGTCCGTTATGACGAGGAGAAGTGGGATATGAGAAGAGCGGGGTACTTGTTATTGATCGGCCTGCTGGCCGTCATACTGGCGGCTTGCGGTCAAGGCAAGAATGACAATGCCGGCGGCAACGCGGGAGGCAATTCGAATGCGTCCGGCGGCACGAACGCGGAACAGCCGGCCGGAAATGCGGAGCAACCGGACGGGGACGCGGAGCAGTCGTTCCGGATTGCGATCTCCCAGTATGTGGAGCATCCGTCGCTTGACGCAACCCGTGAAGGATTTATCGCGGCGCTGAAAGATGCCGGTCTCGAGGAAGGCGTCAACCTGACGATCGACTACAACAACGCGCAGGCGGACTCGACGAACAACCTGTCGATCGCGCAGAAGATCGCGGCGGACAAGAATGATCTGGTGCTGGCCATCGCGACGCCGTCCGCGCAGTCCGTCGCCCAGATGGTGAAGGAGACGCCGGTGCTGTTCGCCGCCGTCACCGATCCGCTGGCCGCGAAGCTTGTTGACAGCCTGGAAACGCCGAGCGGCAACGTCACGGGCGCCTCGGACACGAACCCGGCTGCCGTCCAGCAGCTCATGGACTTCATTGCTGAGCACTTCCCGAACGTCAAGACGGTCGGCATCATCATCAACGAAGGCGAGACGAACGCCGTCGTCATGGCCGAGAACGCCGAGCAGCAACTGGCGAAGCACGGCATCCAGGCGGTCAGAGCGGCAGTCGCGAACACTTCCGAAGTGAAACAGGCAGCCGAGTCGCTGGTCGGCCGCGCCGACGCGTTCTTCATCACGCTCGACAACACGGTCGTCAGCGGCGTCGACGCGATCATCCAGGTTGCGAACGAGAATGACATTCCGTTCTTCTCCAGCGACCGCGATACGGTAGAGCGCGGCGCGTTCGCCACCGTCGGGTTCAAGTATTTCGACCACGGCTACCAGGCCGGACAGATGGCTGTCGAGATTCTGAAGAACGGCAAGAAACCGTCTGAACTCGCTGTCACACTTCCGGACAAACTCGATTTCATCCTGAACCTGAAGGCGGCTGCTGAGCAAGGCATCGACGTGACCGATGAGATGAAAGCGGTCGTGCAAGATCCGGAGAACAACATTATCGAGTAAAAGGACGACAACGGGAGTGAGCGGTCTTTCGTTCACTCCCTTCGTGTGTCAGGAGGACGAGCATCATGCAAGCAATTTGGACTTCGATGTCCGGATCGGTGGAGGCCGGGCTGCTGTACGCCCTGATGGCGCTCGGCGTCTACATCACGTTCCGGATTCTGGATTTCCCGGACCTTACGGTCGACGGCAGTTTCACGACCGGCGGGGCGATCGCCGCAGTGATGATCAACGCCGGCTATTCCCCGTGGCTCGCGACGGCGGCGGCGCTTGCCGGCGGGCTTGTTGCCGGCTCGCTTACAGGCCTGCTGCATGCGAAGGGCAAGATCAACGGCCTCTTGTCCGGCATTCTGATGATGATTGCGCTCTATTCGATCAATCTGCGCATTCTGGGCCGGCCCAACATGTCGCTGCTGGGCATGGACACGATCTTTCCGCCGATTGAACGGGACCGCAGATGGATTCTGCTGATCGTCATCGCGGTCGTGATTGTGATCATCAAACTGCTCATCGACGCGTTCCTCAAGACCGATCTCGGGCTGGCGTTGCGGGCGACCGGTGACAATGCGAAAATGATCGGCAGCTTCGGGGCGAATACGGACACGACGAAAATCATCGGCGTCAGTCTGTCCAACGGCCTGGTGGCGCTGTCCGGCGCGGTCATCGCCATGCAGCAAGGGTTCGCCGACATCTCGATGGGGATCGGCATGATCGTCATCGGTCTGGCGTCCGTCATCATCGGCGAAGCGCTGTTCGGCGCGAAGACCGTCTTCCGCGCGACGCTGGCGGTCGTGCTCGGCTCGATCGTCTACCGGATCGTCGTGGCGCTCGCACTGCGCGTCGATTGGCTGGAATCGTCGGACGTCAAGCTGATCACGGCGGTCATCGTCATCATCGCCCTTGTGGTGCCGACGGCGTCGCGATCGTGGACGATGAAGAAGCAGGCCTACAAACGTTCTCGCGAGCTGGCGGGATCGGAGGCGGGACGCTGATGCTTCGTCTGACGAATATCTACAAGCTGTTCAATCCGGGTACCGTCGACGAGAAAACGGCGCTCGCCGGCATCAACCTGCAGCTCAATCCGGGCGACTTCGTGACTGTCATCGGGAGCAACGGCGCGGGCAAGTCGACGCTGATGAACATCATCTCCGGCGCGATGCGTCCGGACATGGGGGACGTGATGATCGACAACCAGAGCGTCACCCAGATGCCCGAGTTCAAGCGCAGCGCCTTCATCGGCCGCGTGTTTCAGGACCCGATGGCGGGCACCGCGCCGCGCATGACGATCGAAGAGAATCTGGCGATGGCCTACAAGCGGGGGCAGAGCCGCGGCCTCCGGTTCGGGGTGACCCGCCGGAGACGGGAGATGTTCCGCGAACAGCTCGCCCGGCTCGGCATCGGCCTCGAAAACCGGCTGCGCGCGAAAGTCGGCCTGCTGTCGGGCGGGGAGCGCCAGGCGCTCAGCCTGCTGATGGCGACGTTCACGAATCCGCGCATCCTGCTGCTGGACGAGCATACAGCGGCGCTCGACCCGGCCCGCGCGGATCTGATCACGCGACTGACGGAGACGATCGTGCGAGAGCAGCGGCTGACGACGCTGATGGTGACGCACAATATGGAACAGGCCATCCGGCTCGGCAACCGGCTCATCATGATGGACAAGGGCCGCATCATCCTGGACATCGGTCCGGAGAAGAAAAAGTCGCTCACCGTCGAGCGGCTGCTCGGCGAATTCGAACAAATCAGCGGCCACAAACTGTCCGATGACCGCATCGTCCTCGGGTGACCGACATGATCTCGTCCCAATATCGTTCATTGCCGTGACCGTCACGACCCTAGCGGGTCTGGCGGTCGCTTTTCTTTGAAAGATAAGGATTTATAAATTTCACGCTTAACATCGGCTTATCTTTCAACGCAAAAAAGGACGCGCCTCCCGGTAGGACGGCGCCAGCCGTTTTTGCTTGAGGGAGAAGGTCGCGGGCGCCTAGCCTTTCACCGACCCGGCCGTCAGCCCGCGGATGAAACTTTTCGAGCCGAACGCGAACAGCATAAGCACCGGCAGCGTGCCGATCGACAGCCCGAGAATCTGCGCGGCGAGGTCGGTCCGGTACGCGTCGCCGAGCGTCGTGATGCTGAGCGGAATGGTATACAGATCCGGATTGTTGATGATGATAAGCGGAAGCAGATAGTTGTTCCAGGACCACAGGAACACGAGCAGCGACAGCGTCGTAACCGCCGGCATGATGAACGCGGGCACGATGCGGAAGAACAGCCCGAGATCCGAGCAGCCGTCGATCCGGGCGCTCTCGAGCACTTCGTTCGGCACGGCGCCCTTGATGAACTGCGTCATCCAGAAGACGCCGAACGCGTTGGCGATCCAGGGCAGGATGAGCGGCATCAGCGTGCCCGACAGGCCGAGGTAGCGCATTTCGATGACGTAGGCGACGATGCCGAGCTGCGACGGAATCATCATCGTCAGCAGGATGGCGGAGAAGATCAGGTTCTTGTGTTTGAAATCGTATTTGGCAAAGGCGAAACCCGCGAATGCGCTGACGAAGACGGAGAGCACCGTGCTTGCGGCCGACACGACGAAGCTGTTCCAGTAGGCCAGATCAAAACGGCTCGCCGCCACCGTCTTGAAGTTCTCGATCAGATAGCTGCCCGGCAACAGGACGATCTTGCGAAACAGATCCTCGTTCACATGCGTGCCCATGATGATCATGATGTAGAACGGCAGCAGCGAGAACAGGGAGAGCAGCGCGATGCCCGTCGTGGCGAGTATCGAGCGCAGCGTCATGTTCATCTTCATTCCGCATCCCCCTTGTACAGTCTCACGCCGAGGAACGAGAACAGCGCGATGATGAGACAGAGCCCCCAGGCGATCGCGGCGCCGAGGCCGTAGCGCGTCGTGCTGCCGAACGCCGTGTCGTACATGTTCCAGACGGCCGTCAGGCAGCAGCGGTCCGGTCCGCCGATGACGGCGGATGACGACCCCATGCCGGAGCCGGACAGCAGCAGCATCGGTTCCTCGAGGAGCTGGAACCCGCCGATGATGCCCGTGATGACGATGAACATCGTGACGGGCCGGAGCAGCGGCAAGGTGATCGAGAAGAAGGCGCGCAGGCCCGTCGCCCCGTCCACCTGGGCCGCCTCGAGCAAGTCCTTCGGAATGTTCGCCAGCCCGGCCAGGTAGAAGATCATCGTGTAACCGAACCCTTTCCAGACGAGCATCAGGATGATGACCATCCGCGCATAGAACGCCTCGCCGAGCCAGTAGATTGCTTCGTCGATGAAGCCGAAATGCAATAGCAGCTTGTTCACGACGCCGGCCTGCCAGTCGAACAGCAGGTTGAACATGAGGCCGATCGCGACCGGCGTGACGATATACGGCATGAAATTGACGAGCTGGAAGAACGCCCGCCCTTTCACCGCGCGGCTGTAGAGCAGCGTCGCGATGACGAGGCCGAGGACGATCTGCAGCGGCAGCGAGACAGCGACGAAGAGCAGCGTGTTGCCGATCGACTTGAAGAAGTAGGAATTCGGATTGAACAGATGCAGGTAGTTGTCCAGCCCGATGAACGTTTTGTCCCGGATGCCGTCCCAGTCGGTCAGGCTGACATAGAATGAGAAAATGATCGGGAACAGCCCGAAAGCCGCGTAGAACAACAGATACGGCGAGAGAAACAGATACGGCATCCGCCTGCGTTTGGCCGCTTCCATGCTCCACCCTCCTGGCGCGTGGGATTCCGGACGGACCTGGCCGGTCCGCCGGGGATGGCGACGCGCGGCCGCATCCGCGAGCCGCGCGCCTGTCATGCTTGGGTCAGTTGATGACGATGTTGGCGTTCTTCGCTTTCAGTTCCTGTTCAATGCGCGCCATCGCATCCTCCAGGCCGAAGCTGCTGTCCTTCGTCAGCGTCTGGATGATGATGGCCATCGCTTCGTCGAGCAGCGAATCGTTCAGGTTCTCCGGCACGTCGGTCGTGACATTCGAGATGTCCACGAAGAACTTCTTGCCGATATCCTGATCGCCGAAGTTGCGCCAGTTCCACTTCGTAAACTCCGGATCTTCATAGGCCGGCTTGTAGTGCGTGTAAACCCCGTCCGTCTTCTGCGCTTCCGCGCCTTCCTGCGACATGGACGTGAACTCGATCCATTTCCACGCCAGTTCGGCGTTCTTCGCGCCCTTCGGGATGCCGTGGGAAGAGCCGCCCCGGATGAATCCGCCGCCCGGCGCGACCATCAACGCCCAGCGGTCGTCCGCCGGGTCGTTCGGACCGATGACGTATTGCGGCATCCAGACCGGCGAGACCGCGAACATGTAGTCGCTTGTGGCGAACGAGGCGTTCCACGCCGGCGTCCATTGGTCCAGTTTGCCGACGATGCCGGAGTCACGGAATTTGATGAGCAGGGCGACGCGTTCCCGCACGACGTCCGTATTCATCGTATCGCCGTCGAAGAACGGCTCGGACCGCTGCCCCTTCAGAATGTCCCATACGCCGCCGTGGCTCGGGAACATGAGCACTTTGCCGCCGCTCTTCTGCACGACCTCCTGCCCTTTCGCGATGAACGTGTCCCAGTCCGGAAGCAGCTTTTCCATCTCTTCCGGATTGTCCGTGCCGAAATGTTCCCGCGCCAGCTCCTTGATGTAGGCGATGCCCGAGACACTCATGTCGTCCGGTATGGCGACCATGTGCCCGTTCATCGAGAAGGCCGCGATGTCAAACTCGAACAGCACCGACAGATCGGCATTGAACGGCGCAGCCTCGAGGTTCTGCAGGATGTCCATGTCGAAGATTTTCGCTTTCTGGCCGCGTTCGATCCGGATGACGTCCGGAAGCTCGCCGCCGGATGCGATCGTCGTCTGCAGTTTCTTCGGGACGTCTTCCGCCGCCACTTCCACGCGTTTCATTTTGATGCCCGGATATTTCCGGTAGAAGGCTTCGAGAGCGGTCGGATGCTCCGGCTCCCACGTCCAGAGCACGAATTCCCCCTTCAGTTCACCCGAGCCGCCGGAAACTTCCCCGGAACTTCCTCCGGAATTCCCGCCGGCCCCGTCGTCTCCGCCCTTGCCGCCGCTTCCGCCGCCGCATCCGGCGAGCAGGCCGGCCAGCAACGAGAGAACGGCAAGCAAAGGGAGTAAGCGCTTACGAATGGTCATGTGAACGGTATCCTCCTTTATCGGTGTGCATCGGGATGGTTCGTGCCTCCCACTATACACGGGTCCGGCAAAGGGCGTAAATACGCTGATTCTGCAATCTTGGTCGGAATTCTGCACTCCGCTTGCCTCGCTTCCGGATGCTTCATGTATAATCGAAGGCACAGAATGCCTTGGATGCGGGAGTGATGCGGATGCGGCCGATGCGCGTTCTCATTGTGGATGACGAGCGGATCACGCTGGATCATGTGCAGACGCTCATCCCCTGGGAGTCGCACGGGTATGAAATCGCCGGGACGGCGACGAACGGGAAGCGCGCGCTCGCCATGTGCCTCGAGCTCAAGCCGCACATTGCCATCGTCGACATCCGCATGCCGATCATGGACGGGCTGGAACTGATCCGGGCCGCGGCGGAGCGGAACGCGGGGATCCGGTTCATTGTCATGAGTGCCCATGCGGATTTCGAATATGCGCGGCAGGCGCTGACGCTCGGATGCGTGTCGGGCTATCTGGTGAAGTACGAACTGGACGAGGCGCGGCTGCTGGAAGAGCTGGCGAAAGCGCGGGCGGCCTGGGAAGCGGACGAGGCGAGGCGAGCCGCCGAGCGGTCCGAGCGCCTGCGGGAGGCCGTGCTGGGCAGACGGTTCCCGGACGCGCCGGGATCGGTCTACGGGGTGGTGCTGCTGCAGGCGGACCGGCCATTCGCCAGCGTGCCGCATGTCCCCGAACCGTCCGGACCGGGGGGAGGACTTGCACTTCCCGAAGCGGAAATTCCGCAGGCCGTCTCCGGCTGGGAACGGATCGGCGCGTTCACGGCGGGTACGGGCCGGCTGGCTGTGCTGTTCAGCGGTCCGCGCGGTCTGTCGCGGGAATCGCTCTGCACGGCGGCCGCCGCCGTGCGGACGCGCGCGGCCGGACGCCTCGGCTCCGGCGTCTCCTGCTTCCATGCCGCAAGCAGCGGCGGAGGGGCCGCTCTCCGGGATGCGCTCGGCAAGGCCATCGAGGCGGCCCGGCACGCGGTGTTCTGCGGCTGTCAGGCGGTCGTGGACGCGGATGCCGTGCCGGTGCCGTATCCGGCGCGGCGGGCGGGCTCATGCGCGGGCGGCGTCCGGCTCGATGAGCTGGCGCATGGCCTGAACAGCCGTCATCCCGAGTTGATTGAAAGCGCTGTCAGAAGCTTGTTCGAACGCCTGAAGACGCCGGAATGGGATTTGCCGGGCTTGTACGAGACGGTCCACATCCTGACGCGCCTGTACAACGAGCGCCGGACCGCCGCCGGCCTGCCGGAGGAAGATCCGCTTGCCGCGCACGCCGTGGGGCCGGCCTTCCGCATCGAAGATATCGCGCGCGCCTTCGCCGCGGCGTTCGCGCAGACCGCCGGCAGCGGGGAGAACCGGCTGTCCGGCAAGCTGCGCAAGGCGATCAGGCATATCCGCGCCCACTATGCGGAAGATCTGCGCATCGAGGATACCGCCCGCGCTGTCGGCATCAGCGCCTCGTATCTGCATCACCTGTTCAAGCGCGAACTTGGCCGGACGTATCTTGATGTGCTCACGGAAATTCGCATTGAGCAGGCGAAGCGCATCCTGCGAGAAGAAGACGCGAAGATGGCGGATATCAGTGGGCGCGTCGGCTATCGCTCGCCGCAGCACTTCAGCCGAATGTTCAAGCGCGTGACCGGCCTGCTGCCCCATCAGTTTCGGGAGGAGTGCCTGCCGTGAAGCGTCTGCGGTCGGTCATTCTGCAGCGGATCGTCCTGACGGCGTGCGTCAATTTTGTCATTTCGGGCATGTTCACGTACTTCTTCTTCGAATACATTCTGAAGGATCAGATGATCCAGGAAGATCGGGCGCAACTCGCCCAGACGGCGCGCCAGCTGGAGTACATGTCGGATGATATCGCCAACTTCGCGTTCACGCTGATCATTTCGGAACCGGTGCAGTCTTTTTTCAAAACGTACAACGACTTGCCGATCTACGATCAGTTCGCGTTGTTCGACCGCACGATGGATCATCTGGACAGCTACCGCGGCTTGCGAAAGGAGGTTGCAAGTTTCGCGCTCGTGCTGCCGGACGGCCAGACGTTCTGGAGCGAGGCGGGGTATGACGACTATTTTGCCGGGAAATTGCAGGAACCGTGGTATGCCAACTTCGTTCGCTCCGGCGCGCAGTTCGCGTTGACCGTGCCGCACCGGATGCTGCTGACGGCGAGTGCTTATGAGGAGAGCGAGATGATCAGCTTCATCGTGGCGGTGCGCGACATTAAGCAGCCGAACCGGGAGATCGGCAAGTTCATCGTCAACCTTGATTACAGCCATTTTCGGGAACTGCTCGATTACGGCAGCGAAGGGTTCGAAGGCCTCGTCTGGCTGAACGACGCCGGCGATGTGCTGTATGCGCGCGGCGAAATCGGAGCGGCCGCCGGCATCTTCGCGGACACATCCGATGCCGGAGAGCGGTTCGAGCGGGATGGCGCGGTCGTGCTGGTCGACAAGTTCGAGAAGCAGAACTGGAAGCTGGCCGCCGTCATCGACAAGGGCGCGCTGCTGATTCGGGGACGGGTGGTCATCTACCTGCTCGTCGTGTTCTCGCTGGTCAGCATGGCGCTGAACCTGCTGCTCATGATGCCGGCCATTCTCCGCATGTCCAGGCCGATTCTCAGGCTGTACCAGGCGATGAATACCGTCTCCAGCGGCAATCTGCTAGTCTCCGTCGACATCCGCACGGGAGACGAGCTGGAGCGGCTCGGGCAGGGGTTCAACCGGATGGTCCGCGAGCTGCGCGTTCATCTGGAGGAATCGATCCGCCACGAGCAGGAGAAAAGGGAGCTGGAACTCCATCTGCTGCTGTCCCAGTTGAACCCGCATTTCGTCTACAACACGCTGAATGCGGTGATCTACATGGCGCGCAGAGGGAGAAATGACGACATCGTGCAGATGGTCGGCTCCTTCATCCGCCTGCTGCAGGATGCCGCCCGCACGGGCAGCGAGCACGCGCTCGTGACGCTGCGCGAAGAAATTGCGCTGCTCAAGGACTATGTCGCGATTCAGGCGTACCGCTATACGGACCTGTTCGAGGTCGAGTGGCAGCTCGACGAGCGGGCGATGGACGGCCTGGTGCCCCGGCACCTACTCCAGCCGCTGGTCGAGAACGCGATCTTCCACGGCATCTGTCCGGACGAGGACGGGCATGGCACGATCCGCATTTCGGCGGTTTGCGCGGACGATCATACGCTGGTCATCCGCGTGGAGGACGACGGCGTCGGCATCGAGCCGGAGCGGCTGGCCGCGATCTTCGAGCGGCCGGCGTCGCGAAGCGGCAGCGGGCTGCGCCATATCGGCCTCGCGAACACGCGCCAGCGGCTTAAGCATCTGTACGGTGAGCGGGCCGAGTTCTCCATCGAGAGCGCGCCGGGGCGGGGGACGGCCGCGAGCGTGCGGGTGCCGTGGCAAGGAACGGCAGCTGGGATGGGAGACGGCCTCGCGTCGAGGGAATGGTTAGTGTAAAATCTTTGTGTGCGCAGGAACTGGAAAAAGTGGACGTGGGAAAAAGCACATGAGCGGCAACGATTTTTGGGAAGGATTCGGCGATTTTTTGCTAAGTGATATGAGGTGGACGAGAACACGTATCTGGCGGGAGCGGAGAAGGGCACCGTGGATTGGAGAACGAATCGTGCTTTCACCGGTACGTGTACAGTTCGGATCGTCTTCACGCGGCACGCGATGTAAAACGATTTGTCGGCTTCCCTTGGCCACCGCAGAAAGCGTCTCGGAAGAGAAAATTGCGGAGGACAGCGAAGGAATGGATGAAATAAAAGAATTGCCTGAAGATGCATCGAAGCCGACTGAACGATTGCCGCGAAGTGCGTAGGGCGGCAGGGATCGATACAAGCGGCAGGCGTGGATGCAGATTATAAGACGCTGGACACTGACTTTGCCGAAAATTCGTTTGACAAGGTTTACATATCGTGATAAAGTGAAGTCAAAACAGTTGGTAAAACGTATTACCAAAAAGTGAGGTTCCCGATGCGCGTTACCATTAAAGATGTCGCCCGCGCATGCGGTTTTTCGGTCACGACCGTATCGCTTGTCCTCAACAACAAGGAATGTCGCGTATCGGCAGCGGCGAGAGCCAAGATTTTGAAGACAGCGGCCGAGATGAATTATAAGCCCAATCACTTGGCTGTCGGTCTCGTAACCAAGAAAACGCATACGATCGGCATGATCGTCCCTGACATCAGCAATTTCCATTTTGCTGAAATGATCAAGGCGATCGAGCAGGAGTGCCGGGCGAACGGTTATATCGTTCTGCTCGGCAGCTACGGCGAATCCGACGAGCAGGCGGCCGAATATTTTGCGGAATTTATTGCCAAAGGCGCGGAGGGCATCATTTTCGCCAAGCCGTTCGTCAAAAATCCGTCCCGCATGGAACTCCAATGCTACGAATCGGCCCGGGCGGCCAAAGTGCCCGTCGTCACGTTCGAGCAGGGTGGTCCGGATATTCATTCGCAGGTCGTCACGTTTGACTACCGGGAAGGCGGGTATTTGGCGACGAAGCATCTGCTGGAATACGGCCACCGGCGGATCGGCTGCGTTACCGGCGGGAGCGAAATGTTGTCGTCGATCGCCAGAGCGGAAGGCTACCGACAGGCGCTGGAAGAAGCCGGTATCCCCTTCGATCCCGAACTGCTGTACGAGGGCGACTTCGGGCTGAACTCCGGCATTCAGGCGCTTCCGTACCTGCTCGGGAAAAACGTCACCGCCATCTTCGCTTTCAACGATATGATGGCGCTGGGCGTATACAAAGCGGCAAGAAGCTACAACCTGAATATACCGCGCGATTGCTCGGTCGTCGGCTTCGACGATTCGTTCATGAACGAAATTCTCGAGATTCCGCTCACGTCAATCGTCCATCCGGCCACCGAAATGGGACTGGAGAGCGCGAGACAAATCATCCGTCTTATCCGCGGCGAACCGGTGGGCGATCCCGTCGTGTTCCGGCCGTCCTTGAGGGTCAGAGGCAGCTCGCGGCGGCTTGCTTGACAGCCGCCTTTTCTCAAACATGATAAAACGTTTTATCAAAATGGGGTGAGAAGGATGGAACAATCGGCGGAACTGATTCGCATGGAGAACATTTCGAAAGCGTTTTCCGGCGTTACGGTGCTGGAAAACGTTACACTATCGCTGAAAAAAGGAACGGTTCACGCGCTTGTGGGGGAAAACGGCGCCGGCAAGTCGACGTTGATGAAAATATTGACCGGCATGTACGACGATTACGGGGGCACGATTTATCTGGAAGGCAAGGAAGTGCGGTTCAAGAACGAGAAAGAGGCGCTTCAGGCCGGCATCTCCATCGTGGCCCAGGAACTTACGCCGATTCCCGAGCTGACAATCGCCGAGAACATTTTCCTCGGCCGGGAACCGGGGAAGATACTGTCCGGTCTGATCGACAAGAAGAAACTGTTTGCCCGAACGTCGGAGCTGATGAGCAAGCTCGGTCTTGCGTTCGATCCGCGGACGAAAATGAAAGCGCTGAGCGTGGCCGAGACGCAAATGATCGAAATTATCAAAGCGATCTCCCGGGATAGCAAGCTCATAATTATGGACGAGCCGACGTCCGCCCTGACGGATGCGGAGACGGCCTATCTGTTCCGCCAGATCGAATCGCTGAAGGCGTCCGGCATTGCCATCGTGTTCATCTCCCACAAGTTCGACGAGATTTTCCGCATCTGCGACGAAGTGACGGTGCTGCGGGACGGCAAGTTCATTGCGACGAAGCCGATCGGCGAGCTGACGGAGGAGGAGATCGTCGCGATGATGGTCGGGCGGCAAATCGCGGACGTCTACCCGCCGCTCTCGCCGCCGTCCGGCGACCGCGTGTTCGAGGTGAAAGGTCTGAGCCGCCGCGGCGTCCTGTCGGACATTTCCTTCCACGTCGGCCGCGGGGAAATCGTCGGCATCGCCGGCATGATGGGAGCCGGCCGGACCGAAGTGGTCCGCGCGATCTTCGGGCTGGACCCGAAAGATGAAGGCGAAATCTTGCTGGACGGCAAACCGGTCAGAATCCGCAACCCCCGGGAGGCGATCGAGCACGGCATCGTCATGGTGACGGAGGACCGCAAAAACTTGGGCATTGTGCCGATCCGGTCCATTCTCGACAACATCGCGCTGCCGAACATGGACTTCTACGCCCGGTGGGGCGTCATCCGCAAGGACAAGCTGACCAAGGACGCGGCAGACATATGTAGGTCGCTGGCCGTCAAGGCGCATTCGCTCGACATGCCGGTCGAACAACTGAGCGGCGGCAATCAGCAGAAAGTCGTGCTGGCGAAATGGCTGCTGCGCGACATCAAGCTGCTCATCCTCGATGAGCCGACCCGCGGCATCGACATCGGCGCGAAGCACGAAATTTACAAACTGATGCGCGACCTGGCGCAAAGTGGAATCCCGATCCTGATGATCTCTTCGGAACTGCCCGAGGTGATCGGCATGGCTCACCGGATTCTCGTCATGGCAGAGGGGCGCATTCAGGCGGAGCTGGCGAGAGGCGAGGCGACGCAGGAGAAAATCATGGAGAGCATCGTCGGCGCCAAGGCCGAGGAAACCAAGACGATTACGGGAGGGGCAGGAGCATGAGCAGACAAACCGCAGGCGCGGCGAAAGCCGGCGCATGGGCCGGCAGGGTCAAATTCAGCGAACTTTACCGGAAATACGGCATTTTGTTCATCTTTATCGCGATCGTCATCATTTCGGCGATTCTGAACCCGGTATTTTTGACGCCGGACAATTTGCTGAATATCGTGCGGCAGAACGCCGTGATCGTCATCCTGGCCTGCGCGCAGACGCTGCTGATCGTCTGCGGCATGATCGATTTGTCTGCAGGGTTCGTGTTGACGCTGTCCGGCTGTCTGGCCGCCGGCGTGATGGTGGAGACCGGTTCGCTGCCGGCCGCCCTTGCGACGGGCATCGTGATCGGCGGGGTTTGCGGCTGGGTAAGCGGGTTCCTCGTGACCCGGTTCCGGCTGCAGCCGTTTATTGCGACATTGGCCATGGCCAATGTCGCGAACGGCATCACGCAGGTGTATACGAATGGCAGCGCGGTGTCGGGGATCGGGGCGATGCGGAACATCGGCCAGGGGTATGTCGGACCGATTCCGATCCCGATTCTGATTATGTTCGGCATCGTGCTGCTGGCCTGGTTCATCATGAAGTATACGAAATTCGGTCTGTATATCTACGCGATCGGCGGCAACGAGAAGGCTGCGATCGCTTCCGGCATCAACGTAGACCGGACGAAGCGGAACATTTTCGCCTTCAGCGGCCTGCTGGTCGGCCTGGCCGGCGTCGTGCTGATGGCGCGGCTCAATTCCGGGCAGCCTTCCGTCGGCGCCGGCTACGAGTTCGATGCGATCACCGCCGCCGTCATCGGCGGAACCAGCTTCACGGGCGGCGTTGGCAACGTGTTCGGCACGCTGATCGGTGCGTTGATCGTCGGCATGATCAACAACATTTTGAACCTGATGAGCGTGTCCACGAAATATCAACTGATCATTAAGGGCGTGCTGATCGCCGTGGCCGTCATTATCGACATGCGGACGAAATCCTCCCGCACCTGACGGTTCTCGCCGGCCCGAAAGGAGGTGAGTCGCGGGCTTTGAACCGGGCTTCGGATTGCGGTCAGACGTCAGAACATACACAAATCATGAAACGGAGGTCTTCCCTGTGAAAAAGAAAATGAAACCGTCAACGCTCGCAGTTGCCTTTTTCGCGGTCATGCTGTTGCTCTCGGCGTGCTCCGGCGGCTCCGGATCGTCGGACGGAGGCAGTGCGGATTCCGACACGTTCACGATCGGATTCAACAACATCAACGATTTGTATCCTTACTGCGTGAAAGTGCGGGACTTCATCAAGGAGTTCGCCGAGGCCGAAGGCATGGAGGTTCAGGTCGCGAACGCAGGCGGCGACGTCAACATGCAGAACGACCAGGTGGACAATTTCATCGTGAAGAAAGTCGACATGATCGTCTCGATCTCCGGCGACCTGGACGGTTCCGTCACCGCCGTCGAGAACGCGAAAAAAGCGGGCATTCCTTACGTATCCCTGCTTACGCACGTGAACACGGACGGCTACATCTACGTCGGCTCCGAAAACAAGCAGGCGGGCCAGGTACAAGGCGAATATTTGGCGAAAGTGCTGCCGGAGAACGCCAAAGTGCTTTATTTGACCGGGCAGACGAACGACCAGCAATACATCGACCGCAAGGCCGGGCTGATGGAAAGTTTGTTCGAAGTGCGCAAGGACGTGCAGCTGCTGGCGGAAATTTCGTCGGACAACCAGAAGGATAAAGGCATGTCGATTACGGAGGATTGGATTCAGGCGTACGATCATTTCGACGCGATCGTCGCGCAGAACGACGAATCCGCGCTGGGCGCGATCGAAGCGCTCAAAGCCGCCAACCGGCTCGAAGGCGTCGTCGTCGTCGGCATCGACGGCAGCGATGAAGCGCTGGAATCGATCAAAGCGGGTGAAATGACGATGACGGTATTCCAGGATGCGCGCAATCAGGCCAAGGCGATCATCGAAGTGGCGAAACAGGTGCGCGACGGTGTGGATCCGGCCACGATTGATAATGTGTACATTCCGTTCAAAGCGATCACGAAAGACAACCTGGACGAAGCGGTATAAAGAAGCGGTATAAAGAGAAAGCACGGATAGGGGTGATAGCGTTGCATTTTTTGCGCGCGAAGGGCAGAGAGATCGTCGACGAACGCGGACAGCCGATACGGCTCCGCGGCGTGAACATCGGCGCGTGGATGAACCTGGAGAACTTCCTGAACGGTTTTCCCGGCTCGGAAAGCGCGCTTCGGGCCGAATTTGCCCGCCGGCATGGCGACGAGCGGGCAGCCTTTTTCTTCGATCGGCTGTTGGCATACATGTTCTCGGAAGAAGACGCCGCTTTTCTGCAAAGCTGCGGGTTTAACGCCGTTCGAATCCCGCTGAATTATCGTCATTTCGAGTCGGACATGGAGCCGTTCGTGTATCGGGAAGAAGGGTTCAGAATGCTGGATCGGGCGGTCGAATGGTGCGGCAAGTACGGTCTGTACGCCATTCTCGACATGCATACGGTGCCGGGGTTTCAGGGTCCGGACTGGCATGCCGACAATTCGTCGCAGCGCTCGTTTTTCTGGGATCATCTTCATCACCAGGAACGCTATTTCGCGCTGTGGCGGGAGATCGCCGGAAGGTACAAGGACAATCCGGCCGTGGCCGGTTACGACGTGCTCAACGAGCCTGTGTCGAATGCCGCGCACGGCCGTTTTCCGGCCGCTTACGAGTCGGCTTGGGACAAAATCAACAGCGTGTACCGCCGGGTCGTCTCGGCCATTCGCGAAGTAGACGAACGCCACATGATCATTCTGGAGGGTGACTACCTCGGCTTCTACTTCTCCGGTTTCGAGGCGCCGTTCGACGACAATCTGGTCTATAGCAGCCATCTGTATCCGGACCCGGCCATCAAGGAAGGGGTATATCCCGGCGTCGTCGAAGGACGGATGTGGGACAAAGAGGCGCTGACTCAGGCATTTCTGCAGTCGGAAGGCGCGCAGTTTTCCCTTCGGCACGGCGTACCGTTGCTCGTCGGGGAATTCGGGACGCTGTTCATTCATCAGGAAGAGCGGGAGTCGCGCGTGCAGGTTATGGCCGATATGATCGAATCGTTCGAGTCGTTCGGCGCCCACTGGACGGTATGGACGTACAAGGACGTCGGCAACATGGGGTTGCTGCAGATCGACCCGCAGTCGGAATACGCCGCCATGATCGCCCCGCTGCTTCGGGCGGAATACGATTTTACGCGTATGGCCGGCGAGGGAAAACGGTTGCTGGAAGCGGCAGCCGATCATATTGCGGCGGTCGTCGGCGATCCGAACATCGACAAAGCGATGAACCGGTATTTGTTCGAAATGAGCGTGAAGGAGAACTACTTGCACACGGTGATGTTGCCCTCGTACGTGCGGCTGTTCGAAGGAATGCCGCCGGAGCGGATGGACGAGGTACTGAAGGCGTTCGCCGTGGAACGGTGCGTCCGCCATCCAGCGCTCGACGCCGTTCGCAAGTGGCTGCCGACAACTTAGCGCAAAACGAAGAAGGGACGCCCGCCGGCGTCCCTTCTTCGTTGGTAGTACGCCCAGCATGGGCGTCATCTCCAGAGTAATACTTAAGAACAGAGTGCGGGAGATTGCCAGCCGGATGCGGCCCTTGCCGTTGAAAGTACGGATTCGCTGACCGAACCGCTTCGAAACGAAGGAGCTCCCGGAGTCTACGGTGAGACGGCATCAGCATACAGGGTTACCTGTGTTCAGGTTTCACTGCGATTGTTCCGATCCCTGCTCCCTCACTGCTTGTACACAGCTACACAGGGTTAGTGTAAAATTTCCGTGGGTGTAGGAATTGGAAAAAGCGAACATAGAAAAAGAGCTTCTCCCTTGGTAAAGTGAGTTTGCCAAAACACGCACCAAGAAGGAGGAAGCTCCTGTGAGCCACTTTA
>Ga0310826_101048_pt1 | contig 17420 bp, 16 predicted proteins | sample WT_ome_FD_201306 | JGI IMG/M metagenome (GOLD analysis project Ga0310826, IMG submission 201306) | Sorghum-adapted microbial communities enriched on wild type (WT) sorghum from Joint BioEnergy Institute, Emeryville, California, United... ... | reverse complement strand
CTGCGCCCTGAGCGCCCGTTCGACGAGCCGGTTCACCTGCTCTGCCGCACTGCCGGGTTCCTGTACCTTGGATTCCTTGACTGCCATATCTCTCCGCCTCCTTGTGTCAGAACTTATACATCTCAAGCATGCCAGGACTGGATACAGTTAACTGTGATTTATTACCAGTGGAAGCGTTTGAGTTCGAAGATAATGTGAAAATATTCACAAACAGATTCAGGAAGATATTCCTGTCTGTGAGGTTAGGATCAAGGTCGAAGCGTGCAGCGAGGCAGAAGAACGAACTCTGGTTGACGCTTGCATGTTCATGAGGAGGTGTGGATGAACCGCAATCCGAATTGAGCAGGAGGGATGTTCTCGGCTTTCGGATCAGCATACGAAACGGTCAGGCGCGAGAGGCGGCCTGACCGTCGGTTCATGGGATTATAGCTTGCTCCACAAGCGGTAAAGGATCACCGCGGCTTCGGCGCGGGTGAGCGTGTCCTGCGGGTTGAGCATGCCGCCGGAGCCGTTCACGATGCCTGCTGCGACCAGCGCGGCCGCGCTGTTGCGCGCATAGTCCGGGACGAGCGCCGCGTCGCTGAAGCCCCGGAGCGAACCGGATGCCGGCAGCTGCACGCCCGCTGCGGTCATGGCGCGTGCCACCAGGACCATCATGTCCTGACGGGTGATGGGCTCATCCGGTCTGAACAGATTGTTGCCCGTGCCTCTGACGATGCCATGCTGACGGGCGATCCTGATGGCCTGGGCATCATGGGCAGCTGCGCTGACATCGTCGAAGGCTGCGACCGGCTCTCCGGTATCCTCAAGCTCCAGCAAGCCGACGAGCAGCTTCACGAATTCCGCCCGCTGGATGGCGACGCCGGGCGCGAAGCTGGTCGGGGACATACCGCCGATGATGCCGCGCGCGGACATCGCTTCGATCGCCTGCTTCGCCCAGGGCACGCCCGAGAGGTCGTTGAACAACGGGCGGCTGTACACGACCGCGAAGTCGCTGAAGTGCGCGGTCTGGAAGATGACCGTTCCGGAAGCGGCATCGTAGCGGGCATTTTTCACGATGGTCGCTCGTCCCTGACCGTCGATGTACCAGATGACGATCGACTCCGGATGCTCCAGTTCCTCCGCCGCAGGCGTGTAAGGAACGGAGACGGTGACCGGTGCGTTCGGGTTGCTCCACTCGATCACGCTGCCGCCTGCCATCACCTCAAGGCTGATCACCGGCCGATCGCCGATCTGCGCCCGGAGGTCAGCGCTCAGTCCGTCGGTGGAAGCCCTGGAGATGCGGATCGTGATCGGGTCCTCGCTCTCGATGTCCGCACCTGCCAGCATGTCTCCCGGCAGATCGACGGTTCCCTGCTCTGTCCGGATCGTGATGACCGTGTCCGCCGATTCCTTCATCCTTCAGGTCTATGGACGGTTCTGGCGATGCGGGAACGGATGGCGCAGGAGACGGTCCCGGAGATGGCTCCGGATCGGGCTCCGGTTCAGCGAGCGTCAGCTCTCCCCAGTTCTCCGTCGTGTTGTAGCCGTTCGCCTTCGGATCGCTCCAGGTGGTGAGCAGACGGCCTCTGCCGGAAGCGGCGTCGTTGATCTGCACATCGAAGCTGATCACGGTACCGGACTTCGGCTCGATGACGCGGAACGGAATCTTCATCTCCACGACGTAGCCGTCGTCCACGATCTTCGCTGCCGATTCGAAGCCTTCTCCCATGCTGGCGCTGCGGAAGGACTCGTTGCCCTCGTAGGTGACGCGATACTGGCCGTCACCCGCCCGGTATTCGGCGCCGCGATGCACCGTCTCGCTCATGAACACCTCGATGGAATCCTGCTCCCACGGGTTCGGCGAATCGTTGTTCAGCTCGGAGTCGGTGATCTCCGCGTATACGTACAGGTATGCTTCGTCCCACAGCGTCCTGACGACAGCCGATGCGGCATCCGCCGGTCTGGCCGTGACCGTGATGTTGTCGATGTAGATCGGCACGGTGCTGGCTTGCGAGCTGGTCTGGATGCGGAAGTAGGATTGGGCGCCGATCTGGGCGATGGTGGCGGCGGAGAACACGGCCTTGTATTCCAGCGAGAAGTCGCCGTTCGTCAACGGTTTGTTGACCAGCCATTGATATTGGCCATAGGGGCCGAACGGGTTCGGATTGCTGAACACGATCTGGGAACCGCCAGGCAATTCCGCTTCCTCGTCCACATGGCCATAGACCGTAAAGGTGTACTCTGTGCCCGGAGACAGGTTCAGCGCGCTCAGCTTGATGTCCACGCCGAAAAAGTCCGCTGTCCGATCCGTCAGATAGATCGACTTGCCGCCGTTGTAGGTGACGATGGAGCGCGTGCCGCCGCCGCTGTTGGTCAGATAGTCGGTGCCGGCAAATGCCGCGCCGTCATCAGCGCCGGATATGCCCGGATCCTTCTGCATGTCATAGATGACAGTCGGGGCAGCCTGGGTGATGATGATGTCGTCGACATATAACGGCACGTTCCTGGCGGTATCGTTGGTCTGCGTGCGGAAGTAGGAATCATTCTTCAGGGCAGCGATATCCGCGCTGGTGAAGCTGGTCTTGTACTGGATGGTGAAGTCTCCTTCGGTCATCGCCTGAACGATCAGCTGCTGATAGCTGCCGAACCGGCCGAAGGGGTTCGGATTGAGGAACACAAGCTGTGAGCCGGCGGGTGGGGTGGTCCCTTCCACATGGCCAGTCACGGTGAACGTATACTCCACGCCGGGTTGCAGATTCAGCGAGTTCAGTCTGATGTCCACGCCGTTCCAGTTATTTTCCCTTTCCGCGACGTGAATCGACTTGCCGCCCTGATACGAGACGATCCTGGGTCCCCCGCCGCTGTTCATCAGGTGGTCCATGAAGACGAAGCTGGCGTTTTCCTCAGCCAGAGCGATACCCGGATCCTCCTGCATGCGGTAGATGACGGTGCCGCTGTCCTCGTCGTCTTCCGCCGCGATCGCGGCCAGCGGCCACGAGCTCAGGACCAGCGCCAGACAGCAGCCCCATGCGAGAAGTTTCCTTGACATCTTGCTCGTCATGTTCTTCCTCCTTACTCTGATTGGGATTAAAGCGTTTGCATAATGGTGTGGACCCGCACCTCCCTTCTCTAACCATCATGATATATGCCTCGAGACATGCCTTCACTTTGGAAATCTCAGATCATACTCCAAAAATTATAGAATCTGGAACAGAAGGGGAAATAAAGAAAGGGATGATGCCGGACAGCATCATCCCTGTTCAACGACCGCGGTCAACCTATCATTCTTCCACGAATATCAGATTCATCACGTCGCTTGCGCTTATCCGGAGATGCTCCGGAACCTCCAGATAGAGGCACTCCTGTCCCCACATGACCCGGGGGCCGTATATCCGCCGATCCTCCCCGGTGAAGGAATGCATGTGGGATTCCGATAGGAAGTGAATGAGCTCCTTCTTCATTCGCATCTCCAGATTCCGGATGATCAGCGTGTCATCGGACAATTCCACCTCCGGCAGCGCCAGCAAATGGGTGAAGTCGTACGGATATTCCAGCAGGAGATAGGGAGTCGAATACCAGGTGAGGCGAATCTCTTGTCCGAGGCTGGGGTTCCGCTTGACCAACACCTGGACGCGCTCCTCCCAATGAAACGATCTCAGCTTCAGTTCCGGCTGCCCGTAGCGGAAGCTCCAGCTGGAGAGCTCGTGCATATGCTCAAGCGGCGGCAACCGCCCTTGCTGGATCGCCGAGATGAACGCATTGTTCGCCCGCTCTGCCTGAAGCACAACTTCGGATCGACGAACGTCCTTCCTGGCTTCCGGGACCAGGTAGATCAACGGGACGGTGATCACCAGGAGCAACAGGTAGCCGCCGATCAGCAGCCAGGCCCTGCGTCCGCTGAAGGAGACGATCCTGTTGATGATCCTGCCCGCGATCAACAGGACGATGACAAGCGCCATTATACCGATTAACGTATTCACCGCCGCACCTCCAATGAACTGGTGATGAGCATGGTAAACGGATAGACGATGGCAAGGGTCAGAGCCGCCTTCACGCTGAGCAGCAGAATGGAGGTCTCTCCAGCATAGAACCGGATCGCTGCCGTGAGGATGCCGCCGGAATCCTGCACATATACCGATCCGATGATCAGGGCAGGGATCAGGATGACGAAGACCCTGTTCAGTTGGGCGAGCATCCCGGTCAGGTAGCCGAAACAGGACAGCAGGGCCGCATACCATGTCGTGATGAGGAGATTCAGGAGCAGTTCTCCCGGCCGCGGAGCGATCGCGGTCATGACGTTGTCCGGATGGCTCCAGTAGATGACCAGCCTCAGCAGGTTGCCGAGCAGGGGAGTCACGATGCCCGCATACAGGCTGGCTGTGAGCAACAGCGCGATGGTGGACAGATGCTGGGTCCACCGGTTGGTGACGAAGAAGAAGTCCGCATTCCGGTACTGTCTGATCGTCAGCATGATCCCGGCGATGTACGCCCACATCAGGGTGAAGTAGAAGATCAGGTCTCCGGAGAAGTGCGTGATCCTTACGGTGATCGTGTCGAATCCGATCGAGGTGCCCCCGGTCCCGTCCAGCGACAGGGCGAAGGCGGCCAGTTGGGTCAGGATCAGGGAAGTGAACAAGCCGGGCAAGGCCGTCATCTTGAACAGGTATTGATTCCAGATCACACGCTTAAGACTCGGTTCGGTCAAATACATCATCGATCCGCCCTTTCGTCTGATTCGTCAGATACACGCAGATGTCTTCCGGAGATACGGGGGCAATCTCCAGTCCGTGCTGGCGAGCTTCTTCCAGTACGTCCTCATCCCGCCGGATGATGGCGGCATATCTGCTGATTCCGCTCTGCTGCCGGTGATAGACAGTCCGGTTGGCGATCACCCACTCGACGAGCTCCCGGTCGCCGATGATCGCCACCGCATACTCCTTCAGCTCGTCGACCGGCAGATGCAGCTTCAGCTCACCCCGGTCGATGAGCAGGACATCCTCCAGCAGATCGTCCAACTCATGCAGGAGATGGCTCGACAGGAGGATCGTGCGCGGATGGGCCAGATACTCCTTGAGCAACGCCCGATAGAAATCCTTGCGTATCGCGGCATCCATGCCTGTGGTCGGTTCGTCGAAGATCGTCAGCGGGCAGCGGGCTGCCAGGCCCACGATCGCAAGAAATGTGCTGCGCAGTCCCTTGGACAGATGATGAAGGTGTTGCAGCGGGTCCAGGTTGAAGTAGTCGAGCATGCGAGCGGCGAGATCATGATCCCAGTTGGGGTAGAAGCGGCCGGCCATGTGCAGGATGTCGAGCAGGCTGAGGGAGGTTGGCAGGGTGATCTGGTCGTCGATGTAGATCATATTTTGTGAAACCTTCATGCTGTTGAAGGGCCGCTCCGAGAACACCGTGATCTCGCCAGAGCTGGGTCGGTAGAAACCGGCGATGATCTTCAGCAGGGTGGTCTTGCCTGCGCCGTTGCGGCCGATCACACCGGTGATCGTGTTCTCCCTGATCGAGAAGGTGAGCTGATGCAGCGCCCGTTTCCTGAGGTAGGACTTGGACAGCTGGCGGCACTCAATCACGTTCATGGCTATCATCCTTTCTTCTGGCGATGGCTCGCTGGATCATGTCGAGCAATTCACTCTCCTCTACTCCGAGGTTGTCCGCTTCCGCCACCACATCGCGGATGAGCTGCTGCAGCGTCTGCTCCCTGCGCTTCTTGCGGATGGCTTCCTGGGCGTGTTCGGCGATGAACATGCCCAGCCCCCGCTTCTTGTACACGAGCCCCTCCTCCAGCAGCAGCGACAACCCTTTGGCTGCGGTTGCAGGATTGATGTTGAACATATCCGCGAGCTGATATTGGGAGAAGATCCTCTCGTGAGGAAGCAGGTTGCCGGCCAGAATCTCGTTTTCCAGCCAGCCGGCTAACTGGACATAGATCGGTTTCGTTGTGTCTGAGGGCAGGATCAAGTTGTCGCCTCCTCCCGCTTGCAGGATACATAGTGCATTACTGATGTAATGTACTATACAACAAAAACATGAAAAATGGAAGAGGCTACGAGGTTCGACTGGTCGATGACTTCGACCGTGTGTTGGAGCAATTCAACCGGCATCAGCCTCATCTGGTGCTGCTCGATGTGAATCTCCCGAGGTATGACGGATATTATTGGTGCAGACAGATCCGAACGGTGTCCACCTGCCCGATCATCTTCATATCGGCTCGCGCAGGGGAGATGGACCAGGTGATGGCTTTGGAGTATGGCGGTGATGATTATATTACGAAACCATTTCACTATGAGGTCGTGATGGCGAAGATCCGCAGTCAGCTGAGGCGCGTCTATGGCGAATATGCGCCAGCCCAGGAGGAGCGAAAGGTTGTGCTGCAGGGGCTGACCATCTATCCGGAGCGCATGGAGATGGCACTCGGAGATCGCCATGTGCCGCTGACCAAGAACGAGCTCATCCTCTTGGAGCAGCTTGTCCAGCATTCCCCGCGGGTCGTAAGCCGGGAGATGCTGCTGGAAGCGCTATGGGACGACCAGACGTTCGTCGACGAGAACACGCTCAATGTGAACATTACGCGCGCCAGGAAGAAACTGCAGGATCTCGGCATTGAGAATGCGATTGAGACGGTGCGGGGCGCCGGCTATCGGCTGCAGGCCACCTGGGTTGAAGGGGAATCGTTATGAGACTGTTCATCCGCGAACATCTGCCGCTGATTGTTGTCCAGGTTGTGCAGTTTTTTCTCGTGCTGCTCGTTTATTGGCTGGACGGTTACCGCAATTTTCTCACCGCGCTGTATTCGGTGTTTATCGGGCTCGTGTTGCTGGGCGCTTACTTATTCTACCGCTACTACAGCCATCGCCAGATGTACAGGCGTCTGAGCGGCACGATGCAGGACATGGACGAATCGCTCAGGACGAGCGGGGAGGCGCCGCTGGCCAAGGCGCTGGACGACCTGCTGCATGACCAGTATCGGCTGTATCGGCAGCGGCTCGATGAGTGGGAGTCGAAGCGGCGTGAGCATCTGACGTTCATGAACCAATGGGTGCACCAGATGAAGACGCCGCTGTCGGTCATCCAACTGACGACCCAGAACGAGCCGGACCCGCGCTTCGCCAGTATCCGCGAGGAAGCGGAGCGAATGGAGCGCGGACTGGAGATGGTGTTGTATGCGGCGCGGCTGGAAGTGTTCGAGCAAGATTTCAGCGTGGAGCGGGTCGGCCTTCGCCAAGCGGTGGAACGCGTCGTGCATGAGAATAAGCGCTCGTTCATCCGCAATTCCGTCTATCCTGAGGTGAACATCGATGCCGCGCTGCGGGTGGAGACGATGCGAAGTGGTTGCATTTCATGTTGAATCAATTGCTTTCCAATGCGATCAAATATTCCGCCGGCACCAATACGAAGATTCGCTTCACAGCGCGGGAGGCAGAAGCCGATGAGGTGCATCTGTCCATCCAGGATTCGGGCATCGGCATTCCGGAAGCGGATTTGAAGCGGGTGTTCCGGCCATTCTATACCGGAGAGAACGGACGCAAATACCGGGAATCGACGGGGATGGGGCTTTATCTCGTGCAGGAGATCTGCCAGCGGCTCGGCCACCGCGTTGAGCTTGTGTCCCAGGAAGGAGCGGGCACGACGGTTACGCTGATTTTCGCGCCGCGCGGCAAGCTTACACAATTGTAAGGTTCATGAAAGTTGAATCGATAGGAACAATTCCCCTCTCTGCCGTACAATCAGGTCAAGACGAAAACGATGGGGGAAGGAGAGATCCTGCATGGATATGCTGCGGATCGAACGAGTAAGCAAAGTATACGGTGGCCAGGTGGCCCACCGGGCATTGAACGATGTTTCATTTGCCATCCAGGAAGGAGAATTCGTCGGGATTATGGGGCCGTCCGGCAGCGGCAAGACGACGCTGCTCAACGTGGCAGCAGCGATCGACAAGCCGAGCGGAGGTCAAGTGTGGATCAACGGCAAGGACCCGTACCGGCTGGGCAAGAATGAGCTGGCGCGCTTCCGCCGCCGGGAACTCGGCTTCATCTTCCAGGACTTCAACCTGCTCAATACGCTGACGGTAGAGGAAAACATCGTGCTGCCGCTCACCCTGGACGGCGCGCGGGTAAAGGTGATGGAGGAGCGGGCCGCACGGCTCGCCAAGCGGCTCGGTATCGAGGCGATCATGAAGAAGCGCACCTACGAGATCTCCGGCGGTCAAGCGCAGCGCACCGCGATCGCCCGCGCGATTATTCATCAGCCGAAGCTCTTGTTCGCGGACGAGCCGACCGGCAACCTCGACTCCAAATCGTCGCGGGACGTGATGGAGCTGCTGGAAGCGATCAACCGCACGGACGGCACGACGATGATGCTCGTCACGCACGATCCGTTGGCGGCGAGCTACTGCCACCGCGTCATTTTCATCAAGGACGGGCAGATCTACAACGAGATCCATCGCGGGAGCAATCGCCAGGCGTTTTTCCAGAAAATCATCGATGTGCTGTCGCTCTTGGGAGGGAACGCCCATGACCTTTCGACAATTCGCGTTTAACAACGTCCTCCGCAACAAGCGGACGTATGCGGCGTACTTCTTCAGCAGCGCCTTCTCGGTGATGGTGTTTTTCGTCTATGCGGTGTTCGCCTTCCATCCGGGGCTCGCCGGTGGCGCCCTGCACAGCCAGGTCGCGACGGGGATGCATTTCGCGGAAGCAATCATCTATGTGTTCTCGTTTTTCTTCGTGCTGTACTCCATGGGCGCGTTCCTGAAGAGCCGCAAGAAGGAATTCGGGCTCATGATGATGCACGGGATGACGGACTTGCAGCTGCGCCTGATGGTGTTCATCGAGAACATGCTGATCGGGTTTTTCGCCACGATCGGCGGCATCGGCATCGGGCTCGTCATGGAAAAGCTGATCCTGCTTCTGGCCGAGAATTTGCTGGAGCTGGAGGAGACGCTGCCGTTCTACGTGCCGGTCAAGGCGATGGGGTTGACGTTCGCCGCCTTCATGGTGCTGTTCATGGTCATTTCCTTGTTCACCGTGTCGATCTTGCGCAGCAGCGGCCTGATCGAGCTATTGAAGAGCAGCGTCAAGCCGAAACCGGAACCGAAAGCCTCGTTCCTTCTGTCCCTGCTCGCCGCCGCGCTGCTGGCGGCCGGGTACGGAATCGCCCTGCGGGTGCGGGGAACGGCGGTGGCGGCCGCGCTCATTCCCGTCTCTGTCATGGTCATCATCGGCACGTACTTCCTGTTCACCCAGCTCAGCGTGTTTCTCGTGCGGCTGGGCAAACGCAACCGCGGGCTGTTCTGGCGCCGGACGAATTTGCTCTTGTTTTCCGATCTGGCCTACCGCATGAAGGACAACGCGCGCATTTTCTTCATCGTGGCAATCCTCTCCACCGTCGCCTTCTGCGCCATCGGCTCCCTGGTCGGGTTTAAGTCGATGTACGTCGGCATTCTGACGAAAGAGAATCCGTTCGCGATGCAATACCAATCCTATCCGGGCCAGGCGCGCGAGACGGAGGAGCTGCATGTCGGGCGAATCCGGGAAGTGCTGGAAGAAGAGGGGGTGGCGTACCGGCATCTCGTCGCCGAACTGAAGTATGCGGCGCCGGCCGGATCGGAGCGGCCCGTCATGGTGATCGGCGCCTCGCAGTACAATGCTTTGGCGGAGGCGGCCGGGTTGGAGACCTTCGCGCCGGGGGACCGGGAAGCGGTGCTGCTGTACTATGCCAATCCGGCGGTACGAAGCCGATCGGATGAAGGGCTGCGCGTGCTGGAATTGCCGGAAGCGTCCGCGCAACTGGACGTGAGCCGGTCGCTGGATTCTTACCTGTTCCCGATGTATGCCCAGGTGTATGTGGTTCCGGATGCCGTTGTTGCGCAACTCGGCGAGGCGGCGTCGGCGGACCGGATCCATGCGTTTCAAGTGCAAGATTGGAAAAGCACGAAACAGGCCGGCAAACGCCTGACGGAGGAATTGCCGCCCGACCGATCGTACAGCTTCTTCTCGTTGGCGTATTCGCTGCACATCTTAAATCAAGCTTTCGGGGCGGTCCTGTTCGTCGGGTTGTTCATCGGCGCCGTCTTCTTCGTTGCTGCCGGCAGCTTCCTGTACTTCCGGCTGTACACCGATCTGGAGGAGGACAGGCGCAAGTTCGCCGCCATCGCGAAGCTGGGGCTGACGGACGGCGAGTTGTCCGGGATCGTGACGAAACAGCTGGCGATCCTGTTCCTCATGCCGATCGCCGTAGCGGCGGTGCACGGCGCCGTGGCGCTGACCGCGCTGCAGCATATGTTCGCCTATAATCTGATCAAGGAATCGGCCGCCGTGCTCGGGGTGTTCATCCTGATCCAGGTAGTGTACTTCCTGGCGGTCCGCTCCCGCTATATTCGTCAAGTGAAGGTCGGTTGAGGTATACTGGCATTGAGAACGTCTTACGCCTTCATGTTGATGAAAGCCGGCAAGCCCGAGCAAGCCGAGCGCGTGCTGCAGGAGTTGCTGAGCACCAAGCTCACGCACGATATGGAGATGCAGGCGAAGTCGAATCTGGCGAAGACGTTCACCGAGACGATTCTGCTTCGCACCTGAGCGGCGGTCGTAAAAAAATACCGGCTTTCCATCGCGGGCGAACTATCATATAATAGGAATGGTGCTTATCATTCGTTTCATAGCGTGCCGCTATGATTATCATACGAAGTCCGTTGAAGGTGAGGGCTGCGTCTGATCGCGTGTGCAGACGGGCCTGCATCTTTTTACGGCAAATCACTAGATAAGGACGGATAAAATGAACAGCAAACATATGCGGTCGGATGTGATCTTGATCGGTGCCGGCATCATGAGCGCCACGCTGGGGGCGTTGTTGAAAGAGCTCGCTCCCGAGTGGGAGATTACCGTGTTCGAACGCCTCGGCCGACCGGCGGAGGAAAGCTCCAACGAATGGAACAATGCGGGGACGGGGCATTCCTCGCTGTGCGAGCTGAACTATACCGTGGAGAAGCCGGACGGTTCGATCGATATCAGCAAGGCGATCAAGGTCAACGAAGAGTTTCAGTTGTCCAAGCAATTCTGGTCCTACCTGGTCAAGAGCAATCAGATCAGCAATCCGCGGGACTTCATCACACCGCTTCCGCACATGAGTTTCGTGCAGGGGGAGAAGAACGTGGCCTTTCTGCGGAAGCGTTTTGAAGCGCTATCTCAGAACCCGCTCTTCTATGGCATGGAGTTCAGCGACGATCCGGATCAGTTGAAGGAATGGATTCCGCTCATGATGCAGGATCGCAAGATTCAAGGGCCGATCGCTGCTACCCGGATCGAATCGGGAACGGACGTCAACTTCGGTGCCTTGACCCGCATGCTGTTCAAGCATCTTGAACAGCAGAATGTGGAGATCCATTATAACCGGCAGGTGAATGATATCCGCCGTTCCAGCGACGGTTCCTGGGAGCTCATCGTGCGCAATGTCGAGAGCGGAGCGGTGGAACGCCATCAGGCCAGGTTCGTGTTCCTCGGCGCCGGCGGAGGGAGCCTTCATCTGCTGCAGAAGTCGGGCATCCCGGAAGGCAAGGGGATCGGAGGATTCCCGGTCAGCGGCCTGTTCATGGTATGCCGCGATCCGGAGATCGTGCGGCAACATCATGCCAAGGTATACGGCATCGCACCGGTGGGCGCGCCGCCGATGTCCGTGCCGCATCTGGATACCCGGTTCATCGATCGCCAGGCGTCCCTGTTCTTCGGACCGTTCGCGGGCTTCACCCCGAAATTCCTGAAATACGGTTCGTACTGGGACCTGTTCAAATCGATCAAGCCGCATAACCTGATGACGATGCTGGCAGCTGGCGTAAGAAACTTCGAACTGACCCGCTATCTGATCGGGCAGCTCATGCTGACCAAGGAACAGCGGGTGAAGGAACTGCGCGAGTTCTATCCGAATGCCAGAAGCGAGGACTGGGAGCTCGTCGTCGCAGGGCAACGCGTACAGATCATCAAGGATACGCAAGCGGGCAGAGGAACGTTGCTCTTCGGCACGGAAGTCATCAGCTCCGCTGATGGTTCGATCGCGGCCCTGCTGGGCGCTTCGCCCGGTGCTTCGACGGCGGTGGCCATCATGCTGGAGGTCATCCGCAGATGCTTCCCGCAGCATCTGAAGGAATGGGAGCCCAAGATCAAGGAGATGATCCCGTCCTATGGCGAATCGCTCCTGAAGAAGCCGGATCTGATCAGCGAGATCGAAGCGTCTGCCGTAGAAACGCTGGGTCTGACCAGAGCGAAGCAGGCCACAGCCTGATCGGCGGATGCAATCCGTGTTGGCGAACTGACATTTATATTTATAGAGTGCACATCAGACCATCCTGCCATACAAGAAGCCTGATCCCTCCAGCCGGGGATCAGGCTTCTGCCGCATATGCCGGATCGAGCAGGCGCCGGATTCGGGCTGGCGAACCTTTGGCGGCCGATAGCAGACCAGGGTATCAGACTCGCCGGGATCAGATCATCAGGATCTCACGCAGCTCCTGTTCGCTCAGCAGCGAAGCCGAGTCGGCCCCCGGACGGGCGATATCATCGATCAGCAGCTTCTTCTGCTCCAGGAGCTGCATCATCTTCTCCTCCAGCGTATTCTCCTCGAACAGCCGGATGATCCGCTCGGCGATCTCGCCGCCGTCCTCATCGGATGCGGACATGGCGGACCCAGTCATCTGCCGGGCCGCGTCTGTCCGGACGGACCCAGCCTGCGCGGAATGCTTCAGGTCGCTGATCCTGATCAGGACAGCGACCACATGGTGGCAGTACATGCCGCCAGTGCTGAGTGAAGGGCAGGTGCAACGGGCCACAGGAGCGCCCTGCGCATCCTCATACACCTGAACCTGGTTGCGCTCATGGCCGAGCACTTCAGCGATATAGATGCCCTCGTCTTCATCATAGCGGAGAACATTCACCTTGCCGCCGTTGCTTAACCGCTCGCCTTTCTGATAGGTTTGTGGACTGCACCACTGCCTGATCGCATGTCTGGATAGTTTGATGACCATCGTCCACCTTTCCTGGCAGTCTCTTTTGTCCATTGTAGCATAGTCGGGGCGGCTGGAGGACGCGGGGGCTTGTTATCGGGAGAGTCAGAGGCAGAGGAGATCGCAGCACGCCGTCTGACTGGAAAGGAAATGGCGATGTTTCCGGGATGGGGGCAGCTGGAAGGAAGCTTCGCCGTATGAGGGGTTGGAAGATATGCCGCCATCCAGCGGGGAAGTGGCTCAGACCATGCTGCGGAAGATTCGGCCCCTGCTGGAAAAGGCGGAAATCCTGCAGGGCTTCGGGGAATATGGAAGAAACAGCCTCTTCGCATGGTCGGATAGCCTTGATCGTGGCGGATATATCCCTCAAATATGGGTATTCAGCACTAACCCGACACGAACTAAATGGGAAAAATAGATAGATATTTGAAAATTGGTTAGTTTTTCTATGGAAAATTAGGAAATGTGTCGAATGATGTTGAAATAGAAATGGGGCATTGGTTATAATTATTCTAAATTCATAAGCGAAAGGGCAAACTTGTCGAAAGGCAAGGACGCAAAGCTGCGGGCCTAAGGTGAGGGTGAGCTCACTATGGCAGCCGGGTTGCCGGGGATAGATGGAGAAGCTTCGGCCACTTGCTTAAGTGGCCTTTTCCATTTTCCGGAGAGGAGGGGTGGCTATGAGGTTGTTGGATCTTCATTCACTGAATACGCGCAATAGACTGATGCTTTTGTTGTGTTGGGGACTGACGGCCATTGGCACGTTGTCGGCGTTTATCGTTGGACAGACCAGGTTGGCCACACTCACTCTGATCTACGGCATCATATCTTTCGCGCTGCCAACGTTTCTGGTATGGAGGCAACGGTTGGACAAGCTGATCATGTATTGGGTGACGCTGGTTTTCTCCGTATATGGTTACCTCAGTCCACCGACCCTCCTGGTGTATATGTGGACCTTTGTGTTCATCGTTCTGCTGAGTCTGTATTTTGATTTTCGCCCCGTTATCCTGATGGGAGTTGCCAATATCATCTATTCGATCTATGTCGTCAATCGGTTGGATATGAGCCTCATCCACACGGTAACGGCCAATCCTGTTCGGGTGATGCTGTCGCTCATCGGCATCCACGTGCTGGTGATGCTTCTGCTGATCATGCAGTCTTTCTTCGGACAGCGGCTGCGGTCGAACAGCCTGTTGATGGAGAGGCTCTCCAAGACCGATGCCCTGACCGGATTGTTCAATCACAAGATGTTCTATGAATATCTGGAGCAGACACTGGGGGAGATGGAGAAGGGACTGCTGTCCAATGTGCAGCTGGCCGTCATCGATATTGACAATTTCAAGCAAATCAATGATTCCTATGGCCATGCGACCGGAGATCTGATCGTCAAACGGGTGGCCGATGCGATCCGCAGCAACAAGACGTCCACCGATTTCGTCGCCAGGTACGGGGGGGAAGAGTTCGCGATCATATTCCGCGACAAGCCGATTCAGCAAGCTTTCCAGATCGCGGAGAACATTCGCCTCGAGCTTGAGCAGCTCCACCATCCGGAGATCGGGCATCAGCCGGTCACGATCAGCATCGGCCTCAAGCAAGCCAGGGAAGGAATGAGCAAATCGGAGCTGTTTGAACAGGCGGATGAGCTCATGTACGCAGCGAAGAGACTGGGCAAGAATCGGACGGTAGTGGGGTAAGGTCAATCATCAACCGGTACAAGCGCGCAAAGACCGAAGAAGCTGTCGACTCCAGGCGGAGCGGCAGCTTCTTCTTCATGGAACGGTCGGGTCAGGCCCTTATATGCCCAACCGGGCAATCTCCTTACGGACGAGCGGCGCCACCTTCGTGCCGAGCAGCTCGATCGAGCGCAGCATATCGCGATGCGGGATGGAGCCGAAATCGCAATGCAGCATGAACCGGGTCACTCCCAGATTCTTGCGCAACAGGACGATCTTCTCGGCCACATACTCCGGATCGCCGACATAGAGGCAACCGCGCAGGCTGCAGGCAGCTTCGAAGGCATCCCTGCCATAAGGCGGCCAGCCGCGTTCACGGCCCAGCTTGTTCATCTGCGCCTGATTCGGGGGGAAGAACAGCTCGGCCGCCCGTTCCCTCGTGTCCGCGATGAAACCGTGGGAATGGGTGGCCACGGGCAACTTGTCCGGGTCATGACCAGCTTTGCGTGCGGCTTCCTTGTACAGCTGGACCAGAGGAGCGAAGCGCTCAGGCAGGCCGCCGATAATCGCCAGCACCAGCGGAAGTCCGAGCGTGCCGGCGCGCGCGACGGAATCCGGCGTCCCGCCGCTGGCGATCCAGACGGGCAACGGATCCTGAACCGCCCGGGGGTAGACACCGAGATTGTTGATCGCCGGTCGATGGCCGCCCGGCCAGGATACGATCTCCGAGGAGCGGATTTTCAACAGCAGCTCCAGCTTCTCTTCGAACAGTTCATCATAATCGTACAGGCTGTAGCCGAAGAGCGGGAAGGATTCGATGAAGGATCCCCTGCCCGCCATGATCTCCGCCCTGCCGTTCGATATGGCGTCGAGCGTGGCGAACGCCTGATAGACGCGAACAGGATCGTCGGAAGACAGCACGGTCACGGCGCTGGTCAGCCGGATGCGCTTCGTCCGCGAAGCCGCAGCGGCCAGGATGATCTCCGGCGCCGAGCTGGCGTAGTCCTTGCGATGATGCTCGCCGATGCCATATACGTCGAGGCCGACCTGATCCGCCAGGATGATCTCCTCAACAGCGCGTTGGATGCGCTCGGCATGGGTGATTGTTTCGCCGGTGATGGGGTGGGGGTCCGCCTCGAGAAAGGTGCTGATGCCTATCTCGATCGACGGGGTGGTTTGATGAGCTTGATCGGTCATATTGACTCTCCTCCTTGTAACCTGGCTTCATCTTACTATAATTTCGTATGTTTCTCAATCCGAGTAAGTGTCGTGTGACATACACGGTCGCAGACCAGATGAAAAATAGTATCTCTTTTCTTTTCAATCTCATGTTGAGGCCGGCGTGCATTGGAAAAGCCGCGTTGTGCCTGAATCTTCTTTGCAGGCAAGCTGCTCGTCCGTTACAATGTTGGTAGAAATGCAACCTGCAGCCCTCTATGTCGAAAGGTGTGAATCGCATTGATCTCCGCTACTGTGCTCTACATGATCATCAGTACGTTGCTGTCGTTCGCCAGCGCGCAGGAGGATGAGCTGGCACTGCTCAAGGAAGCGTTGATCTATGAACAGCCCGTGGTTACCGTCGCTGCGCCTGTTCGGCCAGGTGCGGCCGCTCACGGATCGGAGGATCTGACGGCTGCGCTCGATGAGATCCTGCAAGATTCGCGTCTCGCCGGTGCGCTGGCCGGAGTCAGCGTCCGTCTGGCGGATACCGGAGAACTGTTGTATTCTCATATGGGCGACATACGGCTTCATCCGGCTTCGAACATGAAGATCCTGACCGCAGTGGCCGCACTGGAGATGCTTGGCCCGGATTACCGCTTCACGACGGAGCTGCTGACGGATGGAAAGATCCGGGACGGGACGCTGGATGGCAACCTGTACCTGAAGGGCAAGGGCGATCCGACGCTGATGAAGGAGGATCTGGACCGGTTCGCCGAGCGCTTGCTGGAGCTTGGCATCAGGTGGATCGAGGGGCATCTGGTCGGCGATGACAGCTGGTATGACGATGTTCGCCTGTCGCGTGATCTCGGCTGGTCGGATGAACCGTACTATACCGGGACGCAGGTATCTGCCTTGACCTTGTCGCCGAATGGGGACTACGACGCGGGAACGGTGATCGTCGAGGTGAGCCCGGGGGCGGCCGCGGGAAGCAAGCCGAGGGTCAAGGTCGTTCCTGAGACGGAATATGTGACGATCGTCAATGAAGCCGTGACAGGCGCCAACAGTGGGCGGAATACGATAGCCGTCGAGCGCGAACACGGAACGAATCATATCATCGTCAGCGGCACGATCCCGCTCGGCGGTGCGACCAGCCGGATATGGGCGTCGGTGTGGGAGCCGACCGGCTATGTGCTGGATGTGTTCAGCCGGACGCTCAGGGAGCATGGCATCACGTTCTCTGCCATGAGTGAGACGGTGACGGGCGTCACGCCTGAGGACGCGACCGTGCTGGCCTCACGCCAGTCGATCCCGCTCAGCGAGCTGTTGATTCCATTTATGAAATTGAGCAACAACGGACACGGGGAGATCCTGACGAAGGAAATGGGGCGCGTGATCCACGGCGAGGGAAGCTGGACCAGGGGCTTGCAGGTGACGCAGGATGTTCTGGCTGGACTCGGCGTGAACACCGATACGATCATGTTGCGTGACGGCTCGGGCATGAGCCACATCACGATGATCCCGGCGGATGAGCTTTCTTATCTCCTGTACGCGATTCAGGACAGAAGCTGGTATCCGCTGTTCGAACGCTCGTTGCCGGTGGCAGG
>Ga0310826_101043_pt1 | contig 17443 bp, 11 predicted proteins | sample WT_ome_FD_201306 | JGI IMG/M metagenome (GOLD analysis project Ga0310826, IMG submission 201306) | Sorghum-adapted microbial communities enriched on wild type (WT) sorghum from Joint BioEnergy Institute, Emeryville, California, United... ... | reverse complement strand
GTTCCCTCCTCCCGCCACGAGCAACAAAGAGGATCAACACAGCACAAAAAAGCCGCTCAAAAGAGCGGCTTGTCAATCCGTGCACTCCACGAGGAGGCAACCAGACACATTACAATTCAATCCACGCACTCCATACGGAGTGCGACTATATGGTCGCCTAAGGTGCCGGGCTTCCGCAGGCTATTTCAATCCACGCACTCCATACGGATTACGACGTAAATATCCGGTTATCAAGAAGTCCGGCAGCAAGATATTTCAATCCACGCACTCCATACGGAGTGCGACTATTTCCGTGGTGTTGGCGATTCAATCCGTCAAGGCGCATTTCAATCCACGCACTCCATACGGAGTGCGACTAAGATCATCGCCTTCTTCAACGCCAATATTCAAGATTTCAATCCACGCACTCCATACGGAGTGCGACTCAGCTATATCCTTCGTACTTATCCCTTCATCAGCCCATTATTTCAATCCACGCACTCCATACGGAGTGCGACGGAGGTAGGCAACTGGATTTATTAAAAATGATAATTTCAATCCACGCACTCCATACGGAGTGCGACCAACTAACGATGTGATAACCTTCGTCCCAAAGCGATTTCAATCCACGCACTCCATACGGAGTGCGACATTGCGTTGTCTTGCTGTTGGTCATAAGATAGAGGTAATTTCAATCCACGCACTCCATACGGAGTGCGACTCCTCAATCCTCTCGGCAAGTGTTCTGGAACGTTCGAATTTCAATCCACGCACTCCATACGGAGTGCGACCGGAATTCGAGCACGGCGTCATTTATCGCACTGGAATTTCAATCCACGCACTCCATACGGAGTGAGACATAACCTGTCTCACGATCATCCCTCCAGCACTAAGAATTTCAATCCACGCACTCCATACGGAGTGCGACGAAAGGTCTACTATCAAGCGCACATCTTCCTCAAAAATTTCAATCCACGCACTCCATACGGAGTGCGACTAAAAATAATATCCTTGATCATTTCACAACTGTATTTCAATCCACGCACTCCATACGGAGTGCGACCCTGGAATTCATCAGACTCGTCATTCAAATCAAATTTCAATCCACGCACTCCATACGGAGTGCGACTTCGCTTGATCGGAAAATACGCGCCGCATAACTTATTTCAATCCACGCACTCCATACGGAGTGCGACTTTACGGATGAGACATTAAGGCGACTGCGCGCAATTTCAATCCACGCACTCCATACGGAGTGCGACACCTCCAGATATGCAGCGTGATGGTGCATTCCTCTCCATTTCAATCCACGCACTCCATACGGAGTGCGACACTTACTGTCACATCCTTATACGCTCCCGAGCTCGGATTCGCTGGGGGCTCATTTTCCGCAACCCCGCCACGTTGCGTTTCATCTTCGCGGTCGCTTTCCCATAGATTCGCTGGGGGCTCATTTTCCGCAACCCCGCCACAGCAGGTTCAACAACACCTTGTCCTGCTTGAGGTCAAGGCTTCAAAAGTGCGAACCTGAAATTTCACTCAATAGAACGACCGACTATTTCCCTTCAAAAATACCTTAGCCCAATCATACTGCGGAGTGCGAACCTGCTGGTGAATTCATGTGCGCTTGGGGTTCGCACTTTGCTAGAAGATCAACGTATCCTCCACATCCAGAGTCGGCTTTGCTCCAATGTGTTCAACTTTGGACCTGTATTTATTGCCTATACGGTATATTCGCAAGCTGTCTTTTTCATGATCAATCAACTTTACAAGTTCCAGTTTCAATTTAGTTAATTGTGCCGAATCCAACACACACTCGAATACGGAATGCTGAACACGTTGCCCATAATTCTGACATGCCTTGGCAACCATGCGCAACCTTCTTGCCCCGCCCTCACTGGTTGTTTGTACATCATAGGTTATAAGTACAAGCATGGCCGATCACCTACTTCCACAAAAATGGAGGATACTCATCCAGGTCGCCTCTCAGATATCTTGCTAGTAGCAAGGCTTGCGCATGTGGCACAAGCCCCCAAGGTATTTTCTCACCAAGATAAGGATGTGTGATTGTCTCCTGTTTCCTGGCTTGCCAAGCTTTAAGGAAAGTTCGTCGGGCTTCATCGGTCATCAGGACAGCGCCATTTTCCTTTTGGTAGAAGTCCATCGCAGACACTTCCTTGAGATTGATCAGTGAGATGACGATGCGATCCGCATATATTCCTCTTAACTCCTCTATCAGATCAAGAGCCAATGATGCCCGACCCGGCCGATCTCTGTGCAAGAAACCAACATAGGCATCCAAACCGACTGCTTCCAAAGCGGCAGTGGCATCGTGTGAAAGCAGCGTATACGCCAGTGATAACATCGCATTCACATTATCTTTAGGAGGTCTTCTGGAGCGTCCATTAAAACGGAAGCTTTCCTTCTGCTGGAGGATCATCTGATCCAGAAGTTGATAATACAAGATAGCAGCCTGCCCTTCCAAACCTCTCAGACTTTCGAGGTCATTACATTGGCGCACATCATTCAGCATGCGCGACAGTTGTCTGGATACCGCCTTGAACTGCTCCACATCAATCCGTAGTGGATAATCCCTCGTCATTCGCTCTATCATCCATTTATGATTATAAATCTTGCCGAAAATGAAGTTACGAGCAATAAGGGCAGACTCATATTCGTTGTCCGATACACGATACTGAGTCTTACGCAAGAGAACATTGCCGTTGCTCTGACCTATGACCCTGGCAAGGAATCGTCCACTTGATGACAGATAGGTGATCGCGATATTCCGATCAGCGCAGTACCCCATCAGCGCAGGACTCGCCCCCGTATATCCGAAAGTAATAATGGACTCAAGATTATGCAAAGGCAATCTCCCGAGAGTTTGCTGCTCCTTTAGTATGACAACATTATCTCCATCAAGGGATAAATAGACGTCAGGCTGAGTGATGTATAGCGTATTTAACAGTTTTTTCAATCGCTCAACCTCCCCTCTATATAACTCTTGACAGATCTTTTTGTCATCAGTTCAGGCAAGCATATATGTTGCAAGGAGCAGCTTTTGCAGTGCGGACCCGTTTTCACCCGTGGAGTATATTTCCTATCATAGTAATCGTGCATTTCTTTCGCCATCTGCCTGACCTTACCCCGCCATGTCTCTGTTATGGACACCTCCACACGATGCTTGATCTGTTCATAATACAGATACCCCTTATTAATCTGACAAAGCAGCATTTCCTCCAGACACATCGTCTGAGCAACCAGTTGTATAACATCCTCGTCACCCTTCTTGGGCCTGCCGCGTTTGTATTCAACCGGATAGACCTTGTAGGTGCCTGGCACACCAACCAATTCAACTCCATCAGGATGCTGTATGAATTCAACCACATCGCAGACTCCACTGATCATGAGCTCACGTGATTGTACGGGAAGGGCACGAACGATCAGCTTGTTGCCACGCTTCTCCCGAAGAAAAGGTTGATCTGCGTTTTGATGAAGATCTTTGCCTTCGATCGTTCGTGCATTCTCATCCCATTGTTGCTCAACATGGATCAGGGCCCATTGTCGCCTGCAAAACTGGAAATGCTGGAGCCCTGACAGCATCAGGTAGCGATCTTCTTGATGATCAAGATTAGTGACCATCGATCACTTCAACGTGCAGCCCGTCCAATTCTTCCAATTCGATCAAGTAATCGTCGATGCTTCTGGGGGTGTCTGTCCTGGATTGAATTTTCAAGGAACGGTGCACCTTGGCAGACGAGTATTGGCCAAGCTTGGAGTTATGCTTCCACCAGTAGACCTTGTGAACTTCCATGCTACCCTCCGGACGAGCAGACGAACTGTCATTTTCAAACAGCGTGATCAGTGCTTCTTTGATCTTCTCCGCATCCTCGTTGCTGAATCCAGTTTTTTCTGCCAGTTGAGTGTTGATGCTGCCTTTGAATACGTATACTCCAAAGTCTACGCGATGCTTCATGCCCATCGTGTCCGATCCCCGTTTCTCGCCTGGTATCGAGTTCACACTCTTCGTAATCTGCATGCTGACGATATCAATCGGGTCCACGCTCGTTGCTGTATGAATGGATACCGGCCCGCGTATGCCTACCGACAATTCATTGCCTTTAAAGGCAAAGACTTGTCCAAAACTGCGCACATCTATCCATTCCTGACATGCGATTCTGGCAAATTCGTCACTGGAAGGATTTTTCGCCTTCAATAGTTTGGCGAGTTCAGGATGGGCCTCCGCTCTCTCTCTCAAACTTCCAAACGAATCAACCTTGCGATCATCAGATTGGACGAACACTTTCTCTCCCATATCGAGCAGACGATTACGGATCTTGCGCTTGATGGCCACATCAGATATTTCTCCGTAGCCATCATAATTTTGACGTGGCCGGTTCCCATTCAACGGATCACCATTCGGATTGGCCTTGGTCACAGACAATACAACAGCAAAATCAATCTTGTGATCCAGAGTTTTCATCGTTCTTATCCTCCTCTTTTTTCTTATAAAGTTCATGTCGTTGAGAGTAGAAACCAAGCAAATACTTTTCTGTCAACGGTTCATTGTTAAAGTCATCGAATTCAAACATGTTGCCTATATCATCGATCAATTTCGAAAGGTAGGTCGCCTTGATTCCCAACCTTGCCTGATAAGGTTGCAAACTGGCTTGTATCGTCTTCCATGTGCGAGCTGGACATTGGGCGTACGAGTTCATGTAACGTATAGCGTTAGTGGCCCTGCTCTCGTCTTTGCCCAGTGCGGTCCTCTCGAGCACATCAGCTACAGCTAGCAAACGGCCAAACAGATAGCTCCGATCCCTGGATTCGGTATTTAATGCCACGCTCCATTCCTCCTTTTTCTCCAACAATGATCTTCTGATGAGAGAACAAGCTATGGTTAATGTCTTTTCCCATTCCCAGCGGTCCATTGATACTGGGTTAGAGGCCCGATAAAAGACGCTTCTCACGATATCCACAGGCAGAGACCGTCCATCTACGATGCATGGCAGCACACGTTCCATCAAGCCTTTGATGATCTTCTCATTGGCGTTGGTGCCATAGGCAGCATAGGCAATATCTTTCGTAGCAGGTGCGCCGTAGAAAGATATGATTTCATCTTTATTTTTGCGATAACGATGCTGCCAGGCACAGGTAGTATGCCAATGCTCCAAGCGTTTCAGATACAGCTCCTTGTTGAGGTGTCGATAATACAGTACCGCCATTCGTCCGGTCGTTGCAGAATCCAATACCAGGATGTTCACTTCCGTCTGGTACGACAGGTCGTTTCGATACCCGTCGATCGCCTTGCTCACCTCGGTAGCGATCAGCTGGCCTGTCTCCGGGTCCCTCACTGGCTCACGATCGTTATGCACCATAAAATCCACCGCGTCATCATTGATATGAGGGACGGAACTGCCGTCTGTAGCCCAGACAAGAAACACCCGATCGTCGATGCTTTTGCCCTGACGGTTGATCAACCACTTCAGAGCATTATGGGCTTTCTGTGATACTTCGTAACTGATGCTAGCTGCCTGCTTGCTGTCGTGGAAACGCCCGCGATAGGTATAACCCTTATCATCGTTAGCAGAGATCAGTTTGGCCATGTCCGCAGGATGGCGGATCTTGTTGGGATGTTTCTCTGTGCTTGGCAACCGTTTCTGCGTGATGTAGCAGATATCCGGTTCGTCAAGCTTCTGATTGTAGTAAGCGATAAAAGATTCATATACCTCCCGATCCTTCCAGACGTCATCCATGGATTCGGGTATATAGACGTTAAAACGGACAAACGCACTTGACAGATCGGAGGCGCCACTGGAGTATATCGCTGGCTTGTTACCATATTTCGGCTCATAAGCGGGGTCCCATTTTTCTAGCAAATGATTATTGTCATCCAGAAACAGGACCCGCTCGCGCACAAGGTCTTCGATCAGGCAACCTTTACGCAGATATTTGTAGATGCTGACGACTTTTTTGGTGGCGTAAGGGGATGTGGCCCAGTCTTCCAATTGTCGGATGTAGAGATCGTAGGGGATTTCATCCTTCTTTTTGATCTTGCCTCCATACTTTACATAATCGCCCGCTACATAGACCAATTTGTCATGCAGTGGATATGGAGCAGGATTGGATGAACGACTGGCGGATTCTTCCGTGCAGGGTATGATGGTGTTCTCCTTGTTCAGCACACGAGCTTGCAGGAACTCTCCGTCCTCGTCTACGGTAACCTCAATGTGGGCATTTTGCGTCGTATGAGAGATAGGCAGTAGCGTATACTCGCGATTCTCCCCTTTTTTCTCGATCTTCCCAACCTGGTCAAGATTGGCCTCATAGGTTTCATAAAGATGCAATAACCAACTCATCAACATCACCTCCTGATGAACAGATGTTTGACCATTAATCAAGTCCTAGGTCCTGGTACAATTGCTCCACCGATTGAACATTGCCAGCATGGAAGTATTTGGCTTCCATCTCCTTCACCGGACGAACGATTTTGCACTCTTCCGGCCTGGGGAACTTGATATATCCTCTGTGCATCTCAACGGACCATAACCTGACTGACATCTCGCTTCGTCCCGTCTCATCCGGATAATTGATGCCATGAACCATCGTGCCAAGATGATGAACCCTGTCATCATCATCGTAAAAGCCCGTGCCGCTGCCAAACTCACAAGGCTCTACATACCCCTGGCATTCCCTCGTTCCGAGGAAAATGTCTCTTCTGCCGCCTGCCTTCAACGCTCGTTGCAGGATGCTGTAATGCTTGCCTTCAATGTAGTCGGCCGCAAGATCAGGTCGGTGTTCATTAAAGACAAAATGCGCTTTCACCTGATAGCGGACATCCTTCAGGTATGTATAGTTCGCGAGCGTGTTCCCGCCACTGTATTCAAGAGGACGTACTCCCTTGGATTCCATCTGGATCGGATTCATCACCCGAAGTTCATCGATAATGTAGAGGATGGTCGGTTTCCAATAGATGGACTCCAGTATGCCTTTCAAAGCTTGATAGGTGGGAACACTGTACGACATCTTCTCTCCCCCGATTTTGGTAAGCGGATCGGTGAAGAGCGCGTAGTTGCCATACACCACAAATTGGATTTCATTTCTCATGCCAAGATTCACCTCCTTTTTATTCTATTTAATGATAATTTATACATATTTAAACATTTCGTCAATATAGGTTCTAAAAATATATGTTTAAATGAATTGTTATCCTTTCTTTGTGCTTATGATATAATTCTTCTGTCGCTTTAAAAGCGTGGATTGAAATATTTAAACATAGAATTGGGAACCTATCTGCAATAGATAGGTTCTAATTCTATGTAATATCAATAAACTCCAATTCACCTTCCCCCTTCAGATCGATGCCATATGCCTTGCTATACCAATTGTCCAGCAGTTCCAGAATCAAACCGTCCATGTGATCCTTTATGGCACCATCGGCTTTTAATTTGCGCAATTCCTGAGGATAGAGGTTGACAGTGTAATGTTGAGCTTGCTTCAATAGCCTGGATATGTCTTCTATCCGTTCACTGCTGTTCAGCTGAGCGATGATGTCTCTTCCACCGCCATATGGAACGATTACCGCTTCAGTCTGGTCTTTGATCACTTGAAAATACTCTGCTGCAGTCCGATAGCTTCCGCTCAGCAATAACGGAAAGCGCTTTCCGTGTTTGTTGTAATAATGGGTTACATAGCTGCTCTCCGAATTCATCGCCATCAGCAACCTGGTCATCCTGGTATTCAGCTCAGGGATGTAGTAATCCAGATCCGTGTCCATCTTGTTGTAGAAATACCTGAAGTATTCCTCCATCGCGACCTGATATAACAAGTTTCCATCATATCTGTCTGCCTTTCTCTGGAATAACGCAAACAGATTGCCGGAGATTTCTTTGCCGACCAGGACCTCTTTCTCCGATGACAGTATCTCTTCAGCATGATTAATAACGTACACATTCCGTACTTCATCCTCACCGTGACGATTGCATCGTCCGGCCGCCTGTGCAATGGAATCCAATCCAGCCAACGAACGAATCACACATTTGAAGCTAACGTCAACGCCTGCTTCGATCAATTGCGTGGTCACGCAGATAAACGGTACCTGCTTATTCAACAAGTCCCGAATGGTCTGAAGCTGATCTTTGCGATGTGCTGCACACATGGATGTGCTCAGATGAAACACAGGGCAGGATGCTTCTTTAAGTTTTCCATATAAATCCTTAACCACCGATCTGGTATTCAGGATAACAAGCGTGCTTCCCCACACATCAATTTCAGATCTGATCCAGTCAGCCAACTCGTCATTACGCATAGGCTTGTCCGTACGATCCACAAGCTCCACTCTCTTGAATGCTCTCGTTATCTCCTGAAGATTCGGCACGATCTCACCGTCCCGATCCTTGAGCAGACTATGTTTCACTTTCTCCAGTGTCGGCTGGGTGGCCGTGCACAACAATATGCTGCAATTGCCGTATCGTTTCAGAAAATTAAGGGCCTCATTAAAAAGTGATACGCAATGAATCGGTACCTTCTGGACTTCGTCAAAAATGATGACTGCATTCATCAGATTGTGCATACGGCGAGTATTGCGATTGCCCTTCGCATAGATCACATTCAGAAACTGTACCAAAGTTGTAAAGATGACCGGACAATCCCAATGATCCCGAGCAAGCTTGAGCTTCGCCCGCCTGGTGACCACGCCATCTTCTGTTTCTTCATCCTTATCTTCAACATCCATAATAATGTTGGAATGATGTTCCAATATATGTTCCTCGTCCTGAAGCACCTTTCTCACTTCAGCCGCGTTCTGTTCGATAATGGTGGTGTAAGGGACCACATAAATGATCCGCTGCTTGTGATATTCACGCGCATGCCTCAGAGCATAACGAAGACTGGCAAGCGTCTTGCCGCCTCCCGTCGGAATGGAGAGTGTGTATATTCCTGATGGTCTAACGGCGAACCGATCACACTGTTCGGACATATGGGCGCGAAGCAGATTAATTGGTTTATGCGCATCGGGCCGGGTTCCGAGGTCTGATAGGTGATCCATCAATCGTTGATAGTAGAGGTCATAAAGCTGCAGTTGATCATCGATTCCGGTTGTGCCTTCAGTCTTAAGTGTTTCTTCTCCATCCTCAAATCTCCGTGTATCTGTCCGATCGGCGTCTATCAGACAACTGAAAATGAATTTACACAGAAAAAAACTCTGGGTCGGAGTTCGATCCGTGAATCTCTGCAATTCCTCTAATGCCAGGTTGATATACTCTTGCAATTTTGCCTTGGGCATCACGTCTTCGAAGAACCTGTGGACTGCAAGGTCATATTCAGGCAGATGTTTCTCCTGAACCCTTCTCAAAAATGGCGATTGCGAGTCAGGAGATATAAAGTCCTGAAGGTCTGAATGGTGAGAAATGATTGCATTGCCAACGACCTCTGCGAGCAGTTTCTCGTAGCCTGATCTTCCTTCTCCGTGCAGCAGGTCAAACAGTAGCTTCCCTCCTGCGGTGGAATGATCGACATCTCCTCGTTTCTGATCAGATGACTCAGCTTGAATAGCAACTGCCCTGATATAGGCTTGAAAAAGATTGCTATATTTTCCCAAATCATGCAGGAGACCCGCCAAACCGGCTACATGTTTTAAACCCAACTTCAAACCGTACTGCTCAGCCAATCGTTGAACCCCCAGCAGATGCGCTTTCAAGGGTTGAATCGCCTTGTCGCTCTCTCGCACATGGGCAATATAGTTCATATTTACCAACTCATTTCGACATATGCTTATAGGTATATATTATCACATTTGTAACATTCTTGAACAGATAATTGAGCATCCTGCACTATTGCGTGTAATGAACTTATGCCTGGAGATGTGCGAGTTCGAAGATGGTGAAGCACGTCTTGTATCTGGTTTCCCCAAGGTCGATATGTATTTGATGGCCCACGATGTATCGGAAGTCGAATTGCAAAGCCTGAAGCGATTGGAACTTGGGGGGGGAGTCGTAGCGTTCTACATCTTCCTTCCTACATACCAAGCGCAAAAAAAGCCGCTTCTAAGAGCGACTAGTATTCGCGCACTCCATGTGGAGCGCGATGTATGGTGTTTTATCAAATCCTTCAGGAGATGCATCTTTCAATCCACGCACTCCTTGCGGAGTGCGACAATACCTTAAGTGCCGGCATCCCATCCACGAGCATGTATTTCAATCCACGCACTCCATACGGAGTGCGACGGACGAGCTTGACCTTTATCAAATGTCTGACTTTATTTCAATCCACGCACTCCATACGGAGTGCGACCCGTTACCGGCCTGTCGTGACGATTCTGAAAACATTTCAATCCACGCACTCCATACGGAGTGCGACGATCAGCCCGGTCGCATTCCCTGCATATCCGGCAAATATTTCAATCCACGCACTCCATACGGAGTGCGACTGGGCGCGGGAAGGATTGATCAAGCATCAAAAAGCAATTTCAATCCACGCACTCCATACGGAGTGCGACAATTTTACAAGTCGAGCAAGTGGCGCAAGAAGCGTATTTCAATCCACGCACTCCATACGGAGTGCGACTCAAAGGCGACTACCGCAATCCTGGTGATGGGTATATTTCAATCCACGCACTCCATACGGAGTGCGACGATTTCGGTTCGATTCACCAACCGCGTTATCGCTATTTCAATCCACGCACTCCATACGGAGTGCGACTGTAACCTAAAGTCCCTCGATTATTGATTTGTGTATTTCAATCCACGCACTCCATACGGAGTGCGACTATCAGGTGAGTGAGTCACCGGCGTGGGCAGAAATATTTCAATCCACGCACTCCATACGGAGTGCGACGTAACTCAAACTGCATATCTAATCACCTCACACAGGATTTCAATCCACGCACTCCATACGGAGTGCGACGGCATGCGCTGGGCGGGAGTTTTGTTGATGTGTATATTTCAATCCACGCACTCCATACGGAGTGCAACTCCCACTCTCGAACTATCGTGTTGGCGAGTTCGTTATTTCAATCCACGCACTCCATACGGAGTGCGACTGGCTTCTTTCAGTTTCGTAGCCAATCCAATGATATTTCAATCCACGCACTCCATACGGAGTGCGACGCTTCATCTGCGTCCTTCGCTGCAACAAAATGGCATTTCAATCCACGCACTCCATACGGAGTGCGACCGAAGCATTTGGTGCGCGCCGCGCGTCCTCGATATTTCAATCCACGCACTCCATACGGAGTGCGACAGAAACGTCATCAGGTAATGTGTAGTATGGGATGTATTTCAATCCACGCACTCCATACGGAGTGCGACTCGCCATGACCTTTCACTTCATCGACTGGAATTCCATTTCAATCCACGCACTCCATACGGAGTGCGACCCGGATGGATGCCACATCCTGATTTCGAGCCACAAATTTCAATCCACGCACTCCATACGGAGTGCGACAAGGCGGAAGCGTGGATTGACGCGAAGACAACGAAAATTTCAATCCACGCACTCCATACGGAGTGCGACGACACAGAAAAGCATGTAGACTTTGACACGGAGATTTCAATCCACGCACTCCATACGGAGTGCGACCTAAGTCTGGATTGATTGATGACTACATCATTCAAATTTCAATCCACGCACTCCATACGGAGTGCGACGGAGAAGATCATGGACAAAATCAAGCAGTTGCATATTTCAATCCACGCACTCCATACGGAGTGCGACACCTGCACCTCTCGGTCAATCGCGCAACCCATCCATTTCAATCCACGCACTCCATACGGAGTGCGACATCCTCAAGGGCTAGGGGTGCCACCTTGTCAATATTTCAATCCACGCACTCCATACGGAGTGCGACATTATATGGCTATCCGGTATATGAAGCGGTGGAATTTCAATCCACGCACTCCATACGGAGTGCGACTGCGCGGCGGAGAAGCGGGTGGCGGTAGAGTTGATATTTCAATCCACGCACTCCATACGGAGTGCGACCGGAGCTGAGGCTCGAGGTGGAGCTCCAGAGGGCATTTCAATCCACGCACTCCATACGGAGTGCGACAGTTACCCTCAAAATTAAGGGCTGTCGGATAGTCATTTCAATCCACGCACTCCATACGGAGTGCGACTCACGGTTGCGTCAAATGCGGTTTTCGCTTGTGCATTTCAATCCACGCACTCCATACGGAGTGCGACGACCTTATCCAGATCGATCTGGTACTCCCCCGCCTTATTTCAATCCACGCACTCCATACGGAGTGCGACGCCCTTAGGTCAAGCTTCATACCTTTCAACCATTCGATTTCAATCCACGCACTCCATACGGAGTGCGACTCTTATACGGCGATTGCTCACCGATCAGCCGAGTGACTATTTCAATCCACGCACTCCATACGGAGTGCGACTTTGATCCATGAGCAATCAAGTACAAGCGACGAAATTTCAATCCACGCACTCCATACGGAGTGCGACCGGACATCGTTCGTCAGTTTCTTGTCGCAAATAGAATTTCAATCCACGCACTCCATACGGAGTGCGACCGGGCTGCGGAGTTGCGGTTGGAGGTAGAGTTGATATTTCAATCCACGCACTCCATACGGAGTGCGACTCCGCTGCCGGCACGCTCGGCCACGAGATGGCGGAACTATTTCAATCCACGCACTCCATACGGAGTGCGACTCTCTCGGGGTCATTGGCCTTTTCCGCAGCCGCCAAATTTCAATCCACGCACTCCATACGGAGTGCGACGGGATTCAGGCGCACGGCCTGCATGGCTTTCTTTTGACATTTCAATCCACGCACTCCATACGGAGTGCGACCCGCGCGCTCGATCGCCCGTACAACAACCGCTTCCTCATTTCAATCCACGCACTCCATACGGAGTGCGACTGCAGCGGCTTCTTGAGGACGTCGACGCCGGCCGCTGATTTCAATCCACGCACTCCATACGGAGTGCGACCCTGATGGATGACATCCCGGTGCCGCTGCGGCTGATTTCAATCCACGCACTCCATACGGAGTGCGACGATGCCCCGAAATGAAACCCAGGCTGAAAAATTTATATTTCAATCCACGCACTCCATACGGAGTGCGACGATCTGCTTACGTTTAAAGTTAGGCAAGAAAAGACTGTATTTCAATCCACGCACTCCATACGGAGTGCGACCGATTTTGTCGCAGGGTTTCCGATGCCCCGAAATATTTCAATCCACGCACTCCATACGGAGTGCGACAAAAGGATGAAAGAGACATTGCTCGCGATCTGGAGCATTTCAATCCACGCACTCCATACGGAGTGCGACGATCGGAAAAAGCTGCCGGGAAAAGGGTACACGCTGATTTCAATCCACGCACTCCATACGGAGTGCGACGTCGCACATCCTCGACGGCGGCGAAGTGCCGGGCTGATTTCAATCCACGCACTCCATACGGAGTGCGACCTGGAAAGGATCATGAAGGAGAAAGGACTGACAGCATTTCAATCCACGCACTCCATACGGAGTGCGACACGGCAGCTCATATTGCCAGCGCGATCCTTGCCGGCATTTCAATCCACGCACTCCATACGGAGTGCGACGAGGATTGAGCTCAGCTCAACCAGTACTTTGTTATTTCAATCCACGCACTCCATACGGAGTGCGACGGTGACATTCTCCGGACTAAATGTTGCGTTCGGAATTTCAATCCACGCACTCCATACGGAGTGCGACAGTGCTGCGGAGTAAAGGCGAGGGGGGCGGTGGAAAATATTTCAATCCACGCACTCCATACGGAGTGCGACGGGCGCCGATCCCTGGTATCATTAAGCAGGCGGTGATTTCAATCCACGCACTCCATACGGAGTGCGACGGTGACATTCTCCGGACTAAATGTTGCGTTCGGAATTTCAATCCACGCACTCCATACGGAGTGCGACTTCTCTCGATCCGCCAGATGGCTTGCCCGCTTGTATTTCAATCCACGCACTCCATACGGAGTGCGACATAGTCGCGCCTGCTGCTAGAGTCTGCGTTGGCATTTCAATCCACGCACTCCATACGGAGTGCGACGAGCAGTTCGGAGTAGAGTTTTTGAACATGCTGCGGGATTTCAATCCACGCACTCCATACGGAGTGCGACCGTCAATTTCCGTTGAGATATGGACAACGGATTCCCCATTTCAATCCACGCACTCCATACGGAGTGCGACAGCAGGTTCAGCGAGGCCTTGATCAACCAGGCCTCAGAAATGCAAAAGTGCGAACCTGTATTTTCGTGTGGTCAATGATTGTTAGAAATATCTCATAAAAAGCTTCAAACCTTGTCATTCTGCGAAGTGCGAACCTGCCAGTGTAATCATGTTCACTTGAGGTTCGCACTTCTGGAACTTTTGAAAATCCAGCCCGGCCTTTACATCCAGAGTCTGTTTTGCGCCTATGTGTTTATCTATGTTGTCGCTTGGTACGAGCTTCACGCCTTAAACGTCGCTTGTAAGGTCCTGCCCATCCGCCAACAATCAACAACCGATGGATACATCGCAACGAATATGGCTCTTGGCGGACGGGTGTACACCATCCCAACCGACCTGCACTAGCACTCACCAGCAGCGCGAATCCCCCCCGTCATATTTCTGCACAGACGCCCCGTTATCCTTCCGCCGCCTGCGCCTGCCGCTTCTGATAGCGTCTGCGCAGCGGCATCAGGATCAGCGCGCCCGCCACGACGAGAATACCGATCACCGCGGCGGTCATGTACATGCCGTCGAAGCCGTTCTTCGCGGCCATCTTCGTCACCTCGGCGACGCTGTCCTCGATCACGGCCTTCAGGGTCGGATCCTGGATGCTGCTTACGACCTCCGTCATCTCCGCATCCGACATGGATGCCGCGCCGGATGCCATCTGACGGCCGATCGCGCCCAGCTCAGCCTGGCCCTCCGCCGACAGCTCCACCGCGTCCAGATTGCGCTGCAGGATGTCCGGGAAGTCCTCCTTGAACAGGGTGCCGATGTTGTTGAAGGAGCGCGCCAGGAAACCGGCATAGATCGTCGGCGACAGCGTCATCCCGATCTGACGAAGCAGGGACAGCGATGCGAGCGCAGTGCCTTTGTCCTTGTTCAGCCCTTCGGTGGCCAGGATGTTAAGCGGCGCCCCCATGATGATGCCGATGCCGATCCCCGCAACCGCACTTGCCACGATAAACTGCCACCTGGTCTCCAGCCACAGCGGGAACAGGGCGAAGCCGACTGCACCGATCAGCCCGGATGCGATCACCGCGAAGATCGGCCCGCGCTTCGCCACGAGCCCTCCACCCATTCCGGCGCCGACCCCGGCAGCCACTGCCAGCGGCGTCATCCAGTAGCCGGACTTCTCGGCAGCGATGCCCAGCACCTGTTCCGTAAAGGACGGGATATAGATCATCGAGGCGAGCATGCCGCCAGCCAGCGTGCCGATCAGCAGCACCATCAGGTAGCGGGGTTGCTTGATCAGCTTGATCGGCAGGATCGGGTCGCCGTTCTGCTTGCGCTCCAGCCGGCCTTCGTAGAACAGCAGGATCGCGATCAGCACGACTCCGCCCACCAGGTAAGCCCACACGTTCGTGCGAGTCAAGCTTTCCATAATATCCACATCGATGTTGGTCAGACCCAGCATCAGGGACAGGATGCCCACCGACAGGATGATCGTGCCTGTCAGGTCCATCCGACCAGGCGTCGGATCCGAGGACTCCGCCAGCTTCGTGATCCCGAAGATCAGGAGCAGGATGGCGATCGGCACGTTGATCAGGAACAGCACATGCCACTTGCCGGTCGCATCCAGCAGGAAGCTGCCCACATTCGGGCCAAGCACCGCTGCCACGCCATTCATCGCGCCGAGCAGCCCGAGATACTTCGCTTGCTTCTCCGGCTCGACGGTGCTCAGGATATGCGAGCTGCCGATGATGAAGATGCCGCCGCCGCCCAGAGATTGCAACAGTCTGGCGAACAGATAAAATCCAAACGACGGACTCAACGCAACGAGCAAGGAACCTAAGCCAAACAGGAAAATCTCAACAATAAACAACCTCTTCCTGCCGTATCGATCCGACAGCTTCCCGACAATCGGCAAGCTGATCGACAAGCCAAGCGTATAGATCGTGATCCCCCAGGCTCCCCAGTTCTCCGACACATCGAAGTCACGATTGATCGTCGTCAGGGCAGAGCTGATGATCCCGTTGTCCAGCTGGGCCATGAACACGCCGATGGAGAACAGCAACAGGGCCCAGAACTGGGACTGTGATGATTTCTCTTTCACCCTATATTCCTCCGTTTCATAATTAGATAGGTTATCTATCTATTTCGATATGGCCATAGTGAACATTTGATTCATGTGACCTATATCACACCTGAACGATACCTCTTATCTTATCACCCAAAATCATGAAATTCAATCCGCGTCACTGCGCGATCTGTGGACCAAACCACGTCAATCCATCTCCAGAGAACGCCCGGGCGATCCGCGCACCACATTTCTGACGCAGCAACATTGAGCAATCCCGCGCCGATGACGATGAATCAGCGATCCATCCCGGCTTCCCATCATGGACCCACGAACAATCCCCTGCCCCTGATGATGGGCAGGAGCTAAACCGCGCCCTTCAAGGACGCGGTTCACCGAGGCTCTTCTTCATCCGCACATGCAGGATACCGGCATCATAGAATGGCTTGTCCGAGATCGTCACATAGCCCAGCGAGGCATAGAATGGTTCGGCATGGCACTGTCCGTCGAGGATGCAGGATTCATAGCCGAGCCGCTTCGCATGTTGCTCCAGCTCCTGCACCAGCCGCTTGCCGACGCCTTGCCCACGGTACTGCTTGAGCACAGCCAGCCGCTGCAGCTTCGCGGTCTGCGGATCGTACTCGATCAATCTGCCGGTTCCGGCAGGCTCGCCATCGACTCTCGCCAGTATATGGATGGCCGCTTCCGGAGACTCATCATGGCGGTCGAGCTCCTCCTCCGCCGGCACCTTCTGTTCGTCTACGAAGACGCGAAACCGGATGTCCTTGCAGATCTCCAGTTCAGCCGTAGTGCTGACAGTCGTGATTGTGATCATCGTCATATCCTCCCTGTTGGTGAATTTGTTCTCCTGCTTGCCATGCGCCAGACCGCCAGGCGCTTTCATTGTTACCCGAACACGCACCATGCCGGGCTCCTGCACATACCTTGCCTGTATGACGACTGTACAGGAGGGCTGACATCATGCAATTTTACTATGGCGACAAGATGCCGCTGCGCATCCTCGATGAAGGTGAATTCTGGAAGCTCCAGGAGGCGGAGCACACGGCGGTCATCCGCGCGCTGGTCCCGAATCTGGAGCAAGTTTATGTGAAGACACTGGAAGCCTGGGAGCAGACGCTCTCGCGCACGCAAGGAATCTTCGTCCGCTACATCGAAACCGCGATCCGGGGCGGACAGTATCTGAAGCCGCAGTTCGGCCAGGAGGTGTTGGGACTCGTGCATTTCGCGCT
>Ga0310826_101040_pt1 | contig 17507 bp, 16 predicted proteins | sample WT_ome_FD_201306 | JGI IMG/M metagenome (GOLD analysis project Ga0310826, IMG submission 201306) | Sorghum-adapted microbial communities enriched on wild type (WT) sorghum from Joint BioEnergy Institute, Emeryville, California, United... ... | reverse complement strand
CTGGCAGCTTTTGGCATGCCGACTATTCGATTAGGGTTACCTTTTTGGCGGTGCGGTCCCACTTCACGGTAACGCCCAAAGCCTCACTTACAAATCGCAGGGGCACCATCGTTTTTCCTTCGACAATCATGGCTGCCGGCGTAATGTTGACGCTTTCTCCGTTCACATAAGCGGTTTTGCTGCCGATAGTGATTTTGATTTCGGTATCCCCTTTTCTGGCCGTGACCGTTTGCGTATTCGCATTCCAATCAATGATTGCCCCAAGGGTCTCGAAAATATCACGCATCGGAACCATCGTAGTGTTATCGACCATGATGGGTTCCTGTTCAAAGGTCAGTTTGGTCCCATTGTAATAAACGGAAAGATTTGCGGATTGATAGGTTTCTTTGTTGCCGGAGGATTTCTGACTGTTGCTGTTCCCGCTGTTCCCGCTTTTCCCGCTGCTGCCGCTGCTCTTGCCGCTTTGGCTGCTTTTGCCGCTTTTGTTGCTGTTGCTTCCACCGCTGGCGGATTTGCCGGAATGATAATGGTACTCTCCATATTCCAAACCCCATTGTTCGCAGTTTGTGCGGCAGGTGTGCCCGCGTTTGTGCGGCAGGTGTGCCCGCCGTTGGAATCGGTTCTTCCCGGATGCGCGCTCGCGCTGATGGAAAAAGCGAACAGCAAGACAGGCATCAAGATTAAAGCTGCAGAGAAAACGCTTCTCACAGACATCCTCCATTCCAGGATGATACTATTAACACGACATTTGGTAACAGATTATTGATTATTATTATAGGTCATTTGTCGCATTTCAGCTATATACAGTGGTTGCTCCGGCGCGCAGGCGAAACCGGATTATTTGACTTTGAAGGTTTGGCCGAGGAGGCGCATGTCCATCCCCGTCCGTGAGTGGACGGGGATATTATTTTTGCGCCAGAACGCCTCCGTCCGGAAGCGGAGATGTTCCCCGACCAAAGGCGAAATTTCAATTCATTCCGCGGCCCGTCGTGCCCCTTGCCGTCCGTGGCTAAAATGAGAAACGACTTTGAAAGGTTTGGCAAAAGGACGGAGAAGAGATGTTAAAGAGCCTTACGAAAATGTCATTGCAGAATCCGATGGCCATCGTGCTGCTGGTCGTTCTGGTCGCCGTCGGCGGCATCTATTCCATCGCCGGATTCAGGCAGGAACAGCTGCCGGATATCGACATTCCCGGGATTGCCGTGATCACGGTCTATCCCGGCGCGGCGCCGGACGAAGTGTTGGAACAGGTCACCCGGCCCGTGGAACAGGCGCTGCGCAATCTGGAAGGCGTCAAGCATGTTTACTCGCAATCCATGAACAATCTGTCCGTCGTGCAGCTGGAATACGGCTACCACGACGACATGAAGCGGCGGCAGGAGGAGGTCCGCCGGGCGTTGGAAGGCGTGGCGCTGCCCGAAGACGCGCAAAAGCCGGAGGTGAAACATTACTCCACGACCGGCCAGCCCGTCATGTATACGAGCGTGTCCGGCGCGGAGGGCGTATCCGAAAAAGAACTGTCCGACATCGTCACCCGGGAACTGTTGCCGAAACTGGAGGCCGTTGAAGGCGTCAGCAACGTGCAGGTGATCGGACTTGAGGATTCGTCCGCCTGGTATGTCCGACTGGACGGCGCCAAGATGGCCGAGTACGGGTTCACTTATGATCAATTGGCGAGCCTGATCCAGGCCGGCAATGTCAGCATCCCGCTGGGACAAACGGTGATGGGGGAGGAAATCTTGCCCGTCTTCGTGCAGGGGGATCTGCGGTCGGTCGAACAACTCGAAGATTTGAGTCTCGTGCCCGACGGGAGCGTCCGTCTCCGGGATGTGGCGGTCATCACCCAGGGCAAAGAGACCGGCGTCATCAGCCTGACCAACGACAAGCCCAGCATCACGCTGAACATCGTGAAGTCGAGCGCGGCCAATACGGTGGAAGTGGCGGACAAGGTGCTGCGCATCTATGAGGAAGCGGAAAAGAGCGGCAAGATTCGCACCTTCATCATGTACAACCGGGCCTCCGACGTGAAGGAGTCGGTGCATTCGCTGGCGCAGGAAGGCTTGCTGGGCGCGCTGTTCGCTTCCCTGGTCATTCTCTTCTTCCTGCGCAATGTGCGGGCGACGCTCATCGCGGTCGTGTCGATTCCGCTGTCGATGCTCATGGCGTTGATCGGTCTGAGATCCTTTACCGACGTGACGCTGAACATGATGACCCTCGGCGGACTGGCGGTGGCCACCGGCCGGGTCGTGGACGACAGCATTGTCGTGATCGAGAATTTGATCCGGAGAATGAAAGGGGAAAGCATCCGCAAGGAGCTGATCGTCTCCGCAACGATCGAAGTCGGGAAAGCGATTGTCTCCTCCACGCTGACGACGGTGGCCGTCTTTGTGCCGCTCGGCATGCTGCAGGGCATCGTCGGAGGATTTTTCCGCCCGTTCGCCCTGACCGTCGGATTCGCCCTGATGGCGTCGCTGCTGGTGGCGCTCACCGTGGTGCCTTTGATGGCGTGGGCGCTTTTGAAAAAAGGAGAGATCAAGGCTCCGGCGCAATCGTCGCTCAGCAAGGGTTACAAGCGTCTCCTCGGCTGGTCGCTCGGACATAAAGGGGTTGTGCTGACCGTATCGACGCTATTGTTCATCGGCAGTCTGGTCCCGATTGCCGCCGGCAAAGTGGGCGTCGTACTCCTGCCTGAAATGGAATACAAGTATATGTTCGCTGCGCTGGAGATGCCCAAGGGAACAGCGCCGCAGGCGGTGGAAGCGGAGGCGAAACGTCTTGACGAGATCCTTCGGAGCCATCCCGACGTGACGAATACCAATGTGATCATCGGCGGAACTATGAACGGAGAGGCGTACAGCCATTTGGCCGAATGGTTCATCGCCTTCCGACCGGAGACGGATCTGGACCGTTTCATTGAAGAGATCGGACCGCAGGCCATGCCGTCTGAAGGAAGCCGTTTCAGTCTGGTCAAGGATGACATGACGGGCGGCGGCGCCGTGGAAATTACCGTTACGGCATCTTCGAAGGATGAGCTGCGGGCGGCGGCCGGGCTGGTCGCGGAGACGCTTGAAGGCATGGAGGGCATCGCCAATATCAGCAGCAATTTGCAAGACGGCTCGAATGGCATTGCGATTGAAGTCCGCCAAGAGGACGCGGCCCGATACGGTTTGACCGCCTACCAGGCTTACGCCCTGCTCAGGCCGTATCTGGCGGAGACGAAAGTCGGCATGATGTCGGGCAGCGAGCTGTATTTCACCCTGAAGGGCGATTCCCTGAACTCGCTGGACAGCATTGCGGCGTTGCCGATTCAGACGCCCTCGGGCACGGTCATTCAGGTGAAAGATATCGCCGATGTCCGGCAAGTGCAGCTTCCGGGCACCCTGCAGTACAAGAACGGAACAGAATATGTGACCGTCACCGCGAAAATGGTGGGCAAAGACGCGAGCAAGGTCAACAAAGAACTGACGAAAGCCCTGGATGCGCTGGAACTTCCCGAAGGGGCGGAACTGTCGGTAGGCGGGAACAGCGCGGAGGTCCAGCAGATGATCAGCGACATGCTGATGGCGATGCTGGTCGCGGTCATCGCGGTGTATGTCGTGATGGTGGTCGCCTTCGGCGAAGGACGGGCGCCGCTGGCCGTACTCTTCTCCTTGCCCTTCGCGCTCATCGGCGGCCTCGCCGGCAATCTGGCAACGGGAGAACCGCTGTCGGCTTCCAGTCTGATCGGTTTTCTGATGCTGATCGGCATCGTGGTCACCAATGCCATCGTCCTGGTGGAGCGGGTGCGGCAGCAGATCGAGCGGGGACTTGCGATTCGGGAGGCGCTCCTGGAAGCGGGAGGCACTCGCCTCAGACCGATTCTGATGACGGCCATCGCCACGATTGGCGCGCTGGTGCCGCTGGCGGCAGGGGTCGGCGGCGGCAGCGTCATCTCCAGCGGGCTGGCCATGGTCGTGATCGGCGGTCTTGCGAGCTCCACGCTGCTGACCCTTGTGGTGGTGCCGGTGATGTATGAGCTGCTCTATTTCAAGAAATCCCGCATGGAGCGCCGATTGGCGCAAAGCCCGCGGGTGGAGGCAACGGCATAGGCGAAAGGTGGATGGCATCCTCTTCTGCGATGGCCTGGCTCTTCGTTTCACGGATCCCGGAATCGGTCGCGTGCCCCGGTACATGGAACCTTGAAAAACGATGTTGACAACGGAAACGGGACGGCTTAAGATAATGGATACCAAATAATATTAAAATTATCGGAATAGTGTAAATTCGGGTTCGACCGGACCGCCGGAGACCTCCTTTCTCTGCAGCGCGCTTCCGCAAGGCGTGCCTTGACGGCGTGATGCAGGGATCAGGAGGTTTTTTCGTTTACACGTCCGATTTGAAAGGGAGATGGAGAGATTGGCCAGCGTGGTCATGGTGAACGGAAGCCCGAAGACGCGGCTGGATGCGTCGCTGTCCGAGCTGAACAAGGAACTGGAGGTGCCGGCCCGTGCGCGGAGCAGGACGTGAAGAAGCGGGACGCCGGCGGCCGGTGGCGCCGGCCCTGGCTTCGGCGGTCGCGCTTATCGCGGCGCTGGTCCTTGCGGCATCCCTTCTCGCCGCCTGCGGCGCGGGCGGCAGCCAGGCCTCGGCCGGAACGGACGGGACCGGCGCCGGCGGCGGCAGCCCGGACGGGGCCGAAGCCGGCCGGACGGCAAGCGGCGGGGAGCCGCTGACGGTGCGGATCGGCTATCAGAAATACGGCACGCTCAACATCCTCAAGGCGGACGGCCAGCTGGACCGCAGGCTGGAAGAACAGGGCGTCCGGGTGGAATGGACGGAATTTCCCGGCGGGCCGCAGCTGCTTGAGGCGCTCAACGTCGGCGGCATCGACATCGGGCATACCGGCGAAGCGCCGCCCATTTTCGCCCAGGCGGCGGGCGCGCCCCTTGTCTATCTGGCCCACGAACCGCCGAGCCCGCAGAGCGAAGCGCTGCTGGTCCCGAAAGATTCGGACATCCGGACGGTCGCCGATCTGAAGGGAAAGAAGGTGGCGCTCAACAAAGGGTCCAACGTTCATTATCTGCTGGTCAAACTGCTGGAGCAGGCCGGCGTCGGTTATGACGAAATCGAAACCGTCTACCTGCCGCCGGCGGACGGACGGGCCGCCTTCGAAAGCGGCAAGGTGGACGCCTGGGTCATTTGGGACCCGTTCTTTGCAGCGGCGGAAACGGCCACCGGGGCCAGGATTTTGGCCGACGGCACCGGTTTGGTGCAGAACCATGAGTTTTTCCTCGGCGAGCGGTCTTTCGTCGAACGGCATCCGGACGTGGTCGAGATCATTTTGGAGGAAGCCGGAAGAATTGACGAGTGGGCGAAGGATCATCCGAAGGAATTGGCGGAACTATTGTCGCCGCAGCTCGGCATCGACGTACCGTCCCTGGAACTGGCGGCCAAGCGGCGCCAGTACGGGGTGCGGCGGGTCGGCGCCGAAGTGCTGGAAGCGCAGCAGCGCATCGCCGATACGTTCCGGCAGCTCGGCCTGATTCCCGTGGACATCCGCGTGGAAGAAGCGTCGGTCCGGCCGGCGTACGGCGAGTAGAACGACCTTTATCGAGGAGGAATGATTCATGCGCATCTTCTGGTTTATTCCGACCCACGGCGACGGGCGATATCTCGGCACCGCCGCCGGAGCGCGGGCGGTGGACGGGACGTACATGGCGCAAATTGCCGCCGCCGCGGACCGGCTCGGTTTCGAGGGCGTGCTCATTCCGACGGGCAGCTCCTGCGAAGATCCGTGGGTCGTGGCGTCTTCCCTCATTCCCGTCACGAAGCAGCTGAAGTTTCTCGTCGCCGTCCGCCCCGGCCTGATGTCGCCGACGCTGGCGGCGCGGATGGCGGCCACCTTCGACCGCGTTTCCGGCGGCCGCCTGCTCATCAACGTGGTGGCCGGCGGCGATCCGGTGGAACTCGCCGGCGATGGCCTGTTCCTCGAACACGACGCGCGGTACGAACTGACCGACGAGTTCCTCGAGATCTGGCGCCGGGAATTGGCGGGGGAAACGGTGGAATTCGCCGGCAGGCATCTGTCGGTCGCGGGCGGCCGCGTGCTCTTTCCGCCGCTGCAGACGCCCCATCCGCCGGTCTGGTTCGGCGGGTCGTCGCCCGCGGCCCACGAGGTGGCGGCGAAACACGCCGACGTGTATCTGACCTGGGGCGAACGGCCCGAAGAGGTGGAGGAGAAAATCGCCGATGTCCGCAAGCGGGCGGAAGCGGCCGGCCGTCAGGTCAAGTTCGGCATCCGCCTGCACGTCATCGTGCGGGAAACGGAGGAAGAAGCGTGGCGGGCGGCGGAAGACCTGATCCGGCATGTCGATGACGAGACGATCGACCAGGCGCAAAACATTTTCGCCCGGTTCGACTCGGTCGGCCAGCGCCGGATGAGCCGGCTCCATCGCGGCGACCGCTCCCGGCTGAAGCTTGGCCCGAACCTGTGGGCCGGCATCGGGCTTGTGCGGGGAGGCGCGGGCACGGCCCTCGTCGGCAGTCCGGAAGCCGTCGCCGCCCGCATGCGGGAGTATCAGGAGCTCGGCATCGACACGTTCATCCTGTCCGGCTACCCTCATCTGGAAGAAGCGTACCGGGTTGCCGACCTGCTGTTCCCGCATCTGCCCGTCGAACGGAAAACGCCCCACGGCCCGAGCTCCATCAGCCCGTTCGGCGAGCTGATCGCAGGTTCGGTCAGGCCGACCCTGCGCACGTCGGCGCATTGAGGGGTGGGCGGTCCATGCGGGGAACGTCCGCGGCGGCATTCCGCCGGTTCGAACCGTTGCTTCCCTGGATTTTGCCGGTGCTGGCGATCGCGGTCTGGCAGCTCCTCGGTTCGCTCGGCATCCTTTCGAACCGGATCATGCCCACGCCCGTCAAGGTGGCGGAAGCCGCCGTCCGTCTCACGCTGAGCGGCGAACTGCCGCATTCGCTGGCGGTCAGCACCTGGCGGGCGCTTGCCGGCTTTCTCATCGGCGGGAGCATCGGGTTCCTGTTCGGCCTCGTAAACGGCGTGGCCCGGCTGGCGGAAAAGCTGACCGATTCTTCCATCCAGATGATCCGCAATGTCCCGCACCTGGCGATGATCCCCCTGGTCATCGTCTGGTTCGGCATCGGCAACGAAGGCAAAATTTTTCTGGTCGCCCTCGGCGTCCTGTTTCCGATCTATCTGAACACGCTCCACGGCATCCGCAGCGTCGATCCCGGCCTGATCGAGATGGGCCGCGTGTACGGGCTCGGCCGCGGCGCCCTGTACCGCAAGGTCATCCTCCCCGGCGCCATGCCGTCCATTCTGGTCGGCCTGCGCTACGCGCTCGGGATCATGTGGCTGACCCTGATCGTGGCCGAAACGATCTCGTCCAAGGACGGCATCGGCTACATGGCGATGAACGCCCGGGAGTTCTTCCGGTTGGACGTGGTGGTGCTGTGCATTTTGCTGTATGCCCTGCTGGGCAAAGTTTCCGATTTGATGGCCAAGGGATTGGAGAGGAGTTGGCTGAAGTGGCATCCGCATTTCGGCAAGCCGCGCGCAAATCCGCCGGCCGCCTGATCGGCGCTCCGGAGCCGGGAGACGGACCGGATCGCCCGCAACGGGCGGATGGTCCGGGCGGGCCGGAAGAAGGAGTCGGCACGAAAAGCCGGATCGTCACGGAATTCGAAAACGGCGCGTTCCACGGAGTCGGCCCCGATCGCCGCGTTCGGGGCATGTCCATCGACCTGCGTCAGGTCACGAAGCGGTTCGGGAACGGCCCGGCCGTTCTGGAAGGTCTGAATCTGTCGATCCGGGCGGGGGAGTTCGTCGCCGTCGTCGGCCGCAGCGGCTGCGGCAAAAGCACGCTGCTCCGGCTCATGGCCGGACTGGAAGCGCCAAGCGGCGGGGTCATCCTGCGGGACGGCCGGCCCGCCGCCGGTCTCGATCCGTCCGCGCGGGTGATGTTCCAGGATTCGCGGCTTCTGCCCTGGCAGACGGTGGAGCAGAACGTCATGCTGGGCGCGCAGGGGCTCGGCAGGAAGGAAGCGAGGGAGAAGGCGCGGGAAACGCTGCGCCTCGTCGGCCTGGAAGCGCGGGCGCGGGACTGGCCGTCCGTCCTGTCCGGCGGCCAGAAGCAGCGGGTGGCGCTCGCCCGCGCCCTCATCGGGAATCCCCGGCTTCTGCTCCTTGACGAGCCGCTCGGCGCCCTTGACGCCCTGACGCGCATCGAAATGCAGCGGCTCATCGAGCGGCTGTGGCTCCGGCAGGGGTTCACCGCCCTGCTGGTCACCCACGACGTCGCGGAGGCGGTGGCGCTGGCGGACCGCGTCATCCTGATCGAGCGGGGCGACGTCGCCCTCGATCTGGCGATCTCGCTGGCTCGGCCCAGAGTGAAGGACACCGGCTTCGCCCATTTCGAGAAACGCATCCTCGACCGGGTGCTGGAGCCGGACGGCCGCGCCGGCGCGCAGGCGGAAAGGGTTTACCCGATTTGATGGTTTGGCCATGAAAAGTTGACGACAGGCCATTGCGAAGGCCTTCTTGCGCGGAACGCCGTGCGGGAAGGCCGTTTGCCGTTCGGACCGGTTGTCCGGTCGCCCCTTCAAGACGCTCCTTGAAAAGGGATAAGCGTCGTGAGTATAGAAAGTTGAGAATGGCTGAACCTGGGAACAGGAACCTTGTCGGACGGCAAATTACGGACAGGCACTGTGAAATCGTACGCAGAAGGGTACCGTGAGCATTCGGAATTGCCGCAAGACACGCTTGTCCGGGCGATGATCATGCTTTATTTGATCGAATCGATTTGGTGGCTGAGGACCGAGGTTCGTGCTGAAAGCAACCTGCGCGGACTGCTTGGACGATTTATTGAAGAGATGCGCTGGATTGAAGATCATTGGGGGACCCTTCAGGATCAGTTGGAGCCGTAAAGGATATTGGAATAAACTTGTCGAAACAAGCATGCATGGAATGAAATTCGGTGTGTGAAAACCAGAACAAGGAGGATAACCATGGCGCAGCGCATCCCCGTCGAAAGAATGGAAGATATCGAGCAAAAGCATGGTGTAATGATTAATGCAACGGCCTTTCTGGAATACGATGAAGATGAGGGAGAGTATTATGTGAATGTCGTCGGCGAAGTAACGGCCCCCCGCCTTTTGTACGAGCTGGACATTCTCATCAGCGTATACAACGTGCAGGGCGAAATTATCGGGACCGAAGCCGCCTATATCGAAGAAGAACATTTTGAAGGCATTGAGCCTTTCAACGAGATGATCAGCATTCCCGATGGAGAGCTGGTCGGAAAAGTCAGGATTTTTCCCAAGAGGGTTTGAAGCATGAACATGCGATCCCCGCCCGGCGGTGTGCCGGACGGGGATTTTGTTTCATAGGGTTTGGGCGTTTGTGGTAAAGTTCAAGTACGAAATATTTACGCACGCATCAATCCTGACAATCTTGTTGTCAGGATTGACCGTATATGATCAAAACCAGATGAACCGCACGGTTCATCGGCCGGGAGTGATGTCCGTGAGATTGGATCGGCTGCTCGGCATAACGCTCGAGCTGATGGCGAAGCGAAGGGTAACCGCCGCGGAGTTGGCCGGGAAGTTCGAAGTGTCGGTGCGCACCGTCTATCGCGATATCGAACTGATCAATCAGGCCGGGATTCCGGTGGTCTCCTACAACGGGGCGGACGGGGGATACGAGCTGGCGGGCGGCTATTTCGTGACGCGGCAGCATTTCTCGGTCGACGATCTGTCGGTCATCTATTCGCTGCTGAAGGCGATGGAAGGCGCGATGGGCGGCGCCGTCTCGTCCGCCATGCGCAAGCTGTCCAGCCTTCATCCGAAGCTGGCGGACGACGAGAGCCGGGACGCCGTCGTGCTGGATCTCAGCGTGCCGGAAAGCGAACGGATTCGTGTGCGGGAGCTTTACCGGGCGATCCGGCGGCGGCAAATCGTGCGGATGTCGTACACGGATGCCGCCGGCACGACGTCGGAGCGGTTCGTGGAGCCGATGAATCTGCTGTGGTCGAAGGGCGCCTGGTATTTGGAGGCGTATTGCCGGATGAAGCGGGCCATGCGGTACTTCCGCGTCTCGCGGATCGAGCGGCTCGACGTGACGGAGGAAACGTTCGTCCCGAGACAGCCGGAGCAGGCGCCGGATCGGGAGGATGCGCCGGGTATCCGCGCCCGTCTCCGCTTCGATTTGTCGGTGCGCACGCGCGTGCTCGAGCAGTTTCCGGGTGAGTGCGAATACCTCGGGGACCGCATCGAAGTCCGGACGACTTTTTATCGCAAAGAATACGCCTTGTCGGTCATCGCCAGCTACGGAACGAAGGTGGAGATCGTCTCGCCGGACGATTTGCGGGACGAGATCATCGCCCATCTCGACGCCATCCGCCGACATCATGCCATGAAAAAGGGAGGAGAAGGAACATGACGATTCTGGTGACGGGCGCGACGGGAACGGTCGGACGGCATGTGACGGAGCAACTGGTGCGGCGGGGAATTGCGGTTCGGGCTTTGACGCGAAATTCCGAACGGGCGAGAACGGTTTTGCCGGCCGAAGCGGAGATCGTCGTCGGCGACCTGATGCGGCCGGATACGCTGCGGGAAGCCTTGCGCGGCGTGGAGGCGATGTTCCTGATCGTGTCCAGCGACCAGCCGCGGGCCGATCTGAACACGGATCCGCGGGTGGTCGCGATGGCCGCGGAAGCGGGCGTGAAGCGGGTCGTCGTGCTGGTCGGATTCGAAGAGGGACCGGTGGAACAGGCGGTCCGGGAGAGCGGCATGGAGTGGACGCTGGTGAAACCGGTGGAGTTCATGGCGAACGTGCTGGACGACTGGGCGGCGTCGATCCGCGAGGAGGGCGTCGTGCGCGAACTGAACGGGAACGCTCCGAGCGCGCGGGTGCATGAAGGCGATATCGCCGCCGTGGCCGTGGAGGCGCTGCTCGGCGACGGCCATCACGGCCAAAGCTATGTGCTGACCGGCCCCGAGGTGCTGACGCGCGTCGAAGCGGTGGAGGCGATTGCCCGCGGGATCGGAAAGGACATCCGCTTCGAGGAATTGACGGAAGAAGAGGCCCGGCGGAAATGGCGGGATCAGGGGTACGACGAGGAAAGCGTCGAGTTCTTCGTGCAGATGGCGTTCCAGCCGCCGGCGTCGGGCCATACCGTTCTGCCGACGGTCGAACGGGTGCTGGGCCGGCCGGCGCGCACGCTGGCCGAATGGGCGGCGGAGCACCGGCATTTCCTGCTGTGACCGGGAAGGCGGGAACGGGAGATGGAGCTTGCCATCGAAACGAGAGGACTGCGCAAAATCTTCGGGAAGCAGGAAGCGGTGCGCGGATTGGATCTTGCCGTCCGGTCCGGGGAACTGTTCGCGCTGCTCGGGCCGAACGGCGCCGGCAAGACGACGACGATCCGCATGCTGACGACGCTGCTGCGGCCGGACGGAGGAACGGCGCGCGTCTGCGGTTATGACGTGGTGAAGGAGGCCGGCGGCGTGCGGGCGCGGATCAGCGTCACGGGGCAATACGCGGCGCTGGACGAGTCGCTTACCGGACGGCAAAACCTCATGCTGTTCGCCGGGTTGTACGGTTATGCTCGCAAGGATGCGAAGAGGATCGCGGACGAATTGCTGGCCCGGTTCGGCTTGGCCGATGCGGGCGGCCGCACGGTCGGCGCGTATTCCGGCGGCATGCGCCGGCGCCTCGATCTGGCGGTCGGCCTGCTGCCGCAGCCGAAGGTCATGTTTCTCGACGAGCCGACGACCGGGCTGGATCCGCAAAGCCGGCGCGAGTTGCGGGAAACGGTGCGCGGCCTGAAGCGGCAGGGGATGACGGTGCTGCTGACGACCCAGTATCTGGAGGAAGCGGATCAACTGGCGGACCGCGTCGGCTTCATCGCCGACGGGCGCCTGGTCGCCGTCGGCACGCCGGCCGAGCTGAAGGCGCGGTACGGAGGCAAAACGTTGACGGTCCGTCTGGCCGAGGGCGCCGATCCGGCCGGTGTCTGCCGGCTGCTCAAGGAGGCGTTCGGATTGGAAAGCCGGCGGGAGGAGGACGGACGGATCGTGAAGACATCGGTGCGGAATGCGGAGACGGCGCATGCCGCGGTCGGGGCGCTGCTCGGCGGCAGAATGGAAGTGGAGGATTTCGCGCTGGGCGAGCCAAGCCTCGAAGAGGTGTACTTTGCCCTGAACCAGGCTTATGCAAAGGAGGCGGCGGTATGAACGAACGGCATCCGGCATGGCTGAAGGCGGGTTCCGTCCGGCGTAGACCGGGCCGCTGGGCCGCGGCGGCGCTTTTCACGAGGCGGGCGCTCCATCATCTGGGCAACAACGCCTTCGGGTTCGCGTTCGAAGCCGTCGTCTCTCCGATCGTCATGCTTCTTATCTTCGGCTTCCTGTTCGGAGGCGCGATGGCCGGTTCCGTGCGCGAATACGTCCGGTTTCTGCTGCCCGGCATCCTCGTGCTGACGGTGGTGCCGATGACCGTCGCCAGCGGGACGACGCTGTGCACCGACATGGCCAGGGGCGTGTATCAGCGCTTCCGCACGATGCCGTTCTGGCAGCCCGCGGCCGTGCTCGGCCTGGTCGCGGCGGACGGGGTGCGCTACGCCGCGGGGGTAACCGCCGTCCTGGGAGCGGGATGGGCGCTCGGGTTCCGGCCGGCCGGCGGCGTATCCGGCACGGTGCAGGCGGTCGCATACGCGATCTTCTTCGCCTGGTGCGTCGGCTGGGTGTTCACCTGGATCGGGAGCATCGTCAAGCGGCCGGAGACCGTGTCGGGATCGAGCATGATGATCCTGTACCCGCTGCTGTTCGCCAGCAGCGTGCTCGTCGACCCGTCGACGATGCCCCGCTGGCTGCGGGTCGCGGTCGACGCGAACCCGATCAGCGCCGCCGCCACGCTCACGCGCGGTCTGTTCCACGGCACCGCGACCGCGGGCGAGCTGGCGGCCGGCATCGGCGCCGGCCTGCTGTTCGCCGCGGTGTTCATCCCGCTGACGATGTACGCTTACTTGAGAAAGCAGCCCGGCTGAGCCATGAAAAACCCGACCATGTGTGGTCGGGTTTTGGCATTGCAAATATGTGCTTTAAAGAAGAAGAGAACAGAATAAAAAAATAAAGCCTCCCACACGGGAGCGCAACATCCTTGCCTCAAGGCGGCTACCAAAACAGGCAGCTTACGTGATTGTTCGCGACACTTGAGGACTTACTTGGATATTGTGTTACTATGATAGCACATCATGTAACATATAGTCAACAAAATGTTGCGATTATAACTCAATAGATGAAGCGGCTTCTTGAATCAGCTCTTTTTTGGGCGGGAATATGAAATCAATAACTAAACGTTGTTTTAGGTAGTTGTATAGGTATTCACAAGTATACGGATGAATAATGTCTACCGGGTAATCCTTTATTCGATGATAATCAGGGAACCCAATCGTTTTGTATCTAAAACGTTGATAAATTATATGGGCAAACAAATCTGCTATTTGTATGTTCCGATTAAATTTTGATTCAAGATAATTCACTCTGACAGCATCCACAATTTTTTGGTCCAGCACAAGTTCATTATACAAATATCCTTCGAGCTCAGTAAGGCCCACTAATTTCGTGTTACGATTATCAATATTCAGAATCAAGTTTTCTTTGTCATCTTTATGAAGAGGAAATTGACTCATGATTATCTTGATCAGGTAATTGAAAGATCTGCCAGGGACATCTCGGAATCTTTGATCAATCTTCCAGTTATCAATCACCATTTGACCAATTTTTATGTCTGTTGCGCTAAAGAGTTTCTCCATAATATAGAGTTTCATAAATGGCGGTATTTCGGATCCCTTGATTTCATTTGGATTGGCTGCACGCAGGAAATATTCAGGAAATTTTAATTTTAACTTATTAATCGCTCTCTTATATGTATTTTCCAATTTATTTGGTTTGAGAGTATGAACAAAGGATATAACAAAGTATCGATGTTTGTATCTGTTGTCAAAATATTTTGGAATGCTCCCTGATTCATCAATAAAAAACATATGAAATCACCGATTGGCAGGTTGTGTAATTTGATATTACAAATGACTATTCCAAAAAACAATATGATTACGTGTAATTTCTAACTTGAATGAAGTAAAGTTATATAACTTTATCCCGCTAAGCAAACGGAAAAGCTATATATACCCTATAGCACGGCCGGCATCACGCAGTTTCCGGCGGAATTCACCGCATGAAAAACAGGCCTCGACCGCAATGGCCGGGGCCCGCTTCATTGCCCGGCCGCCCGGCCGTGCTTCATTGCGTACATCGCGTTGTCCGCGGCCTGGATCAGCGCCTGGCCGTCGGTGCCGTCGGCCGGATAGAAGCTGCTGCCGATGCTCAGCCCGACGGCATCCAGTCCGAACTTCGAGACGTACGCGGCGAACCGGGTCCGGATCTCCCCGGCCAGTTGTGCAATGCTTTCCGCGGAAGGGGAGTCCGCGACAACCATGACGAATTCGTCGCCGCCCATCCTTGCGGCAAGCCCGGTCTTCCCCTGGCAATCGCGCAGGATGCGGGCGAGTTGCTGCAGCGCCTCGTCCCCCGCGAGATGGCCGCACGTGTCGTTGAGCTGCTTGAAATTGTCGATGTCGATCAGGAGCAAAGCCAATGTCTCGCCGCTGCGTCCGGTACGCTCCAACGCCTCGTCCAGCCGGATATGGAACGATCTCCGGTTCGGCAGGCGCGTCAGCGGGTCATGATAGGCCAGGAACGCGATTTCCTCCCGCTGCGTCTTCTGGACGGTGATGTCCTGAAGGATGAGCAGGGTGTGCCGCTCATTGTCCGCCCAGATGTAGTCGGCGTCGACGAGCAGCACGAGGCGCTGGTCGCCATGCCGGAGTTCGATCTCCCGGCCGCTGATTTTGACCCTGTTCAGAAGATCCCTCGCCAGCTCCGGATCGAGCCGTTCCTTCAGCCGTTCGGCGGAGAACGGAAGCGGCTCCAGCATCCGGACGGCCGCCGGATTGGCGTATTTGACGGAGAGGCGCTGGTCGGTGAGCAGAATCGCGTGCGGGTTCATGGTGAACAGCTTTTCGAAGCGCTTGTCGTAGAGGTTCAGGAAATCGTGCTTCCGCATCGTCATCCGCAGGAAGTAGCACCAGATGACTCCGCTGTACAGGTAGGGAAACGGCGGCAAATTGTCGCCATAGTTGATGTAGCCGAACACGCAATGCCAGATGATCGCGATGACGATCCCGAAGGCCAGCTGGTTGTAGATTGACCGCTGTTCCGGCAATTCCGCCTTTCGCTTCGCGATCATCAGCGGAATGAGGTACAGGCCGTCCGTGACGATGCTCGCCGTCATGGCGGTGTAATAGCCCGTGTTGTACTCCGGCAGCTTCCAGTTGCCCGCTTCCACGAATTCCTGGGCGGAAATCAGGCCGGCGCCCGTCGCGATGTTCAGGATGACGAACGGAACCGGCAAATAGAAGATGTACGGATAGATGTATTTCATGAATGCCGGCAGGCGACGATCCAGGCGGGCGAACCGCATCATGAAATGGAAGCAGGTTCCGGGAATCAGGATGCCGGCGCTGCTGAACCAGATGGAAGTCAGGTACGGGCTGTATTCGATCGGCACCTGGGCGCGGACGTATTCCGCGGCGAAGAGCAGCAGATACAGGAAGGAAATGATGCTGAGCAGGACGTGTTCGACGCTTTTCTTGTTCCGGACCAGCACTTCGGTGGACATGTAGGCGAAAAACAGGATCGGAAGGCCATGGGTGACGAGCAGCAGCAGGGCGAAAGACAGGGGCATGGGTCATGACTCCCTTTGTTCATCGGAAGGTTTTGCTGATTTTTGTCGAATAATGCTGAAATCTGTACTCAAGATTATATCGAAGATTCGGAATCTTGCGAAGCATCCGGCCGCGATCTTCCGCCATCCGCCCCGCCACGGGGATGGCCCGCAAACCGTCAAGCAGGTGTTTCGTCGAAACGCGGAGAATCCTTTCGAAAACGGGCAAAACTGCGGAAGAGGGTGATGTCATGCAAAGCGGATTCGATGTTTTCAGCCTGTTCGAGCTGGCGAGGGCGCTGTTCGGCCTGCTGTTCTCTCCATTCGATCACCTGTTCTTCCGGTGAGCATGGCTTCGTTCCCGCCGCCCTTCTCCCGTGACCATGGTCTGACAGTCCGCGGACGGATTTTCCAGTATCAACCGGTATTGGTAGAATGAAACGGAAAATCGCGGTTGCGGGAGTGAGGACGGGTGAGGAGAAGGTTCTGGATGGCGGCGGCCCTGGCGGCGCTGGTGTCCGTGTCCGTGTCGATCGGCGCGCTGGCCGCCTCGAATCTGGTGAAGATTACGGCCCATCTGAACAAGAACATCACGTTCACGCTGAACGGCTATTCATGGACGCCCACGGACGCGAACGGCAAGGTACTGTATCCCATCACGTACAACAACACGACCTACCTGCCCGTCCGGGCCGTCTCGGAGGCCGCGGGGGTCCGGATCAACTGGGACGGCAAGACACAGACGATCCATCTGGAAGCCGGCCCGGGCGCATTTCCGGGAAGCGGGACGGGGAACGAGCCGGACGCTTCGTCCGCCGTCGGCCGTTCGCGGTCCAATCCCGCGCCGATCGGAACCGCCGTGCCGTTCGCGACGGACGACTTCTTCGTCGGCCGGGTGACCGGAACCTTGAAGGTGGAGGAAGTGGTCAGGGGGAACGCGGCGTGGTCGGCCATCCGCGAGACGGACGCGCGCAACAAGCCTCCGGCGGACGGGCATGAATACCTGCTGGTCAAAATCGGCGTGAAGGTGGACAGCGTCGAGAAACCGGATGCCCAATTTGCGATCGACATGTACCGGTTTACCCTTGTCTCAACCGACGGCAAGGACTACGAGTTGCCGATCGTCGTCGAGCCGGAACCGCGCATGGACGCGAAGCTGTACGCCGGCGCTTCCCATGCCGGCTGGGCGGTGTTCCAGGTCGCCGCGGGCGACGCCAAGCCGCTGATCGTATACGGCCGCCTTTTCGACGGCTCCGGCGGGTACTGGTTCAGGACGAACTGAACGGTAGCGGAACTCCCCGCCTGGCATGGCGCCCGGCGGGGATGCCGGCAATTACAGGTTGTTCCGTTGATCCGGGTAGGTGGCGGTATGGAAGATTTCGCCCGAGGCCTCATCCTTCACGTTGATCGTGACCTTCACGCTGTCGGACGGCACGCCGTCGAACGTCTGCGCGAGTTTCTTGCGAATCATTTCACATCCTCTCCTTCTGCCGGTTGTATACGGATGTCCCGAAGCCTGTGTTTCATAATGCGACATATTTTTCTTGCTGCACAAAAAATGGGCCAAGCTCAGCGCTTGGCCCATGGCCGTCGATGCAGGCGGACTCAGCCCTGGCCGACCGCCTGGCGGGCGAATTGGTTGACGGGGCGCTTCAGCCCCAGATGCTCGCGCAGCGTGCTGCCCGTGTATTCCTTGCGGAACAGGCCGCGATGCTGCAGGATCGGG
>Ga0310826_101038_pt1 | contig 17511 bp, 16 predicted proteins | sample WT_ome_FD_201306 | JGI IMG/M metagenome (GOLD analysis project Ga0310826, IMG submission 201306) | Sorghum-adapted microbial communities enriched on wild type (WT) sorghum from Joint BioEnergy Institute, Emeryville, California, United... ... | reverse complement strand
CGCCGAGATGGAAATGCATATCCAAAGCAATCCCGTCTTTGCCGCTGCCGGCATATTTTCCTATGAAGATTATGAAAAGTTGCGTGGGCGCGATCAACTGACCGAAGCCGAAAATATCGCCTATTGGACATTGCTGGGGGAAGAAGGCGGCTTTGCCCGATTCAAGATGCAGGCCCTCGAATGGATCGAGAACCACTATCGCCATTATCCGCAATATACATGGCCGATTTTGATGTCGGAAGCCGCAAACCAAAAGGAAAGGGACCGCCTTGCCGCCATTATGGAGACGGGAGAATACCGAAACATTTTGAATTGGCACGTATATGAAAATACGGTGGCATATTCCGTAAACCTGGCCATATTGTCGGTCCTGGCGGTACTGACGCTAGTTTCCCCGCTCATCGTCACAGACCGCGCAAGGAATGTCCATCTGCTGCAATATACGGCGAAGCAAGGGCGGAGCATTTTGCAAAAGCAGCTTGCGGCCGTTCTGCTCTCGGCTTTTCTGCTCACGACGCTTTTGCTTGTCGTTTTCGGGGCGATTTACGACACGAACGGTACATGGGTATTTTGGAACAGCGGCCTGACCTCTTTTCTGAACTCGTACACTTTCTGGTTTGAGTTGACCTATGGGCAATATCTCGTCATTTATATTGTCCTGCTTTATGTTCTGTGTTTGGGGACGGCGGCTTTGGCGTTTGTCCTCTCGAGGCTCAGCCGCAACCTGATCACCCTGATCCTGAAGCTCATTCCCGTTTTTGGCGTACTTGCGCTGCTTTGCGGATTTGTTTTTGTCAATCCTTTCAGTCTGGGGCATGTGCTTTACCGGACAACGGGCATTCCGGGGATCGAGCCGATGATTTGCGGTGCGGTCTTCCTGGCCGGTGCGGCGCTGTCCTGGCATGTCGTCCGGCGAGAACGGAAGGCCGACGTGTCCGGATGAGGAGGTTCCCGCCTTGTGCGGGGCCTCCTTCCTTTTTTTATGAATTGTAGTAAAGTGGTAGACAGAACAACCGATCGGGGAGAACCGGAATGGACAAGGAGAAAAGGCGGTTTGCCGAGAAGACCCTGCAGCGCCTGTTCGTCGGCTCCATCGTGGGGAGGGGTCCGGTTCGGCCTGTCCCCCGCGACGACCATGCTGCATTTTGCCCACGATGACCGGAACAGCGGGGAGGATGACGTCTATTCTCATATCGAGTCGAAATGGTGCGTCTATTCGGGTCCGCCGGCCGGCCTCCCGGAGACGGCCGACGACATGCCGGACATGACGGAAGGCAGGCGGACGTGCTTCAAGATGACTCGTGGCTGGTCGTGGCGTGTCCGGGAAACGGCATCGCCGTCTGGGCACCCGTAACCGGGTGATCAACCGTTATCCTTCCTGTTCCAGTTCGCCAGCGCGACCGCCTCCCGGTCGAACAGCACGAGCTTCACATCCATGTCATGCGTCGACAGGAACGCGCGGATCGCGGCAACGGCCGTTTTCAGGGCCTGCTCCTTCGGATACCCGTATGCCCCCGCGGAAATGAGCGGGAACGCGACGCTCCGGAGCCCGTGCGCCTGCGCGAGCGCGAGCGAGTTGCGGTAGCAGTCCGCGAGCAGCTTCTCCTCGCCCGATCCGCCGCCGCGCCACACGGGGCCGACGGTATGGATCACATGGGCGGCGGGCAGCCGGTACCCCTTCGTGATCTTGGCCTGTCCGGTTGCGCAGCCGCCCAGCGTGCGGCATTCCTCGAGCAGTTCGGGGCCGGCCGCCCGGTGGATGGCGCCGTCGACCCCGCCTCCGCCGAGCAGCGTCGGGTTCGCCGCGTTCACGATGGCGTCGACGCGAAACGTCGTGATATCCCCCTGAACGATTTCAAACGGCATCCGTTCAACCTCCATCCATGAAAAAGACCGCTTGCCGGAAACTAACCGCCGTACGGCACGAAGGTGATGGGCCGGGTCGCGAGCTGCAGGAGCCCCTGGCTGACGCTCCCCAGCGTCTTGCCGGAGGCGCCGTCGCTGCCGCTGCCGCGGAGGCCCATGACGATGCAGCGCACGCCGGGATCGTTCGCTTCGAAGCTGATTTCGATCGTCGGATTGCCGCCCACCCTGACTTTCGTCCGATAGGGAACGGATTCCTGCTCCGCGATCGTCACCGCTTCCCGGAGCATGTTTTCTCCGAGGATTTGCGAACTGCCGTGCACGCTCAGCAAAACGAGCTCATCCCCGAACGCCCTGGCCATCCCGATGGCGAAGCGCAGCGCCTGGATCGACTGCGGCGAACCGTCGATGGGGACGATGATCGAACGCATGCGGCACCATCCTTTCCATTCTGTTATTCTTATGGATATATTTCGGCATTTCGACATTCGTTATAAGATGGATTTATACAGTTCATGACGCTGGAGGGAATGTCATTGCTTCCAATCAACCTGATCTCGCTCCGGCAAGCCTGCGACGCCTGCCAGCCGCATGATCCGGAATTGTTCCATGTCTACCTCGACAATTTCGGGATCCGGATGAGGAAGGAGCAGGAACGGGAAGACTTCATGCGCTTCATCGACATGGTGAAAAAGGATGCGGACCCCGGCGACCTGGACGGCTTCTACGTGGGCTACACCATTCCGCAGATTTCCAAGGAATTCGACCTGCTCCGGATCGGGCGCAACTACATCCTGAACATCGAGATCAAGCACATCGGCCCGTACGAGCGCATCCGGAAGCAGCTTCTCCAGAACCGGCACTATCTGCTCGCGCTCAAGCCGGGCGTCCGGATCTTCTCCTATATCGCGTCCACCGGCGAAATCTACGGCATCGACGAGCGGTCGGCGGAGGTGCGTCCGATGGCGGCGGAAGCGCTGATCCGGGCGATCCGGGAGCAGGAAGTCGAGAAGGTGGAAGACCTCGACCGGCTGTTCTCGCCGAAGCGATATCTGGTGTCGCCCTTGAGCTCGCCGGAGAAGTTCATCAATCAATATTATTTTCTCACGAATCATCAGGAGGAAATCAAGAAGGACGTGCTCCGCTCCTTCGCCGCCGGGGACGTCAAATGCGCGCTGATCTCCGGAACGGCCGGCACCGGCAAAACGCTGCTGGTCTACGACATCTCCCTGCACTTCAAGCGGGAGCACGGGCGGGAGGTCCATCTCGTCCATTGCGGCCCGCTGTCGGAAGGGCATCGCTATTTGAGAAACAGAGGCTGGAACATCCGCGAAATCGGGGACTACGGCGGGGCGCTGCGCGCGGCGGACCGGAGCGGCGGGCTCGTCGTGTTCGATGAAGCCCGGCGGATTCGCCGCGAGGAGATGATCGACATTTTCGGGCGGATGCCGTCGACCCACGCGCAGTTCATTTTCGCCTACGACCCGAAGCAGTACATCTCGAACGCGGAGAACAGGGGCGAGCTGTTCGGCTCGCTGCGGGTCCCCCACATCTCCCATACGCTCAAAACGACGATCCGGACGAACCGGGAGATCGCCTCCTTCATCGACAAACTGCTGGATCTCCGGCGAATCAACCACGATCCGCACATCCGGTACCGCAACATCCACCCGCAGTATTTTGACGACGCGGAGGCGCTGCGGAAGTTTCTGCGCCATCTCCGGGAGAAGGAAGGGTGGGAAGCGCTCCACTATCCGGACCGTGCGGAGCGTGCGAATCGGGCGGATCGCGCGGAGGACGGCGCGGCCCGGAGCGTGCAGGACATCATCGGCCTGGAATTCGACAAGGTCGCCGTCGTGATCAACGAGCATTTCCATTACCGGGACGGCCGTCTGCACAGCGGCGGACACCCGGCGGAATATCCGATGCACCAGATGCTGTTCCAGCAGATGACCCGCACGCGCGTGCGGGAATTGATAAGCCGGCGGCAATGGGAGGCGGTCATCTGCACGCCGGACACGTATCTGAGCCGGGATTTGGGCCGGATCGTCTGATCCCGTCCGGGGGTTGCGAGAGGCAATCGAACATGTCATTCTCATTAATGAGGCCATGATGTGATCCCGTCCGGCGCGATGCCAGGCGTCCGGCGGCGGATTTCGCATGACGGCTTCGGATTGCGGCAACTGGCGCGAATTTTGATAAGCGAAGATTCTGGCTGCCCACTTTCATCGTGAAGACTGCCTATGATTTGAGCGCGGCTTGAAGAATAGGGGGTTGGGAACAATGGAAAGCGGAACGACCGACAGCGGAATTTCCTTGTTGAATTTCGACGGTACGCTGCAAAAACAGGAACTGCTCCGGAACTTTCCGGGCGAATGGATCGACTTCTCCGATCTGCGGGGCTGCCGCGGATACTGCACCGGCGATTCCCTGCGCAAGATCCAAAACCGGCTGCGGGCGAGAAAGCACCGGCGCGTCACCCTGATCGGCCACGGCAACTATCACTACGTCACCTACGTGCTGCTGTCCGAAATCCGGCAGCCGTTCTCGCTCGTGCTGTTCGACCATCACACCGACCTGGCGCCGGGCGGCGACCGCCCGTACCTGTCATGCGGCTCGTGGGTCAGCCACGCGCTCGAGACGCTGCCGCTGCTCGAGGGCGTCGTCATCGTCGGCGCCCGCCTGCCGGACGGCCGCGAGGCCGGCGATTTGCCCGGCAAGGTCGCCATCATCTCCGAGCAGGAGGCGCGCCGCATGCCGCCGGAGGACATCGTGCGGGCCATCCGTTCCTCGGCGCCCGGCCTCCCGCTCTACATCAGCGTGGACAAGGACGTCCTCGATCCGGAGAACGCGGCCACGGACTGGGATCAGGGCAGCATGACCCTGCGGCAGCTCATCGCGGTGATCCGCGGGCTCAAGCGGGCCCGTCCGCTCGCGGGGGCGGACGTCTGCGGGGAAATGCCCCTGTCGCCCGTCGACCTGTTGTCCGGCGAGCGGGTGAAGCATCTGAAGAAGAACGAACGCGCCAACCAAGCGATCGTGGACGCGCTGCTGGCGGGTTGACCGGGCAAAACGATTGGCCCGGATCGGTCAGATTGGTCGTTCATTCAACGCGGGTGATCCGGCCGCCGCTCGGCACAAAATGCAACCTCGGACTGGCGGGAGTGCGACAGAAGCAAGCAAAAGGCTATCCGACTCACGGACAGCCTTTTTTCATACCTTCAGGTCGATATGGCTTCCCGCGGCGGCAGAATTTATCTGATTCGGCATCAAACGGGTCTGAAACCGCGGATCGTTCGCAACCGGCAAATGGGGAATCTCCTGGTATTCGGGCCTTTTCAGGCTGCTCAAGGTTTTGACCAGCTCGTCCTTCCACGCGAGGAAGCTTCTCAGGTTCTCCGCGGGAGACTTGTTGGAATAGGTGCTCCCGTAGCTTCCGCCGCTGACCACAAGCCTTGTTTTTCCCGGTGTCACGGGCTCCGGAGTTTGCACTTCCGCTCGCTTGAGATTGCTGAAATCAATGCGGAAATTCTCGGGGAGATAGACAGAAAATCCGGAAACGGCGTCCATGTCCGGTCTCACCCCTCTTGCATGGGTTTTACAACCTGTATATCGGCTTTTATTGACAAAGCTTTAAGCCATTCGGCCCCGTTTTGCAAGAATCCGATCGCGGGCAGACGGGTCATGGCGTCCGGACCGTCCGGAAACCGGCGGCGCCCGTGGATGGCATTGGATTAATGTCCATGGGAGAGAGCTTGACCTGATCGGAATGGTGACATGGAAGGGATGGAATGGCTGTGATGTTGCCCAAGGCCGTCTTGATCGATCTTGACGACACGATCATTTCATTCGATCAGGGCGTCGACCTGAAACAATGTTGGCTGCACGCCGTCCGGACCCATTTGCCATCGGCGCAGGGAGAGGCGGCAAGGGAACTGGTCACGGACATCATGGCGCGGGCCGATTGGTACTGGAGCGATCCGGAGAGACACCGGATCGGCAGGCGGGATTTGGTGAGCGCGAGACAGGCGTTCATATTGGAGGCGCTGAAGGCATGGGGCGTTTCGGATTCGTCGGTGGCGCGGAGCATCGCGGTCACTTACGGGGAAGAGCGCGACAGACAGGTGAAGCTGTTCCCCGGCGCATTGGAGGCCATTGAATTATTCAGATCCAGGGGCATCAAGCTCGCCTTGATCACGAACGGCAACGCGGAGACCCAGCGGAACAAGATCCGCCGATTCAACCTGTCCGGGCTGTTCGATTGCGTTCTGATCGAAGGCGAAGTCGGCGTCGGAAAGCCGGAACCGGGCATCTACCTGCTGGCGCTCGAGAAGCTGGGCGTATCCGCGGAAGAAGCGTGGATGATAGGCGACAACTTCGAGTGGGAGATCGCGGCGCCGCAAAGATTGGGAATCAAGGGCGTCTGGATTGATCATCATGGAGCCGGAGTGCCGGAAGATTCCCCGGCGCAGCCGTACATGGTGATCCGGTCGTTGGGCGAGTTGCCGGCTGTGTTGCGGACGGGTTGACTTTCACGGTCTGAATGACGGGTCGCATTCCGTCCAAGGCACCCTCAGGGTGCTGCTGGGCTGCCCGTGCCGGGCGTCCTCGGTCCGACGAAAGAAGGGAACGGACCGGGCAGCCGGCCGCGACAGAGGAAAATATTGCGTTTATTTCGCGGATTTGGGCCGCCAACGTGTAAATAGACGAAAAAACTTCCTCTGTTCCGCCGCGCATTCCGATTGAGGAAGGGTTCGGATGGAAATAGAGGAAGTTTTTTACCGTTATTTGGACAGCGAAGCCCGAATTCGACACAACAGGCGAAGAAATTGCCGCTATTGTGCGGAGTCCCGCGTCCAGGCGGCCGAATTTTCCGCTGCCGGTCAGGCGCTCCGCACTTTTACCCCCGCGTCCGGGTGGCCAGCAGCAGCGCGAACGCGATGCAGATGAGGACCGCGCTCCAGAGTCCGGCGAGCAGCCATTCATTGGTTTCCACCGCGGCGTAAATCGCCGTCGGGATCGTCCGGGTCCTCCCGGGAATGTTCCCCGCCACCATCAGGGTCGCGCCGAATTCCCCCAGCGCGCGCGCAAATCCGAGCACATAGGCGGTCGCCAGCGAGCGCACAGAGAGCGGGATCGTGATCCGGAAGAGCACCTGCCCTTCGCCCGCTCCGTCCAGGCGCGCGGCGTCCTTGTATTCGTTCGGCACCGACGCGAACCCGGCCTTGAGCGTCTGATACACGAGCGGGAAGGCGACGACGACGGCGGCGATCACCGCGGCATGCCATGTGAAAATGACGGGCTGCTCGAACCACCATTCCCACAGCCTGCCGACCCAGCTTCTGCGGCCGAGCAGCACGAGCAGGAGAAAGCCGACGACGGTGGGCGGGAGCACGAGCGGCAGCAGCAGGGTCGTCTCGAGCAGCGTCTTGCCGAAGAACCGCCGTCCGCCGATGCGATGGGCGGCCCAAATCCCGAGCGCCATGACCAGCAGGCTGGCGATGAAGCTGACTTTCAGCGAAAGCCAGACCGGTTGGAAGAAGGCGTCCCAATCGAATGCGCGGTCCATGGCTATTCCGTTACGCCGAAGCCGTATTGCTCAAAGATTTCCCGCGCTTCCGCCCCCCGCAGGAATTGATGGAAGTCTTCGGCTTCGTCCCTGTGCCTGGATGTTTTGATGATCCCGACATGGTACAGGATCGGGCCGTGGCTGGATGAATCCACCGTGTACACCGTCCTCACCTGATTCGACGCGAGCGCGTCGGTTCGATAGACAAACCCCGCATCGGCATTGCCGGTTTCGACATACGCCAGCACTTGCCGCACATTGTTGCCGTATACGGCGATGGGCCGCACGGCATCCCAGAGTCCAAGATGTTCCAGCGCTTCCCTGGCATACGCCCCGGACGGCACCGTCTCCGGATCTCCGATGGCGATATGGCGAATCTTCTCCTGAAATACCTGGTCGATCGCGCCGATCCGGATATCGGAATCGGCCGGCGCCACGACGACCAGCTCATTCGACAGCAGCGCGGTCAGCCGGGATTCATCGATCAGATCCTGATCCAGAAGCAGCTTCATGTTCTCCCCGTCGGCGGAGATGAAGAGGTCCGCGGCCGCGCCTTGCTCGATCTGCCGGCGCAGGGCGCCGCTGGCGCCGAAATTCAGATGGACCGCCACCCGCGGCCGGCTTGCCTCATACCGGGCCTTGATGTCCTGCAGGCAGTCCGTCAAGCTGGACGCCGCGGATACGAGGATTTCCGTTCTGTCTCCTGAAGATGAAGCAGTCCCGCATCCGGTCATCGCGGACAAGACGATGCCCAGGGCCAAAGCGGCTGCGCCCCCGAATCGTCTCATCACGTTTCCTCCACTCCGGTTTCTGATATATACTCCAGTATATCAGGCGCACATCGAAAGAAAAGTCCGCGATCATCGATGGGGGCGCTCCATTTCCCGTCCGAAAGTTGGATCATCGATTGCTCGGATGAAAGGGGGACATGCGCATGGTCGAAATCCGGAAGCCGATTCCCGTCGGCGAAGCGCTTGCGCGGCTGATGGCGCATGCGCCGGCGCCGCGGGCGGAGACGGTGGCGCTCATGGACAGCTTCGGGCGCGTGCTGGCCGAGCCGGTCGCGGCGCGCCACGACGTTCCGCCGTTTCATCGCGCGCCCTATGACGGCTACGCGATCCGTTCCGCGGATTCCGCAGCGGCCGGCGGGGATCGCCGCGCCTTCTTCCGGGTCGTCGGGCGGATCGGCGCCGGGGAGGCGTGGACCGGCGAGCTGGGACCGGGCGAGGCCGTCCGGATCATGACGGGCGCGCCGCTGCCGCCGGGCGCCGACGCGGTCGTGATGCTCGAGCAGGCCGTCGATGACGGGGACGGGCGGGGCTTCGCGGTCCGCAAGACCTTCCGCCCGTGGGAGAACGTCTCGCTCCAGGGCGAGGACGCCCGCGCGGGCGAGGTGCTGATCGAAGACGGACACGTGATTCACCCCGGCGTCGTCGCGCTGCTCGCCACCTTCGGCTATGCCGAAGTGCGGGTCGCAAGAAGGCCGGTGGTCGGGGTGATCGCCACGGGCTCGGAGCTGCTCGGCATCGGCGATCCGCCGGACCCGGGCAAAATCCGCGACAGCAACGGTCCGATGATCGCGGCGCAGCTCTCGCGGCTGGGCATCCCGTGCCGCTCGTACGGCATCGCGAAGGATGACCTTGACCTCGGCCTGGAACTTATCCGGCGGGCGCTCGGGGAGACGGACTGCGTCATCACGACGGGCGGGGTGTCGGTCGGGGATTTCGACCGGCTGCCCGCGGTCTACGAACGGCTCGGCGCCCGGGTGCTCTTCAACAAGGTCGCGATGCGGCCGGGCAGCGTGACGACGGCCGCCGTGCTGGACGGGAAGCTGCTGTTCGGCCTGTCCGGGAACCCGTCCGCCTGCTACGTCGGCTTCGAAGTTATCGCAAGGCCCGTGCTGCTGCGCATGGCGGGGAACCGGAAGCCGTACCCGGCGCATACGCGGGCCGCGCTGGCGGAGGATTTCCCCAAGGCGAATCCGTTCACGCGGTTCGTCCGGGCGGTATATGGGCATGACGGACACCGGCCCGTCGTCGCGCCCGCCGGATTCGACAAATCGAACGCGGTCAGCTCGATCGCGAGGAGCAACGCGCTGATGGTGCTGCCCGGAGGGACCCGGGACTTCCGGAAAGGGACCGAAGTCGATGTCCTCCTGCCGTGGGCGGAAGCGGGGGAAGCGGCATGGCGGATCCGGGAGTCGTGAAGTTGTCCGGAATCGTGGAAGAGCCGAATCGCGCCCGGAAATCCACTGATGCGGCGCTGTATCCGGGCGCCCCGTCTTCACCGTGGATTGGCGCGCGGCACAAAATAACGGGAGACGGGATGCCATCGCGCTCAATCCTGTGTTATACTTTCCAAAACCGAAGGTCGTGACGGGCCAGGACCGGGAGTTCCTGCCCACGGATAACGAAACGGCTGCGCGGGGATCGGACCCGCGATGCCCGCCGGAGGGGGTGAAGCGGAGATGGCGGACGCCGTGCTGGATCAACATCAGCGGCCCATGCGCGATCTGCGGATCTCGGTGACCGATCGCTGCAATTTCCGCTGCACGTATTGCATGCCGAAGGAACTGTTCGGGGATGATTACGCCTTTCTGCCGCGGCGGGAACTGCTGACGTTCGGGGAAATCCGGCGCCTCGCCGGCCTGTTCGCCGCGCTCGGCGTGCGGAAGATCCGGCTGACGGGCGGGGAGCCTTTGCTGCGCCGCGATCTGGATGAGCTGGTCCGGCAGCTGGCCGCCGTGGACGGCATCGGGGACATCGCGCTGACGACGAACGGCCTCCTGCTTCACCAATACGGCCGGCCGTTGTACGAGGCCGGTTTGCGCCGGGTCAACATCAGCCTGGACGCGCTCGACCCGGACATCTTCGGCCGGATGAACGGCAGGGGGATCGGGCCCGAACGGATTCTGGCCAACATCGATTACGCCCGGGAGCTCGGCTTCGAAGTGAAGGTGAACATGGTCGTGCAGAAGGGGATGAACGAGGGCGAGATCATCCCGATGGCCGAGTATTTCAAGCGCCGCAGCATCACCCTCCGCTTCATCGAGTTCATGGACGTCGGCAACGACAACGGATGGAGCCATGAGAAGGTCGTGACGAAGCGGGAGATGCTGCGGATGCTGCGGCGGGCGTACGAGCTCAAGCCCGAGAGCAAGGCGCATTACGGCGAGGTGGCGACCTATTATCGCTACGGCGACAGCGCGGCCCGCATCGGGTTCATCACATCGGTGTCCGAATCGTTCTGCTCGACATGCACGCGGGCGCGCCTGTCCTCGGACGGCAAGCTGTACACCTGCCTCTTCGCTTCGGACGGCTTCGATCTGCGGGCCATGCTGCGCGGCGGCGCGACGGATGACGAGATTCTGCAGGCGATCGCCCGCGTGTGGACGCGGCGCGCGGACCGCTATTCCGACGAGCGGGCGGCTCTTGCCGGGCAGCGGCGCAAGAAGATCGGCATGTCGTATATCGGCGGGTGATCCGGACGAAGTCGAATCGTCGGCGGTGACCCGCGCCACATGAGGCTCCCGCCGGCGGCGGGAGCCTTGCGCCGCGGCCAAGAATGCGTTCGTGACCGCGGCCGTTGCGCAGCCCTGATTTGAGGGAATTGTCCATATTATGTATTTTCATGTAATATGATATTATGGAAAAGACGGAGAACGGGCCTCAACCTTTTGTTGACAGCCGTTCGGGGATCACTGATAATGAATGAGTGATGCAAAAAATGCGGCAACGTTTACACAAAAACAGGGGGTGATTGACATGAAACCGACAATCAAGCAAGTTGCGGAAGCGGCCGGCGTGTCAATCGCCACGGTTTCACGGGTGCTCAACGGCAAAGATCGTGTGAAGGAAAGCACGCGCATCAAGATCCAGGAAGCGATCGATCGTCTCAACTATCAGCCGGACCTGAACGCCCGGAGCATGATCAAGAAAGAGACGAAGACCATCGGTCTCATCGTGCCGGAGCTGATGAACGAATATTGGGTCCAGATGTTCGATGAGCTTCAGGATGCGTTCTGGCCGAAAGGCTACTCCCTCATTCTGGGTTCGACGAACCGGAGCGCCGATCGGGAACGCGCGTTTTTGAAGTCGTTCATTGAGCGCAGGGTGGACGGCCTGATCATCGGTCCATGCTTTGATACCCCGGAGGACGAGGAAGCGCTGGAGCTGCTCGACCGCTATTCGATTCCGGTCGTGACGCTCGATCCGAAGAATCGCGCTTACGATTGCATGGTGGGCGACCATCTGCAGGGAGCGACGGAGGCCGTTCAGCATTTGATCCGGCTCGGGCATCGGGATATCGCGCTGTTGTGCGGATCTTCCATGCCGGATACGCGCGAGCTCGGATTGCGCAACGCGTTCTTGTTGAATCATCTGCAAGTGAACGAAGATCTGATCGTGAGGGTGGAAGGCCCGGTAAATTTTCAAATGGGCTACCAGACCACGAAGACCCTGCTCGGACGGAAAATGCCGTTTACCGCCATTTTCGCCTACAATGACGTTGTCGCGTTCGGCGCCATCCGGGCGATGGAAGAGGAAGGGCTGCGGGTGCCGGAAGACGTGGCGGTCGTCGGCTACGACGACGTACAGATGGCCTCCATGTTCCGGCCCGCGCTGACGACGGTACGTCAGCCGATCCGGAATATCGCGCGGTCGCTGGCGCAGTTGATGGTCGAGATCATCGAGATGGATGAGGAAGAGCGGAAGAGGGCGCCGAAAAAAGTGATCAGCTTCCAGATGGAACTCGTCATCCGCGAAAGCTGCGGCGCGCGCATGCGGCAGCACGGCGAATAGCGCGGATCCGGCGGCAACGGAAAGGTTTTCCGGGGCTCCTTGCGGCGAAAGGCCGCGGGGGCCTTTTTTTCTTGGCTTGTCGTATGCCGCGCGGGACGAAGGATGCCGATGGCGGGGCCGGAAGAAATTTTTCTCGTCGGACGGTTGACAAACGAAAGGATGTGAATGTAAAGTATCAAGTGTAAACGTTTTTACACATCTTTTTCATTCCAGGCATTGCAACCGTATTCGCGACAAGGAGATGACATCATGAGCAAGGTGAGAGTCGGCGTCATCGGACTGGGAGAAGTGGCGCAAATTACACATCTTCCAATCTTGGAAACGCTTTCCGACAAGTTCGAGATCGGCGCGCTTTGCGACGTCTCGCCCTCGCTGCTGCAATGGGCAGGCGAGCGGTACGGCGTCGACCGGCTGTACACCGACGCGGAGGAACTGGCGAAGCAGCCGGATCTCGATGCCGTGTTCGTGCTGAACAGCGACGAATACCACGCGGAGAGCGCGCTGAGCGCCATTCGCAACGGCAAGCATGTGCTGATCGAAAAGCCGATGACGTTGACGCAGTCGGACGCGGACGCCATCATCCGGGCGAAGAACGAAACCGGCGTGCACGTCATGGTGGGGTACATGCGGCGGTACGCGCCCGCCTTCACGGAGGCGGCGGAAAAACTGAAGGATTTCGGCCCGATCCGCTACGTCCGCATCCGCGACATCATCGGGCAGAATGCGCTCATCATCGAGCAATCGAGCGTCGTGCGCCGGTTCCAGGATATTCCGCGGCATCTGATCGAGGATCGGAAAATGCGCGCCGAGCGGATGGTGGCGGAAGCGCTCGGCGATGTGCCGGACGACATCAAGGCGGCGTACAGGCTGTTGTGCGGCCTGAACAGCCACGACTTGTCGGCCATGCGGGAATTGTTCGGCATGCCGAAGCGGGTCGTTTCGGCGGTGCAATGGAACGGCGGCCGCTACATCGCGGCTTTGTTCGAATTCGACGGCTTCTTCGCCTCGTTCGAGACGGGGGTGGATCAGCAGCGGCGGTTCGACGCGCACATCGAAATATTCGGCGACAAGAAGCAGATGCGGATCCAATACAACACCCCGTACATCCGGCACTTGCCTACGGTGGTGCACACGGGCGAAACGATCGGCGACGCTTATCACGAATCCGTCAGCCGGCCGACGTTCAAAGACCCTTACACCGTAGAGATTGAGCAATTCTACGAACTCCTGACGAAAGGGGGGAGCGTCAAGACGTCTCCGGAAGACTACAAAAACGATCTGACGCTGTTCAGGATGATTTGCGACGCGTTGCGGGAACATCATTGAGGGAGCAACACGAGATGGTTCGTTCGCTTTACCGATTTTTGCCATCCTCATTTCAATCGTTTCCATGAAAACAGGGGGAATTGCAAATGAAAAACATGTGGAAAATCTCCATGGGTCTTCTCGTCGCGATGATGGTGCTCGTCTCCTGCTCGTCCGGTTCCGGCGGCTCCGGCAACTCCGGTTCCTCCGGTTCGACGCCGAATGAATCGGGCGGCGGGCAATCGGCGAACTCGGGCTCGGGCGGCGGGGAAGTCGTCGAGCTGAAATTCTGGGACATGGTCTGGGGACCGACGGAATACATCGAAACGGCGCAGAAGCTGGTCGAGCAATTCAACGCCGAGCATCCCAACATCAAAGTGACGTATCAATCCACGCCCTGGGCCAACTGGTACCAGACGTTCACGACGGCGATCGCCGCGGGAGCCGGTCCGGACATCAGCACGGGCGCCGGGTATCAGGCGTTCCAATTTTATGACATGGGCGCGATCCTGCCGATCGACGACGTGATCGAAGAATGGCGCGCCGAAGGCAAGCTGGATGATTTCTATCCCGGCACGATCGAAACGATGCAGTACGATGGCCACTACGTCGCGATGCCCTGGGGCATCGACGTCCGGGTGTGGTATTACCGCAAAGACCTGTTTGAACAGGCCGGTGTAAGCGTACCCAAGACGTTCGAGGAATTCCGTGAAGCCATGAAGAAACTTTCCGGCAACGGGAAGTACGGTCTCGTCGTCCATGCCGTGGACAACGGCGGCGTCCATTTCCTGCTCTCGTCGATGCTCAACAACGGCGGCGGCATCTTCACGGAGGACAAGAAAGTCGACTTCATGAACGAGCGCAACATCGAAACGTTCCGGTGGATTGCCGACATGGTGAAAGACGGCTCCATTGACCCGGCAAGCACCGGCTACAAGTCGGAAGACGCGACCAAGGCGATCGGTTCGGGCATCGCGGCCGTCCATTTGACGACGCCCTCGTTCAAGGACGAGCTGCCGGATATCGCCGACAAGCTCGGCATCATCCCGCCGATGGAAGGGCTGCACGGCGACAAGAGCGCGCTCCGGTGGGTCAACAACGTGATGATCTACAGCGCGACGAAGCATCCGGAAGAAGCGAAGACGTTCCTGAAATGGTGGTCGGAAAACAACAAGGCGCTCTGGACGGAAGGCCATACCGGTCAGCTGCCCACGCGGGTGTCCGTCGCACAGGAGCCCTACTTCCAGGAAGACCCGATCCTGAAGCAAGTCCTGGACGAATACGTTCCGATCGGCAAACCGACCGGCGCCCATTATCCGTCCGCTTTCCCGGAACTGAACGAAATCGAGGGCGAAGGCGTGCTGCATACGCTGTCGCAAGAAGTGCTGCTCGGGAAAGATCCGGTGGAAGCGATGGAGAAAGCCGAAAAGCGGTTCAAGGAAATCATGAAGGAACAGTGATCCGTTTCATGAAGGGAAGAGCGGAAATGCGGACAGAAATGCACATTTCTGCTCTCTCCTTATTTATGAATGGAGGAAGCTCATGAGAGACGAAAGGGCAAGCGCGATCGGGCGGAACGGCGCGGGCGGGCCTGGCGGCGGCTTGCTGCGGAAGGGCGCGCTGCTGCCGATCTACTTCATCCTTCCCTCCGTGATCCTGATCGCATTCGTCAACGCATACCCGTTCTTGTCGGGACTCTTGTACAGCATCCGGGACGGGACGCTGCTGAAGCCCGGATCGTTCGTCTGGTTCGAGAACTACGGCCGGCTGCTTCAGATGCCGGAATTCTGGAACGCGCTCCAATTCAGCGTCATCTTCGCCTTCTTCGGCGTGGTGGGAAGCTATCTCGTCGGTCTCGGGCTGGCGCTGCTACTCAACAAGGACATGCCCGGCCGCGGCTTCTTCCGCGTGGCGCTGCTCGTGCCGTGGGTGCTGCCGTCCGTCGTCTCGATCGTCGGATGGCGGTGGATGATCGGCAGCCAGGACAGCTTCGCCAATACCGTGCTCGGCTGGTTCGGCATCGAGCCGATTCTGTTTCTCGGCACCCCGAATTGGGCGGTGTTCTCCGTCACGCTGATCAAAATATGGCGCAGCTTTCCGTTCATGATGATTTCGCTGCTCGCGGCGATCCAGACGATCAACCAGGAACTGTACGAGTCGGCGCATATCGACGGAGCGAACCGGTGGCAATCGTTCCGCTACATCACGATGCCGCAGCTCAAGACGATCTCGGTCGTCTGCTGGATTCTGATGACGATCTGGTGCTTCAACGACTTCGACACGATCTGGCTGCTCACGCAAGGCGGTCCGGCGAACGCGACGGAGAACCTGATCGTGCTCGCCTACAAATACACGTTCACGAAGAACGCGCTCGGCATCGGTTCCGCCATCGCGATCGTCAGCCTCGTGCTGCTGATGGTGCTTGCCGTCCTGCTGCTGCGTCTGCAAAGAGAAGATGACTAGGAAAGGGGGAAGCGAGCCGTGAGATCCTTGAGGAAACAAACCTGGGTAAAAAAGAACTGGCATCTGTCCGCGCTGATGCTCGTGATCGTCATCCTGGTCAATCTTCCGGTGCTCCTGATGGTGATGAATTCCTTCAAGACCAACACGGAAATCATGACGTCTTCGAGCTTCTTTCCGCAGCGGATCCAGTTCGAAAACTATGTGCACGTAAGCGAAAGGACGAAGTTCTGGACGCAATTCAAGAACAGCTGGATCGTCGCGTTCTACGGCACGTTCTTCAGCATCATCGTGGCCGCGTTCGCCGGCTATGCCATTTCGCGGTTTCGGGGAAGGATTCTGTCCCTGTTCTCCAATTCGCTGCTCATGCTGCAGATGTTTCCGCTTATCCTGGTGCTGATTCCACTTTTTGTGCTGTTCCGGACGCTTCACATGATTGATTCCCATTATCCGGTCATCATCCTGTACCTGACCGTCCATTTGCCGTTCGCCGGCTGGATGTACAAAGGGTTCTTCGATTCGATTCCGAAGGATCTCGAAGAGGCGGCCTGGATGGACGGATGCACGCGGGTGGGCGGTTTTCTCCGCGTCGTGCTGCCGATCTCCGGTCCGGGCATCGCCGCGGTGGCCATCTTCTCGTTCCTGTTCTCGTGGAACGAATACATGATCGCGAACGTCTTCCTGCGGAACGAGGAATACATGACGATTCCGGTCGGCCTGCAGATGTTCATGCAGCAATTTTCGACCGACTGGGGTGGCCTGACCGCCGCGGCGACGCTCGCGATGATTCCGGTGCTGATCTTCTTCCTGTTCGTGCAGAAATATATGATTTACGGGGCGGTGGCCGGCTCCGTCAAAGGATGAACAGGCCCGATCTGAACAGACGGCAAACCTTCCGGTTTTCCGTCTGTTCTTTATTTTGTCACAGCATAAGCGGATGGATAAAAACCGCCGGTTGAAATCGGCGCACCGTCAACCAAATGATTTAAGTCGATTTTTCCGTGCCGCGGACGGGACGGAACTGCTATATTCAATACAAGCGGAGAAAGGAGAGTTGTTTTTCATGATGAAGAGGAACAGCCATCACGCGGAGTCCGCGGTATAGCCGGGAGGCTGTACACGGAAGTTCCCGTATAAGCCTCCCATAGGATCAAATTCATTTTGATTCTATCCGGAGGGCAAACCATTGAACAGGGAAAACAAGCGAAGATCGTTCGAGAAAGGGTACTACAAAACCCACGCCTGCGACGACACGTTCACGTGCAAAGTCTGCGGAAGGCTGGTCGTCCCGGAGGGCGCCGGCAGCCGGCACCGGAACCACTGCCCCAATTGCCTGACCAGTCTGCATGTGGACATCGAGCCCGGGGACAGGGCGTCCGATTGCGGCGGCCGCATGGAGCCGATCTCGGTATGGATTCGCAAGAACGGCGAATGGGCCATCATCCATCGCTGCGCCAGGTGCGGCATCTTGAGCTCCAACCGGATCGCGGCGGACGACAATCCGATGAAGCTGAT
>Ga0310826_101030_pt1 | contig 17587 bp, 18 predicted proteins | sample WT_ome_FD_201306 | JGI IMG/M metagenome (GOLD analysis project Ga0310826, IMG submission 201306) | Sorghum-adapted microbial communities enriched on wild type (WT) sorghum from Joint BioEnergy Institute, Emeryville, California, United... ... | reverse complement strand
TACGACGGCAATCCCGACGGCATGGTGACGATCGAGGCGCGCATCGAGGGCGACACCGTCTCGATCATCGTCCGCGACGAAGGGAAGGGCATCGAAGACCTGGAGCTGGCGCGGCAGCCGCTGTTCACCTCCAGACCGGAACTGGAGCGTTCCGGCATGGGCTTCACGATCATGGAGAACTTCATGGACGAGTTCGAAGCGGCGAGCGAACCTGGCAGAGGAACGGAGATCCGGATGATGAAGCGGATCGAATCGAAAAAAGCGCTGTACAATTAGGCGCGCACAGGGGTTGGACCGCATGGAAGTCGATTGGAGGAAGCAGCCGCAGCCGTACCTGGACGACGCCGAGGTAAAGCGGCTCATCGCGCTCAGCCAATCCGGGGATGCGGATGCCCGCGACAAGCTGGTCCAGGCCAACATCCGGCTCGTCTGGTCGGTCGTGCAGCGGTTCCTGAGCCGCGGATATGAACCGGAGGATCTGTTCCAGATCGGCTGCATCGGCCTGCTCAAGTCGGTCGACAAGTTCGATCTGTCCTACGACGTCAAATTCTCCACCTACGCCGTGCCGATGATCATCGGCGAGATCCAGCGGTTCCTCCGGGACGACGGAACGGTGAAGGTGAGCCGGTCGCTGAAGGAGCTCGCGAACAAGGTGCGGAAGACGAAGGACGAACTGTCCAAGGTGCTCGGCAGGCAGCCGACGATCGGCGAGATCGCCGACAGGCTCGGCATCACGTCCGAGGAAGTCGTCTTCGCGCAGGAAGCGAACAAGCCGCCGGCGTCGATCCACGAGACCGTGTTCGAGAATGACGGCGATCCGATCACGCTGATGGACCAGATCGCCGACGAATCCGGGGAGCGCTGGTTCGACCGGCTTGCGCTCAGCGAAGCGATCGAGACGCTTTCCGAGCGGGAACGGCTGATCGTCTACCTTCGCTACTTTCGCGACCAGACACAGTCGGAAGTGGCCAGCCGTCTCGGCATTTCGCAGGTGCAGGTTTCCCGGCTCGAGAAGAAAATTCTGCAAACCATCAAGGACCAGATCGCGCTCTAGCGGTCTGGTTCTTCCTTTATCCGGAAGGCGCGCGTGCCCGAATTTGTCAGGCAGGCTTCCGGTTAGGCCGGCCGATTCCCACTCATACTAGAACTTGACAGGAACGCCGCGAAAGGGTGAGCCCATGACGACCGTGCGAACGAACACGCTCTACGTCCGGCTGCGCAAACGGCTGGTCATCCGGCCGGGCGACGCCGTGCGGCTCGGGGACGCCGCGCGGCTGCTGGCCGACGACGAGCGCGAGCGGCGGCTCGGCGAACTGGTTCTGTACCGGCACAGGCCGGAAGACGGCGACCGCGTCGTGATCGACATGCTGCACGTCATCCGCGCCGTGTCCGAAGCGGAGCCCGGGCTTGACGTCGAGTTCGTCGGCGAGCCGCAGACGCTCGTCACGGTCGCCGCCCGGCCGCAGAAGCCGCTGCCCGGCATGCTGGCGGTGGCGTGGCTTCTCCTGTTCTTCGGCTCGGGACTGGCCATCATGAATTTCCATGCCGATGTCGGCATGATGGAAGTGCACCGGCGCATGACCGAGCTGATCACGGGAACGAAGCCGGAGCGCCCGCTCTGGTTCCAGATTCCGTACTCGATCGGCGTCGGTCTGGGCATGGTGCTGTTCTTCAACCGCGTGATCCGGCGCAAACTCAGCGAGGAGCCCAGTCCGCTCGAGGTCGAGCTTTATCTGTACCAGGAGAACGTCGACGCCTACGTCGTCGCCGACGAAATGCGGAAACTGCAAGGCGGCCGGAGGGGAGCCGGGCGGGGGAGCGGCGGCCGACCGTGACGGAATGGCTCGCCAGGGGCGCCGCCGCGCTGCTCGGCCTGTCCGGGGGACTCGCGGTCGGCAGCGGCCTGATCGCGCTGCTGGTCATCCTCGATCTGATTCCGCGGCTCGCGCAGCTTTCGCGGGGCTACCGGCTGGCGGCCTGGTTCGAGACGGCCGTCATTTTCGGCACCGTGTACTGGATGCTGGCCGATTTCGGCGACTGGAAGAGCCCGCCGGCGGGCGCCGCGCAGTTTCTCGCCGCGCTGGCCGGCCTGTTCACCGGACTGTTCGTCGGGATGCTGGCGGGCGCGCTGACGGAGGTCGTCAACGTGCTGCCCGTCATGGCGAAGCGGCTCAGACTCGAGGCGAAAATGACGGCGCTGGTCTGGGCGCTGGTGCTCGGCAAGCTGGCCGGATCGCTGTTCGATTGGCTTGTCTATCATCGCTGATGCCGGGTTGCGGCACAAACCGCCAGGAGGTGCTGGAAGCTCGCCATGGACGAACGCAACGAGATGCAGGAAGACGGTTTCCCGCCCGTGCCGCCGCCGGTTCTGGAGGCGGGCGCCGGGCGTCCCTACCGGCGGAAGCTGATTCGCCCGGAACGGGAAGAACCCCGCGGAGGCGGAGAAGAGTCGGCCCGGGACGCGGCGGCAGGCGAACAATACGGAAATGCGGAGCCGCGGCGGGACGCCCGGACGAACGGCTTGGGGGAAAACGGCCTGGCGGAACAAGCATCGCCGGAGCCGAACATGCGCGCAAACGGGCAAGCCGGGAACGGAATATCGGAGCGGGGGGCGACGGCGGACGAACCTTCCGCGAAGGAGGCGCAGTCGGCCGGGGTGCCGGCCGCCGGGCGTTCCGGGGCGAATTCGCCCGGGCGCAAACGTTCCGGCGCGGGCCGCGGCCGGTATCTGAGCCGCCGCTCCCGCACGGCGTCGCGGAGCGCGGATAGCCGGGCGGACGACCAGACGCGCGGGCGGGCGAACGCGCCGGCGATTGCGCAGGAGCGTGCGCGGATGAACGGACATGCGAATGCGCCGGCGAACGAACAGACGAATGCGCAAGCGGACGGGAAGGCAAACGCGCCCGCAAGCATTCGGACGAACGGGCAGGCGGACGCGCGGAACAACCGGCGGCAGGGACAGCGGCAGGTGGAGAACAAGCAGCCGATCCCGGCGAGCCTTGACGAGCTGAAGCCGCTGCTGGAGCGCGAGGCCGGCCTGAACGCCAGTTTCGACGTCGTCCTGCGCGAAATGACGTTCGGCGGGCGGCGGACGGCCCTTTTCTACATGAACGGGCTGATCCATTCGGCCATTTTGACGGAAGTGCTCGTGAGGCTGTCGTATCTGACGTCGGAAGACATCGACGCGGACGCGTTGAAGCTGTTCTTCGAAACGTATGTGCCGGCGGTCCAGGTCACGAAGTCGGAATCGTTCGACGACATGCTGGACGCCGTGCTTGCGGGCAACGCGGCCATGTTCATCGACCGCGAGCGCGCGGCGCTGATCATCGACGTGAAGATGTTCCCGGACCGGACGCCGGAGGAGCCGTCGCTCGAGCGGGTCGTGCGCGGGTCGCGCGACGGTTTCGTCGAGACGCTGATGACGAACGTGTCGCTGATCCGCCGCAGGCTGCGGGACAAGGATCTGCGGTACGAGCTGATCCGCGTCGGCGCGCGGACGAAGACGGATGTCTGCATCGCCTACATCCGCGACATCGCCGATCCCAATCTGGTCGAGGAAGTGAAGCGCAAAATCGGCCAGGTGAACGTGTACGGCCTGCCGCTCGCGGACAAGCAGCTCGAGGAGACGACCGTGAACCGGGGCTGGCACCCGTATCCGCTCGTCCGCTATTCGGAGCGGCCGGACGTCGTCGCGGCGCAGCTGCTCGAGGGCAGCGTCGCGGTATTGACCGACACGACGCCGAGCGTCATGATGCTGCCGACGACGTTCTTCGACCTGACCCAGCACGCGGAGGAGAACCGGCAGACGCCGTTCATCGGCACCTATCTGCGGTGGGTGCGGTACATCGGGATTCTGTTCTCGCTCTTCCTGATGCCGCTCTGGTTCCTGCTCGTGCTGAAACCGGAGCTGAAGCCGCCGGCGCTGGACTTCCTCGGTCCGCAGCAGATGGGGCGCATCCCGCTGTTCCTGCAGTTCCTGCTCGCCGAGATCGGGGTCGACCTGATGCGGATGGCCGCCGTCCATACGCCGTCGCCGCTCTCGACCGCCATGTCCCTGATCGCGGCGATCCTGATCGGCGACATCGCCGTGAAGACCGGCCTGTTCAACAACGAGGTCATCCTGTATATGGCGCTCGCCGCGATCGGCATGTTCGCGACGCCGAACTACGAGCTCGGGCTCGCCAACCGGATCGTCCGGCTGGCGCTCATCATCGCCGTGGCCGCGTTCGGCGTTCCGGGATTCGTCGTCGGCACCGCGCTGTTCATCGTGCTGCTCGCCTGCACCCGGTCGTTCAACCGCCCCTATCTGTGGCCGTTCATTCCGTTCGACGGCCGGTCGCTGGCCGCCCTGCTCGTGCGTCCGCCGGAGCTGCAGAACAGGAAGCGCAACCCGCTGCTCAAGCCGCAGCAACTGGACCGTCTCCCGGACTCGCGGGAAAAAGGGTGAAAAAGTGCAAAAAACATACGGAAAAGTGCAAAGGTTGTTGCAAAAAATCCATTTGTAACTGGTTTCCGATGCGATATACTGGTGCATATGCTGCAAATTCAGATGAACCAGCGCAAGGGGAGAAGCCTGATGCACTTGCACGGAACCAGCAGGATCAACGCCGAAGGCCGGCTCGAGATCGGCGGCTGCGACGTTCAGCTTCTGGCGGCCGAATTCGGCACGCCGCTCTATATCGTCGATGAAGCGCTCGTCCGGCAGCGCATGCGCGAATACATGGACGCGTTCCGCGCGACCGGCATTCCGTTCCAGGTCGCTTACGCCAGCAAGGCGTTTTGCACGATGGCGATCTGCGCCGTCGCCGAGCAGGAAGGGCTGTCGCTGGACGTCGTCTCCGGCGGCGAGCTGCACACGGCGCTCAAGGCCGGTTTTCCGGCGAAGCGGATCCATTTCCACGGCAACAACAAGACGCCGGAGGAAATCCTGCTGGCGCTTGACGCGGAGATCGGCTGCTTCGTCGTCGACAACTTCGTCGAGCTGGATCTGCTCGACGCGCTCGCCGGCGAGCGGGGCAAGCGCGTGAACATTCTGCTCCGCATCACGCCGGGCGTCGAAGCGCACACGCACGACTACATTTCGACCGGGCAGCAGGATTCGAAGTTCGGCTTCGACCTGGCCGGCGGCGCCGCGTTCGAAGCGGTGAAGCGGGCGTCCGGGAAGCCGAATCTCGAGCTGCTCGGCATCCATTCGCATATCGGCTCGCAAATTTTCGAAGTGGAGGGCTTCCGCCTGGCGGCGGCCAAGGCGGCGGAGTTCGCGATCAAGGTGCGGGACGAGCTCGGCATCCTGCTTCGCGTCATCAACCTGGGCGGCGGCTTCGGCATCCGCTACACGGCCGAGGACAAGCCGCTTCCGGCCGCGGCCTACGTGAACGCGATCGCGGACGCGGTCCGGACGAACTTCACCGCGGCGCAGTATCCGATTCCCGAGATCTGGATCGAGCCGGGCCGCAGCATCGTCGGCGACGCCGGCACGACGCTCTACACCGTCGGCACGACGAAGGACATTCCGGGCATCCGCAAATACGTCGCCGTCGACGGCGGCATGACGGACAACCCGCGCCCGGCGCTGTACGGCTCGAAATACGAGGCGGTGCTTGCGAACCGGATGAACGAGCCGGCGACCGATACGGTGTCGATCGCGGGCAAATGCTGCGAGAGCGGCGACATGCTGATCTGGGACATCGATCTGCCGCCCGTGAAGCCCGGGGATCTGTTGGCCGTGTTCTGCACCGGCGCCTACAACTACGCGATGTCCAGCAACTACAACCGGATTCCGCGCCCGGCGGTCGTCTTCGTCAGGGACGGCCAGGCTTCGCTCGTCGTGCGGCGCGAGACGTACGAGGACATCGTGGGCAACGATCTGCTGCCCGAGCGGCTGAAGGCCGCGCCGGCGGCGAAAAACTGACCATCCGGACACACGCCTCTCCGGCCGCGCGCCGGCCGCCGGACATCCGGCGGCCGGGCGGGCGTCGCGGGGAGGTTTTTGCTTGGCGGCGGGCGGGCAGGCAGGCGGACGTTTTTTGCGCGGTCGGACGGATTGTAGTATGATGGGGGCAAACATCGGACAGGGGAGTTGAACGCCGGATCATGGCCAAACGGGCGAAAATCAAGATGCAAAACGGCGCGGAGATCATCATCGAGCTGTTCGAGAAGGATGCGCCGAACACGGTGAAAAACTTCGAGACGCTGGCGAACAAAGGCTTCTACAACGGGCTGACGTTCCACCGGGTGATCCCGGGGTTCGTCGCGCAGGGCGGCTGCCCGTACGGCAACGGCACCGGCGGCCCGGGCTACACGATCGACTGCGAGATCAACCCGAACAAGCACGAGCGCGGCACGGTCGCGATGGCGCATGCCGGGCGGAACACGGGAGGCAGCCAATTCTACATCTGTTACCAGCCGCAGCCGCATCTGGACGGCGAGCACACGGTGTTCGGCAAGGTCATCAAGGGGATGGAGCACGTCGACGCATTCAAGGGGCGCGACGTGATGGAGAAGGTCGAAGTGTACGAGGTATGATCGCCGCGGACGGCGAACCCGCCGGACGGGCGTGACGGCTTCGGGCGGCCTGCGACGGTTACGGAGCGCCGCTTTCGGCCCCGGCGATGCGGTCGGCCCCCGCGCCAGGGAACACCGTACCGTCAGGACCCGCCGTCCGCGCATTCTTGCAATTCCCCGGCAACGGTGCTACTATTTCATCTGTATACCCATGAACGTTTCCTTCGGGGCAGGGTGGAAGTCCCTACCGGCGGTGATCGCGGTTCCGGGGCGGCGGAAGGCCGCAGGGAACCGGCGTCAGCCCGTGACCCGGGCCGACCGGGACGGCCGTTGGCCGGACGGCGGCACGGTGGATCCGGTGCGATTCCGGAGCCGACAGTGACAGTCTGGATGGGAGAAGGAAGCGGGCAGAAGCGCAAGCAGTATCGGGACAACGTGGAATGTACTTTTTTTCACATGGAAAGATGCGACGGGACGGCGTAAGCGGACGGTCCGCAAGCCAAGCTTCCGGATGGCGGAGACGCGCTTTCCGAAGATGCGGGTGAACGGACTCCGGAAATGCGTTGGCGCGGGCGACCGTACGAACGGATGCCGAAGCCGCGCGCGGCTTGCTGCCGGACGACCGGATGCGGCCGCATGCGCGCGCCGGACTGATTGCCGCGCGCCGGAGAACCGGACGGGCTTTCCGCCGCCGCCGGCGGCAGCCGCGGTCCGCTGCGCCTTTCCATGCCGACATTCATCCGGACCGAATTCCCGGCTCCGGCATTCCCGCCAGCGCCATTTGTCCGCCATCTCCAGGCCTCCGAAGGAACGTTCTTCGGAGGTTTTCTTGTTGTGATCGACAGGCTGGATGATGCGTACTACATGCGGCTCGCGCTCGAGCTCGCCGCCAAGGCGCGGGGGCAGACCGGCATCAACCCGGTCGTTGGCTGCGTCATCGTGAAGGACGGCCGGATCGTCGGCCTCGGCAGCCACCTGAGGCGCGGCGAAGCGCACGCCGAGGTCCACGCGCTGAGGATGGCTGGCGGGGAGGCGCGCGGCGCGACCGTCTACGTGACGCTTGAGCCGTGCTCCCATTACGGCCGCACGCCGCCCTGCGCCGACCGGCTGATCGAGGCGGGCGTCGCGCGCGTGGTCGCCGCGGCGACGGACCCGAACCCGAAGGTGTCGGGAACGGGCCTGACGAAGCTGCGCGCCGCCGGCATCGAAACCGCAACCGGCGTGCTCGAAGCCGAATCGCGGAAGCTGAACGAGGCGTTCGAGAAATACATCCGCACCGGCCTGCCGTTCGTGACGCTGAAGGCGGGCGCGACGATGGACGGCCGGCTGTCCGCGGGCTCGGGCGACAGCAGATGGGTGACGGGCGAAGCGGCGCGGGAGGCCGTGCACATGCTGCGGCACCGGCATGACGCGATCATGATCGGCGCCGGCACGGCAATCCGGGACGATCCGTCGCTCACGACGCGGACGCCGGTTCCGGGGTTGAATCCGGTGCGGATCGTCGTCGACTCGCGGCTTCGGCTGCCGCAACACCTGAAGCTGTTCACCGACGGCCATGCGCCGACGATCGTGCTCGCCGCGGCGGACGCCGACGCCGGCAGGCGGCGCGCGCTCGAAGCGGCGGGCGTCGAGGTGATCGGCTGCGAAGCCGCCGAAGGCTCGATCGATCTGCGCGACGCGATGCGAAAGCTCGGCGAGCGCGAGATCGGCTCGGTGCTGCTCGAGGGCGGCGGACGGCTCAACGGCGCGATGCTGGCGGCCGGGCTGGTCGACAAGGTCGCCGTCTTCTACGCGCCGAAGATCGTGGGCAGCGGCGGCACTCCGCTGTTCGACCGGCCCGTCGCGGAGCGGATGGCGGAGGCGATCCGGCTCGACCGGATCGAGGTGGAACGGTACGGAGACGATTGGTGCGTGACCGGATATCCGGAGCGTCCCGCTTGAGGAGGGAAGTGACATGTTCACCGGACTGGTGGAGGAGGTCGGCCGGCTCGTCCGGGCCGTGAAGCGGGGCGAGTCGATGGAGCTGACGATCGAAGCCGGGCGGGTGCTCGAAGGCACGAAGATCGGCGACAGCATCGCGGTCAGCGGCGTCTGTCTGACCGTGACGTCGATCGGCCCTTCCGCCTTCACGGCGGACGTGACGCCGCAGACCTACCGGCATACGGCGCTGGGCGACCTGAAGCCCGGAAGCCCGGTCAACCTGGAGCGGGCGATGCCTGCGGACGGCCGGTTCGGCGGCCATATCGTGCAAGGCCATGCCGACGGCACGGGCGTCATCGTGTCGCGGGAGGAGGAGGGCAACGCCGTCTGGTTCGGGTTCAGACCGGACGATCCCGGCCTGATGCGATACATTGTGCCCCGCGGCTCGATCGCGGTGGACGGCATCAGCCTGACGGTCGCCCGCTCGGACGGCGACACCTTCGCCGTCGCCATCATCCCGCACACGCTGGCGATGACGGCGCTCAGGTTCAAGCGGCCCGGAGACCGCGTCAATCTGGAATGCGACATTCTGGGCAAATACGTGGAGCATCTGCTCGCCTTCGGAAGGGAGCCGGCGGGAAAGCCGGACGGAGGCGGAGGCGGCCTGACGGAGGCGCTGCTCCGGGAGAACGGATTCATCTGACGCGCGGACCGGAAAAGGAGGGAGTACGGTGAAACCGGAATTCGACGCGATCGAAGACGCGATATATGATCTTATCATGGGCAAGCCGGTCGTCGTCGTGGATGACGAGGACCGGGAGAACGAAGGCGATCTGATCGCGCTGGCGGACAAGGCGACGCCGGAGGTGATCAATTTCATGATCACGGAGGCGCGCGGCCTCGTCTGCGTGCCGATCACGCAGGAGCGGGCGGAGGAGCTCGACCTGCCGCCGATGGTCGCCCACAACACCGACTATCACGGCACGGCGTTCACGGTGTCGGTTGATCATGTCTCGACGACGACGGGCATTTCGGCCGTGGAGCGAGCGCTCACCGTGAAAGCGCTGATCGACCCGAGCGCCAAACCAGCCGATTTTCGCCGGCCGGGGCACATTTTCCCGCTGATCGGGAAGAAGGGCGGCGTGCTGCGGCGGGCCGGCCACACGGAAGCGGCGATCGATCTGGCGCGGATGTGCGGCGCCTATCCCGCGGCCGTCATCTGCGAGATCATCAAGGATGACGGCACGATGGCGCGCCTGCCGGATCTCATCGAGTTCAAGGAGAAGCACGGGCTGAAGCTGATCACGATCCGGGACCTGATCCGGTACCGGAACGAGAAAGAGAACCTCGTCCAGCGCGTCGTCGAGGTGCGGATGCCGACCGATTTCGGCGTGTTTCGCGCGATCGCCTACACGAACGATGTCGATTCGAAGGAGCACGTCGCGCTGGTGAAGGGGCACATCGACCCTTCGCAGCCGGTGCTCGTGCGCGTCCATTCCGAATGCCTGACCGGCGACGTGTTCCATTCCCATCGCTGCGACTGCGGACCGCAGCTCGAAGCGGCCCTGCGCCAGATCGACGAAGCCGGCTGCGGCGTTCTGCTCTACATGCGCCAGGAAGGCCGGGGCATCGGCCTGATCAACAAATTGAAGGCGTACAAGCTGCAGGAGCAGGGATTCGACACGGTGGACGCGAATATCAAATTGGGCTTCAAGCCGGATCTCCGCGATTACGGCATCGGCGCGCAGATCCTGAAGGATCTGGGCGTGCGCAAGATGCGGCTGCTGACGAACAATCCGCGCAAGATCAAGGGCCTCGAAGGCTACGGCCTCGAAGTGGTCGAGCGGGTGCCGCTGCAGATGGAAGCGAACGAAGACAACGCCCGCTACCTGCGGACGAAGCAGATGAAGCTCGGGCATATGCTGGACCTCAGTACCCTGGGTGGAGAGAAAGGATGACGGATGCGATGGTGAAAGTTTACGAAGGCAAGCTGGTTTCGAATGGGCTGAAATACGGCATTGTCGCCGGACGGTTCAACGAATTCATCGTCTCGAAGCTGGTGTCGGGCGCCCTCGACGCGCTCAAGCGGCACGGCGCGGACGATTCGGAGATCGAGATCGCGTGGGTGCCCGGCGCGTTCGAGATCCCGCTCATCGCGCAGAAGATGGCGGAAAGCGGCAAGTACGACGCGGTCATCACGCTCGGCGCCGTCATCCGCGGATCGACGCCGCATTTCGACTATGTCGCGAATGAGGTGTCGAAGGGCGTCGCGGCGATCGCGCTGAAGACGGGCGTGCCGGTCATCTTCGGCGTCCTGACGACGGACACGATCGAGCAGGCGGTCGAGCGGGCCGGCACGAAGGCGGGCAACAAGGGCTGGGACGCCGCCGTCACGGCCATCGAAATGGCCAACCTGACCCGGGCGATCCAGGCCTGAGCCCGCACAGCCGAAGCGAAGGGATACGCCGGATGTGACGATCCATTACAAACTCGAGACGTTCGAAGGGCCGCTCGACCTCTTGCTCCATCTGGTCGACCAGGCGGAAATCGACATCCACGAAATTTCGATCAGCGAGATTACGGATCAGTATCTGGAATATCTGAACGCCATGCAGGAGCTCGAGCTCGAGATCACGAGCGAGTTTCTCGTCATGGCCGCCACGCTGCTCGCGATCAAGAGCCGGACGCTGCTGCCGAAACCGCCGGTCGTGGAAGAGGAGTGGCCGGAAGGTTTCGAGGACCAGGCAATCGATTCGCGCGAAGAGCTGATCCGCCGGCTGGTCGAATACCGCAAATACAAGGAGCTCGCCGGGAAGCTGCGCGAACTCGAGACGAGCCGCGGGCTCGTCTACACGAAGGAGCCCGAAGACCTGACGCCCTGGCTGCCGTCGAAGCCGGAGAACCCCGTTCAGGGCCTCGTTCCGGCCGACCTTGCGAGGGCGTACCTGCGCGCGATGCGCCGGCATGCGCGCCGCAACATCGTCTCCACGGTGAGGCGCGACGAAATTTCGGTCAAGGACCGGATCCGCGATATCGCCGAGCTGCTGAAGGAAAACAAGACCGTCAAGTTCTCGAAGCTCATCCGGCGGCGGCTGGACCGCCAGGAGATCGTCGTCACCTTTCTCGCCATCCTGGAACTGATCAAGCGGAGAGCGGTGTACTGTTTCCAGCACCGGCTGTTCGACGATATCGTCATTCAATGGAGAGGAGACACGGCGGCGAGTGGATTACAGGACCTTGAAATCGATTATTGAGGGGCTGCTGTTCATGGCCGGCGACGAGGGGATCAGCGCGAAGCAGCTCGGCGAGATTCTCGGCTGCGATCCCGCCCTGGCGCGGGACGCCGCCGAGGAGCTGAAGGCGGACATGGTCAAGGGCGGCCGGGGACTGCGCGTCGCCGAGGTGGCCGGCGGCTACCGGCTGACGACCGTTCCCGAGCACGCCCCCTGGTTCGAGAAGCTGGCCTATACGCCCGGCCGGCAAGGCCTGTCGCAGGCCGCGCTGGAGACGCTGGCGATCATCGCCTACCGCCAGCCGATCACGCGCGTCGAGATCGAGGAGATCCGCGGCGTCAAGAGCGACCGCGCGCTGCAGTCGCTGGTGAACAAGGAGCTGATCCGGGAGGTCGGCCGCGCGGACGCGATCGGACGGCCGATTCTGTACGGCACGACGAAGGCGTTCCTCGACTATTTCGGCCTGCCGGATCTGAGCGCCCTGCCCGAGCCGGAGGAAGCCGGACAGGATCTGCTGGCCGAGCAGACCCAGCTCCTGTTCGAGAAGCTGGACAGCTTGCAGATGACGCTGGACGAGTTCAGGGACGACCCTTCGGACCCTTGAGGCCGTTCGGCGGCTGATCGGACGGCGACGGGCCCCGGCCTGGCGTATGATGTTGATCCATTCTGATGACGGCAGTCCGGAACGCCGCGGGGCGCGCGTTCCGGGCTGCCGTTACTTCTCGCGGCATGTTCCGGCAGCCGGGGGGCATACTAGAAGGGCATACGATTCATGGCAACGCGTCGGAAAGCGGGGGGATGGACGATGCCGATTGCCTGGTTTTGGATGGCCGTCGCCGCGGCCGCCCTGCTTGCGGCCGTCTGCGGCTCCGATGTCGTCATCACGGGCAGGTACCGCCGCGTCGGCGCGGATGATGCGGGCGAGCTGGAAATCCGCGCGCTGTTCGGACTGATCCGGCGGCGGACGGTCATGAAGGCGGTCGAATGGTCCTGGTCGGACAGGGGGCTGATCGTCAGGCGCGGGGATCGGAACGTGAAGGAGATCGGCCGGGACGATGTGGAGCGGTTTTTCCGGAACACCAGGCTGGCTCTCCGGCTGACGTTCCATCTGACCGGCGTCGTCAGGCGGCTGATCGCGAAAATTCGGGTGACGGAATGGGAGTGGCAGACGGCGATCGGCCTGCGGGACGCGTTCTGGACGGCGATGATGACCGGAGCCGCCTGGTCGTTCCAGACGGGAATCGTCAGCGTCCTGTCGGGTCATGTCCGCTTGTGCGCGCGTCCGGCGCTGCGCGTGGAGCCGCTGTTCGGCAAATCCGTGTTCAAGACGAGCCTCGCGTTCACCGCCCGGATCCGCGCCGGCTGGCTCCTGCTGGCCGGCCTGTCCATGTTCGGCCGGATTTTGCGCGTGAAGGGCGGGTTCGAAGGCTGGGTGAAGCTGCTGGCGAAGCGGGAACGGGCCGAGCCGCAACGCGCGTAGCCGGGCGCGGACGCCTCCGCCGCCGCGAACCGCCCTGCCGGGCGGCATCCGGGGCGGCATAAAGAATCCGGCCCGGGGCAACCTAACCATGCGTGAGCAGCAGCATTATCCGACGAAGGAGGATGAACCATGCTCGACCATCCGATTCAGGGCCTGATGGAGACCGCCATGGAAAGCATCCGGGAAATGGTCGACGTCAACACGATCGTCGGCGACCCGGTCCAGACGCCCGACGGCAGCGTCATCCTGCCGATCTCGAAGGTCGGCTTCGGCTTCGTCGCCGGCGGCTCCGACATCCGCCTGGACGGCAATTCCGAACCGACGCACGCTTCGGTCGATCAGCATAATGCGACGGTCGCGCTTCCCTTCGGCGGCGGCAGCGGCGCCGGCGTTTCGATCACGCCGATCGCGTTCCTGGTCGTCGGCTCGCAGGGCGTCAAGATCGTCTCGCTGGACAACCAGACCCACCTGTGGGAGCGCGTCATCGATTCGGCGCCGAAGATGCTCGACAAAATTTCGGCCATGCTCAAGGGGAATGCGCACCGAAATGTCGCGGACGAGGAGGCCGTCACCCCCCCGGCGAACACACCGGTCGTCTGAACCCATGCTGCCCGATCAAGGGCAGTTTTTTTTGTGCTTTCGGACACCCGAAGCATTCAGGCGGGGGGCTCGTCATACGATGGTACAAGACCCGGGATCGGGCGGCCGCCGCCAGTCGCGCCCGGTCCCAGTCCGCGAAGGAGGAAGCCGCAGGATGAAGCCGCGCATGCTGTTCATTCTGGCCGTCGCCGTTCTGCTGGCGTCGGTCTCTCCGCCGCCCGCCGCCGCCGCGCCGCCGCCGGTCTCGACGAACGCGGAAGCCGCCGCGCTGATCGACGTCGAATCGGGCAGGCTGCTCCACAGCCACAACGGCGACAAGCGGATGCGCATCGCCAGCCTGACCAAGATCATGACCGCGATCGTCGCGATCGAGCACGGCGACCTGTCCGACATCGTCAGGACGAGCCGCCGCGCGGCGGGCAAGGAAGGATCGTCGATCTACCTTCGGGTCGGGGAAGAGATGAGCCTGCACCACCTGCTGTACGGCCTCATGCTCCGCTCCGGCAACGACGCCGCCGTCGCGATCGCCGAGCATGTCGGCGGCTCCGAGGAAGGATTCGTCCACCTGATGAACGAGAAGGCGCGCGAATTGGGCCTGGAAAATACGCACTTCATGAATCCGCACGGCCTTGACCATGACGACCACTATTCGTCCGCCAACGATCTCGCGAAGCTGACCGCGTACGCCCTGCGCAATCCGGTGTTCCGCGAAACCGTGAAGACCCGCGTCAAGAAGGTGCCGAATCCGAACGCGGAATGGGACTACATCTGGGCGAACAAGAACAAAATGCTGCTGATGTACGAGGGGGCGGACGGCGTCAAGACCGGCTACACGAAGAAGGCCGGCCGCTGTCTCGTCAGTTCGGCCACGCGGGGCGGACAGCAGCTCGCGGCCGTGACGCTCAACGACGGGGACGACTGGGCCGACCACCGGCGGCTGCTCGACTGGGGGTTTCAGCATTATCCGCTGCAGACGATCGTCGAGGAAGGGCGCAAGATCGCGGGCTACCATCTCGCGGCGGGACGCGCGTTCCGCTATCCGCTCGCGGAAGGCGAGCGGGGGCGGATCACGACGCATCTCCATGTCCGCCCGCAGGACGATATCCGGACCCGGCTCGGCGATGTCGGGCGGCTGGAGCTCAAGCTGGACGGCGCGCCGATCGGGTCGGTGCCGCTGAAACTGCTGGAGCAGCCCGGCGGATCGGTCCGCAGGGCGAAGGCGGCGTCCGCGCCCGCGGCCGGCGCGGCGCCGGAGCCGGCGGTCCGGTCGTTGCCGGAAGCGCTGCGGGCGGTCGTGCTGACGCTGCTTACGCGGGGGGTGTGACGCCCGTGGTCAACTGGATCTGGCTCGGCATGATCGCGCTCAGCTTCATCGCCGCCGCGGCGACGGGACGGATGGATGAGCTGACGAAGGCGGCGTTCGACGGCGCGCAGACCGGCGTCACGGTCTGCTTCGGGCTCATCAGCGTGCTCGTCTTCTGGATGGGGCTGATGCGCATCGGCGAGGACGCCGGACTGCTCCGCAAGCTCGCGGTCCTGCTCGGCCCGGCCGTTCGCCGCCTGTTCCCCGACGTGCCGAAGGACCACCCGGCGATCGGGTACATCATGTCGAACATGAGCGCGAATCTGCTCGGGCTCGGCAACGCCGCGACGCCGATGGGGATCAAGGCGATGCAGGAGCTGCAGAAGCTGAATCCCGACCCGAAGACGGCCACGCCCGCGATGTGCACGCTGCTCGCGATCAACACGTCGAGCATCACGCTCGTGCCGACGACGCTCATCGCGATCCGGATGAGCTTCGGCTCCGCGAACCCGGCGGAGATCGTCGGCACGACCATCGCGGCGACGGCGGTCGCGACGGGCGCGGCGCTGCTCGCCGACCGGTGGTACCGCGGCCGCGCGAACCGGCCGCCGCACCGGGAGGATCCGCCGGCCGGACGGATCCGGACGGCACGCCCGGCGAGGTCCCGGCAGACGGCGAAACCTTTGCCGCCGCCGGCATCCGGCGGCCCGGCCCGTCCGCCGCGCGCGGAAGGCGGGTGAGCGCCGGTGTACGCGCTCGTCACGACGGTCTCCGCCTGGATGATCCCCGCCATGATCGCCTTCATTCCGCTGTACGCGGCCTGGCGCAAGGTGCCGGTGTACGAATCGTTCGTCGAAGGCGCGAAGGACGGCTTCGGGACGGCCGTCGGCCTCATTCCGCATCTCGTCGGCATGATGACGGCGATCAGCATGTTCCGCGCGTCGGGCGCGATGGATCTGGTCGTCGCGGCGCTCCGGCCGCTGGCCGAGCGGCTGGGCGTGCCGGGCGAGGTCGTGCCGCTCGGCCTGCTCCGGCCGATCACCGGCGCGGGATCGCTGGCGTACACGACCGACCTCATCAAGACGTACGGTCCGGATTCGATGATCGGCCGCATCGCGTCGACGATCCAGGGCAGCACGGACACGACGCTGTACGTGCTCACCGTCTATTTCGGCGCGGTCGGCATCCGCCGCACGCGCTACGCGCTGAAGGTCGGGCTGTTCTCGGATCTGGTCGGGTTCGCCGCCGCCGTCGCCGTCTGCCTGCTCGTTTTCGGATAAGCGATCCGGGCAAGACCCTGGCGCAGGGCAAGCGGAAGAAGCGGGAACTTCCGGACAAACGCTCCGGAGGCTCCCGCTTTCGCGCTGTTCCGGTCCGCTTGTGATTTTGTCCGCGGACGGGTATGATGTTGACGAGAGGTGACAGCGATTGGAACGACTGCAGAAGATCATGGCCCGCGCGGGCGTGGCATCGCGGCGGAAATGCGAGGAATTGATCCTGTCCGGCCAGGTGGAAGTGAACGGCGAGGTCGTCCGCACGCTCGGCGCGAAAGCCGATCCGGCCGTCGACGAGATCCGGGTCGCCGGACGCGTCATTCGCCCGGAGAACAAGCTGTATTTCGCCTTCAACAAGCCGAAGGGCGTCATCACGAGCGCGCACGACCCGCAAGGGCGCAAGGTGGTTGCCGACTTTTTCCGCGGCGTCAAGGAACGGGTCTACCCGGTCGGACGCCTCGATTACGATACGGAAGGCCTGCTCGTCGTCACGAACGACGGCGATTTCGCGAACAGGCTGACCCATCCTTCCGGCCACATTCCGCGGACATACCACGCCGTCGTGAAGGGCGTTCCGCACGGCACGCTGCTCGAGAAGCTGGCGGCGGGCATCCGGCTCGACGACGGGATGACCGCGCCGGCGGAAGTCGAATACCGGGACGTCGATCCGGACAAGAACGAGGCGACGATCGAGATCACGCTGTACGAGGGACGGAACCGGCAGGTGCGGCGAATGTTCGAGGCGATCGGGCATCCGGTGAAGCGGCTGAAGCGCGTCCGCTTCGGCAGCCTGACGCTGCAGGGCATCCCGCGCGGCAAGTTCCGGCCGCTTGCGCCCGAAGAGGTGCGGGCGCTGCTCGAGGAAGCCGAAAGGTCACACAAAGTTCATAAATAGCGATTCCGCCCCGGAGCCCCAAGGCGCCGGGATTCGTTATAATGATGGAGAATGGCGGATCAAACGGAAAGGTGGACAGCGGATGAAAGGCCGGAAGCGCAAGATCACCCAGATCGTCATTCTGATCGGCATTCTGGTGCTCGGCGGCTACGCGGTCGGCATGACGCTGTTCGCGTCGGACGAGGACAAGCCGAAAATCGGCGGCCGTCCGCCGGCGTTCGAGAACGTCGCCGACATCGAAGGCAACCTGCACAGCCTCGCGGATTACAAGGGGAAGCCCGTGATCATCAATTTCTGGGGCACCTTCTGCCCGCCGTGCGTGGCGGAGATGCCGGCGATCGAACGGCAATATCGGAAATACAAGGATCAGGGGATTGT
>Ga0310826_101029_pt1 | contig 17589 bp, 16 predicted proteins | sample WT_ome_FD_201306 | JGI IMG/M metagenome (GOLD analysis project Ga0310826, IMG submission 201306) | Sorghum-adapted microbial communities enriched on wild type (WT) sorghum from Joint BioEnergy Institute, Emeryville, California, United... ... | reverse complement strand
TCAGGAAGTTCGGGAACTTGTTCAGCTCCACGTCCGCCAGGTCCGGCGCGCCCGTCCCGCTCTGCAGCGCGACGAGCAGCTTGTTGTGCATGTCGTCGTACGGATAGACGATGCCCTTGAGGTTGATCTTTCGGTCGGGATTCGCCTCGTTCCAGCGTTCGGCCATGTGCTGGTAGAACTGGTCGTGAAGCTCGTTGAACGTCCAGAACTCGAGCGTCGTGCCGCCATCGTCCGAAGTCCCGCCGGAATTGCCTCCGCGGGAGCAGGCGGCCGCGGCCAGCGACAGCACCAGAATCAGCGCCATGAACAGGAGCGAATGCCGTTTCACGTCCCATCCCCCTTCAATGGATATGCAGGATATTGCTCAATCCCGCCGCGCGAACGGGATGTAAGCCGGAAACCCTTTTGATTTATAAATTACTAAAACAATTCATGGTTTTATGGTATTTGGGCGGTTTTGTTTTGTCAATACCTAAATGAATGCGTTTACCCAGGCGGTTATAATTAGATAAATCTAAAATAAAAGTCGATTCCGGGAGGATTTTGTGAACGAAACGGGCGAAAAAGCGGAAATCGCGATGAAGAATCGTGTCGTTTTGAGGGAGTCGGAGCGAATGTTTTGTCGCGTCATGTGGAACCCTTCTCAATCGGGACGGTTTAATTTATAATAAATTGAAACAAATTGCGGACGAGAGGATGCGACCCGTTGATCCATATCAAAGAGCTGCGGTCCGGGCTGAACCTGTTCAAGGCGCTCGGTTCCGAAATCCGGATCGAAATTTTGGAGCTGTTGAACCGGTACAACAGCCTCAATCTGAACGAAATCGCCGAGAAGCTGGGCCTGTCGAACGGCGCGGTGACGATGCACATCAAGAAGCTGGAGGAAAGCGGCCTGATCGAGATCACGACCGCGGTCGGCAAGCACGGCATCCAGAAAATCTGCTACCTGAACGAGGATCTGCTGACGGTCGAGCTCAGGAGCAAGGGGCCGGAGAACGTCTACGAAGTCGAGATCAAGGTCGGCCACTACTGCGACTACCAAGCGGAGCCGACCTGCGGCCTCGCGACGAAGGACAGCATCATCGGGGAGTTCGACAACCCGCGCTATTTCGCCGACCCGAAGCGGATCGACGCGGAGATCATCTGGCTGACGCGCGGATTTTTCGAGTACCGGATTCCGAACTATCTCAAGCCGAACCACCGGCTCGCCGAGCTGCAGTTCATCATGGAGCTCAGCTCGGAGGCGCCCAGCTACAACAACGACTATCCGTCGGACATCGTGTTCCGCGTCAACCAGGTCGAGGTGGGCGTTTGGACGTCTCCCGGCGATTTCGGCGGGGAGAAGGGCGCGAACAATCCGGACTGGTGGCCGCCCCACCTGAACCAGTACGGCCTGCTGAAGCTGCTCCGGATCAACGAGAACGGCACGTTCATCGACGGCTGCCGCATCTCGGACGTGAAGATCGCCGACATTCCGTTCGACGGCCATTCGGACATCAAGTTCCGGATCGGCGTGTCCGAGACCGGCCGGGTCGGCGGGCTCACGATCTACGGCTCGCATTTCGGCAATTACAAGCAGGACATCGTCGCGCGCGTGCTGTACGAGGTCACGGACTGAGAATGCCGCGGATCCGGGGAGGAGTCGGAACATGACGATCGGCGCGCGCATGCTCAAGACCGGGCTGGCGGTCGTGCTGGCCATTTACATCAGCGGGCTGTTCGGCTTCGGCACGCCCATCATCGCGACGGTCGCGGCCATCTTCACGATCCAGCCGTCGATCTACCGCTCCTGGCGGCAGGTCCAGGACCAGATCCAGTCGAACATCATCGGCGCCGCGTTCGCGCTCGGCGCCGCGTACGCGCTTGGCGTGACGCCGATCTCGGTCGGCATCGTCTGCGTCGCGGTCATCCTGCTCAACATCAAGCTCAAGACGACGAGCGCGATCGGCCTGACGCTCGTCACGGTCGTGGCGGTGATGGACGGGCACGCGGAAGGCGCGCGGTTCGCGCTCGAGCGGTTCGCGATGGTGCTGACGGGGATCATTTCGGCGTTCCTCGTGAATGTGCTCGTCCTGCCGCCGCGCCCGAAGCTGCAGTTCCGCGAACAGGTGCACGAAGCCTACAACATCCTGTCGCTGCTGCTCAGAACGGCCGTCTCGAACGAGATCCGGGAGAAGGTGTTCCGGGAGGAGCACGAGCGGCTCGAACAGATTTTCCGGCGTCTGGACGAGCAGTACACGCTGTTCCGGGAGGACCGGGTGTTCCGTCCCGCCGGCCGGCGCAGACACGCGCGGCAGCTCCTGCTCTCGCGCCAGATGATCAAGACGCTGCGGACGGGCGCCGCGCTGCTGGACGCGGTCGAGGAGCACTTCTATACGACGCCGGGCGCGGCCGAATGGGCGGAGCGGTTCGACCGGCGGATCGAGGCGCTGACGAAATGCCACGAGCAGCTCCTGCTCAAATGGGAAGGGAAGATCAAACCCGGCGCGGTGATCCGGCCGGAGCCGGCGGAAGATTTCGCGCGGGATCTGGCCGCGTACCTGGGCGAGCAGTCCGCGGAGCGGAGGCGGCTCCTGTTCGTCGCGTCCGCGCTGTTCGAGTACGCCTACCACCTGGACCGGCTCGGCAAATTGCTCGATCGTTTGATGCGCGCGGAATCGGCGAACGGCGCGGCGGACGCGGAGGCGGGAGAAGAAGCGATATTGGAAGCGGAAGAAGGGCGCGGTGGAAGCGGTGCGGACGAGACGGCCGGGGAAGCGGAAGGCGGGTTCGGCGGGAACGGGCCGAAGGAACGGACGGCCGAAGGCCGCGGGACCGGGCCGGGAGGCGGATGATGCGGCCCCGCGGCCGGACGGCGGCGGGATGAGGCGGCTTCGCGGTTGCGGGAAAACGCGGGCCCGGGAGCCGTCCGCCGCCGATTGGAGGCGGGGCGGCGCCGCGTCCGCCGGATCTGCCGGTTGCCCGTCAGCCCGCCCGGCGCCTCGCGCGCGACAGATAGCGGGCCTCGAGCTTCTTGCCGCCGAACCACATGACGGCAATGGCGACGACGGCCGCGACAATGCGCCACGGCTGGTGGGCCAGCCGGGTGATGTCGAACGAGAGGAACGAGACCGAGAAGATCATGATCGCCTTGCCCATCAGGATCGCCAGCGCGAACGTGCCGAACCGGACGCTGCTCAGCCCGGACGCGAGGTTGATCAGGAAGGAAGGCGCGAACGGGATGCAGGCGAACAGAAAAATCGGCGTGAAGCCGTTCCGTTCGATCCAGCGGAAGAACCGCCGGGTCGCGGGATAGCGGCGCTGCAGCCAGATGCCCGGCCGCCGGCCGATCAGCCGCGCGATCCAGAAGACGCACATGGAGCCGGTGACCACGCCGATCCAGGAATAGAGGATGCCGAGCCACAGGCCGTAGACATTCGCGTTGACCGCGATGAAGACGACGAGGGGCAGGAACGCCAGGAACGCCTCCATGAACGGCAGCAGAATGCCGGGCAGGGGGCCGAACCCGGCGTAGCTCTCGATCGTCTGTTTGAGCTGCGCTTCATCCATCTGCCGCAGCTCGTTGAACCACTCCGCAATCGATTCGAACACGCTCAATCAGCCGCTTTCTTGTGAAACTCCGGTTATTCGCCCGCGGGGCGCAGCGGATACAGCAGGTAGAACAGGCCGATCAGGCCGAACAGGACGCCGCTCGTCCAGACGACGTCGGCTTCTTCTCCGATCGTCGCGATGATGCCGCCCGCCGCGGGACCGATCATGACGCCGATCCCCTCCAGCGTCGAGAAAATGCCCCACCCGAGCCCTTCCTGCGACTTCGGCAGATAGGACGCGAGCAGCGCGTTCCACGCGGGCAGCACGGCGGAATAGGCGATGCCGAGCGCTCCCGCGATCAGCAGGCATTCCCAGAACGGCGGCGCCGTCGCGAGCAGGAGAAGAAGCGCGGAGAACGCGCCGAATCCGGCGGCGAGGAAGGCCCGCTTGTGTCCGAGGCGGTCGGACAGCCGGCCCATCGGCATGAGGCCCAGTACGGTCAGCCCGCCGGCGGCGACGAGGATCAGGGAATAGGTGCCGCTGTCCACGGCCAATTCCTTCTCCGCGAACGCCGGCAGCACCGGCAGCAGCATGCCGGCTCCCGCCGTCTGCAGCACCATGCCGGGCAGAAGCGCCCGCATGGCGGCCAGCTTCTCGCGAAGAAGCGCGATCTGGCGGGCGGGCGGAATCGTCCCGATCGCGCGCTCGCGCCGGTTGGTGATCATCAGCGACAGCGCCCAGGACAGGACCGTCGCCGCGATGAGCAGCCGGCCGGCCGCGGCGGGCGCGCGGTCGAGCAGCAGGTTGCTTGCGATCAGGCCGGATCCGAAGCCGATGAACCAGATCGTGTACAGAAACCCCATCTGGGTGGAGCGACGGTTTGCGCTCACCTTCGTCAGGCAGACGATCCAGATCGGCGAGACGCCGATCCCGAACAGGGCGGCGGAGACGATGAACAGCCACGGAACATCCGCGTTCTGCATCAGGGCGAGGCCGCTCAGCGAGACCAGCAGTCCCGCGTGGACGATCGTCCGCGCCGAGAACCGGTCCAGCAGCCAGCCGATGACCATTTTGAGCGCCGTATCCGTCAGAAAATGGGCCGTGATGGCCGTGCCGACCACATCGAGCGACAGGCCGAGCATTTTCTCGCCATAGATCGGGATGAAACTGGCCGCGACGGCTCCCCGCACGAACATGACCAGGAGCAGGATGACGCCGAGCAGCGCCATTTCCTCCCGATTCGACCGATTGATCAGATCGTTCACCTCGCCTCTCCGCGGCCTGAAGACCCGGGACGTCCGCCCGGTCGGGAGGCTTCATCCGGCCGTCGGGATGGCAGTTTATGTCTTTTCGTTTCATTATAGTCAAGATCGGGGGGAAAATCATCCGCCGCGGGTCGGGCCGCGGCGGATTTGGCGGGTGCGATGTTGCCGGATGTCAGATCAGCAGGTTGAACAGGTGCGGATCCTTGTTCAGCTCGATGAATTGCACGCCCTTCTCGCGCATCCGGCGGATGAGCGGCTCATAGTCCTCCGGCTGCTTCAGCTCGACGCCGACGAGCGCCGGGCCGCTCTCCTTGTTATTCTTCTTCGTATATTCGAAGCGCGTGATGTCGTCCGTCGGCCCGAGCACGTCGTCGAGGAATTCCCGGAGCGCGCCCGCCCGCTGCGGAAAATTGATGACGAAATAATGTTTCAGCCCCTCGTAGATCAGCGACCGTTCCTTGATCTCCTGCATCCGGTCGACATCGTTGTTGCCGCCGCTGATGACGCAGACGACGGATTTGCCGGCGACGAGGTCCCGGCAGGCGTGCAGCGCCGCGACCGTCAGGGCGCCCGCCGGCTCGACGACGATGGCGCTCTCGTTGTACAGCTCGAGAATCGTCGTGCACACCTTGCCCTCGGGCACGACGACGACGTCGTCGAGCAGCTCGCGGCAGATGGAGAACGTCAGGTCGCCGACCCGCTTCACGGCCGCGCCGTCGACGAAGTTGTCGATCCGCCCGAGCGTCCGGATTTCGCCCGCCTCGAGCGCGGTCCGCATGGAAGGCGCGCCTTCCGGTTCGACTCCGATCACCTTCGTCTCCTGCGACACGCTCTTGATGTAGGAAGCGACGCCGGCCGCAAGCCCGCCGCCGCCGATCGTCACGAACACGATGTCCGGCGGCGTCTCCGCGTCCTCCAGCAACTCCAGCCCGATCGTGCCGTTGCCCGCGATGATGCGCGGGTCGTCGAACGGATGGATGAATGTCATGCCGTCCCTGACGCAGGCGTTCATCGCTTCCGTGTAGGCGTCGTCGAACGTGTCGCCGACGAGCACGATCTCGACGGCGTCGCCGCCGAAGAACGCGACCTGCTTCACCTTCTGCCGCGGCGTCGTGCCCGGCATGAAGATCCGGCCCTTCACGCCGAGCGTGCGGCAGGAGAACGCCACCCCCTGCGCGTGGTTGCCGGCGCTCGCGGCCACGACGCCGCGCCGCAGCGCTTCCTCGTCGAGCGTCCGCATCATGTGGTACGCCCCGCGGATCTTGAACGACCGCACGACCTGCAGATCCTCCCGCTTCAGGCTGACGCGGGCGCCGAACCGTTCGGACAATACGCGGCTGTGCTGCAGCGGCGTCCGCACGATGACCTCCTTCAGCAACTGGTGGGCCTTGACGATGTCGGCCAGCCCCGTGCCGTTTCCGGTCTGCGTCAATTTCTCCATGGGAATGCCTCCGCTCGTGCATGTACCTGCAATAATATTACAGTTATACGCGCGCCGGCGGCGAATGTCAACCGGCCGGGCGAAGAACGCGAGTCCCGTGACGGTTTTCATGGAACGAAGGGGCGCAAACCACGTATATATAACCTGGAATGCGATCGAAACGTTCGGTCTTCGGCCGACAAATAATTGTCATTTGAAGCGCTTTCTTCAGTCCGGTATACTGAATGCGTCCGGATGTTTCGATACCGAAGTCACCGAAAGGCGGGAAAGACCATGTCCGACATGTGGCTCACGTACACCGGCGTGCTGTTCGGCGTCGCGGTCGCCGTCGCAGGCGTGGTTGCCTATCTGCGCATGACCCGCGCGGCGAAGCGTTCGGACGGCGGGCAGGACGGCGCCGGAAATCCGCCCGGACCGAATCTGCCGAACCGACGGGAAGATGGTTGAATTTTCGCAAATTTCTTTGCATATCGGCGCCCGCCTGCTATAATGGTTGCATGGGCGGCATATTCCCTCCCGGCGAACATGCACGCCGCGGCTTCCGGCATCACGGGCGGGAGTTTCGCGGATGTCCGCCGCAAACGGGTCTTCATATGCCGGCATCGTTCCGCGCGCGCAAGCGTATGGTGTAACGGAACAGCCATTCAAGGGATTCGGGAGGGATGCGGCTTGGCGAAACGCGGCCACAACGAAGTCAGGGAAAGTCTCAGGGAGATGGCGCGCATCTATCAGCCGAAGGACGCCCGGAAGTTCGTCCGGGAATACATCCGGAAGTACCGGATTACCGGCGGTTACGAAGACGAGCTCACGATGATCGTCGAACACGAGTTGGGAAAAATCAATTCAGCCAGTTGACGCTTGAAGGCGCGCGGCTGGCAGGGACGCATCGCATGCGTCCCTTTTTTTGTTTACTCCGCGGCAGCGCTTTCCGGCGGAGCCGGTATGGGCATCGTTTGCACGGGAAGTCCTGAGATTCGTCCAATAAATCTGAAATTCCGGTACTATTCTCCCGCGGGATGCGCAACATACAATGTAAGAAACCGGACACAAGCCCGGTTGAAACGGTTGGGACGGAGCATGGATCGCAGCCAGGGATACCGTCCGAAAGGGATGATGGAGATGGGATGAACGCGCCGACGGCCGATGATATGAGAGCGCTTTCAAAAGAAAAATGGAAAAGTCTGTTCGGGAAAGAGGCGATTCCCGGGTATGTTTTCATTTCGCCGTGGCTGATCGGGTTTCTGCTCCTGACGGCCTGGCCGATCGGACAATCGCTGTACCTTTCGTTCAACGAATATTCGATGCTCAGCGCGCCGCGGTGGATCGGGACCGCGAACTACGAGCGGATGTGGAATGACGCGACGTTCTGGAAATCCCTGCGCGTCACGTTCACGTTCGTCCTGTTCGCCGTGCCGCTCCGGCTCGCGTTCTCGCTGCTGGTGGCCATGCTGCTCAACCGCGCGGTGCGCGGGATGAACCTGTACCGCACGCTGATCTATTTCCCGTCGCTCATCGGCGGCAGCGTCGCGGTCGCGGCGCTGTGGCGCAACATGTTCGGCGTCGACGGCTACATCAACTCGATTCTCGGCTTCTTCGGCATCCGGGGGATGGGCTGGATCTCCCATCCGGACACGGCGCTGTACACGCTGATTCTGCTCAACACCTGGCAGTTCGGGTCGACGATGGTCATTTTCCTCGCGGGCCTGAAGCAGATCCCGTCGGAGCTGTACGAAGCGGCTTCCGTGGACGGGGCGGGTCCGATCCGGAAATTCTTCCATGTCACGCTGCCGATGCTGTCCCCCGTCATGTTCTTCAACCTGGTGCTGACGATCATCAACTCGTTCCAGATGTTCACGGCGGCGTTCATTGTCACGAAGGGCGGTCCGGTGCAGTCGACCTACATGTACGCGCTGTTCCTGTACGAGAAAGCGTTCAAGCACTATCAGATGGGCTACGCGTCCGCGCTGGCCTGGGTGCTGCTCGCCATCGTCGCCGTGCTGACGGCCATCAACTTCCTCGCGTCGAAATACTGGGTGTTCTATGAGAACGAAGGGGGCGGCAAGCGATGAGAATCCGCATGTCATCCGTTCTGAACCAGGCGTTCATGATCGCCTTCTCGTTCGTCATGATCTATCCGGTCATCTGGTGGGTCGGGGCTTCCCTCAAGAAGACGGAGGAGCTCAGGCTGCCGACGATCTGGCCCGAGGTGCCGATGTGGGAGAACTACACGGAGGGATGGAGTTTTTCGGCCAATTACACGTTCGGACACTTCTTCGCGAACACGCTGCTCATGGAGGCGGGCAATGTCATCGGCGGCGTGCTGACGGCGGCGGTCGTGGCGTTCGGGTTCGCGCGGCTGAGCTTTCCGCTGCGCGGGTTCTGGTTCTCGCTCATGATGATGACGCTCATGCTGCCGGGACAGGTGACGATCGTTCCGCAATATATCCTGTATAATACTTTCGGATTCGTCGACAGCTACGTGCCGCTCGTGCTGCCGCACTTCTTCGGCGGCGGCGCGTTCTTCATCTTCCTGCTCGTCCAGTTCATCCGCGGCATTCCGAAGGATCTGGACGAGGCGGCGAAGATCGACGGCGCGTCGGTGTACGGCATATTCGGCCGGATCATTTTCCCGCTCATCAAGCCTGCGCTCGTGACGGTCGCGATCTTCACGTTCATCTGGAGCTGGGACGATTTCTTCTCGCAGATGCTGTACCTCAGCTCGGTCGACAAATTCACGGTCGGCCTGGCGCTCCGGATGTTCATCGACCAGTTCGAAGTCCAATGGGGGCAGCTGCTCGCGATGTCGCTCCTGTCGATCGTGCCGTCCGTGCTCATTTTCTTCTTCGCGCAGAGGCATTTCGTCGAAGGGATTGCGACGACCGGCCTGAAAGGTTGATGCGAAGGGAGCCGCAGTCACATGGTCAAAGCGACAGCCACGGGAAAGCGGGCGGCATGGCTTGCCGCGTTCCTCGCGTGCCTGTTGCCGCTGTCCGCCTGCAGTTCCGGCGACGTCGTCGACGTCCGGAGCCTTCAAGTCCGCGAGCCCGCCGCCGGACTTCCGGAAGCGGACATGGACAGGCCCGTCGAACTCGGTTTCATCTGGTGGGGGCCGACCGAGCGGCACATGGCGACGCTCGCGGCGCTGGAGGTGTACACGGCGCGGCATCCGAACGTGACGTTCAAGCCGGAATACATGGAATGGGAAGCATATTGGAAAAAGCTCCCCACCCTCGCCGCGTCGAAGACGGTGCCGGACGTGCTGCAGATGGATGCGGCCTATATCCGGGACTATGTGTCCCGCGGCATCATGGCCGATCTGTCCGATCTCGATCTTGCCGGCATCGTGCCCGACCCCATTCTCGAGGGTGTCAAGATCGACGGCAAGCTGTACGGCATTCCGCTCTCGCACAACGCGCAGGGCATCGCGTACAACCGCGCGGAGCTGGAAGCGGCGGGCGTCCCGCTGCCGAAGCCGGGCTGGACGTGGGATGAGTATTTCCAATGGGCCCGCGAAGCGAAGGCGAAGCTGCCTCCGGACCGCTATCCGATCGGCGACAGCGCGAGCGCCTGGGACTGGTTCCAATGGTACCAGGCCTCGTACGGCGGCGGGGCGATCATGTCGCCGGACGGCAAGGCGTTCCATCTCGACCGGGAGCTGTTCTTCCGCTACCACACGATCCTGGCCGATTTGCGGCGGGACAACGTCGTGCCTCCGGCGGATGTGACGCTCACGTTTCTCGAGAACGATCCGCTGGCCGACCAGCTCGCTTCGGGCAAGGTGATGACCCGCGGCGCGACGGTCGGATCGGTCGCGATTCTGGAGCAGTACATGCCGGGGCAGGTCGACGTCGTCAACGTGCCGATCGGGCCGGAGGGCGGCGGCTGGGCGCAGCCGACGATCTTCCTCGGCGTCTATGCGGGCAGCAGCGAGACCGCGCATGCGAAGCGGTTCATCAAGTGGTTCATTTCCGACCGGGAGGCGGGCCGGACGCTGGGACTGACCCGCGGAATCCCGATCTACGGGGAGATCTACCAGGAATTGGAGCCGAATCTCGAGCCGAAGGACCGGCTGGGCAAGGTGCTGGCGGACATCGCGGCGGAGTACGCGATGCCGTTCCACGCCGCCGGCGCGGGTTTCACGGAATGGGTGGACGCGTACAAGCTGACGATGGAAGCGGTCATGTTCGGCCAGAAATCGCTGGAAGACGCCTACGGCGAACTGAACGCCCTCGGGGAGTCGATCGCCGAACAGAACCGGAAACGGTAAGCGAACAAGCCATTGCGGACGGAAGGGGATTTGCGGGATGAAGCTGGCGGAATATTTCAGCACGAGACCGGATCGCCTGTGGCGGCTCGGCAGGCAGATGGGGCTCGATTACGCGGTTACCGGGATTCCTTTTCACGAGAGAGACGAAAAGCCCTGGGACCTGATGCCGCTCATCCGGATGAAACAGCGGTTCCGGGACGCGGGTTACGAGCTGCTCGCCATCGAGTCGATGCCGCCGTCGAACCGCATCAAGCTCGGCACCGAGGGACGCGACGAGGAGATTGAAATTTTCAAGCGGTTCATCACGAACATGGGAGCGGCCGGCATTCCGGTGCTCTGCTACAATTTCATGGCGCAGTTCAACTGGTTCCGCACGTCGACCACGACGGTGACGCGCGGCGGCGCCCTCGTCTCAAGCTACGACCATTCGCTGATGGCGAACGCGCCGCTGACCGAGGCGGGCGAAGTGTCGGAGGACCGGCTGTGGGAGAATCTGAAATATTTCCTTGAGCGGATTGTTCCGGTCGCGGAGAAGGCGCGGGTCCGGCTGGCCCTCCATCCGGACGATCCGCCGATCTCGCCGATTCGCGGCGTGTCGCGCATTCTGCGCAGCGCCGACGCTTTGCAGCAGGCGATTGATCTCGTGCCGAGCGAGTTCAGCGGCATTACGCTGTGCCAGGGGACGCTCGCGACGGCCGGCGAGGACATCCCGGCGACGATCCGCCGCTTCGCGAAGCGGGGCAAGCTGTTCTTCGTCCATTTTCGCGATGTGAAGGGGACGCCGGAGAAGTTCGAGGAGACGTTCCACGACGACGGCCAGACGGATATGTACGAGGCGATGAAGACATATTGCGAAGTCGGGTTCGACGGGCCGGCCCGCCCGGACCACGTGCCGACGATGGACGGCGAGACGAACGAGAACCCCGGCTACGAGACGCTCGGCCGCCTGTTCGGCGTCGGCTATATCAAGGGCCTGATGGAGGCGGCGCGGAAGGAACTTGGGCTTCACAAGTAAAGCGGTTGGAGAAGTCTGTGTAAGTAGACTTTGCCTGCGCAAGTTAGATCGGGCGGAGAAGTCTTGCGTAAACGGGCTCGGGCTGCGCAGGCAGAGCGGGCGGAGAAGTCTTGCAAACGGGCTCGGGGTGCGCAAGCAGAGCGGGCGGACGAGGCGGCGCGGAAGGAGCAAGGCCTGCGCAGGCAAAGCGGGTGGTTGAGGCTGCGCAGAAGGAGCATGGATTGCGCAGGCAGCGGGTTGACATGTCGATGCGGGCTGACGGGGCGGCGAAGAACGGCGTCCGGGCTGCGCAGGCAAGCGGATAGAATGAAGCCGGCCTGCGCAGGCAAAGCGGGTTCGAGAAAGCGGCACGATGTTGCCCGGTCTGTGCGGTGGAAGCGGCGAAGCCGGGTTCCCGGCTTTGCACAGGTATGGCTCGGCCCGGGATAGACGAAGTTTTTGCTTCTATTTTGGCGATATTGGCCGGAAATCAATGGAATAAGCGCGATATTTTCGTCTTTTTTCCAAAACAACCGAATTTCGGCGATCTCGGATAAAATAGACGAAATTTTTACGTTTATTGCGGGCGACGGGTAATTTCAACAAAACAGGCGAAGAAATTTCGTCTATTGCGCAACACGCGCGGGCGAGGAGCGGCAATCCGGCCACTGGGCCGCACGGGCGACTCAAGCGGAGTGCCGGACGAGTCCCGCGGGATGCCGGCCGGACCGCATCGGGCTCGGTCTGTATTTTTCTACTATTATAATAAAATAGCAAAAAAGCCGGCTTCGTGCCGGCTGTTCTTGGCTTTCGCCGGTCCCGAGCGGGCCGGCTTCACTTGGCGGAGCGGGAGGCCTTCAGCTCCGCGAGCGGCGTCGGCAACGTCTCGCCGCCGGCGAACTGGTGCTTCACCAGCGTGTTGAACGCGTCGATCCACGGCGCGAGCGGCCGGCCTCCCCAGGCTTCCTTCGCGTATTCGGTCAGCTCGTTCACGAATTCCTTGTTGGCGGAGATATGCACCTCTTCGACCGTGGGCGCAAGGCCGCGGATGCGTTTGGCGATCGTCTGCTTCAGCTCCTCGCTGAGGTTGCCGATATCGTTCACGGTGAAATAGGAGTTATACGGCGTCGCGACCTGGCTGCCGTTCCAGTACGGGCTGCCCGTGTCGTAATTGTACACGCCGTCGCCGGAACCGCCCATGTTCTGGTCGGTGCGCCGATCGCCGCCGTCCTTCACGGTGCCGACGCCCGTCCAGTCCAGCGTGATGCCGACGTACGCGTTCTTGTCCGTCAGCATGACGATCGCGCCCGCGACGCCGTTCACCCGCGAGACCTCGTTCGACAGCAGGCTGCTGTATTCCACCCATCGGTTGTCATGCTGGCGCGAATCCGCGGTCTTCGAGCCGTACAAGCGCACGCCGGACATCTTCGGGTCGTTGGCCTTCCGGGAACCGTAGTCGTACGTGCTGCTCTCGAATTTGTTCTTGTAAGCCGTGCACCCGGCCGGAAGTACGGCGAGCGCCGCGGCCAGAACGGCATGCGCGAACTTGCGGGACATGACGCAAGGCACCTCCGTGTCCGATACTCGTTCACGGCAGTAGGTTTCGCGTTCACGCAGGCGAAATATGCGCGGGACCGGCATACATAATTCGCCATGAAACCAGCGATAATGGAACTGTTGACGGGTGTGCGCAAGTCGCCCGCGGGCGCCCCGCGGGACGTCCGGCCGGTCCCGCGCCAAGCGGCCGGAAACGGCGCTGCGACGGCATTTTTGACGGCTTTGGGAACAATTTGTGAACTCGCCCGGATTCGTTGACAATCCATGGACCAAACTCTTATATTTAATAAAGTGGTTGACCTGTGCGATTTATCACAGATTTGCTGTGCGATTTGTCACAGAATAACTGTGCGAAATGTCACAGAACGACGGGAAACACGCAGTTTGCCGCCGGCCGCGCCACGAATGGCAACTGTGAATACGGAAGAAGCGGGGTTGATTAGTGTGTTGAAGAAACGGTGGCTTCATTGGCTGCGACTGACGTCTCTGCTCGCGGGAGCCGCGCTGCTCCTGTCGGGTTGCGGACGCGCGGATCTGTCGCCGCTGAACCCGCAAGGTTCGGTGGCCAAAGAGCAGCTCAACATCATGAAGATCTCGATCTCGATCATGATTCTGGTTGTCGCCGTGGTGTTCGTCATCGCGATCTTCGTGCTGTTCCGTTACCGCCGCCGTCCGGGGAACGACGGCATCCCCGTCCAGGTTGAGGGGAATCATAAATTGGAAATCGTATGGACGGTCATTCCGCTGATTCTGCTTGTCATTCTCGGCGTTCCGACCGTGCAGACGGTATTCGCGCAGGCGCAGGATTACAGCAAGGACGAGAACGCGGTAATCGTCAAGGTGACCGCGCATCAATACTGGTGGGAATTCGAGTATCCGGAAGAAGGCATCGTGACCGCGCAGGAGATGGTCGTGCCGAAGAACAGCCGGATCGTCATCGAGGCGAAGACGGCCGACGTGCTGCACTCGTTCTGGGTGCCCGCGCTGGCCGGCAAGATTGACACGAACCCCGCCGGCAACGTGAACCGGATGTATTTCGACACGCCGGACAAGACCGGCATCTTCCTCGGCAAGTGCGCCGAGCTGTGCGGACCTTCGCACGCCCTGATGGACTTCAAGGTCAAGGTCGTGGATGCCCAGTCGTACGCGAACTGGCTGAGCGCCATGAAGGCGCCGGCGGTGATGCCGGAAGATCCGGCCATCGCGGAGACGTTCGAGAAGAAGTGCCTCTCCTGCCACGCGGTGGGCGAGCTCGGCACCCAGGTCTACCCGAACCTGACGGGCATCGGCGACCGCGAGTCGGTCGCGGGCATCCTGATCAACACGGACAACCCGAAGTACAAGAACGAAGGTTCCGTCTACGACAACCTGTACAGATGGCTCAAAGATCCGCAAAAAGTCAAGCCCGGCAACCTGATGCCGACGGTGGAACTGACGGAAGAGGAGCTTCAAGGCATCGCCCGCTACCTGGCGGATTACAAGCTCAACTATGAATCCGAGGAGCTCAGAAACAACGACGCGACATCCGACAAGGAAGAAAGGTAATATTACAGCGGGGATTCAAAGGAGGTTCTACCCTTGGCTCACGGTTCGCGCGCGGTGAAGCGATACACCGGCATCATGGACTGGCTGACCACCGTCGACCACAAGAAGATCGGCATCCTGTATCTCATCTCCGGGGGCTTCTTCTTCCTGATCGGCGGTCTGGAAGCGCTCCTGATCCGGATTCAGCTCTGGAAACCGCTCAATGATTTCGTAAGTCCGGATACCTTCAACGAACTGATTACGATGCACGGCACGACGATGATTTTCCTCGGCGTCATGCCGGTCATCTTCGGGCTCATGAACGCGGTGGTGCCGCTCCAGATCGGGGCGCGGGACGTGGCGTTCCCGTTCCTGAACGCGCTCGGCTTCTGGACGTTCTTCTTCGGCGGCCTGCTGCTGAACATCAGCTGGCTGACCGGCCATGTGCCCGACGCCGGTTGGACATCCTACGTGCCGCTGGCGAGCACGACGTTCAGCAAAGGTCCCGGCGTCGACTACTACGTGCTCGGTCTGCAGATTTCCGGTATCGGCTCGCTGCTCGGGGGCATCAACTTCCTCGTGACGATCATCAACATGCGCGCTCCGGGCATGAGCTTCATGCGGATGCCGATGTTCACCTGGGCGTCGTTCGTCACGTCGATGCTCATCCTGCTCGCGTTCCCGGCGCTGACGGTCGGTCTGGTCGCGCTGATGTTCGACCGGATCTTCGAGGGCAACTTCTTCGACCCGAGCGCGGGCGGCAACATCATGCTCTGGGAGCATATCTTCTGGATTTTCGGACACCCTGAAGTCTATATTCTGATTCTGCCGGCATTCGGCATCATCTCGGAAGTCGTGACGACGTTCTCGCGCAAGCGGCTGTTCGGTTACAGCTCGATGGTGTTCGCCACGGTCCTGATCGGCTTCCTCGGCTTCATGGTCTGGGCGCACCACATGTTCACGTCCGGCCTCGGTCCGGTCGCGAACGCGCTGTTCTCGATCGCGACAATGCTGATCGCCGTGCCGACGGGCATCAAGGTGTTCAACTGGCTGTTCACGATGTGGGGCGGCTCGATCAAGTTCACGACCCCGATGCTGTTCGCCGTCGGCTTCATCCCGACGTTCGTCATGGGCGGCGTCACCGGGGTCATGCTGGCCGCCGCGCCGGCTGACTATCAATACCATGACTCGTATTTCGTCGTCGGACACTTCCACTACACGATCGTGGGCGGTCTGGTGTCCGGCCTGTTCGCGGGTGTGCACTACTGGTGGCCGAAGATGTTCGGGCGCTCGCTCAACGAGACGCTCGGCAAGCTGACGTTCTGGTTCTTCATCATCGGCTTCCATATGACGTTCTTCTTGCAACACTTCCTCGGCCTGATCGGCATGCAGCGCCGGATCTTCACGTATCCGGACGGCATGGGCTTCAACGAGATGAACCTGATCAGCACGATCGGCGCGCTGCTGATGGGCCTGGGCGTCATCTTCTTCGTGATCAACGTCATCGTCACGACGGCGAAGCCGCGGACCGCGACGAACGACCCGTGGGAAGACGGACGCACGCTGGAATGGGCGATTGCATCGCCGGCGCCGGAGTACAACTTCGCGCAGCTGCCGCTCATCCGCGGTTATGACTGCTACTGGAAGGAAAAGATGGAGGGCAACAAGGAATTGCAGCCGGCCGAGCCGCTCGGACCGATTCACATGCCGTCTCCGTCGATCCTGCCGTTCATCATGTCGGTCGGCCTGTTCATCTCCGGCTTCGGCTTCATCTACCATCAGTACGTCGTGGCCGGCGTCGGACTGGCCATTACGCTGGCTTGCATGTTCCTGCGCTCGGTCATCGAAGACCACGGTTACCATATCGAACCGGAAGAAATCCAGGCCAAGGGGGTTTAAAGCATGAGCGGACATTCGCACGCAGAAGGCGTTCTGCCTCACGAACCGGAGAAGGCGACGCTGGAAGGCCGCAACAAGGTGCTCGGCTTCTGGCTCTTCCTTGGCGGTGAAACGATCCTGTTCGGTACGCTGTTCTCGGTCTTCATCGCCCTGCGCGACCAGGTGAACGGAGGTCCGACCGCAAACGAACTGTTCTCGCTGACGGTCGTCGCGATCGCGACGCTGATCCTGCTCACCTCGAGCTTGACCAGCGTCTTCGCGATCCAGGCGATGCATCGGAATCAGCCGAAGGCCATGGTGAACTGGCTGATCGTAACGGTTCTGCTCGGTCTCGGATTCCTCGGGCTCGAAATCTACGAGTTCGTCGAATACTCGCATCACGGCCATACGTTCGCGGCCAGCGCCTTCAGCACGTCGTTCTATTCGCTGGTCGGCTTCCACGGCGGCCACGTGGCGTTCGGCATCCTCTGGATCTCGCTGCTGATCTGGCAGGTGCTGAAACGCGGACTCACCGTCGTCACCGCGCCGAAGGTTTACATCGCCGGCCTCTACTGGCACTTCATTGACGTCGTGTGGGTGTTCATCTTTACCGTCGTCTATCTGATGGGCAAGGTGGGATAAGCAAATGACTGCCGATCATGCAGCTGCCGTGGAGCAGCCGAAGAAGCGCGTCAGGCATGAAGGTCCGAAGAAGCACATCATCGCCTACATTTTCTCGCTCATCCTGACGATTCTCGCGTTCGCGGTCGTCGTCACCGGCGAAGTGAGAGCGAGCTTCGTCTACGTCATGTTGATGCTGATGGCGGGTGTGCAGGTGTTCATCCAGATGGCGTTCTGGATGCACATGAAAGACCGCGGGCATCTGTTCCCGATCATCGGGATCTTGAGCGGAGTCATCATCGTGTTCACGATGATCATCATGGCCGTTTACTGGACCTGGTGGTAATTCGGCAATGGAGAAGAGGCGCGTCTTGGCGGATCGCCCCTTCTTTTCTTTAGAACCGGAAATGGAGGTGCGGATTGCCGATGTTGCCGGATCTGTCCTATTTCACCTTCGAAGAATTGTGGAGCCCGTTCTTCTTTTTCGGGGTGGCGCTCGCCGCAATCGGTT